>Ga0194112_10003408_pt1 | contig 22124 bp, 19 predicted proteins | sample TA2MahC400mmetaG_FD_146191 | JGI IMG/M metagenome (GOLD analysis project Ga0194112, IMG submission 146191) | Freshwater microbial communities from Lake Tanganyika, Tanzania - TA2015016 Mahale Deep Cast 400m | ecosystem: Environmental > Aquatic > Freshwater > Lake | place: Tanzania: Lake... | reverse complement strand
GGGATCCATATTATGGCGATTGAGTGGGAGGAGAAGGTAGCGGAGATTGCCAAGGCCGCAGGCCTGCTGCCAAGACCACAATCGTCGTGACTCGTACCTCGCCACTCGTGAACCGTAATGAAAAAAAAGGGAAACAAATCACAAGTCACGATGCACGAAACACGAATCACGGGATAAAGGAATACTATCCATGGAAACAGTATTAAATCCAAATCTGGCTGAAGCCATTCGCAGAGAATGTGGTGAGAATGTTTTTCTCTGCTACCAGTGTCAGAAATGTGCCTCAGGTTGTCCAGTGTCAGAACATTTTGATCTTGCTCCAAACCAAGTGATGCGGGCAATCCAATTGGGTCAAAAAGAGATGGTCCTAAATTCAAAGACCATCTGGCTATGTGCCATGTGTGAGACCTGTGCCACTCGCTGTCCCCATGACATTAATATCACAAAGATCATGGATGTTTTAAAAATCATTGCAAAGAAGGAAGGAATTGAGTCTAAGGTTCCTTCAGTTCCGCTCTTTTACCAAGCAGCATTGAGGGGGATCAAGTGGTTTGGGAGGATGTATGAGGCCGGATTGATGGGTGAGATATATCTCCGTCAGATGATGGCAGGCGAACTCAATTTTGAACAAATGTGGAAGAGAGATATACCATTGGCCCTGAAGATGTTTAAAGCCGGCAACCTGAAACTCTTTCCGACCTTTGGGAAACCAAAGGTAAAGAAAAAGATTGTAGGAAAAAGGGATGGAGTGGCTTATTTTCCCGGTTGCAGTCTCCATGGAACTTCAAAAGGGTACGACCTTTCCACTCAGGCGGTATTTAAAAAACTTGATTTTCCTCTTCATGAGCCAAAGGGGTGGGGATGTTGCGGCACAACACCTGCCCATTCTACAGATCATTACCTCTCAACGCTCCTTCCTATGAAGAATGTGGCTCTTATGAGGGGAGAAGGATTTGAACAGATCACCACGCCATGTCCTTCCTGTTTCCTCAGAATGCGGGTGGCAGTAAAAGAGACTATAGAAGATCAGGAACTAAGGAAGAAAATCTCACGAGAAATACCCAATCTCTCTGTTAATGGAGTCAAGATCGACCATCTGTTGAGTACGGTGACAGAGAGGATTGGTTACCAACGGGTAGCCTCCAAGGTTGTTCAACCTCTTAATGGACTCAAGGTGGTCTGTTATTATGGTTGTATCATCACACGGCCTCCAAAGATCACAGGGGCGAAAGATTATGAATATCCAACCAATATGGATAAGTTGATGAAGATCCTCGGAATCACCTCACTCGACTGGTCTTACAAAACCCGTTGTTGTGGTGTCTCCCTTGGAATCACAAAACTTCCGATTGCCTTAGAGTTAAGCCGGAAGATTCTTAAGAATGCGAAGGGTGTGGGGGCGGATGCGATTGTAGTAGCCTGCCCGCTCTGCCATGTCAATCTCGATGCCCGACAGGAACAGATTGAAGAGGAGTTTAAAGAACAGTTTCGCTTGCCCATCATCTACTTCACCCAGTTAATGGGATTGGCTTTTGGCCTTAAGGCTGAGGCATTAGGTCTCGACAAACACTTTGTCGATCCTAAACCTGTTTTGGAGAGAAAGAAGGAATTTACTCTTTAAAAATATCGAGGAAAGGAGGCAGACATGAAGAACTACAAAATCATGGTACTCATTCTTATTGCAACCCTGATGGTATGGGGAACTCTCTCTTCAGTCTATGGGCAGGAAAAATCTAAACAAGAGCAGGTTGGGATGACGATTGCCCGACTCGTTGTGGGAACTGGAGTGGAAAAAGGGGAGCCAGTCGGTGTTGCCGAAAAATTTTCTGCAACGACGGAGAGGGTTTACTGTTTTTTAGAGGCCAAAAGCATCCCCAAAGATATGGAAATTTCATTTGTCTGGATTCACGGTCAAAAGGAGTTGTTGAAAACGACCCTGCCGTTAAAGATGGGTTCGAAATGGAGGACCTTCGCCCATAAGAATTTGAGAGGATTAAAGGGGGATTGGAGAGTGGAAATTAGGGACACGAGCGGAAGCCTTATAAAAGACATTAAATTTAAGGTAGAGTAATCTCTAATTTCATAGTTTAAAAAGAGGGATTTGTCGCATAATACTCCTCATTTTTTGACTTAAGAAACAAATAATTGTTTCTCGACAAATACTTCGTCGATCCTATGCCCCTTCTGAAGAGAATAGAGGGAAAATCCTTCTAAAAAGGTTTTTCATTTTCATCCTTTCTTTAAGTTAACAGAACTGTAAAATAAACAACGATTTAAAACCATGATCGGTCTCATCCCTGAAGAAATCGGTACTGAAGAATAGAATAATGAAGAATAAAAAAGGTGTTACAAGAAGATCTTATAGATTTACGCGGCAATTTGAGGAAACTCTTGCGGCCCAACCTGATGAGACTATAAATCTGTTTGAAAAGAAATTAGAAATTTTCTTGACCAATATATTCCATCCTTCCTTCAGAACAAAGAAGATAAAGGGTTTGAAAAAAACCATTATATGGGAGGAGTCATTAACGATGAATTATAGATTCACCTTTCAAATAGGAGAGGGCGATATGATAATATTTAGAAACATAGGTAAACACTCTATTCTTAATAAAAAGAAATTTTAGTATTTCTTTAAATTTTTTTTAAGTTCCTTTCGTCTCTTTCTAAGATAGGAAATTCCATCTTCTGCAGTTGTAAAGACTCTTGATAAATTCCCTTCTCTTATATCTTTTTCAGCTTTTTTCTCAGCCTCTTGCCATTCTTTTTCCCAAAACCATATCTGGTCTGCATCAATCAACTTTTTCGCCTTTACAATCACATCCCCTTCCTCAAAACTAAAATCTAAATAGTCTCCGGTTGAAACATTCAGCCTTTCCATAATTTCTTTTGGTATCCTAACTTGCCCACCAGGGCTTATTTTTACTGTCCCCACATTTTTTATATTACACAATTACACAAATTTGTCAATTTTTTTCATTTGTAAATTCATGTAAGGCATTCTTTCCTATTGTCTTCTTTTCCTATATTTAATTTTTGAGCATCATATGGGTTACTGCTTTTTCCAATCCGTCGAGGGTAAGTTCAAACATGGGAAAGATTTCCTGGATACGAAGAATGGTCTGAGTGTAAGGCCATTCCCAAACCGGCACGGGATTGATCCAGATAGAATGGGGGAAAGTTTTTTTAATAAATTGAAGCCTGTTGTAACTGGGTTTTCCTGATCTTTCTTCAATATGGATTGAACCATCCGTCGCCATCAGCTCATAAGGAGCCATGCTTGCATCACCGACGATGATGAACCTCGTTTCTGAATCGAGGCGGACCAGTTGGTCAACCGGGAATGGCTTGGAATGTCTCGGGGGGTCCTCCCAGAGATAATCGTAGATTGTGTTGTGGAAGAAAAAGGTTTTGAGGTCTTTGAACTGGGCGCGGGCATAATTAAAAAGGGTTTGAACCAATCCGACATAGGGATCCATAGACCATCCACCATTGTCTATTGCCAATATCACCTTTAATCGGTCTTTGAGACTTCGGTCAAATATGATCTCTATTTCGCCGCAATTCTTCATCGTCTTATAAATGGTCTCATCGATATTGACCTTATCCTTTGGACCGAAGGGCACCATATTTCTCAGCCTTTTCAGGGCTTCACCCATCTGGGATTCATTGAGGGGACCTTCCTGTGAGTAATCCCTGTACCTTCGATCCATGGCCGCTTTTACGGCTGACTTCCCTCTGGATATCCCACCAACTCGCATTCCGCCTGGATGATACCCAGAATGACCAACAGGAGAAGTCCCTCCAGTTCCAATCCACTTACCTCCTCCATGGTGTGCTTCGGTTTGTTCCTTTAATCGGTCAAGAAAATATTTGATCAGTTCCTCTGGACTTAATTTGCCCAGATCCTCTTCCTTGATCCCAAGGATATCTGCCAGCATCTTTGGATCTTTTAACCACTCTTCAAGCAGGGCACGAGCAACCTCAGAAAGTTCAATTTCATTTGGCTCCTTTAATTCAGCACCCTCAAACCGATGGGCAAAAACCTGGTCGTAAAGATCAAAATACCTTTCACTCTTTACAAGAATCGTTCGGGCGGCAGTGTAAAAGTCATCAATGGAATTAATCAATCCCATACTCATGGCCTTTTGAAGCCTGAGGAAAGAAGTGGGAGAAACTGGAATTCCTACTTTTTTTAATAGGTAAAAGAAATCGACGAACATACGCTTCAAATTCCAATCACCAAATTCCAAGCTCCAAATAATATCCAATCATCAAATTACAATTACCAAGATGGTTTGAGTTTTTTTGGTCATTGGGATTTTGATTATTATTTGGTTATTGGTGTTTGGTACTTGGTGCTTTATAATTTACATCCTAAACCGACTGACTGCATTCTGTGCAATGACGTAATCTGTACTTTTCTTAAATAGAACACCTAAGTAAGGGACTTCTCCTTTGATCAAGTCCTTGACCCGAAAGTCAGGATCTGACCTTAAAGCCCTGATCCAGTTAATGAGCTCTCGGGTGGCTGGTTTTTTCTCAACACCCTTGATCTCCCTGAGACGGTAAAACGTTCTGACAGCACTTTCGAGTAATTCCCTATCGATAATAGGGAAATGGACATGAACAATCCTTCTCATCATGTCAAGTTCTGGAAAGGCAATGTGGTGGAAATTGCAGCGACCCAGAAACGGGTCAGAGAGATCCTTTTTGGCATTAGAGGTAATGATGATGACCGGCCTATATTTTGCTCTAATGGTTTTATCGATTTCGATGATATCGAATTCCATCTGGTCCAGCACATCAAGCATATCGTCTTGGAAATCGGTATCGGCCTTATCGATCTCATCAATTAAGAGGACCACCCTTTCATCAGATACAAAGGACTGTCCGATCTTACCCATTTTGATATATTCTTCAATATTGCTGACATCCCTTTTGGAATCTCCAAATCGGCTATCATTCAAACGGGTCAACGTATCATACTGATAAAGGGCGTCGATAAGCTTCATGCTCGATTTGACATTGAGAACAATCAGCTTCATACCAAAGGCTTCAGCAATGGCATGAGCGAGCATGGTTTTTCCTGTCCCAGGCTCCCCTTTCAAGAGGAGAGGCATTTCCAGTGCAATCGTAATGTTGACAATTTTAGCAAGTTCATCATCCAACACATATTTTGAACCACCTGTAAATCTTTTTGTTTGAGTCTCCTCACGCATCTTTTAGCTCCTTAACCGACCTTGTGATAAATTTAACATAAACATAATAACCATTTTCTAATGATATTTCAATACCGAATTCCTTATTATTTTAAATTACTAAAAGTGAGAGGAATAGAGGGAGTGGTTTCCTTGCAAAAATATTTAAAATTTGTTTAAATTTTAATTTATGCTTCTCACTTCTATAGATCGGCGGTGGTGGGTAGCTCTTAATATCTCTATTGGTATCTACATGTCAACGTTGGATGCCAGTATTGTAAATATCTCCCTTCCTACAATTATTCAGTCCTTAAATACCCATCTTATGGCCGTTGCTTGGGTGGTAATGGCCTATCTCATCGTCATCACAGGATGCCTGCTTTTGATGGGGAGATTGGCCGATCTTTATGGACAGAGAAGGATTTATCTCTTTGGGTTTTTAACATTCACCGTGGGTTCTGCCCTTTGTGGTTTTTCACCCACAATCCATTTTCTCATCATCTCGAGGATGCTCCAGGGTTTGGGTGCTTCAGCTACGATGGGCATTGGTACTGCCATCATTGCTACGGCTTTTCCGGAAAGGGATCGAGGCCAAGCACTAGGAATCGTTGGCTCTGTGGTTTCTGCAGGTTTTTTGACCGGACCTCTTCTTGGAGGATTTCTGGTTGAACATTTCGGATGGCGATCGGTCTTTTTTATTAACCTCCCTTTCGGAGCCATTGGAATCCTTCTCTCATTAAAAGTATTAGAGAAAACAAGACCAGAAAGTGGGGTTCGGGTGGATGTTTGGGGAGCCCTTCTCCTTTTTTTCTTTGTGACCTCTATTCTCCTCCTTCTTAATCGAGTAGGCCAAGGATCGACTCCTCTTCTCTGGATAGGGCTTTTGTTCAGCCTGTTCTGCTTTAGTCTTTTCATCACTGTGGAACTCCGATCTTCTTCTCCATTAATTGATCTCCGCCTTTTTAGAGAGAGACTTTTCACTTCCTCTCTTGGAACAAGCCTTCTCTCCTTTTGGATAAGTGGTGCCCACTCCTTTGTCATTCCCTTCTTCCTTCAGAATATTTTAGGATTTTCCCCATCAAAAGTGGGAATGTTTGTCTTTCCCGTGGCCCTCACTATTATGATCATGGCACCGTTGGGGGGGAGATTTTCTGATCGTGTCGGAGTAAGAATTCCAGCCACCATAGGATTAATTATCATTTCTCTGACCATCTTTTCTTTCACCTTTCTTAAGGAGGGTGTAAGCGATTATCATATCCTATGGAGACAAGTGGCCTTAGGCATTGGGATCGGACTCTTTAATTCAGCCAACAACAGTGCCATCCTTGGTTCCCTTCCAAGAGAGAAGGCAGGTCTTGCCTCCAGTTCTTTAGCTCTTGCGAGAAGTCTTGGGATAGCGATCGGTACGGCTTTTGCAAAGATGATTATCACTTTTAGATCATCTGCGTTTCAGTGTGAGGAAGGGAAGGGGATTCCTTCTATAGAGAGCATTCACGATGTCTGGAAATTCGTCCTCATCTTCGGTTTCATCGCTGTCCTCATCTCATGGAAAAGGAAAGGCAAGGGAGGTTCTCGACCGATAACTGGGTGATTCGATTTCAGGGTTTTTTGACTTTTTAAGGGATTTTTGGGAAAATGTTTAAAGGAGGTTTTAAGTGAAACGTTCGGATGGAAGAGGGGCTGAAGTCCTGAGGCCAGTAAAAATCACACGAAATTATATGAAACATGCTGAGGGATCGGTTCTCATTACGATGGGAGATACCAAAGTGATCTGTTCCGCCAGCATGGAGGAAAGGGTGCCGCCTTTTTTACGAAATACTGGAAAGGGTTGGATTACGGCAGAATATTCTATGCTTCCTCGCTCAACCCATACCCGTACCTCCAGGGATCGTGGAAACGGACGTGCTTTTGAAATTCAAAGATTGATCGGACGCTCCTTAAGGTCTGTGACCGATCTCAGCGGATTTGGAGAAAGGACGATCTGGATCGACTGTGATGTGATTCAGGCAGATGGTGGCACAAGAACGGCTTCCATAACGGGGGCCTATGTTGCTCTGGTGGATGCTTTTAGAAAGATGGTTAAGAATGGGTTGATCGAAAAAGTCCCTGTTAAAAATTCTGTTGCTGCCGTGAGTGTCGGGAAGGTGGGTGGGAAGATCCTATTGGATCTAAATTATGAGGAGGATTCCAGAGCCGAGGTGGATATGAATGTAGTGATGACAGGAGATGGTAAATTTGTGGAGATCCAAGGTACTGCGGAGATGGCTGCCTTTACTAAAGAAGAGATGGATGAGCTCACAAGGGTTGCCCAAAAAGGAGTAAAGAAACTCACAAAAATTCAAAAGGATTCTCTGGGGGAGAGAGGGTAAATCAAAAAAGGATTAGAGGTAATTGTAGCAACAAAAAATAAAGGGAAGTTGCGGGAGATTAGAGAAGCCCTAAAAGGGTTGGGACTAAAAATCCATGGGCTAAGCGATTTCCCAGACGCCCCTGAAGTAAAGGAAGATGGGAAGAGCTTTACAGAGAATGCTTTGAAAAAAGCTCGATTCTATTCAAAATATTTTAGGAAGTTAGCAATTGCAGATGATTCTGGATTAGAAGTTTATATTTTAAATGGGTGGCCGGGTATCTATTCTGCCAGATATGCTGGAGAAGGAGCCTCAGATCGGAAGAACAATGAAAAACTCCTTAGAGAGATGGAAGGGATTCCATACTCAAAGAGGGGAGCAAGGTTTAAATGCGTTATCGCTATCGTATCCCCTGAAGGAAAAGAAGCGATTGTCGAAGGTTCATGTAGAGGAAGGATTGGATTAAGAGAAGTGGGGAAGAGAGGATTTGGATACGACCCTATCTTCGTTCTTCCTCAACATGGTAAGACAATGGCCCAATTTACCCTCGAAGATAAGAATAAGGTGAGCCATCGGGGAAAGGCTCTAAGGAAATTGAGAAGGATAATACCCAAATTCCAAGCACCAATAACCAAATAAATTCTAGCTTAAAAATATTTGAAATTTCCCATCACCCCCTCCCCTCTCCCCAATGGGGAGAGGGGAGGGTGAGTGGGCAAAATGTTAGAAGAAAATTCTCAAATTTAGCCATGTAGGAATCCAATTTCCAATTATCAAAAAATTTGGTAAGTTGATTATTGATAATTATTTGGTGCTTGGGATTTGATTTAAAGAGTTCGGGGCGTAGCGCAGACTGGTTAGCGCGCCTGCCTTGGGAGCAGGAGGTCGGCCGTTCAAATCGGCTCGCCCCGACCATGATTTAGTGAAAAGTTAATGCTCCTATACCCCTGCCTCATGGCACATCTTCCGAATTACCAGATCCATGGTAGCCTTTCTCTCTCTAAACCTTAATAGTCTTTTTTTTCATCGACGTCCCCTTTAAGGGGTGTGTTTTGGGGTCAGATTTGACTTTTGACATTTCGAAAATATGTGTCACCCATAAAAAATTTGCCATATTCAAATGCGGAATCTATTAAAATGGTAGAACTGGGTGGGCGAATAAAAATCTTGACCAATTTAAAGATTTATGACATCTTATTAACAACATCAAAATGAATTATTAAGAAGAGCTCCCAATATGGGTGATCGCAAGGCTTCAGGAAGCAAGGAAGATTTAAAAAAATTTAAAGAAGAAATTGTTCACCAATTCCATGTCATTTCTGAGAATGTCATCAGTCAGGTGAAGCAAGTTGCGGAAGGTGTTGCAAATGTCAATGAGAAATTGGATAGAACACGCGAAGAACTGAAGACAGAAATTGATAATAAGACTCAGCCGATCGCTCAGGCTGTCGTTAGCCTCAGTGAGAGACTGGAAATAACTCGGCAGGAATTAAAAACTGAAATCCAAGGAGTTCGTCAGGAGTTAAAAACTGAAATTCAGGAAGTTCATCAGGGACTAAAAACTGAAATCCAAGAAACGAGACAGGAGGTATTGGCAGCCGTCAAATTCTCATATGCAGAATTAGATAAGCGTATTACAACTCTCGAAAAGGAATTTCTTGAACTCAAGTACCGTGTTGAAAAAATAGAGAGCCGACCCATCCCCTAATTTTATTATAAAAATACGAATTCCCTCCTTATTTACAAAGTAAAGAACCCCGCCAACAGGACGGTGCTTTAAAATCTAAGTGATTTAAGATCAAAACCGAGATCCCGAAACAAGTTCGGGATGACAATAATGGGAGATCTCTCTTACTGTCATGCTTCTGAACTCGTTTCAGCATCTCATTTCTGACTGGCCGGCAACATCCTACCTATTTCTTTGTCTCCATTAACTCTCTCTTCGTTTTAAAATTGTAGTGAGGATAAGACCGACAGAGCTGATAGCAGCACAGACTAAGAAACCCCACCGATAGGTACCAGTAACATCAAATAGGTAGCCAAGCAGAAACGGACCGACAGCACCTCCAAATAAAAAGCTAAAGGCAATAACTCCAAGGATCTGTCCATGCGAACTTAATCCAAAAAGCTCTGCTACCATGGGTGATTCTGATGTAACGCAACCCCCAAATGCAAAGCCGAATACAGCGGCGAATAAATACAATATCAATTCTCCTTTGGCCGATAACACCCAGAACAAAGCTGCTGACAAAAGAATAAAACCGATAATAAAGGTTTGCCTATTCCCAATTCGATCAGCAGCTCTACCCAGGAAAACCTTCCCAACAACGCTCGCACCGCCAATAGTGGCTAAGATGTTCGCAGCACTGATGGTTGAAATTCCCAGTTCAACCGCATGGGGTACAATATGTACCATAATAGCAAATACGCAAAATCCTAAAGTGAAAATCATACTAAAAACAATCCAGAATTGCCTTGTATAAACTGCCTCTTTAAAGGATAGCTCTTTGGTATCCTGTCGGCGCACTTTTTCCCCTTCTTTACCGTCGCCATAAGCCTTCAGCCTCATCTGAGCTGGGTCACGCCTTATAAACTGGGCACAAAGAACAGTCAATCCAAGAATGATGCTGCCTAATATAACGTAAGATACACGCCATCCATAACCCGAGATGAGTCGACTAACTACTGGTGGTCCAATTAAGGCTCCTATACCAGTGCCAGCAAGGACAATACCCGTCATTGTGCTTCTTCTTTCTATGAACCATCTGGCTACAGTTGACGTGAGTGGTACAAAGGAACCACCCATTCCAATACCGACTGTTACCCCATAGAATAAATATAGCTGCCAGAAAGCCCTAAGCTGTGACATCAATAAATAACCTAAACCTAAAAATAAGCCACAGAGTGTCATGACTATCCGAGGACCGAACTTATCCGTAAGTTTCCCCATGACAATACCCAGCAAGCCCTGAGCAAAGGAACAGAGTGAGAAAGCTCCTGCAGTCATTGCTCTCGTCCAGCCAAACTCCTTTAAAATAGGCTTGAAGAAGACACCAAATGCATAAAATGCACCCCAGAATATGAACATAATAATGAAAGCAACTCCAACGATGAAATATCCATAAAAAAAAGCTGTTTTACTCTCTTGGCTAACCATGGTTCCCTTCTTCAGTGTATATCTTTAAACGATATTTTCATCCAAGATTCATTTCTCGGGATTCGTTTCACGTTTAGTAAGAACCAAAAGGAGAGTGACGATCAGCAGAGCTACCACATCAGTTGAGAAAGCTATAAAGTAATTATTACTAAAATCATATATCCATCCCCCAATAGCTGGGCCTATAGCTGCTCCTATTAACCAACCAATGGAAAGTATGCCCAATATTATCCCAATACTGCGGGGTCCAAAGATATCACCCACCAGAGCAACTATAGAGGTGTCAATTCCTGCATAGGCGAAGCCAAAAACCATAGCGAAAAAGTAAAACATCCAAAGTTTCTGCGACCAAATTAGCCATATTATTGCTACAGTCGCAAGAAGTGCACAAATAATTGCCGTTAACCTTCTGCCGATATTATCCGAAACTCTGCCTACAACTAATCTCCCTGGGATACTGGTAGCGCCAATCAGACTGAGGATGGCTGCTGCCTTCATTTCTGAAATACCTATGTCTGTACTGTGGGGTACAATATGGGTCAATACAGTATGGAAACATGAAGAAAATAATAACCATGAAAGGCCTAAGTACCAGAAACTACTTGTTCGGAATGCCTGCAGTAGTGAAAAACTAAATGGTTGTTTGTAGGATTCTTTAATATCTGATAATACTGTTTTGCCTCCTTTTGACTCCACACCATCGGGAAGGAATCCCATCTCACCGGGCTCCTTTTTTAATAACATAGCCATGAGGATAATGAAAATCGATGAAATAAGTCCTATTAAAATACAAGAAATACGCCAGCCGAATTTAGCAATAAAGTAGGTAGCAATTGGAGCCATCATTACCATCCCCAATCCTATACCTGAGGTGCTGATGCCGATAGCAATGCCTCGCTTCTTATCAAACCATCTCGTAACGATTGACATGCTGACCACATACACCCCGCCTGTTCCTATAGCTGAGAATAAGCTATAAAAGACTAATAGCTGCAATAGTGAATTGGCCTGACTCGTGAGTAGGAGGCTAAGACCAGTAAATAAGCCCATTATGCTGACAATAATTTTCGGACCAAATTTATCAACAAACCAACCAGCGAAGATGTTAAATATGATACAGAGTAGCATATAAGTAGAGAATATCCCGGAGGTTTCCGCTCGATTCAATCCAAACTCAGTTGATAGGGATTTAAAGAACACACCAAAAGAAAAGCGTACGCCTAAAACAATTGTTATAATGATGAAAGAGGCTATTACCACCACCCAACCATAAAATAGCCTGTCTATAATCCTGAAATGGGACTTAATCATAAAACCCCCTGATCATAATGGATCTACTCTTTTGGTTTGTAGTTACCTCTTTTTGTTCTTCTCATTTCTTCATCCTTTGGAATAAAATTTTTATCAATACTATCTCATAAAACATTATAAACAAATTTCAATATTTTGGGAGAAATTTTTGTGATCACAATAGAGATGACCTTCCTTCTGTCATAAAAAAAACTGTGAAAAAAGGTTGATTTTTTCATAAAATCGTAGACCCTTGGAATGGGAAAGGAAGGCTGAGATACTTACCCCGCAAAAAAGCCTCATCATTTATGACATGGGAATCTCCTTTCTCAAAATTGGTTGGTTTTGTAAATTCTCATTGACTTCCGTATCATAAATTAATACACTTTAATTAAATTAAAACTAAATTTTCCATCAGCATTCTTAAAATCCAAGAGAGGGGGTTGAGAATGATGGCTGGAGGAAAAGGAGGGAAATGATGATTCCACAAATCAAAAAGATCCTTTATGCAACTGATCTCAGTAAAAACTCTTCTTATGCCTTCCTATATGCCACGGATATGGCAAAAAGGCATGATGCAAAGATTGTCATCTTACATGCGATTGAACCCATTCCTCCTTATGCAGAAGTTTATGGGGGAATAACGGAGAGGACAAAACAGAAACAGCAAGAAGAGAGTATTGAATTTATCAAAAAACACTTACAGGAATTTTGCAAAAAAGCAGAGTCTCAAATTGGTCCTCCATGTGTTGAACTTGTATCCAAAATACTCGTTCCTTGGGGCCATCCCCCCGAAGAAATCTTGAGTGCTGAAGAGAAAGAAGATTGCGATGTGATTGTCCTTGGAACCCATGGAAAGGGATTTTTAGCCAATACATTCCTTGGGAGCGTCTCCAGTGCGGTATTGCATCGTACCCGAAAACCGGTTTTTATCATACCTTTACCATCTAAAGAAATCGTTTTTGATTGGGATGAAATCTAATAAATATTCAATTTTAAAAGAACGAAGGCAGAGTTAAAAATAGCTCTCTCTGCCTTTGTTGTCTACACAAAATCAAAATTTTCTCTTTAAACCTCAACATTACAAAAAACACACCTTTTGCCAATTCTTGCAACAATTTTGGACAAAATGTCAAAAAATGGAGAGAAATTAAATAATATTCCATTAAAATAGAAAAAAGTCATGAATTATTTAAATTATTATAATTTAGAAATTCCTAATGGTTAGGGTTTTTCCCTTGAAATTTTTTAAAAATTCTCTAATTGGTATGTTTTTTGCTTTTTAATAAATAAATTAGATTTGGGTTAATTTTGTTATGCCAAAAGACCAAGGTAGAAAAAAAATTATTTTATCACTCAGATGGGCGGCAATCATCGTAATCTCCTATCTCATTCTGTTTGGTACCGGTAAAGCTATAGAATTACATTTAAGTCTAAGTCACTTTTTTATTATTGGATATATCTTATCAAATATTTTTCTCACCATCCTTCCAAAGGAATGGTTTTCGAAACCTAAATTTTTCTATTCATTAGTCGTCATTGATACAGGACTCGTCTCTTTCGGAATGTATCTTTCAGAAAATTTTACATTGGATTATTATCTGCTCTTTTTCCTAATCATCATCTTTGCATCGATGAGTCGCAATTTTAAATTTTTGATGGTCGCATCTGGAATCATTGCCTCTCTTTATGGAGTTATCCTTTATTCCTGGGGCTATTTAACATCAGAAAATAGTATCGTCTATACCCTTCGCATTCCATTTATCTTCATCATGGTTGTTTTCTATGGGTATATTGTCCAGACCTTTACTAAGGAGGTACAGAGGAAACTTATTATATCTGAAGATAGATATCGAGGTCTCTTTGAGAATGCAAATGATGGAATCATCATATTGAGAGATCCACAGTTTCAAATTATGGATATCAATAAAGAGGCCGAACGGTTAATGGGATACAAAAAAGAGGAACTCCTCCGGAAGGGGATGATCGACCTATTCGTCCCCTCGGAGAGAGAAAAGGCGTTGAGTTTTGTCGATAAGGTGATTCATAATGGAGAGATGAGGACAGATTCTCTCCCCTTATTAAAGAAAGACGGGATCCCATTGGAGGTAGAGCTTTCCATAAAAAGAATCGACTTAGAGGACGAGTCCTTCTATCAGATATTTTTCAGGGACTTGACCGAACAGAGGAGGTTGGAGAGAAAGATCAGAGAGAGCAAGGCAAATCTCGAGGCCATCTTCGATAGCATTCTGGATCGGATCTCCATTTTGACTCCTGATTATGAAATACTCCGTTTCAATAAAGCGGTGATTGAGAATTATCAAACTGATAATAAGGAGTTGATGGGAAAGAAGTGTTATGAGGCTTACTATCAGAGAAGCTTTCCCTGTGAAAGGTGTCCGGTCTCAACCACCCTTGAGACGAGACAACCTGCTTCCTCCGTTTTGAAACCTTTAGATTGGGATAAAACCCTTCGAATTTTCTCTTATCCGATATTAGATGAGAAGGGGGATCTGGTTTCTGTCATTGAATATGTCCGAGATGTTACCGAGGAAAAGAAGCTTCAGGAACAGCTCATCCAGTCGGAGAAGTTAGCGGGAATAGGGATATTGGCTTCTGGAGCGGCTCACGAGATCAATAATCCTTTGAGCGGGATTATTGGCATGGCGGAGATTGCCTTGGAGACTGAGACAGTTCAGAATAAGGATTATTTGATGGATATCCTTCGTTGTGGCCAGAGAATTAATGAGATTGTTAAAGGGTTGAGGTCTTATTACCGGACAGCAAAGAAGGAAGAGCAAGCCTTGGTGGATATGAATGAAGTATTAGAAGATTCTTTAAAGATGGTGCGATTGGCGATCAAGACCTCAGCGGTAGAGGTTATCAAGAGGTTTCAGCCCATTGAGAAGATAGAGGCCAATGCCGGAGAGATTCAGCATATATTTACCAATTTGATTACCAATGCGTTTCAAGCGATGGAAGGGAATGGGGGCAAGCTCATTCTCTCCACTCGATCCTTGAAAGATGCGGTGGAAGTCAAGGTGAGTGATGATGGGGTGGGGATCCCCCCAAAGTATCTCGGTCATATTTTTGATCCTTTCTTTACGACCAGGGAGCCTGGTGAGGGGAGAGGATTGGGGCTCAATATGGTCTATCGCATTGTGACCAAGTATGAGGGTACGATTGATGTGGAGAGCAAAGAAGGAATGGGGACCACATTTACAATTAAATTTCCGATTAGGAGGAATGAGTGATGAGCAGGAAAGTATTGATAGTTGATGATGAAGAGATAATTCGTAAGTTTTTAAGGATTAATCTCGATAACTGGGGTTATGAGGTGAAGGAGGCTGTGGATGGGGAAGAGGCCTTAAAACAATTAAAGAGTGATGATTTCGACCTTCTCATCTGTGATATCCTTATGCCAAACAAGGATGGATGGGAGGTCTTGAAGGAGATGAGGTTGGATCCAAAGACCAGGGAAATACCGGTGATCATTCTGACGGCAAAGAATGAGGATTCTGAAATGTTTAAAGGATATGACATGGGTGCCAATTATTATATGACCAAGCCCTTTACCAAGGCCCAACTCCAATATGGCTTGAAACTAATGTTTGGTGAATGATCCAGATTAGATAAGAAATGGAATGCCTCGTTCATGCGTATTCGAATACTGGGGTTTCGATACTTTCTTTTTTTCCTCTTTTTCTTCCCCATGAATCTCACCTCCATTAAAATTTAGCAGCGAGAGCTGCCTGAGTCTCATTTCGTAAATCATTGACTCAAGCAGCCTGACAGCTATTTGCTTATCCCAGTTCTCCCATGCCTGCTGGATTTTCCTCCAGTTCATACCTTTCTCACTCCCAGAAGTGTGGGACTACAACGGTTAGATGACATGTCTGAAGTGCTACCAGGAACTCATACTTGAGAATGGGGTCGAAAGAGAGAAACTTGAGGAAGGCTTTATACCGGAGATGTTCTTCTCCTGGGGAAACCTGGAGCCCATCCGGGCAGGATACAGGATATAGGGAGGTTAAAGGGTTCACGAACTATTACGTGGCTGGCAAACCCACAGCCGATGCCATCAGAAAGAAAGCCCCCTCAAGATAGCACTTATGTGAGAAGGACTGCGCTGGTAAGGAAAAGAATGCTGACAAAATAGACCCCAAAACGGAATTCTAGACCGTTTACATCCTTCGGATCAAGAATATAACGGAGTTCGTCAAAGGTAAGGGTATAAATACTTATTTTATTTAAGCCTGGCCTGCACCTTAAAGTTAATTTGTGAAAAGTGTAGACACGACACCTTTAACAATTATATTCACCCCCACCTAAGTTGCACCCAATATACCAAGAATAGAAATTAATGACAATCACCTCAACTGTAAAGCGTGAAGGGTGATGTGTATTTCTTTATGTTAGAGGTTTAATATCCTGAAGGAGACGCCTGAAAGCCACTGCCCGTATTTTTTTGTCAATTGGAAATGTTGTTTCCCCCGCATGGATCACGTTCAGAGATTGAAGATGAAGATCTGACAATGCATAACGCATTGAAGGGGTAATTTGGGGAGAGGTCGTTCTTTTTATCTCGAATCCCAGCCGTTGTTGCCCTCTGACAACAAGAAGATCCAACTCAGCTCCTCCATGGGTGGCCCAGAAGAAACATTCGTCGACCCTGGCTGCCATGCGATGAATAACCTGCTCAAGAACAAAACCCTCCCACGATGCTCCAACTTTGGGATGACCTTCAAGGTCTTTAAGTGTTCTAAGACCGAGCAGGGTGTGAAGCAGCCCGCTGTCTGCGATGTATATCTTAGGTGTCTTAACTTGGCGTTTCGATATATTCTCATGCCAGGGCGATAGCTGACGAATCACCAGTGCCGAGGTCATCAGGTCAAGATAGTTTCGGACCGTCGTATCAGCCACACCAAAAGACCGGGCGAATTCTGAGGCATTCCAGATTTGACCGTGGTAGTTTGCGAGCATGGTCCAAAAACGGCGCAGCGTGGTAGACCGAATGGTAATTCCCAGCTGAGGGAGATCCCTCTCTAAAAACGTACGGATAAATCCCTGACGCCATTCATCACTCTCAGCGTGCGTGCGAGCGAGGTAGGACCTTGGAAAGCCTCCCCGCAACCATCGTTGCATGTGGTTTTCAACTCCAACTTCTTCAAGGGAAAACCCGCCCAACTCATGATAAAAAATTCGGCCCGCAAGTGTTTCAGCACTCTGGCGAAGCAAATCTGGTGATGCACTGCCAAGCACCAAGAAATGGGTGGCCGATTTGGGCCGGTCGACCAAAACCCGTAATACAGGGAAAAGGTTTGGCTGTCGTTGGATTTCATCGATGACGACAAGTCCTTCGAGATCTTTGAGGGCAAGCATCGGATCAGCGATTCGAGCCAAGTCTTCGGGATTTTCCAGGTCGAAGTAGGAAGATGGCCCCTTTGTTTTTTCAATGAGTAAACGGGCAAGGGTTGTCTTTCCGACCTGGCGCGCCCCTATCATTCCAACCACAGGGTGCCGCCGGAGGAGGCCCTGGATCGCTTCGACTTCTTGCTTACGGTCTACCATCATGGGAAAATATTACCTTGAAAATTCTGTTATGTCAACCGAAATTTCAAGGTATCTATTTCACCGTTATCCAGACAATAATTTGAGGGAAACCGGTTCCATCAAGTGAAGAAGAAAGAAGAGAATTACCTCTTTTGGGGGTACACCAAAAATGGTCTTGATGGCATCTGAATAAACCTGAGCCTGTGGTTTGTTTTCGAAGTGTCGAAGTGTCGTGTCTACACTATTGGCAGGTGATATCCATGAAAAAGTTGGCCCATTTCAATTGCGGAATGTAGATTGCGGATTGCGGGAGTGAAAACATTCAAAAAGAAATATCTTCCGATCCAAACGTGGAGTGCGGAATTTAAAGTTAAAAGTACCAAGGCGCATAGTGCCAAGAGCATGGAGCGACGCGAGCAGAAGAAAGCTTGAAACAAGTTATTAATACAAACGCATTAATTAAAATGACATCACCCCCACCCTAACCCTCCCCCTTTGAGGGGGAGGGTTAGGGTGGGGGGTATAATGATTTAATGCGTTTGTATTAGGTTATTGAGCAATTGGATTATCGGGTCTCGCAGTCGTTGAGTAGTGGTTGACTGAATTTTTCGCGTGCCCAGCGAAGGGCAGTGCATACTTAAGGGTGGAAGTCCCGTCATGCCTGCCTGCGGTAGGCAGGGTAAAAGCCGGAAGCCATGTAGCTTGGATGGCAGGAGGTGATGGAAACGTTGCTTTCTGAAGCCCATCGACGAAGTTCTGCAAGGCAGGGCGAGCGACTATCCGGGTTGTAACTTACGTGAACGTAGAGGTAGCCTCGTAACAGTCAAACTCCACTGGCCGAGCCTTTGAAAAATGGGTGAAGGCAGCACTCTGTTACTGATATTGGCTAATAGGTGAGGGAGCGGTGGCGGGGTATCAGCGGCGACACGAGGCGGGGGAAGGCTTAAATAAATAAGTATTTATGGCACATCAATTGTTTGTATTCTCGATCCCAAGGACATCTATGGCCCAATTTCCCTGGCGAAACCTTCCGCGTCCTAAAAGAAAAAGAGGAGAAACAATACGGCAAATACCGCACCAGACGTTTGGTATTAGAAGCGTGGGATAGAACGTGCTAAAGAAGGTTGCGATGTCTTATCTTTAATTGTCAAGATTGGGTATCTGATCTTGTTGAAAGGAAAGCGATGGTGTAGGGTCTTACGTCCCAGGTGGTTCAGAAGGAAGCCCTTACTGCATTTCGGTGAGTGGAGATGAAGATAGATTTTAATACCGAATTTGAAAACCTCAAGATGGCAATGGCAATTAAACCAGAACAGGAGTCTCTTTCTTTAGAAAATTTTATCAGAGAATATATGGAAAGATTGGAGAGGGAAGGTGTGATTTTAACTTTTAATTTATCCTGTGTAAGAAGATGATTTCATCCATAAGACGCGGCATGGAATGGCCGTGTAGCCCTGTAGGTGAGAAGCCAACTTAGGTAGCTATTAGCCACGGGCCTAGAATCCCGCTTTGTCGAGATTATGTGGTACCGCCGGGAAACCAGACGGCGACAGAGAAGACAAACATCAACCTTTACCACTACCACTCGGAGACACCGGTCTACTCACCAGAAGAGTCATGTAAAATTTTTTATGGGAAAAATCTAAAAAAAATCCCATTGACGAAAACTCAAGAAGATTATATATTTATAAAAATGCGCCTGTAGCTCAGTTGGATAGAGCTACGGACTTCTAATCCGTGGGTCGGAGGTTCGAATCCTCTCAGGCGCGCCAATCAAATTTTGCGGAGCAAAATTTAAAGTTAACAGTTATCAGTGATGAGTGGTTAGTTCCCATTTGAAATCTTTAATAAATCTTAGACTGATCTCTGGTCACTGATCACTGTAGTTCGATGGTGAGTGTAGCTCAGTTGGATAGAGCACTGGGTTGTGGCCCCAGCGGTCGAGGGTTCGAGTCCCTTCACTCACCCCAAAGCGCCCGTAGCTCAGTTGGATAGAGCGTCGGACTTCGAATCCGCAGGCCGTCCGTTCAAGTCGGACCGGGCGCGCCAATTTCTTTACCAATGAAAATTGCAAAGTTAACAATGCAAAATTAGCAATATAGTTGAATTGCTGATTGATCATTGCTAATTGGTCATCTTGCAATGATCTTTTTTGGGAAGGGAGCCGTTAGCTCAATCGGTAGAGCAACTGACTCTTAATCAGTAGGTTACAGGTTCGATTCCTGTACGGCTCACCAATATTTTTATAAGAATGACGTGTTCGTGTCTCGTGAATCGCGGCCGTGTTTTTGAGTTTAGAAAGCTGGGGGTGGCATTGCAATGAATAAGGAGTGAATTGTTGACACGCCAGGGAGATGATGAGGGAGCCGGGGTGGCGAAATTGGAATACGCGCGAGACTTAGGATCTCGTGGTCGAGAGACTGTGCGGGTTCGAGTCCCGCCCTCGGCACCATGACAGAAGGCAATAGGCAGAAGGCAGTAGACAGAAAGCAGCAAACAGTAAACAATGATCAGTAACTTAATGACCTACTGACCCAATGACTTAATGACTTGTAAAATTATAGAGGGATATTTCATGAAGACGAATGTCGAGAATATCAGTCCGATTAAAAAGAAACTCAGTATAGAGATCCCAGAAGATCAGGTGACCAAAGAGGTTGATTCCTTCTATAGAGAGGTTGGGAAGAAAGCGAAAATTAAAGGGTTTCGACCAGGAAAGATTCCAAGGAACATCTTGGAGAGATATTTCAAAGATTATGTAAAAACTGAGGTCATTCAGAAATTGGTCCAAGATACTTACCCTACATCCCTTTCCGAAACTAATCTTCAACCGGTTTCACAACCGGTCATCGATCCTGGAGAGCTTGAGATCGGAAAGACATTTCAATATTCCGCCACCATTGAGGTTAAGCCCGATATCAAAATAGAAGGTTATTTAGGGTTGAATATTGAGGGGAAAAGGGAGAACGCTAAAGACGAGGAGGTTGAGGAACGGCTGAAAGCCCTTCAGAACCTACATGCTCATTTAAAAACGGTTTCAGAGGCAAGACCCATTCAAAACGGAGATTATGTTATTTTCGATTATGAGGCAAAGATGGGCAATAAGCCATTGGAAGATGGAAAGGCCGTCGATTTTACACTGGAGGTTGGGAGTGGGCGTTTCATCCCGAGCTTGGAAGAGAAACTGATTGGGTTGAAACCAGAGGAGGAAAAAGAGATAGACATTTCCTTTCCTGAGGATTATGGATATAAGAAGTGGGCTGGGAAGACGATTTCATTCTATGTTAAAATAAAAGAGATAAAAGAGAAGATACTTCCTTCTTTGGATGATGAATTTGCAAAAGATTTGGGAGGCTATTCATCCCTGGAAGAGTTAAAAATAAAATTGAAGGGAGAGATCGAAAAGGAGAAGGAGCTGGCATTAAAAAGGGGATTAAAAGATCAGCTGGTGGATCAACTGGTTCAAGCCAATGACTTCGAGGTTCCTGAAAGTTTGGTGGAAGAACAGACCAAAGTCCTTGTCTCAGACGCCAAATTGAGATTGGCCTCACAGGGGCTCGATATAAAAAATCTGGACGTCTCTGAGGAAAAACTCAAAGAGGATTATCGAGAAATAGCACAGAAACAGGTTCGGACCTTTTTAATCCTTGAGAAGATCGCAGCCCAAGAGGGGATTACGGTCACCGATGAAGAAACGGACGATCGAATGAGAGAGGTTTCCGAGAAGACGCATCAAAAATTTGATGTGGTGAAGCGGTATTACGAAAAGAATGGATTAATCCCGGAAGTGAAGGCTGGGATTTTGACCGAAAAGACTTTGGACTTTCTTCTTGAGAAAGCCAATATTTCTACCTGTCGGTAGACAGGCATTATCTTTGAGGTAAAAAACCATGACACTGATACCGATTGTGATTGAAAGAGATGGGAGAGGTGAACGAGCCTATGATATCTACTCTCGCCTTTTAAAGGAACGGATCATTTTTGTTGGGACGGCTATCGATGATGATGTTGCCAATCTGGTGATTGCACAAATGCTTTTTTTAGAATCGGAAGATCCAGATAAGGATATTCATCTCTATATCAATTCCCCGGGAGGGATAGTGACCTCTGGGCTCGCCATCTATGATACTATGCAATATATTCGGCCCAAGGTCTCCACTTTGTGCATGGGCCAGGCCGCGAGCATTGCCGCTCTGCTTCTAAGCGCAGGAGAGAAAGGGAAAAGATATGCCCTTCCTCATTCAAGAATCCTTATTCATCAACCCATGGGAGGGTTTCAAGGGCAGGCCTCTGATGTGGACATTCAGGCGAGGGAAATCCTACGACTTCGGGAAGAATTGAATGCAATCTTAGTCAAACATACCCATCAAACAATGGAGCAAATCCAAGCCGATACAGATCGAGATTTTTATATGACAGGCTATCAGGCTAAAGAGTATGGCATCGTCGATGAGGTGGTGGTCCAGCGTCCTGTCCGATCTCAGGTGTAGTTTTCAAAGAGGTCAGAAAGGAGGAGAAGATGAGGGCAAATGGGGGGAATTATGGGAATGTATTGCATTGTTCTTTTTGCGGAAA
>Ga0194112_10003406_pt1 | contig 22136 bp, 15 predicted proteins | sample TA2MahC400mmetaG_FD_146191 | JGI IMG/M metagenome (GOLD analysis project Ga0194112, IMG submission 146191) | Freshwater microbial communities from Lake Tanganyika, Tanzania - TA2015016 Mahale Deep Cast 400m | ecosystem: Environmental > Aquatic > Freshwater > Lake | place: Tanzania: Lake... | reverse complement strand
CGATGTCCGGCCCATTCGCATAATCATATCTGGCCGCGCCGTTGGCGTCGATTACTCCGCCGACCGTCCAGGCAACATTCCCCGACGGATCATACTTGATCGTCGCGTAATCGTAGCCCCCCCCCCAGCTTTTTCCCGTGACATAGACGTTTCCGGTATTGTCGATCGTCATGGCGTTCGCCATGTCCGTGTCGTTCGCGGGGCCGTTGTATAGTTTGTCCCATTTTCTGTAGACATTCGGATCCCTGTCCGTCATGTAGATCGAATAATCGAGAGTCCCCGAATCTTCGGTCCCGGCGTAGTAAACGTTGTTGAGCCCCTCATGGACCCTGATCGCGACGGCCTCATGAGTCCCCGTCCCAGATCGTGATTGGCTCGCGGAGTATCGTAGAATCCCGCTGCTCAAGATTTTAACATAATTTGTCCAACTGTCGCTGATCCCCGTCTCCCCTCCAGCCGCGTAGACTTCGCCCCCGGAATCGACAGCGACGGCGTTGAGGAAGTCCTCTCCGGCCTGGTCGACGGCATAATTCACCCAGTCCTCTCCGTCCGCGAGTTTCATCTTGATGTCGTCGAAATAGATGTCGCCGCTCGAAGGAGGCCACGCGGAATCCCATCGTTCCAGAAAGATCCGAATCGCCGCGGTCCCCGAAAGGACGGGAACGTTTGCCGAAAAGTCGCGCCATGAGAGCATCGCGTAAGGGATGGATCGGGACACGATTCCGATTTGGTTGAAGGACGCGTCGAACATGTAAATCGATAAGCGCGCCGTTTCGGTATTATCCGGGGCGCTGCTCCACCGGTACTTGAGATTGAACTGATATTCCCGGCCGCCCTCGACGGCGATATAGCCGATCGTGCGCCATTTCGGACGATGTCCGGGGCTGGCCTGGCCCTTGATTCCAATGGCCCGGTTCGAACCCGTGGTCCAGATATACGTGGATTCGGCATCCGCAGGCTCCCATCCATCCGGCCAAGTTCCCGAACCCTCCTCGAACGACGGGTTGGGAATCGAAGTCAGAAATGGCGCAGCGATCGTTAAGTCGAATGTCTTTATTTCCGTTTGTTGGGGCGATCCGGAGTCCGTGACTCGGACCGTGAAATTGTAGGGCCCGGCGGCGGTCGGCGTGCCGGCAATGGCGCCCGTGGAGGCGTTAAGCTCGAGGCCGGCGGGCAGAGCGCCCGAAGTCAGGCTCCAGGTGTAGGGCGGCGTTCCGCCGAGGGCGACGAGGTAAGTCTCGTAGGCCGTGCCGGCCGTCCCGGAGGGAAGGGCGCTCGTGAAAATGACGAGGTCGTCGTCGTATTGCGTGGCCACCGGGGGCGTCGTTTTCCCCGCGTCCGCGTCCTCGGTGTTCACCGCCTGGGCCGTCGTCACGCCCTCCAGAGGCGTCACCGTCGGGTCGAAGGTCACCGCGTCGTTCCTGTTAGGGTCGTAGACTCTCAGCGTGACATAGGCCTTGTCCTCGGGGGCCAGCCAGAAGGTCGCGTTCTCGATGTCCGGGTTTTCGATGTCCGGATTCTCGATATCCGGATTTTCGATGTCCGGGTTGATGATCGCCGGGTTGACGATGTTGGCCATGAGCTCGTCGCTCTGCCTTTCCTTCAGGACGCACCCCTCGGCCATCGGCGCGGTGTGGACCCGATAGATCAGGAGCTGGAATCCGAATCCCGGATAGTCCGCGGGATCGAAACCGGCCGCGATCATCTTGAACGTATAGGCCGAGGTCGTGTTCCCTTCGTTGGTCACCGTCCAGGTGTAGTCCTGGACCGAACCTTTATCCGTGATGGTTGAATTCTCGATGTCCGGGTTTTCGATGTCCGGATTGACGATGTCGGGATTTTCGATGTCCGGATTCTCGATGTCCGGGTTGACGATATCGGGATTGACGATGTCCGGGTTTTCGATGTCCGGGTTGACGATGTCGGGATTCTCGATGTCCGGGTTTTCAATGTCCGGGTTTTCGATGTCCGGGTTGTGGAGCTCGTTGTTCTCGATGTCGGGGTTCTCGATGTCCGGATTTTCGATGTCGGGGTTCAAAATGACGGTCCCCTTCAGGCCTCCGCCCTCCTCTTCGACGTTGACCCGAAAGGTCATTTGGCCGCCTGTCGCCTTCGCGAAGACCGTCCGGCTGATGGACGAATAGGGGGCCACCTCGACGACAATCTCGTTCACTCCCTCGAACTGCTTGAACGAGGCCGCAATCCCTGTCGGGGCGTCAATCTTCAGGCTGAAGCTCCTCGTCTCGCCCGTCTGGTTCTTGACGTAGATGACGAACGAATGCTGACCCTTGTCGATCGGCTTGAAGTTCCCCGGCGAGCCAACGACGAGGCCCCGGCTCAGGCCGGCCATGTAGACGTCCTGGTTCCGGATGCTGGTGCGGCCGCCGTCGATGCAGGTCGTGCTCGAGCCGAATCCGCCCGGCTGCGTCGACGTGGGAGGGGCATATACCGACCAGTCTCCGTCGGCCGGCGGCTTGACGTTCCGGTTGTCCGTCCAGGCCGCAAGAAAGACCGGCGATTGGGCGCCGTCGGTGTCGAACGCCCAGCCGCCCGAGCCTCCGGGAACGAACGTCCGGACCGGCGAGAGGTCGATGTAGTCCCCGTGGAAGGGCCTCGTCCCCTCCTTGAACATCGGGAAGTTGGGCGGGTTGAATTCGATCTGCGAGATGCTCCGGGCGTCGAGGAGGAAGCGATAACGCGACACCTGGACCGAAGGCCCGAACCCTCCTCCTCCGGCCCCGGTTTGGGCCGCCCGGACATCGGTCGTATGACGGTTCCCGATATGATCCCCGTCGCTGATATAGGGATGCCAGTGTTCGGAGGCATCCCTCCGCTGGTCGTACCAGGCCGCCGTGACCACCCCTCCCCCGTAGGAGAGCATCGGCATGAACTGGTGGCCCCGCCGGACGTGGTTGTCGACAGCCGCGGGGGGGTTCCAATTGATTCCATCGGTAGACGTCGCAACGACGATCCGAGCGTCTCCTTCGGGAGCCTTCGGAAAATTTCGCTGCGACCAGGCGCAATAAATCGTCCCGCCTCCGTCCACGGCCAGCGACGGATACGAGTTCGTCCGGAAAGAGTACTGCGTCGTCCCCTGGTCGAAAGAGTCAACGGCCGCCAGGACGGCGGCCTTGCTGAATTTTTTCCCCCCGTCCGTAGAATAGGCCGTCATGATCGCGTGGCCGGCGCCCTCGTGGGCGAACCTCCGCCAAGCCGCGTAGACATGCCCCGTATTGGGCGCGATGGCGATCGTCACTCCCTGGTTCACATGCGAGCTCTCCGAAAGCTTGGTCGCGTTCTCCCAAGTCGCTCCGCAGTCCAAGCTCCGGGTGATGTAGATCCGGCTGAAGGGATTCGCCGGGTCGTTGCCCGTGAAATTCGAATAGGCCAGATAGACCGTCCCCGCCTTGATCGTCTGGGCCGGAACGCCCAACGCCTGGATCGTCACGGTCTTCGCCCCGGCCCGCGGCACGTCGACCGCCAGCCACGGCTTGTCGATGAACTGCCCCGGGTTCCCCTTGGCCACGACCTTGACGTCGAGGTACTTGATCGGATCGGCGTTCTTGCCCTCGGCGTTGTTGTTGTCGATCAGCCGGGCGACAAAAACGGAGTTGTCCTTCTGGTTCCGGTTGAAGGCCAGCCCGGCGTAATAAAACATCCCGTTCGTCCCCGCCCGGACGACCGGGTCGGCCGCCGTCCCGTAGGACTTCAGCGGCGACCCCCCTCCGACGACGGTGTAATCCTGCGGAAAGCCGGGAAGGAGGGTGCTCGTCCAGGACTGGCCGCCGTCGTAGGATTTATACAATCCCAGCCAGGCGTCCCTCGCCGCCGCCGTCCCCTCATATCCCGGGATCTCCTCGTAGGGAATTAGCATGTCGACCGTCCGGTAGTCGTTCGCCCCGGCCAGGATGTGCATCGGGTTCCGCGACGAGACGGCGATCGACGGCTCGTTCTGCCGCTGAAGGAACGGGTCCCCCCACGGCAGCTCCAGGCCCGAAACCATGTTGACGTTCCGGCCGACCAGCAGGTCCGAGGATTGCCGGACGCTCCGCGTCCGAAACTGCGACTTCAGCGGCAGCCAGGCCAGCGCCGCCCCGGCGAACAATACGAATCCGACGATGAGCACACGCCGAGTTTTCATGGTTATCCCCTTTCCCCGAAAAGACATGCACGGCGGGCGGTCCTTGAGAATGCGAACGGCAGAAAAATCCCTTTGCCGTGAATTCTCTCAGTCTGCTGCCCCGCGCTCAATCGAACCCCGGTCCCAAAAGGGACTGCTCTGCCGAACGTTGAGGGAAGAGCCTGTGATTTCCCTTATGGCCGTATTTTTCAGGAAATAATCGACGGAGTCAAGCGGAATCTTTTTATTTTCAGCGACCTAAGATAAAAAAGCAATCGATATATGGAAAAAAGAGCCTACTCGCTCTCCCTCGCCAGGGCGACGCTGCAGACCAAATCTTTGTCCTCGAGGTTGATGAGCCGCACTCCCTGGGTCGCCCGCCCGCTGGCCCGGACCTGCTTCGTCTTGATCCGGATGACCTTCCCGTTCACCGTGACGACGAGCAAATCGTCCTCGCCGACGCCCAATGCGGCGATGGCCGGCCCGATCTTGGAGGTGACCTTGAGGTTGAGGACCCCCTTCCCTCCCCTCCGCGTCTTGCGGTAGAGCCCGACCTCGGTCTTCTTTCCGTAGCCCTTTTCGGTCGCGGTGAAGATGAATTTTTCTTCCTCGCCGACGGCCACGAGGCCGATGACCTCGTCCTTCCTGGCCAGGGACATGGACTTCACCCCGGCCGCCGACCGCCCCATCGGCCGGATGTCCTTTTCGCTGAACCGGATGGCCTTGCCGAGTTTCGTGGCGATGACGATGTCCCGCCGACCGTCCGTGAGCCTGGACCACAACAGCTCGCTCTTGGGGGCCAGGGTCATGGCGATGATTCCCGCCCGGCGGATGTTCTGGAACTCGTCGAGGGCCGTCTTCTTGATGTGGCCGTCCTTGGCCATCATGACAAGGTACCTGTCGGGGCGGAAGTCCTTGACGGCCACGACCGAGGTCATCCGCTCGCCCGGCTGGAACTCGATGAGGTTGACGATCGCCTTTCCCCGCCCCGAGACTCCGACGTCCGGGATCTCGAGGGCCTTGAGCCAGTAGAGCCGCCCCTTGTTCGTCAGGAAGAGGAGGTAAGCGTGGGTCGAGCAGACGAAGACGTCCTCGACGACGTCCTCGGCCTTCATGCTGATCCCCCGCCGTCCCTTGCCGCCGCGCATCTGGAAATGGTAGGAGGAGAGGCTCGTCCGCTTGATGTAGCCGGACTGTGTCGTCATGACGACGACGTCCTCCTCCTTGATGAGGTCCTCGGCCCGGATGTCCGTCACGACCTCGCCCCGGATCTCCGTCCGCCGCTCGTCGGCGTAGGCCTTCTTGATCTCCCGAAGCTCGTCGACGATGATCTCCTGGATGAGCTTGTCCGAGCCCAGAATCCTCTTGAGCCTGACGATGAGGGCCTTGACCTCCTCGTATTCCCGGACGATCTTGTCCCGCTCGAGGTGGGTCAGGCGCTGGAGCTGCATCTCGAGGATGGCCTGGGCCTGGATGGGACTCAGCTTGAACCGCGCCATGAGTCCCGTCCGGGCCTCCTCGACGTTCTTCGAGCCCCGGATGAGCTTGATGACGGCGTCGAGGTGGTCGAGGGCGATCGTCAGCCCCTCGAGAATGTGGGCCCGGAGCTCGGCCTTCTTGAGGTCGAACCGCGTCCGCCGCCGGATGACATCCTGGCGGTGGCCGATGAAGTGCTTCATGATATCGATGAGGCTGAGGATCTTCGGCTGCTTGTCGACGATGGCCAGGAGGATGATCCCGAAGGACGTCTGAAGGGCCGTGTGCTTGTAGAGGTTGTTGAGGACGACCTCGGGCAGCTCGCCCTTCTTGACCTCGATGACGATCCGGATGCCCTCCCGGTCGGACTCGTCCCGGAGGTCGGCGATGCCCTCGACCCTCTTCTGGTTGGCGAGCTCGGCGATGGATTCGAGGAGGCGGGACTTGTTGACGGCGTAGGGGATCTCGGTGATGACGATCCGCTCCCGCTCGCCCTTGTCGCCGTGCTCGATCATGGACTTGGCCCGGACCTGGATCGTCCCCCGGCCGTCGCGGTAGGCGTCCCGGATGCCCGGGAGGTTGAAAATGTAGCCGCCGGTCGGGAAATCCGGCCCGGGGATGAACTCCATGATCTTGTCGAGCGAGGCCCCGGGGTGGTCGGCGAGGTAAATCAGGCCGTCGCAGACTTCGCCGAGGTTGTGAGGGGGGATGTTCGTGGCCATCCCGACGGCGATCCCCGATCCGCCGTTGACGAGGAGGTTCGGGAACTTCGTCGGCAGGACCTCGGGCATGGTCAGGCTCTCGTCGTAATTGGGGACGAAGTTGACCGTGTCCTTCTCGATGTCGGCCAGCATCTCCTCGGCCAGCCGGGTCATCCGGACCTCGGTGTACCGCATGGCCGCCGGGGGGTCGCCGTCGATCGAGCCGAAGTTGCCCTGGCCGTCGACGAGGAGGCAGCGGAGGCTGAAGTCCTGGGCCATCCGGACGAGGGTGTCGTAGACGGCCTGGTCCCCGTGGGGATGGTACTTGCCGATGACGTCGCCGACGATCCGGGCCGATTTCTTGTAGGGCTTGCCGTGGGTCGTCCCCGTCTCGTAGAGGGCGTAGAGGACCCGGCGGTGGACGGGCTTGAGCCCGTCCTTGATGTCCGGGATGGCCCGGCCGATAATGACGCTCATCGCGTAGTCGAGGTAGGAGCGCTTCATCTCCTCCTCGAGGGAGACGACGGACAGGTCGGCCGCGGCCGGAGGGAGGGGCGCCGCCTCGGCGGGCGGAGCGTCCTTTCCCTTGGCCGGTTTGGCCTCGGCGGGCGGAGGGGCCTCCGCCGGCGGCGTTTCAGGCGGCGCGGCAGGCCCGGAGGTTTTTTTCTTGGCCATGTCTCAGATGTCCAGGTTCGTCGCCAGGAGGGCGTTCGTCTCGATGAACTTCTTGCGGCTTTCGACCTCGTCCCCCATGAGGACGGAGAAGACCTCGTCGGCCACGACGGCGTCCTGGATCGAGACCTTGAGGAGGGCCCGGTTTCCGGGGTTCATGGTCGTCTCCCAGAGCTGGTCAGGGGTCATTTCCCCCAAACCCTTGTAGCGCTGGATCCCGACCCCCTTCTTCCCCTTCTCGTGGAGATAATCAACGAGCTTGTTCTCGTTCTCGACGACGACGACGTCGCCGTTGGAGAGGACCTCGTAGGGCGGCCGGAACTCCTCGAGCTCCTTCATGATCTTGAAAAGGTTCCTGTACTCGACCGAATCGATGAGCCCCAAATTGACCCGGCAGTGGAGGGACATCCCGTTGACCTGGAACTTGACGGCCAGCTCGTAGGCCTCGTACTCCTCATCTTTGGTCAGCTCGGTCGTCAGATCCTTGGCCTCGATGAGGCTCTGGATCCGCTTCATGGCCTTGCGGTCCTGGAGGAACTCCAGGCCCTGGGCCCCCTCGCGGATGAGAATCTCGACGAGGAAAAACGGATAGCTCTTCCGTTCGAGGAGCTGGATGTAGCTCTTCTTCTGCATGATCCGGAGGAAAAGCTTCCGGAACTTCTCGCCCTCGAAGACCTCCTTGCGGCCTTTGACCCGGACCTTGAAGTCCTCGGAGATCTTCTTGACGAGCCACTTCTCGTAGGCCCGTTCCTCCTTGAGGTACTGGACCTCGCGGCCCCGGACGATCTTGTAGAGGGGCGGCTGGGCGATGTAGAGATGGCCCTTCTCGATGAGGGCCTTGAGGTGGCGGTAGAAAAAGGTCATGAGGAGGGTCCGGATGTGCGAGCCGTCGACGTCGGCGTCGGTCATGATGATGACCTTGTGGTAGCGGAGCTTGTCCAGGCCGGATTCGGCCTCGGCCTCCCCGATGGAGGTCCCGAGGGCCGCGATCATCATCCCGATCTCGTCGTTGTTGAAAATCTTGTCCTGGCGGGCCTTCCAGACGTTGAGGATCTTGCCCTTGAGGGGGAGGATGGCCTGGAAGCGCCGGTCCCGGCCCTGTTTGGCCGAACCGCCGGCCGAGTCGCCCTCGACGATGAAGATCTCGGACAGGCGGGGGTCGCGCTCCTGGCAGTCGGCCAGCTTGCCGGGCAGCGACGACGACTCGAGAACGCTTTTCCGGCGGGCGAGCTCCCGGGCTTTCCGGGCCGCCTCCCGGGCCCGGGCCGCATCGAGGGCCTTGAGGACGATCCGCTTGGCGTTGGTCGGGTTCTCCTCGAGGTAGGCCCCCAGCCGTTCGTTGACGAGCGACTCGACGACCCCCTTGACCTCGGAGTTGCCGAGTTTCGTCTTCGTCTGGCCCTCGAACTGCGGCTCGCGCATCTTGACGCTCAGCACGGCGCAGAGGCCCTCCCGGGTGTCGTCGCCGCCGATCGCGCTCCCGCCGAGATCCTTGAGGAGGTTGTGGGACTCGGCGTAGGCGTTGATGCCGCGGGTCAGGGCCGACTTGAAGCCGATGAGATGGGTCCCGCCCTCGTGGGTGTTGATGTTGTTGACGAAGGTGAAGATCGTCTCGGAGAAGCCGGCGTTGTACTGGAAGGCGAGCTCGACGACGATGTCGTCTTTCCGGCTCTCGAAATAGATCGGCCGGGGGTTGAGGACGGTCTTGTTCTGGTTGAGGAACTGGACGAACTCGACGATCCCTCCCTTGTACTGGAACTCGTGGGACTTGCCGGCTCGCTCGTCGGCGATCGCGATCCGGATGCCGCGGTTCAGAAACGACAGCTCCCGCATCCGCTGGGTCAGGACCTCGAAGTTGAACTCCGTCGTCTCGAAGATCTCGTCGTCGGGCCAGAAGGTGACCTTCGTCCCGGTTTTCTTCGTCTTGCCGACCTGCTTGAGCCGGCCCAGGGGGATGCCGCGCTCGTAGCTCTGGGTGAAGATCCCCCCGCCGCGCTTGATCTCGAGGTCGAGGCGCTTGGACAGGGCGTTGACGACCGACACCCCCACGCCGTGGAGGCCGCCCGAGACCTTGTAGGACTTGTCGTCGAACTTGCCGCCGGCATGGAGCATGGTCATGACGACCTCGGCGGCCGACTTCTTTTCCTTCTTATGGAGCTCGACGGGAATCCCGCGGCCGTCGTCGATGACCGTGACCGAATCGTCGACGCGGATCGAGACCTCGATGTTCCGGCAGTAGCCGGCCAGGGCCTCGTCGATCGAGTTGTCGACGACTTCGTAGACGAGGTGGTGGAGGCCGTCCGGGCCCGTCGACCCGATGTACATCGCCGGCCGCTTCCGGACGGCTTCCAGGCCTTTCAGGACTTTGATGCTCTCGGCCGTGTACTTCGTTTCCGGCATGTCTCCTATCTCACTGATAAACGACGGGTTTAGGAGGCCGATCGTCTCACTGAACCCGGGCTTTTTTTTCGATGAAATTATACCTCAAACCGGGGAGTGGAGTAAAGCGAATTTTGGGCCCGCAAATACAATATTTTGGGGCTTCAAAGACTCCCCTTAACAACTTGTTGGGCTCGGGCCGCGGGAGTCGCCGGGGAGTGTGAAGTCCCCGATTTGACCCGAATTTTCAAGGTGGGTTATGATGCTTCCGTGCCGGCCAACCTGACCCCCCAGTACATGGAAGCGGAAAAAAAGCTCCGCACCGCCAAGACCCCCGAGGAGAAGATCGAGATCTACGAGGAGCTCCTCCGCCTCATCCCCAAGCACAAGGGGACCGAGAAGATGGTCGCCCAGCACCGGGCCAAGATCGCCAAGCTCAAGGAGGAGATGCAGAAGGCCGCCGCCGCGGGCAAGAAAGGGCCGAGCCACATCGTCGAGAAGCAGGGCGCCGGCCAGATCGCCGTCGTCGGCCCCCCCAACGCCGGGAAATCCCGGCTGATCCGGGCCCTGACGGGCGCGGAGCCGGAGGTCGGCGACTATCCCTTCACGACCCGGACGCCGGCGCCCTACATGATGAGATTCGAGAACGTCAAGGTCCAGCTCGTCGACCTCCCCCCCATTACCGCCGAGTTCCTGGAGAGCTGGCAGGTCGAGATCATCAAGGTCGCCGACGTCGTCCTCCTCGTGGCCGACGCCTCGGACCCCGATTCCCCGGCCCTCCTCGAGACCTTGACCGGCCGGCTCAAGGAGAGGCGGGTCGAGCTCGTCGACGAAGAGTTCGTCCCCCCGGCCGAGGAGGCCGTCCGCGTCTTCCGGAAAAAAACCATCCTCGCGGCCAACAAGACCGACGCCGACCCGGACGGCGAAGGCCTCGAGGCCCTGAGGTTGTTCTACGGCGAAGCCCTTCCCATCGCCGCCGTCTCGGCGGCCGAGGGGGCCGGCCTGGAGGAGCTTCGGGCCCGGCTGTTCCGGATCCTCCGCGTCATCAGGGTCTACAGCAAGGCCCCCGGCAAGAAGGCGGACCATGATTCGCCCTTCATCCTCAGGCGGGGAGCGACGGTCCTCGACATCGCCTCGGCCGTCCACAAGGACTTCTCGGAAAAGCTGGCCTATGCCCGCCTCTGGCGCGCGGGCGAGATCTCGGGCCTGATGGTCAACCGCGATTTCCTTCTGGCCGACGAGGACATCGTCGAGCTCCACTTGTAGGAGCGGACCGTCCCGGCCGTCACTTTTTGGGCCGGAAGTCGAGGGCCTCCTCGTCGGCCATGTCCATCACGGCCATGAAGAAAAGCTGGGCCGTGTCCTCCATGATCTCCGGAGTGACGAGGTCGAGGGCATCCCGGGTGTTGTGGTAGGTCGGATAGGGCACGGACCTGCCGTAGGACCCGAAGGTCAGCGAAGGGACGCCCTTCCAGAAGAACCAGGCTGAATCCTGGCGCGGACGGCCGGGATAATTGGCCGCGCCGCCGGTGACGATCCGGTGGATGTATTTCTCGTTGGCCCTCTCGATGAACGCCCAGAAGGCCGGATAGGTCCTCGCCCCCGAGGCCGAGATCTTGTCGCCCACCCCGGGTCCCTCCATGTTCATCAAGACCAGGGTCTTGTCGAGAGGATAGACGGGATTTTCGGTGTAGTATTTCGAGCCGGCGACGCCCTGCTCCTCGGCCCCGAAGAAGAGGAAGACAACGGTCCGCTTCGGCTTCACGGCGCATTTGGCCATCGCCTCGGCCACGCCCAGGCCGACGGCCACGGCCGTGGCGTTGTCATTGGCTCCCGGCATGAGCTCCCAGCAGCGGCCGAGATGGTCGAGATGGCCGCCGATGATGATGACCTCGTCCCTGAGGGCCGGGTCCGTTCCCGGGATGAGGCCGATGACGTTGGCCCCCTTTCCCTCGGGATGGTGCTCGGTGACGTTCTTGAGGGCCATGATTTTGCCCGTGGCGAACGATTGGGGCTTCAGATCCTTCCGGATTTTGGCCGCGGTGTCGGCGTAGGTCCGGCCCGTCCCGGCGAAGACGTCGGCGACCACGGCCGGGCCGACGTGGTGATAGACGAAACCCTCCCGGTAGGAGTTGTTCGGGTTGACGATCGGCCCGTAGTTGTAAATCATGCCCTTGGCCCCGTGGGCGACGGCATTTTCGTGCTTGTATTGATGGAAGGAATAGGGCCGCCATTTCCTGAAGACGTCGGTGTCGGCGGCCTGCATCGGCGCCTCGGGATCCATGAGGACGATCTTGCCCTTGACGTCGACCCCGGCGTAGTCGTCGTAGCCGAGCTCGGGGGCGGTGATCCCGAAGCCGACGTAGACGACCTCGGCCTTGACCTCGCCCGAGCCCGACGTCCCTCCGGGGAGGAACTCGTCCTCGTAGGCGTAGGTCTTGGTGATGACGCCGTCTTTGACCGGGATCTCCATTTTCAAGTAGCCGCCCGGAAAGACGAGGGTGTAGGGGTTGGGGAAGGTTTGGAGATAGGTGCCGTTTTCCCCGCCGGGCTGGATGCCCCACTCCCTGAGGAGCGAGACGACCCACTCGGCGCAGAGGTCGTATTCGGGCGTCCCGGTCAAGCGGCCGCCGCATTTTTCCGAGACGAGCTCCTGGACGTAGCCGTAAAGCGTCTGGCTCTGGATGAGTGCATGGCCTCGAGGAGCTTCTGCTCCTCGGTCAGGGGGGCCTGCTCCCGGCCCCGCTGCGGGGCGGCCGGGCCGGCCGCGGCCACGACAAGGCCGAGAACGGCCCAAAGAACGAACGTCCGGTTCCGGCGTAGAGACATCCTCTCCTCCTCAATCAAATACGGGGACACATCACTTATATGTCCGTTTTCGGACATAAAAGTGATGTGTCCCCGCTTTTTATATCCGAATGGCGATGCCGCCGCGAAGAATGAATCCGTTGAAGATGCCGGCGTCGACGAGGAGATGGATGTTCGGCGTCAGCTTGGCCTTCAGCCCGAAATGAAGCTGGACGAAGGGAAAGATGTTCGGATACTCGAAGGGCTCGTCCTTCTCTTCCCCCTCTTCGGGCGGCCTCAGGCTCTCCTCCTTCAATTCGAGCAGCGTTTTCCTTCCCGACTCCTGGACCGTCTCGGGCGCCTCGTCGGGAAAGACGGCCGTTCCCCGGAAGTTGTATTCGACGACGGTCTTGTCCAGGGCCGGCCCCCCGGCGAGGCCGAAGCCGATCGTGAAATAGGGATGGACGCGGCCGCGCGGAAAGATGTCCCAGCGGAAGCTCAAGACCGCGGCCAGCGGCTCCGACGTGACTTGGCTCCACCCCGTCCCCTCGAACTCCGCCGTCTCGTACGTCTCGGCGTCTTCGAAGGTGATGGCCGTATCGACGTTCAACGGCCCGATCCGGAACTTCGATTTCTCGACGGCCAGGCCCAGGCTGAACGAGCCGTCCTGGCCGGCCGGATACCACCGGATCTCGAAGCCGAAATTGCTCCCGCCGGAGTCGAAGCGGACATCGTTGCGGAAATTCCGTTCCCGGATGTCCCGGTCCGGGTACTCGTCTCGAAGGTTCTTAAACATGTCGTCCTTGAGGTTCTCGGCGAAATCCTCGGCGATGCCCTCGATGAGGCCGCGGAGGACATTCAGGGTCCAGCCTCCGTAATGGAAGCCGAATTCGATCTTGCCCTTGGCCGCCGCCGGCGGACCGGAGGCCGAGAAGAGGACGGCCGCGGCCGCGAGCACGACCAGCGATTTTTTGTGTTTCATTGTCCGCTCCTTCGTCATCCGGAAAGTCCTGGAATGGGTTGTACTCTTTTTCCCGCCGTTCCGTCAACCCGAGAGGCGTTTGATTCGGCGGGGCGATTTTGGTATGGTCGAATGTCGCTCTTCCAAATTCCTCCCGGAGGCATCGCATGGTCAGAATCGCCGCCCTGATCGCCGTCCTTTTCGGCGCCGCGGCCTTCGCCGCCCAAACCCCGGCCGCCGCCCCGGTCACCGTCCTCATGAAGACGAGCCGGGGCGACATCACCCTCGAGCTCTATCCCGATAAAGCCCCCCTGACCGTCAAGAATTTCCTCGCCTACGCCGACGACAAGTTCTACGACGGGACGATTTTCCACCGGGTCATCCGGACCTTCATGATCCAGGGCGGCGGCCTGACGGCCGACCTTTACGAGAAGCCGGCCAAGCGCCCGATCCGGAACGAGTCCGGCAACGGCCTCCGCAACGCCCGGGGCTGGATCGCCATGGCCCGGACCGAGGAGCTCCACAGCGCGACCTCCCAGTTCTACATCAACACCGTCGACAACCTCGACCTCGACCGGATGAAATACTGCGTCTTCGGACGCGTCGTCGCCGGAATGGAGGTCGTCGACGCCATCGCCGCCGTCCCGACGGCGACGGTCAAGGGCTACGAGGACGTTCCCCGCCGAACCGTGACCATTCTGTCCGTCGCCCGCGTCCGGACGAATTGACCGGCCGCGGAGAGCCTCCGGGCAGCCCATGGCCTCCCGCTTCGCCGACACCCTCTTCGCCCTCGTCCATCTCGGCCTCCTCCTGGCCGCCGCCGCTTACGCCGCCGTCCTCATCGCCCGGGGAGAAACCGCCCGCGGCGCCCTCATCGCCGCCGTCCTGGCCGTCTATTACGTCCTCGTCCTCCACAAGCCGGTGACCCGGGAGATCGCCCGGAAAAAGGCCCTGAAGAAAAAATGACCGATCCCGGAAAGGCGGCCCGGCCTTCGCGGCGCGGCAAGCAAGCGGCCGGCGGCCGCGATTTTCAACCCGAATTCCCTTTTCCGCCCGACGCCCCCTCTCCGTCCCGGCCGGGCCGAAAGCGCCGCCTGCCGGCCCGCGTCCGGATCGCCCTGGCCGGGGCGGCGCTCGTCGTCGGCCTGGCCGCCGCCGGGGCCGTTCTTTTCAAGGCCGTCCGGCCGGACTGTTTCCCGGGCCGGCCGCCCGCCGGGCCGCCGCCCGCGGCAACGCCTCCGACGGACGCCGAGCCGCCCTGGACGACGGTCGAGACGATCGTCGAACGGGGAAAAACCCTATCGGCGATCCTCTCCGAGAACGGCCTCCCGGCGCCCGAGATCGACCGGCTCGTCAAGGCGGCCAAGCCCGTTTTCGACTTCAAAAGGATCGTCGCCGGCCGAAGGATGAAAATCTCCTTCGACGGAGCCGGGGCCCTGCGGGCCCTGGAATATCCGGTCGACGAGCGTTCATACATCCTGGTCACGAGCGAGGGCGGGGCGTATGAGACGGAAAGGAAAGCCTATCCGTTCGAAGTCCGGCCGGCCTACGTCGACGGCGTCATCCGCAACAGCCTCTACGAAGCCGTCGTCGGACGGAAGGAAAGCCCGACCCTGTCCTGGCGCCTTGAAGAGCTGTTCGGATGGGACATCGACTTCTGGGCCGGGCTCCGGGAGGGCGACGCTTTCCGGCTCATCGTCGAGAAGCATTACCTCGACGGCGAATTCGCCGGCTACGGCCATATCCCGGCGGCCGAATTCTGGAATCAGGGCGGCCTCTACCGGGCTTTCCGGTTCGAGTACCCCGACACGAAGAAAGCCGATCACTTCGACGCCGGGGGAGGATCCCTCCGGAAGGAGTTCCTGAAATCCCCCCTCCTCGGCCGCGGACGGCTGACTTCCCGGTTCAGCTTCAGCCGGCTCCATCCCATCCGCAAGGTCTACCGGGCCCATTACGGTGTGGACTACGCCGCGCCCGTGGGCACGCCCGTCTATGCCACGGCCGACGGGACCGTCCTCGAGACGGGGGCGCGGGGCGCGGCCGGGCGGATGATCCGCCTCCGCCACAAGAACAACTTCGAGACCTCATATCTGCACCTGTCCCGGATCCTGGTCAAGAAAGGGGACAAGGTCCGAAGCGGCCAGCAGATCGGGACGGTCGGCTCGACGGGCGAATCCACCGGCCCCCACCTCGACTACCGGATCAAGGAGGGGGGGGTCTACGTGAATCCCCTGGCCAAGAAATTCGCCCCCGTCGAGCCGCTCCGGCCCGAATTCGGAGAGGCGTTCCGCAGGGTCATGGCCGTCCTCGCGGCCGCCCTCGACGCCCCCATGGCCGTCTTCCGGAAATAACAAAGGCCGGGCCGCTTTTCGCGACCCGGCCTTGCCGGAACAGCGAACCGAGTTATTTAATGTGGCCGCCTCCGCTCGAAGACGAGGTCGAACTCGAGCTCCCGCCTCCGCTGGCGCTGCCGCCTCCCGAGGAAACGCTCCCCCCGGAGCTTGTTCCGCTCGAGGAGCCGGTGTAGCCGGACCCGCTCGAGCCCGACGCGCCGCTTCCCAAACGGACATGACGGCCGGAGGCGGAGGAGCTGAGGTTGAGCTCGGGGCTGTAGATTTCGTTCGACCGGCTGAGGTATCGGATGCTGACGCCGAGTTTGCGGGCGACCGAAACGTCCGGATTCCAGTCGCGGACGCGCATCGCCGGCTCGGGAAGACTGCTCCTCAAGGCCCGAGGCAGGACTCTCCCCTGGGCGGCCGAAACGGCCTCCGACGGCCTCGGCTCAAGGTTGCGGCCCAAGGTCCGGGCGGCGAGACGGGAAGCGTCCGCCGTGACCGGCGCGGGAAGGCCGAGGATGGGCCTCAGGGCGGGAGAATGCCGCATGGGCTCGACGGCTTCCACGAACGACCTCACCCCGATCGCCCGCTCATGGACCCGGGGCGCATGGAGATCTTCCCCGCGGACGACGGCCCCGGTCCTGGTCGAAGTCCGGAGCGATTCGACCACGGCCGAATCCCCTTTCCGCAACCCGGCCATGAGGGCCCGGTAACCCTTGTAGAGCTCCTTGGGCATGGCAAAGGGGGCGGCCGGCTTCTTCAGCTGGTCCTTGGAGACTTGGCCGAGGGCGGGTTTGGCGGACGGGGCGAATGGTGTTCCCTCGCCGAAATTGTTGGATCCGTAGAAGCCGTAATCCGAATACCCCCCCATCCATCTCCACCAATAGAAGGGGGAGCCCCAGTACGAGCCCATCCATCCGTGGCTATAGCCCATGGCGTCCCACCACATCCAGTCGAAGAGCGACCAGGGCCTCCAGGCATAAAGGCCGCCGTACATGAAGCCCCAATCGACCCAGGCCGGGGCGAAGGCCGAGCCGGGAACCCACATCCAGCCCCTTTTCGGAGACCAATGCCAGACGCCGAGATGGTAAGGCACCCAGCCCCACGGCTCGGACGGAATCCAAAACATCTGGCCGCCGACCCGGGCCCATTGGCCGTGGTAATAAGGCGCCCAGCTTCCGCCCGGGTATCGGTCATTGTAATAGGGCCTCCAGACGTAGCCCAGATATTCGTCCCAAACCCATTCCCCGTACATGTCCCCGTAGCGTTCGGCCCAGTAGACGACCGCCTTGGGGAGCCTCCGGACGGGCTTCGGAAGGGGCGTCAACCCCCTGTGAAGGTCGACGAAATCGGCGTTGACCTCATCGTTCCACCGCTCGAAGTCCGAGCCGGTCGCGTATTCTTCAAGGGAGATCCCATGGTCGGGGGCGACCGTGATTCTTTCCTTCTTCCCGACTTGCCGCTCCTGGAGGTCGTTCGGCGTCGGGCCGTAGAGGACAAAGGCCCGGCCCGATTTCACCTGGACGGACGTCCCCCCCTCCTCGGCCCGTTCGACGACGGCCACGGTGTCCGTCCGGAACTTGACCGCGGCCGTGGTCGTGATGACCTGGAAGGTCTCCTTGGCGCTGAACTGCTTGTACATCGCATAGAGCCGGCCGCGGCGGAGGACGAGGTTGGTCAGTTTCTGTCCGGAGCTCAGGCTCTGGGCCAAGATCGTCTCGACCTTGAGCTCGGAGTTCGCATCGAGCCGGAGGATGGTTCCGTTATCGAGCTGGATTTCGACCCTTCGACCCGAGGTCTGAACGGTGTCGCCGGGACCGATGGGCGTGTTGAGGAGGGCCAGCTCGGGCTTGGCCGCCCCTTCCCTGAGCACGACCGGGTCCTGGCCGTCGTTCTTGATCTCGACCAGGCTGATATGCCCGAAATAAAAATCCTTGGGCCCATTGACGACCTGGTAAGGCTCGGCCGCGGCGGCGGCCCAAACCGTCAACAGGAGGCCCATTCCGAAGACGGCCGCGAAACCCTTCTTCCTCATGGCTCGGCTCCTTTATCCGGAATTCATTATAGCCTTAATGCAAGAGCCATGCCAGCTCCGCCAGGCGGGAAAACCCCTTCCGGCCCCGCCGGCTGTCCTCTTTTGAGGACGCTTGTCGGCGGGGAGCGTTTCCATCGAAGGCTTGTCGAGAGGGAAGGAATGGCCTAGAATATGCGGGATGGACGTCGGACTCCGAGAACTCACCCGAACCTGGGACCTGGCCGAAGCGGACGTCATCAAGAGCTTCCTGGAGAGCCAGGGGATCCCCTGCCTCATCCGAGGCGAGTCGATCTCCTCTCTTTACCGGATCATGACCGACGGGCTGGGCGAGATCCGGGTCATGGTCCCGGCCGAACATCTCGAAACGGCCCAAAAACTCCTCGAAGAAAAGGCCGAAATCCCCGAAACCGAATAATACTTGTCCGGGACACACGGACAATCCTTGGGCGGCAACGATAACTCAAGCCTTTTCATGTAGTTAATTTTCAATTTTTTGCTTGACTTTTTCCATCCTGATGTCTATATTCTAATCAAAATGGGACAAAACGGGATATTATGGGAAACATATTGATCGGAAGTTACAAAGCAAGGCTTGACAAGAGCGGAAGGTTGAAGGTCCCCGAGAAGTTTCGGACCGCCGTCGAGGAACGATGGGGAAAGGACCTTTTCGTCACCTCCCTCGAAGAAAACTACATCAAGATATTTCCCCTGCCCGTCTGGCTGGCCATGACCGGCTCGACCGAGGGCTCGAACCTCTTTCTCGACCCCGATGTCGAAGAATACATGCGGCGGGCCAACCGTTTCGGAGCCCAGGCCGACCTCGACGCCAAGGGCCGCGTCCTCCTCAGCCCGGCCTTGAGGTCCATGGCCGGATTGGCGGCCGAAGTCGTGGTCATCGGCCTCAACAACCATTTCGAGGTCTGGGACGCGTCCCGCCTGGACGAAAAACTCCAGCGCCAGCCCCTCTCCCGCGATGACTTCAAGAAGATCGCCGAACTGATGGCGGGCAGGAAGGGGTCATGACCGGCCGCGAGCACATCCCCGTCCTTCGGGAAGAGGTCCTGGACCTTCTCGACCCCTCCCGCCAAGGCCTTTACCTCGACGGGACGGTCGGCCTCGGCGGACATGCCGAGGCCATCCTGGAGAGCCATCCCCGGGCCCGACTCGTCGGCCTCGACCTGGACGAGGAGGCCTTGCGCTTGGCCGGGGAGCGGTTAAGCCCTTATGCCGACCGGGTCCGCCTCTTCCAGGCCGATTTCCGTCTCATCCCGGAGCTCGAAATCGACTTCCCGTCCGTCCGCGGCCTTCTTCTCGACCTGGGAATGTCCTCTTTTCAGCTCGACGACCCGGCCCGCGGCTTCAGCCATTCCCTGGACGGGCCGCTCGACATGAGGATGGACCGCCGTCAAAAGCTGACCGCGGCGGCCGTCCTCGACAAATATTCCGAGCCCAAGCTGGCCCATCTCTTCCGGGAATACGGGGAGCTCAAGCAGGCCGCCAAGCTCGCCCGGGCGGTCGTTTCGCTGCGGCGGACCCAGAGGCTTGAAAGCACGGCCCAGCTCCGCCTTCTCGTCGAGGACATCTGCCGCTGGATCCCGCAGCCCGGGAAGATCCATCCGGCGGCCAAGGCCTTCCAAGCCCTCAGGATCGAAGTCAACCGGGAGCTGGAGGGGCTCGGAGAATTCCTGGAGACGGCCTCCGGCCTTCTTCCCCCCGGGGCCCGGATCGCCGTCATCTCCTTCCATTCGCTCGAGGACCGGATCGTCAAGCACACCTTCAGCCGGCTCGCCCGCCCCGAGGACGGAGCGCCAGTTCTCGGGCTCCTGACCAAGAAACCCGTCGTCCCGACCGAAGTCGAAACGGCCCGGAACCCGCGGTCCCGCTCGGCCAAGCTCCGGGCCGGGGAGATCCTGCCCCATGGTCCACAAGAAATATAGCCGCCGCCAGATCCTCCTGGCCGCTTCGGCCTGTCTTGTCGTCATGGGCATCCTGACCTTCTACCTCTGGCACCTGACCGAGAACATCCGCCTCGGCTATGCCGTCGGCCGGGACCAGAGCGCCAAGCAGCGGCTCGAAAAGGACATCCAGAGCCTCAAAGCCGAACGTGAAGCCCTCTCCTCCCCGGAGCGGATCGAGAAAATCGCCCGGGAGAAGCTCGGTCTCGGCGACATGCGGGACGACCAGATCGTCTACGAGGACCGGAAGTGAGGCCATGATCGACCTGGCCCGGGAGATCGAGCAGAAAAAAGCCCGCCGCCGGACGCGCCTCCTGTCCGTCGTCGTCGGTCTCTGGGCCGCCGGGATCCTCGGCCGCCTCGTCCAGATTCAGGCCATCCAGCACGCCGAGCACCGGCGCCAGGTCACCGGCCAGAGCCGGCGGCTGGTGCCGATCCCCACCGAGCGGGGGACGATCTTCGACCGAAACGGCCACATCCTCGCCCACAGCGTCCCCTCCTTTTCCGTGGTCTACAGGCCGTCGCCCGATGCGCCGATCGAAGCGAAGATGGCCCCCGTCCTCGAGGTCGCGCCCGTCCTCGGACTCGGCCCCAAAAGCCTCGCCCAGATGCGCCGCCAGCTCGAGGACGGCGGCAAGTTCGTCTACCTCAGAAGGAAGGTCGACCCGGAGACCGCCCGAATCGTCCGGGACATGAACGTCCGCGGCCTCCGCATCGAAGACGAACGGCGGCGCACCTATCCCCAAGGCCCCCTGGCCGCCCATGTCCTGGGCGGCGTCGACCCGGACGAAAAAGGGCTGGCCGGCATCGAGTTCCGCTACAATAAAGACCTGGGCGGACGGGAGGGGCAGCGGCTCGTCCTCCGGGACGCGCGCCGGAGGGAGTACAACGTCGAAATCCTCTCCGCCCCGAAGCCCGGCTTGGACATCGTCCTGACGCTCGACCGGATGATCCAGTATTTCGCCCAACGCGAGCTCGAAAGGGCCATGGCCGAGCACCAGGCCGAATGGGGGACGGTCATCGTCTCGGCCCCGGCGACCGGCGAAATCCTGGCCATGGCCAGCGCCCCCGGATACGACCCCAACGCCTTCGCCGCGGCCGAGCCCGAGCGGAGGATCGACCGCAGCATCCGCCATCTGTTCGACCCCGGTTCGACCTTCAAGATCGTCACCGCGGCGGCCGTCCTCGACCACGGCCTTATCGCCCCGGGAGAGACCTTGAACTGCGCCGCCGAGGCCATCACCGTCCCCGGCCGCTCCATCCGGGACCACAAGCCGTTCGGCGTCCTCGCCTTCGCCGACGTCATCGTCCACTCGTCCAACATCGGAACGATCCAGGCCGCCCGCCGTCTCGGGCCGGATCTCCTCTACCGGACGATCAGGGATTTCGGATTCGGCGAGCGGACGGGGATCGACCTCCCGGCCGAAGCCGCCGGCCTGGTGCGCCCGCCGGACGAATGGTCCCGCCGGTCCCCCGACGCCCTGTCGGTCGGCTACGAAATCTCGGTTACGGCCGTCCAGCTTCTCCAGGCGATGAACATCATCGCCAACCGGGGGGAAAAGGTCGGCCTCCGCCTCCTCAAGTCCGTCGGCGGCCGGCCGGCCAACCCGGAACCGGACGGTCCGGACTCGCGGGTCGTCTCGCCGGCGGCCGCGGAAAAGCTCGCGGAGATCCTCGTCCGGGCCGTCGAGGAAGGCACGGGGACGGGCGCGCGTCTGCCCGGATTCCGCGTCGCCGGCAAGACGGGAACGTCCCAGCTCCTCGACTCCCGGCAGGGAGGCTACACCTCGAGCAGGCATTTGGCGGCTTTCGTCGGCTTCGTTCCCGCCGACAGGCCGGCGATCTCGATTCTCGTCGTCCTCTCCGAGCCCAAGAACAAGAACGTCTACTACGGCGGCTTGGTCGCGGCGCCCGTTTTCCGGGAAATCGCCCGGAACGTCCTCCGCTACCTCGGCCTCCATCCCCAGGCCGGACCGCCGCCGGGGGCCATCACCGCCCGGTCGGTCCTCGAGGCCCGGCGATGACCCTCCGAGAGCTCCTCCAAGGGATTCCGACCCTGGCCCGGGCCGGGGCGGAGGACCTCGAAATCGGCGGCTTCGCCTATTCCTCGAAAAACGTCCGGCCGGGCGACCTGTTCGCCGCCCTCCGCGGGGCCAAGCTCGACGGCTTCGCCTTCGTCCCCGAGGCCGTCGGACGGGGAGCGGCGGCCGTGCTTTCCGACCGGCCCCGCCCGGAAGGCCTCGAAGTCGCCTGGATCCAGGTCTTCGACCCCCGCGAGGCCCTGGCCTCCCTGGCCGCGAATTTCTACGGCCATCCGTCGCGCCGGCTCAAGATCGCCGGATTGACCGGGACGAAAGGCAAGACGACGACGACCTACCTTCTCGAGTCCGTCCTCCGGTCGGCCGGGTTTGCGACCGGGGTCCTCGGAACGATCGCTTACCGCGGCCCGGGTTTCGCCGTGCCGGCGGTTCGGACGACCCCCGAAGCGCCCGACCTCCAGAGGATGCTGGCCGACATGCTCGGCGGCGGAGTCACCCATTGCCTGATGGAGGTCTCCTCCCACGCCCTCGACCTCAAGCGCGTCTGGGCCGTCAGCTTCGACGTCGTCGTTTTCCTCAACCTGTCGGGCGAGCACCTCGACTACCACCGGACGATGGAGGAGTACTTCGAGGCCAAGAAAAAGCTCTTCGTCCTCAACGCCAAAACCCGGACGG
>Ga0194112_10003405_pt1 | contig 22154 bp, 22 predicted proteins | sample TA2MahC400mmetaG_FD_146191 | JGI IMG/M metagenome (GOLD analysis project Ga0194112, IMG submission 146191) | Freshwater microbial communities from Lake Tanganyika, Tanzania - TA2015016 Mahale Deep Cast 400m | ecosystem: Environmental > Aquatic > Freshwater > Lake | place: Tanzania: Lake... | reverse complement strand
AGACGACCTCAGTTCGTCCACATCGATGACGCCGTTATGGAGACTCAATCGACGAATCTCAACATCGACCGGCTCGCAGTAGGTCTTTAGAACGCGCAGGTAGTTGGGATTTAAGCCGTAAGGCACAACAATACTCTTACGACCAGTCTTGCGCGCCGCCATAATCGCGCTTTCAGCCAGCGCCGTCGCGCCATCGTAGTGCGAAGCATTGGCGGCATCCATCGCCATTAAGCGGCAAACCATCGACTGATATTCGTATATTGTCTGTAAAGTGCCTTGCGCAACTTCGGCTTGATAGGGCGTGTAAGCCGTATAGAACTCCGAACGGCTTAACAAGTGCGAAATAGCCGCTGGAATGTAATGGTCATAAACGCCGCCGCCCAAGAAGCATAAATGTTCGGCAGCCGGCAGATTTTCCGATGCCAATCCTTTAAAGTCTTCGATTAGTTCATATTCCGACATCCCGGACGATAAATCGAGCGCGTCTTTAAAGCGGAAACGTTCGGGAATTACTTTGGCGATAAGTTCGTCCAGCGAGCCGACGCCGATGGTCTGGAGCATCCGCGCAATATCGGCTTCGCTGTGCGATATATAATTCACTAAATTATTCCCCTTTGACTTGTGCGACCATTCTTTTGTATTCTTCAGGCGGCAGCAAGGTGTCGATTTCCTGTTCATCGGCTATCTTAATGCGGACAATCCAGCCATCGCCGTAAGGCGATTTATTGATGAGTTCCGGTTGTTGGTCGAGCAAGCCGTTGACAGCGACGACCTCGCCGGAAATCGGGGCATACAAATCCGCCGCGGCTTTGACCGCTTCGATTGAGCCGAATGGCTTGCCCTGCATTAATTCGGCGCCCAATTCCGGTAAGTCAACGAACACAATGTCGCCTAATTCGCCTTGGGCATAGTCCGTAATGCCCACAATACCTTCGCCCTTTTCGACCCGCAGCCACTCGTGGTCGGCAGTGTAACGAAGTTCGTGTGGAATGTTCATTTCTTCCTCTTAAACTATTCTTTTATTTATTTTATATTTGCGTCATAAGACACAAATTGTTTAAGGTTTTTATATTATTAACCTGGGCAGAATATAGTTTACGTATGTGATTGTTCTTCCCCCCCGCTTGCGGGGGGAGCAGCGACATTATAATCTGACCCTATTAATAGTTTAGTGTGCGTTTTCTAAAAACTGCCCCATAAAGGCTGTCGAATACTCCCCGCTGCGAAAGCGGTTGTCTTGCAATATCCGCTTATGCAGCGGAATGGTCGTCGCAATGCCTTCGATGATAAATTCATCCAACGCCCGCAGCATCCTTTGAACGGCTTCCTCGCGGTCGTTGCCGAAGGCGATTAACTTGGCGATCAGCGAATCGTAGTGCGGCGGAATGACATACCCGGCATAAACATGAGTATCGACCCGGATGCCCATCCCGCCTGGGATATGGAACGAAGTCACCTGTCCGGGCGAGGGTGTGAAACCACGATTGGGATCTTCAGCATTGATGCGGCATTCGATGGCGTGTCCTTCAGGCTGCCGAATGGATTGCGGATGTGGCTTGCCAGCAGCGGCTTGAATCTGCTCCTTGACGAGGTCGTGCCTGAATATCATCTCGGTGACAGGATGCTCAACCTGAATACGGGTGTTCATCTCCATAAAATAGAACTCATTGTCCTGCAGTAAAAACTCAATCGTCCCAGCGCCGATATAGCCGACCGACTCAGCGCCTTTAACCGCGGCGGCGAGGAGTTTTTGGCGCAACTCCGGTTTAACTACCGGCGACGGGGCTTCCTCGATGAGTTTTTGATGCCGCCGCTGAATCGAACAATCCCGTTCGCCAAAGGTTAGAGCCTTGCCGTCGGTGTAGCCCATCACCTGCACTTCAATGTGCCGCGGTCGCTCTAAATAGCGCTCGATATAAACTGAACCGTCGCTGAAAGCCGTTTCGGCTTCGACCTTCGCCATTCCTAAGGAGCGCGGCAATTCTTCCGGTGAACGCACTATGCGCATTCCCTTTCCGCCGCCGCCGGCGGAAGCCTTTAGAATTACCGGATAGCCAACCTGTTCAGCCGCTTGGAGAGCATCCTCTTCGTTTTTAACGACTTCTTTGGAACCCGGTAGAATCGGGACGCCGGCCTCGGCCATCGTCCGCCGAGCCAGAGCCTTGTCGCCCATTCGGCGGATAGTTTCCGGACTAGGTCCGATAAATGCAATATCCGATGCGATACACATTTCGGCGAACTGGGCGTTCTCGGCTAAAAAACCGTAGCCCGGATGCAGCGCGTCGGCGCCGGTGATTTCCGCCGCGCCGATGATGCGGGGAATAAAGAGATAACTATCCTTCGACTTTGCCGGTCCGATACAAACCGCTTCGTCGGCAAAACGGATATGCAACGCGTCGGCGTCAGCCTGGCTATAGACCGCTACGGTCTTCACGCCCAACTCGCGGCAAGCGCGAATGACCCGCAAAGCGATCTCGCCCCGATTGGCGATGAGAATCTTCTTGAACATTAAGACGGGTCGATGCGGAAGAGAATATGCCCGAATTCGACCGGCTGGGCGTTCTCGACCAGAATTTCGACCACCGTTCCGCTGTATTCCGACTCGATTTCGTTCATCAGTTTCATCGCTTCGATGATGCACAAAACCTGCCCGGGCCGCACCCGGTCGCCGACCTGTACATAAAGCGGCGCTTCCGGCGCTGGCGCGCGGTAGAAAGTGCCTACCATCGGCGATTGAACTTCGAGTAATTTCTTTGCCGGCGCTGACGGCTCGATTCCCACACCAGGCGCAGCAGATGTCGCCGCGGTTGAACTAACCGGCGGCGCAGCAATAGGCATCCCAGCGGGAAAACCGATCGGAACAGGAATGAATTGTGGAATTGAGGCGGAGGCTGTGTTCGCTGGCGGCGCGATCTTCATAATGCGCACCTTGCCATCGCCTTGTTCGATTTCCAACTCGGCAATGTCGCTGGATTCGACCAGTTTCACCAGCCGGCGAATGTCGGCGTATTTCAATTGCGCCCTTTCTATCTTACGCGTTCGAGATATTCTTTGGTTCGGGTATCCACTCGGATGCGCTCGCCTTGCTCGACGAACAACGGCACCTGTATCACCGCGCCGGTCTCGAGCGTCGCCGGTTTGGAAACATTGGCAACCGTGTCTCCTTTGACGCCCGGTTCGCATTTAACAATCGTATATTCGATGAAGAACGGCAGTTCAAAGACCAACGGCCGCTCGTCGTGGAAAAATACCCGCACGACCTCGCCTTCCTTGAGCAGGTCGGCATAGTCCCCGACCACCGACTCCGGCACCGAGACCTGTTCAAAGGTCTCCTGATCCATAAATATAAAATTGTCGGACTCGCGATATAAGTATTGCAGTTTCCGGTCGTCGAGACGCACAAGTTCGACCTTTTCGCCCGAGCGGAAGGTGCGGTCGATGACCTTGCCGGTAACGATGTTCTTGAGCATCGTGCGCACGAAAGCGCCGCCCTTGCCCGGCTTGACATGTTGGAAGTCAACAATTGTGAACAACTGTCCTTCCAAATCCATTACCAATCCTTTTTTTATGTCTGCTGTTGTTGCCATATATACTAGTGATGATGATGATGATGATGATGATGATGATGATGATGAAATGCTGATGCTAATGACGATGCTGATGATATATTTTTACCTTTACTTGTCCATATTGTCCATTGCCAATTCATCGCTTATTTCCACAGATTATAATAAAAACTCAATTGTGGCAGCGGGTAGAAATAACTCTCGCGCTCGATTTCATAGGATGTCATTACTAAATCAAAGGCTGTCCAAAACTGACCTAAAACCCTGAATCCAAAGCCGCAGCCGAATCCCCAATAGAAATTGCTATGTCTTCGAGTGCGACTGGTAAAAATCATTCTTTGCGCATTGTAATCCCAGTAGCTTCCAGTCTTCTGCTCCCGTTCGCTGTAATTAGAATTACCGGTCAACAAATAGAACGCTGAACTGCGTCCACGACTCAAGCAGAATTAACATTCGCCGCGAAAAAGGATGCCGAGAAATCGCCGACTTTCCAATACAGCAACGAGCCGTGGTAACCGAGTTTATGCTCCTCGATGCGCTTTATACAGAACCCACAGCCGCTGACCATACCAAAACTTAAACCCAAACCGGTGTTGAGGGTGTCGGTAGTTTCAGCAAATAGAGCCGAGACCGGCAGAATGTTCACCAGCAAAGCAGTGAGAATTTTAAATAAACTCTGCATTATTACCTTTTATGTATTTAACGCGTCTAAAATATCTTCAAATTCCTCCTCTCCAATCACTTTCACACCCAACTGATTTGCCTTATCCAGTTTCGATCCGGCGTCGCGCCCAGCCACCACATAGCCGGTCTTTTTACTGACTGATGATGAGGCTTTCCCCCCGCGCAGACGAATGGCTTCCTCAACCTGTTCGCGCGTCCAACGCTCTAATGTGCCGGTCAGGACAAAAGTCTTACCGGCTAAATTCTGAGGCATTTGAACGCTGGACTTGCCACTCTGCCCTAAACCGGCGCGGCGCAATTTCTCAATGACGCGTATCTCATTATCGTCTTTAAAGAAAGCCACGATAGACGCCGCGATGGTCGGGCCAATATCCGGAATTTGTGTTAACTCGGCTTCGGTCGCCGCAGTCAAAGCATCGAAATTGGGGTGGTTTTGCGCTAATATGCGTGCGACATTGCGTCCGATATGCCTTATCCCGAGCCCAAACAACAGCCGGTCGAAAGGACGGTTTTTAGATTGAGCAATTCCACGCAATAAATTGTCGGCGGAGGTTTCAGCCTGCCGCGGCAGTGCGCCGACCTGTTCCGCCGTCAAATAATATATATCCCCGGCATCAGCGATTAAACCTGCGTTATAGAGCATCTCGACGGTCTTATCGCCCAAGCCTTCGATGTCCATTGCGCCGCGGGCGGCGAAATGCGTTATGCGTCCGACAACTCGCGCTGGACAGCGCCAATTTGGGCAGCGCAGCGCGACCTCTTCGGCATCCCGCACCAATCGCCAGCCGCAGACCGGGCAGACTATCGGAATTTCAATCGGTGTCACATCGTTCGTCCGTTGTTCAGTCACCACCCGCAGCGCTTTGGGGATTATCTCGCCCGCTTTCTCAATTTCGATATAATCGCCAACCATCGCACCTAATCTCGCCAGTTCATCCGAGTTGTGCAATGTTGCACGTTTGACAATCGTGCCTGCCAACAACACCGGTTCCAACTCCGCCACCGGCGTTAAAGCGCCGGTCCGCCCGACCTGCCAGGTGACTGCATTCAGCCGGGTAATCGAACCTTCCGCGACAAACTTAAACGCAATCGCCCAGCGCGGTGATTTAGCCGTCGCGCCGAGTGTATCCTGTCCGTGTAAGTCGTTCAGTTTGACGACAATCCCATCTGCATCGAATGGCAATTCGTTATGATGCTCTTCCCAATAACGCCAATAATCCTCAACCGCTTCTATATTTGAGCAAAGTATAAATGTCGGATTGACCGGAAATCCCAGCCTTTTAAGACGTTCAAGAACCGTTGCCTGATTTGGTATTTCATCTATAATTCTTGAACCTGTAACTATCGTATAGGCAAAGAAACATAAAGGTCTTTGACTAACTTCTCTAGAGTCTAACAGTTTCAATGTTCCTGCAGCAGCGTTGCGCGGATTCATAAACGGTTTCAAACCTTTGTCGATGCGCTCAGTGTTCATCCGTTCGAAATCGGCTCTTGTATAATAAACTTCGCCACGCACTTCGAATTCATCGATCAATGCAGAAGGCATTGCAGTTGGAATATTTAAAAATAAAGTCCTTATAGTCCTCAAGTTGGCTGTAATATCATCGCCGACCATCCCGTCGCCGCGCGTTGCGCCTTGCACGAATACTCCGTTCTCATATCTTAAACTCACCGCTACGCCGTCGATTTTCAGTTCGCAGATATATTCAGGTTCTCTGCCCAGTAATTCTCTCACCCGCCGGTCAAACTCCCGTAGTTCTTCAAATGTATAGCAGTTCGATAGCGACATCATCGGAACGCGATGCGCAACCTGCGTGAACCCGGCGAGCGGCGCGCCGCCGACGCGCTGAGTCGGCGAGTCCGGCGTCATCAGGTCAGGACGTTGGGCTTCCAAATCCTGCAGCCGCCGCATCAGCCGGTCGTATTCGGCATCGCTGATTAAAGGCTGAGCTAAGACATAGTAATAATAATCGTGTTCGCGAATCGCCCGGCGAAGTTCTTCGATTTCGATGAGGATGTCGGTCATTGAAATTCGCAATTAGAACTTTAAATTTACAACTTTTTACTTGTGATTGCAATCGAAATCAGAGGAGGAATAAACACAGAGACACAGAAGACACAGAGATTCTCTGCGCTCGCTGCACTTTGTGTTTAAACTTACTTTATCAGATTCCCAATTCGCTCCCATCTGACTTTGCGGTTCATCCGGTAGAGCGGCTTGCCTGAGTCATAAGAGAAGTAGATGATGAGCGCTTTGCCGATGACATTATCGAACGGCAGGAAGCCCCAGTAACGGCTGTCGGCGGAGTTATCGCGATTGTCGCCCATCACGAATAGATGCCCTTTCGGAATGGTGACCGGCCCGTAGTTGTCGCGGTTGCGCATCTGCATATTTTTCGGCACGATGGATTGTTCGACATAATCGCGCGGGTAGTGCAGCGGGCTGGTGAATTTGGCTCTGGGCGGGTTGACGAATTCCTTGCCATCCACATAGACGACCTTATCGCGGATTTCGACGGTCTGCCCTGCGGTCGCTATGCAGCGCTTGATATAAGATAGATTCGGGTCGAGCGGAAATCGGAAAACGACCACATCGCCTGACTTGGGCTTGGCAAAGCCCGGCAGCCGGACGAACGGTATAAAAAATCCGGCACGCGTGAACGGAATACCGATCCAATCCGGCGTGCGGATACCGTAGTGAAATTTGTTAACTAATAAAAAATCCCCGACCAGCATCGTATCTTCCATCGAGCCGGTCGGTATGCGAAAGGCTTCCACCACCGCCAGCCGGATGACGAAAACTATCACTACTACGCTGACGATAAGTTCGACCCATTCGCGAACGGGACCCTTTTGCCGGGCGCGCTCCATCTTGCGTTCAATGCGAGCCTTGCGCCAAGCGAAAATACGCTGAATTAAATTCGACTCTTCTTCTGAATTCAACGAGTTGCTCTATTTTGAAAATGACTTAATTCCGACGCCAAATATTTGATTATTTCGCTTGTTCGGTGTAGGTGCGTTATGCAGAACCCTGTGAAGCATATCGTTTGGCGACAGAGGATTTTGAATCTACACTTCTTCAGATTTAAAACCGGAATAATAATTGCGGAATAGCAGATAATCATAAATCACCGCCGGCGTCCAGATATTATCGAAAATCTTCGCGGTTGTTTTAACGCAGCCGTAGCAATATTTATTCAGCAAGAATTTATATATATATCCTTTAATGCCCGCAGTGGACATTTTAAGCGGACCCAACTCAGCCAGCAGTTGGGGGTGTTTGGCGGTCAAATAAGGCAGCGTCTTTGAGCCGTATTCATAAGCCAGTCGCAGAGAACTGGTTAAATCTCTTGTATGCAGATGTTTGATAGAAAGTTCCGGCGCGTAGGTAATCGCGGCGCCGGCAGCGGCAAGTCTGAGTCCCATATCGATATCCTCGCCGTAAAAGAGCAGTTTCTCATCGAATCCACCGACAGCATCGAACAACCGCTTGGACAGCGAACTATGTCCGCTTAAAAAATAGCGTCCCGGAACAGGCTGACCGAGGCGCAGTTTGGCGCAGCCGCGCGTCTCGAGATAGCGCGTCCAGGCGCGGCGGCCCAAATTGCGGTCGTAAATCACCCGCCCTATTATAACGGAATCATCGTTATGGTGTTTCATCGAATGTCCGGCGACTAAATCAGCAGAACACTCCATATCGCCATCGAGGAACAACAATATACGGCTTTCGACGCGCGCCGCGCCGCGATTGCGCGCCGCGCCTCGGCCTAAATTCACTCCGTTGAATATACATTCTAGGTCCAAAACACTATTATAGGCTTTCAGAAATTCAACCGTGCCGTCATGCGAACCGTCATCGACGATAATGACCTTAAATTCCGGCGGATGCGGACGCTGATTTTCTAGTGATTTCAGCAAACACCGCAAATGAGTCAGTTGATTATAGGTCGGAACGACGACTGTAATATCTTTAATGTCCACAACTTAACAGGGCGTGTTCAAACTTATCCGCCATCCGCTCCCAAGTCCAATTCGATGCGGTTTCCAAACCTCTTTCTCTGAGTCGGCGGCGTAATTCAGGATCCTCAATGAGTTTCTCGATGGCACGGGCTAAGGCGCGAGGTTGGCGCGGCGGCACAATCAGCGCGTTCTCGCCGTTTGTAAGAAACTCCCGCACACCGCCGCAATCGGTCGATATTACCGCTGCGCCGCAGGCTTGCGCTTCCAGCGGCGGCAGCCCGAAACCCTCAAACCAAGAAGGATGAATAAAAATATCGGCTCGTCGATATAAAGCCGCTAACGCTCCGTCGCCCTCAGGCTTAATAATCTTATAATCGAAATTCGCCTGCGTTAAATCCAAATTCTCCTGCGTGGCTATTATCAAATAAAATTGAAAACGCTGTTTATCTATAAAATTCAACGCGGTAATTAAGTCTGTCAAACCTTTCCAGCGCGCCCGCCGACCGACAGTCATCAACACTGTTTCTTTATTATCAGGATTTTTAATTTGCTCAGAAAAAAATTGAACCGGCTCGAAGCCGCTTTGAACGATGGCAAACGGTCTTTCGCCGCCTTCAGCCACAATCCGCGTCGCCGTCCAGTGCGAATTCGTCATAATTAACATTTTCCTAATACTGCGCCTAGCGGCAAATCTATATACTTTTAGCACCCAAGTGGACTTGATAAAAGAGCGGTCGTCGAAAAAATGAACATCGTCGTTGAGAACATAGTTCACACTCGGAATCTGTCGCAGCCAGCCAATCCAGCGCGCTAATAACGCATAAGGCGGCATCGAGCCGATTATCACATCGCATTGCGGGATCTTAAAGAGCATCGAACCTAAACCGACAAATACCGCTAATAGTGGATTTTTTACCTTAGGACCGCATTCGATAATGTTGATTCCTTCTTGAGCGCTCATTTTCCTGCGCCCGCGCGGAACAAACAGGTAAAAAGTATGTCCACGCTGCGCCAGCCGGCTTCCCAACTCCAGCGCCGCCCGCACTCCCCCGCCGCTATGCAAGTTCGGCAGCAGCCAGGCAATCCTCATATCAAGCCTGCTTCCCGATAGTATTCATAGAGACAATCCATTACCGCCGGCAGGCTATGCCGCGCCTCGACCCAGCGCCGTGCCTGCTCGCCTATGGCTTCCCGTAACTGTGGTTCTTCTATTAACTCGACCAGCCGGCTTTCCAAAGTTGTCGGGTCGGCTGCGATAAACGGATGCTCGCCGAGAAACGCCGCGACCTCCGCATTAATCCGGGTGATTGTCGGAATACCCATCGCCAGAGATTCAACCGAACTGGCGCCATAGCCCCAACCGCCCAAATCCGTGATTTGGTCGATGAAAATGTCGCACCCAGCCTTCATCCGCCGCGCTTCCCGATGCGTAACATTCTCTATCATCACCCAATCGAGCGGGTAGCGTTCAGACAAACGTTTCACGAGGTTTTCGATGAAATCGCTGCCCTTGAGTCTGCGGTTGCGCGCCGAATGTCCAATGCGAATCCGACCATCCGGCGTCCGCGGCTGCGGTTTGACAGCCTCGGTATCGATAGGCAGATAAAGATATTTCATTCCGGACAGCCGTCTGAGCAGGTCGATTTCTGAGGTCAAATTCAAACGCGACCACTTATGCACCGCTTCGATGACGCCCCGGTTTCTCAAGTCCGAACCGTGATAAAAACAGACGATGCCCTTGCCACAGCCGGCAAGTTCAACAATCCAACGTCCATCGCGAAAAGGGTCCACTCCTTGCTCAAAATGGTAGATGTCGAAATTGTTAAGACCATATTTATCGATGACCCGACGGATTTGACGGGCGTTCAGAGCGTCGCGGATTTTAAAGAAAGCAGCCTCAAGCCGGCCAGCCGGCTGCCAAAACGGTGGATTGCCCTTTGACTCGACCGTTTCATTGCCGTTTCGCCAGCGCTGCGAAATCGCCTTCAGCCAGCGAATGTGATTCAAGGTTGGCATCCACTTCAAATCGAAACAGATATCCTCCCCGAACTCGAACTGCGTGCGGAAAAACAACACATAGCGGGCTTCATTCCCCCTAAGACGGTGACCGGCAATGAACAGGTCGAAGCCGCCGGTTACATTCTCCGGCGCGATATACAGAACCTTCAACTTACAACGGGGCTAACTGAACGAACAACGGACTCAATGGTTCATCTTTAATTTCATCCGCCAGACGAAAAGGCTTAATCAAACCCCGCTCGCAGAAGAATTCGTCGATGTATCCCAACGGCACAAGTTCGTAATAAAGATTGATTACTTTGAGTGTTTCGCTGCGGTCGGCGCCGATTTCGCGCGGATTCTGCGGCAGACACTTGAAATAAGGCTGCATCGCCGGCGCCAGCATTTTATCGGATGTTATGAAGGAAACGAATGATTTGCCATTGAATTTTGCCAGCATCGCCAGGGCGCGGCTGCCGACTTTGTTGACCAGACCATCGCGGCGCAGCGCATCCCCGCCGACCCAAACCGCATCGGCTTCTTCTATGCAGGACATCAAAGCAGCATCGGTGTAAGTTGTTACATCCAGTCCGGCCGCGGTTAACTTCTGCGCCATAATCAGCCCCTCCATCACCGGTCTTCCTTCACCTATGAGAACGCGCTGCGGAAACCCTAATTCATAGCGCTTCTTTATCATCGCCGCGACGGTGGAACTGTTGGAAAATACGAGCAAGGTTCGTATCGAATTCGGCAACTCGCCAGCACGCGCTAATATCTCGGCAGCGAAGCCTTCCCGTCGTCGGATTAAACCTTCGACACCCATACGGAATGCAATCCAATCCCCGTCTGCGGCTTCATAGATTCCGCAAGCGCGGTTCAACAAGTTCAGCACTGGCGCCATCGTCGGCTGCCCTTTGACCAGACACCGCACCGCCCGCTGGAACAACTGCTCGGCTGCATCCGAATTATCTTCAGCCAGCCCCCCGATCTCCATCAGTAGTTCAGCGATATCTTTGACAATTTCAGCCGCGCCGCGCTTATGGTCGAGGGCTAAACTGTCGATAAGCCCGTTGATATGCTCAATCAAGTCTTAACGGAACAGTTTCTGAAAGTCGAAGGTGTATAACTCCGACAAGCAGTATTGGCAGCCATTGAAACGCGGCACATGGTCGGTGTCAACCATCCGCTTGACCGTTGACAGGCTGAAAATCTTCTTGCGCTTATCCTGCGGTATGTCTCTGATTTTGCACTCGTAACGCACAAAAGACATATCGTGGATGATGTTATGCTCAAGGTCGGCTAAATACATTGTTTCGTCCCGTTTTTTATTGGCGAATTAGTTTCAGCATAGTAGGTAACGCACTCGTCCATTAAAACACCCCATAGTTTATAATGTCATATTGTCCATATAATCCCTCTCGGCCTTCCTAACTAATCTTAAACTTAAACACCTGCATATTTACATTTCCCACCCGGTCTTCGACGCGAATAGTATAGGTATGATTCCCCGGCGGCAGCGGTTTGGGCGGTTTATAGAAGACCCGCGCCCTTGGCTGGTCGTATTCGGCAGGAACTTTGCGCTCGTCGAGAGTCACCCTTATGCCAGCGTAAGAAATTCCCGCCAGGTCGTCTTTGATTATCGCTGAAAACAGCGGCTGCCGCCCGTTGATCATCTCGGCGGAAAACTTAGTGCTGATCGAAGGCGGGATTGTATCCCGCACCAGACCAAACCTCTCCAGGCTGCGGGCTTCGCTGATAAATTGTAGATTAAGACTGTCACGTCTCGTCAACAAATAGATCCAGCCGCGCCGCTCATTATAGTAAAACACTCCCCAGCCAGATTCACCCATTTCTTTGGCTGAACGCTTGAAGCGAACTTCGACCTTGTTCTTCAATGCTTGGTCGCGCGGCTCGACCCGATAAACCGACTCGATGAAACCGGCGTCTTCATAGTTAGGCTCCGGCTCAATCCTGACTATCGTCGCATCATAGACCGAACCCAGTAGAAAACGAACTGAAAATAATGAATCCTCTGAGGCAATGGTCTGTTCTATTTCGGGCAGGGTCCAGACAATGCGCAGCGGGCGTTCGCCGATTTCGCGGCCTCGCTTGTCGAAGGTTTTCACTAAGATGTTACCGTTAACACCCAAGGGCGGCGCCCAAGCCGCGGCGATGCCGCCTTCGACTAAACGCACTGTGAAAGTATCCTCATAGCCTACGATGCGAAATCCATTCATCCCCGGCGGCGCCGTCAGTCGCAGATAGCCGTCGAAATAATCTACGCCGATGCGATATTGGTCGCCGCGGCTGGAACCGTTCGTCCAAATCAAAGGTCGGCCGCCGACAGCCCGCGCTGTGTCTTCGATCTGATCGCTGACTAATTTAAAACAAACTTCGGATTGGTTGCCGTTGATATCATAAATTAAGATTTTCACATCGACGGGAAATTCATCGCTCGTCCCGGCGTCGATGACGCCTAACCCGCTGCACAACGGCAAACGGTTGCCGGCGATATGATAGAGCCGGTGATAGACGCCTCGACCGCGCCGCTGCAAGCGGTAATCCCGCTCAAGTTCGATTTGACGAATATCGGCATAGTTGAACCAATCATAGCGGGTTGACCAATAGGTTTCGCCGCTGACGACTAAATCCATCCCGTAAACCGCCAGTTCGTTAGTCGCGTTGTCGGTTTGGTCGTAAGCGTCGATGGATACGCCGATGCGTCCACTGACGCCGATGGGGTCGCCCGGCTCCCATTTGCCGTCCGGACGCCGTAAAAGACGAGTATAAAGCCGCGGTTGGCAGTCGCCTTCGACGGTGGATGCCGCGTCCAGCGGCGTCAAGGCAATCGCCACCGGCGTCGGCGCCTTAGTATCCTGAACGAAAAAACCGCTTGCTAAAGGATTATAGGTCATATCATATCCGACACGCGTCTCAAAATGAAGATGCGGATGTTCCGTGCCGGTAACGCCGCTGTGCGCTACCACTTCGCCGCGCTTAAAAAATAGCGCCGACGCACGGTCAAACATCATATCGACCTCAAATTCGCCGGTTGCTTCCTGACGCTCGCGCACTAGATTTTCTACTATCGGCGCAAAACGGTCGAGATGAGCATAGACCGCGACCTTCGTGCTGTCGTAAGTCAGATACAACGCTCGTCCGTAGCCGGTCGATTGCACCTTGAGCCTTGAAACATAGCCATCGGCCACCGCCAAGCAAGGCACATTGAGCGCGCCCCAGGTTTTTATATCGATACCGGCGTGAAAATGGGCAGTGCGATATTCGCAATAACTCGCTGAAATTCCCGGGGCGGTCTTCAAAGGCCAATGTAAAGTATCCGCGGCTGCTGAATCACTGTAAAATAAATACACCTGAACAAACAGGAAAAGATAAAGTAAAAGTCGAACTTTTATCTGACCGCCTCCTTCGGTAGTTTGTCCAACTCGGCGCGAATCGAATTGATATGCCGGCTGGCTGGAAAATCGCGCATAAAGCGGCTGAGCTCCCAGCGCGCGGTTTGAATCCAATTCAACCGCGCACAACAGATGGCTGCTTTGTAGCGGGCGTCCTCTTCTTTGTTGGATTGCGGCGTGGATAGAACGCGCTCAAAGGTCATCAAAGCCCGCAGGAAATCCCTCAAAGCGAACCAGCACTCGCCCTCCCAATAGATGCAGTTTGGGCGCAACGTCCCGGCGTCGGCGCGTTTGGCTAACTGGCTGAAACCCGCCGCTGCCGTTTCATAATCCGCACGCGACTTCGAGGCTTGAAATTGCTTCAGCGTTTTATCATAATCCTCAGGAAAGGCTGCTATGGCAAGGTTAAGACCGAGTATTATAAATAAAATCGCCGCCAGAAAAAGCCATTTTTGGCTCAATTGCATAAAACCTCCGGTTTATTCTCGACGATGCAATCCGACCGATAATAAGAAACCTGTATTCACTATACAAGTCAACAAAAACGAACCGCCGTAACTTATGAACGGCAGCGGCAGACCGGTCACCGGCAACATACCTACGGCCATTCCGATGTTGACCATTGCATGATATGTAATCATCGATGTTATGCCTACGGCTAATAGACTCGCAAACGGCGTTTTGGCGCGCGAAGCGATGCGAAATCCACGCCAGCCGTAAATGAGAAATAAAATCAATATGGTCGTCGCGCCGATTAAGCCAAATTCCTCACCGGCTAAAGCAAAAATGAAGTCGGTGTGTTGCTGCGGCAGAAAACGCAGTTGCGTCTGCGTGCCTTTGAGATACCCGGCGCCTTGAATGCCTCCCGACCCGATGGCGACCTTGGATTGAATAATCTGATAACCCGAACCTAACGGATCTTTCTCAGGATCCAGAAAGGTCGTCAAACGGTCCTGCTGATAAGGTTCCAGATTATTCCAAACTATAGGCGCGAAATATGCCGAGGCTGCACATAGTAAAATCATCAAAATCGTGCCGACCCAGCGCATTCCGCTGCGCCATAAGAGAAAAAATCCGCCCAACATCAGCGGCAATGTAATATATGGTAAAGCCGCGGTGAACAACGATACAAACGGCAGCGCCACAATTAGAAAATACCAAATCGGCAAGCCCGACCAGGCTAACATCGCAATGGCTATCACTGGAAATACCGTCGAAGTGCCTAAATCCGGCTGCGTAATAATCAGCAAGGCTATCGGCAAGGTTATGCCGACCATTAATAAGATTGACCGCCAGCCCAGTTCGTCCGGTCTAAGCTGACCTAAAAACCGCGCGCCGGCTAAAATCACCGCCAATTTCGCCGGCTCCGAAGGTTGAACATTAACTCCAAATATGGTCAACCAGCGCACCGCGCCCAGCGTCTCCCGCCCAAATAGTTTCACCGCTAATAACGCTAATAAAATCAGACCATAATATAGAAACGTCCAGCCGTAAATATATCTTAACGGCGATAGAGCCAATATCAACATTAATATAATGCCGACTGTGGCAAATAACGCTTGTTTTTTTAAGTGCAAAGCATCTTCGAGAGCATAATCGGCGCTGTAAATGAGCGCTATTCCGATAGCGATTAAAAGCAAAGTTGTAATTAAAAGCGGACGGTCGAGCGCCGCCAACTTGCCGCCGCGTCCGACCTTCTCACTCATCCACACCCTCTTGCAAAGCCGCCGTTGTCGTATCCGGCGTGGTGGAGGACAGATAATTCGCCAGAGGTATCCCCAATCCAAAGGCCGAAGCGCTCAGCCATTCCAACGGTTGCGGACCGGGATACAATTCATATAGGTAAGCCTCCATCAACGCGCAGGCTATCGGCGCAGCCGCCGACGAGCCGTGTTCTCCGTGCTCGACCACCACGGCACAGGCAATAATCGGGTCGTCGAACGGCGCAAAACCTACGAAAAGAGCGTGGTCTTTGCCGTGTGGGTTTTGCGAGGTGCCGGTTTTTCCCGCCATCACAATTTGCGGTCGGCGCTGCCGGTAAGCCGTCCCGCCAGGTTCGTTCACTACCATCCGCATCGCTTCGCGGATTTTCACCAGCGTCGCCGGTTTTAAACCGACCGGCTTGACTGCCGGATCGATGCTTCGCCGTTCGCCGCTGATAGGATTCACAAGTTCCTTGCCCAACAACGGCTTGACTAAACTGCCGGTCGCGATCGCCGAAACATAAACGGCTAATTGAATCGGCGTCACCGTAACCTCTCCCTGGCCGATGGCGATGTTGGCAGCCAGAGCCTTGGTCCAGCCCCGTGCACCGTAACGTTTAGTCAAGTAAGCCGCTGTCGGCGCGATGGCTTTGATTTCCCCGTCGAGGTCGATGCCGGTGCGCGCGCCAAAACCGAAAATTTGGGCATATTGCCCAATTCTATCGACGCCCAGACGCAGCCCCACACTATAAAAAAAAACATCGCACGATTTCTGGAGTCCGCCAGCCCAGTTTAAAGTCCCATGCCCGTTCTTGTTCCAGCAGCGAAAATAGCGGTTGCCGATCTGCATTCCGCCGCCGCAGGAAGTATGATAAGCCGACATGGTTATCTCCTCTTCAATTCCGGCGGCTAAAGGCACCATTTTAAAAGTCGAACCCGGCGGATACAACCCTTGTATGGCGCGGTTGAGCAAGGGATGCGATGGGTCGGATTGCAGCGCGTTCCAGACCTCCGGCGGCAGCACGCCGGAAAAGAGCGCTGGGTCGTAATCCGGCCGGCTTAACAAGGTCAACACCCGACCATTGCGCGGATCCAGCGCCGCTACCGCACCGTTCTGGCCGGCCATTAGTTTCAACGCTAATTGCTGCAGCGTTGCGCGAATGTTAAGATACAGGTTCCAGCCGGCTTGCGGCGCGACCAGCGGCGGGTCGGCAACCTCGCCAAGGATTCTCCCACCCGCATCGACCTCCAAATAGCGCAAGCCCGGCGCCCCGCCTAACCATTGCTCATAAGTCTTCTCTAATCCGCGACGTCCCACCAGACCAAACCGTCCTTTAGTCTTCTTGTCATCCGGCGGACGCTCGCCAATGTATCCTGCAAAATGCACTACACCAGGCAAGGGATAATGCCGCTTGGCTTCCCGCTGAAATGTAACGCCCGGCAGATCGACCTTGTTGGCTTCCAAACGGGCTAACAGCGCCAGCGGCACATCGCGCATCACCGGCACCGGTTGAAAAGTGCGCCAACCGCGCTGTCCGATGCGCTTAAAGACCACGCCGGAGTCGAGTTCCAACTCGCGCTCCAGCAATTCTATCGCCGATGGATTGCGTTTAATCGTCCACGGCATCGCATAGACTGCGTAAATTGGCCGGTTATCGACCAACATCACGCCTTCGGCGTCGAATATCCGGCCTCGCGGCGGCTCGATGATATCCGCCCGCAGACGATTGGACTCGGCTTGCTTTAAAAAAGCCGGTCGGCGAATTATCTGCATTAAGAATAATCGACCCTCGATAAACAGCAGAGCTACCGCAAAAATCGTTATAAACACACCGTATCGATGGTCGCGCCACCAGTAATATGACGGCTTCTTCAATGCGGCAGCCTCATCATCCGGGAAGAACGCTGAATTGTGGGCTTGACCGCTCGGACAAAAGAACGTTTAAACGGCGCTAAAATCCATATAAAAGCAATCAAAGAAGTATATAGCGCCGACGGAACGGCGATCCACAACAGATAATTCAAATATTCCATACCGCTGACATAGAACAATCCAGCGATAATATTTTGAAGCAAAGCGGCGGAACTAACGAAAATCATCCACCAGCCAGCGCTCATCGTTCCAATGCGTCCCTCAAGCCAGACGGCAATCCAAAAACATATATTGCTCTTCAGGAGCGCAAACACGCCCAATGTGCCTAGCGACAGCGCATCTTGCGCCAAACCTAAAAAAAAACCTGCCCAAAGCCCGGTTCGACGGCCATAGCGTAAGGTGGCAGCTAATAGAAATATCAATAATATATCGGGCCGCGCTCCACCGATGGTCAATAATTGCGAGACCGTCATTTGTAAAATTAGAACGGCCAGCCCGGCTGCAACCAGTTTTAGAAAATTAATCAACGATAAATCTTCCGCACAACAAAGACTTCTTCTAAATGAGTAAAATTGACCGACGGCATTACTTCGATTTTGAACAGCCAGCCTTCGCTGGAAGGCTCTATTTTCTCCACCCAGCCAATGAGGATGTTCGGCGGAAAGATGCCGCCGGCGCCCGAGGTCAACACCGAATCGCCGATTTCCGGCGGCGTCGAAGTATGCACTCCATCCAGCCGCAACCGCCCGGTTGCATTGGAATGCAGAATTCCTCCCTCGCCGCCGCGCGCCAAACGTGCCGCAACGCCCATATTCGGATCCGTGAGTAGTTGCACCGTCGCGCTAAACTCGCTGACCCGGTAAATCCGGCCAACTAAACCATCGCAAGTGATGACCGCCATATTGTTGGCAAGTCCCTGCCCATAACCACGGTCGATAATCAATCCGACGATACCGATGTCGGTCGTCGCGGCTATCACCTCGGCTGCCAATATATTAAATGGGGACTTGACTTGAAATTCGAGCATTCGCCGCAAACGGTCGTTCTCTTGCAACAACTGCTCTATCTGGGCAGTTTCAAAAGAACGTTCAGCCAGAATCTTCCTTAGCCGACGATTTTCCGACCATAAACTGATGAGTCTGACGCTTGCAGCGGCCGGCCAGCCGGCAATTGATACTGCGTCGGATAAACGCGCGCCCAACGCGCCGGATGAATCTTGATGCGTTAGAATGAGTCCAACGGAAAATCCGCTGACCAGCAGCCAAGGTATGAAGCGTTTTATAACGCTGTTCATCGAAGGGAATTAGTGTCAATCAATGCAAGGTATTTACAGGTAGGACGGGTGTCTCTACCCGCTGTGCGTAAAATATATAAATGCAGCAGGCTGAAACGCCCACACAACTACTCGCTTTAGTAGTTAGTCAGCAAGAGATCCTGATAGGTCTCAAAATCATCTAATATCGTGCCTGTTCCCCGCACGACGCAGGTGAGCGGATCGTCGGCGAGATTGACCGGCAGGTTGGTCTCGTCGCGCAGCCGCTGGTCTAGACGTTTGAGCATCGACCCGCCGCCAGTCAGTATGATACCACGGTCACGGATATCCGCCGCCAATTCCGGCGGGGTTTTCTCCAAAGCCTCTTTGACTGCAAAAACTATCTGCGAAACCGGTTCCTTCAGCGCTTCCCTAACATCCTCCGAGCGAATTTCGATGGCTTTTGGCATTCCGGTAACAAGGTCACGCCCCTTGGCGATGAGGGTAATCTCCTCTTCCAGCGGCATCGCCGACCCAATCATACATTTAATCCATTCCGCCATCCGCTCGCCGATGAGCAGGTTGAAGTTTCGGCGGATAAACTGAGTGATACCGTCGTCCATCTCGTCGCCGGCGGTGCGAATCGAGTGCATTGTTACAATGCCGGACAGCGATATTATAGCAATTTCGGTCGTTCCGCCGCCGATATCGACAATCATCGACCCAACCGGCTCTTTAACCGGAAGTTGCACGCCTAGGGCAGCTGCCATCGGCTCGGCAACTAAATGCACCTCCCGAGCGCCGGCGTATTCGGCTGAGTCGCGGATGACGCGCTTTTCAGATTTTGTCACCCCGCTCGGCACGCAGACGATTATCCGCGGGCGCATCAAACGGTTGTGCTGGACCCGACGTATGAAGGCGCGAATCATCGTCTCGGCTACCTCGTCGTCGTCGATGACCCCGTCGCGCATCGGTCGGATGACTTCTATATCGATATGTGTTTTGCCCATCATCTCGCGCGCCTGTCGACCGATAGCGATGACCTTGCGTTCGCGCCGCGTCACCGCAACCACCGACGGCTCGCTGACTACAATGCCCATACCCTTGACATAGACGAGTGTGTTGGCAGTGCCGAGGTCGATCGCCATATCGCTGGACATTAACGATTGAAAAGCCGGACTCATTGGATTTTAGATTTTGGATTTTGGATTATATTAAGGGGTGCAGATTATATGATTTTTTAATTGAATTATGGGCGATGACAAGCATCGCCCGAACGGGCGAACCTCGTGTTCGCCCTTTAAAATACTACTATAAACTGACCCCATTAACAACAACAGACGGCAAAGACATAAATATACTCGATTTCAGTGCCTGAAGTGGCGTCGTCCGGTGAAGAGCATTACAATGCCGCGTTCGTCGGCGGCAGCGATGACTTCGGCGTCGCGCATCGACCCGCCGGGCTGAATGACAGCCTTGACGCCGGCGTCGCATAATACATCCAACCCGTCGCGGAACGGGAAGAAAGCATCCGAAGCCGCCACACAGCCGGCTGTTTCCAGTCCGGTCTGCCGCGCCTTCCATATTGCTATATGCGCCGCGTCTACCCGCGACATCTGTCCGGCGCCAATGCCCACTGTTCGCTTCCCTTCCGCTAATAGTATCGCGTTCGACTTGATATACCGCACGCAAATCCAGGCAAACTTGAGCGCTGCCAACTGCTCCGGCGCAGGTTGAACTTTCGTCATAACCTGTAAATTGTCGAATTCCGGAAATCCACTGTCGAATTTTTGCATTAATACGCCGCCCCACACTGAACGCAAGTCCAGACTCACATTAGATAAATCGCCGGCAAACTTGATGATGCGTAAATTCTTCGATTTGCGAAGTTCTTTCCACGCCTCTTCGCTGTAATCCGGCGCGGCTACAATCTCAAAGAAGCCTTCCCGCATCGCTTGCGCGGTCGCCAAATCCAGGGCGCGGTTGCAGCCGGCAATCCCGCCAAACGCCGACACCGGGTCGGTCGAACGCGCGTTCTTGAAAGCCTCGCATAAATCGCCGCCTAAACCCACTCCGCAAGGCGTCGTATGCTTGAGTATCGCCACTGCCGGTTCAACAAATTCACGCGGCAGTCTGAGCGCGATATCCAAATCGAGTAGATTGTTGAACGATAATGGTTTGCCGCCCAGAACTTCCGCTGCCGCTGCGCCGGCCGGCGCTGCGCCGCCGTGGGTGTAAAAACGCGCCGGCTGATGCGGATTCTCCCCATAGCGCAACTCAAACTTGCCTTCCAACGGAATGCCAAAATAGTCTGGAAAATCATTATTAGTTTCACGGCTCAACCATTTGGCTATGCAACCATCGTAAAACGCCGTCCAACGCAAAGCCTCAGCGGCTAATCCGCGGCGGTCCGTAAGTTCCACCCAGCCGTCTGTTACGAGTAGGAGTTTCCCAAAATCGGCGTATTGTTCAGCCCGGCTGAGAATGCTGACGCGCTCGAAATTCTTTGCCGCCGCACGAATAAGCGCTACGCCGCCGATGTCGATGAGTTCGACTGCGTCTTCGGCATTCTTATGTTGCTCAACGGCGCCGGCGAACGGATACAGGTCAACCACCACTAAATCGAATGGACGGATGTCAAACTTAGCCAAATCGGCGGCATCGTCTGCCGAACCGGCGCGCGAAAGAATACCGGCATATATAGCCGGATGCAGGGTTTTCACCCGCCCTTTCAATAGGTCAGCAAAGCCGGTGAATTTGTCCGTGCGCTCGACCGGCAAGCCCGCGCTCTCCAGCGCATCCGCTGTTCCTCCGCTGGCGACCAATGAGACGCCAAGCGTATGTAATATCCGCGCCAGTTCCAATGCCGCCGGCTTGCGCCAGCAGGATAACAGCGCACTCTTTATTCTGACCCGGTCTAACAATTAAATCCCGTTTATTTTAAACGCCTAAATAATTTTGCTAATACTTCTGGATAAAATTTATGCTCCGCAGCCAGCGTCCGCTGCGCTAAGGTCTCCGGCGTGTCGTCCGGCATCACCGGCACGGGGCATTGGGCGATAATCACGCCATGGTCGTAAATTTCGTCAACATAATGTATCGTAACGCCGGTCTCCTTTTCGCCGGCGGCGATGACCGCTTCATGCACAAAATGTCCATACATCCCCTTCCCGCCGAATTTGGGCAGCAGAGCCGGATGAATATTGACGATGCGCTTGGAGTAAGCCCTTATCACCGCCGGCGGGATTTTGCGCATATACCCCGCCAGAGCGATGAATTCGACCTTATGTTCATTCAACTTGTTCAGCATCGCGCCGGCAAACTCTTCGCCGGAAGCGAACTTATCGCGTTCGAATACAGCCGTCGCTATCCCGCGCCGCTCGGCCGTTCTCAAGCCCTGCGCATCGGGATTGTTGCTCACGACTAAAACAATTTTAGCATTTAAGCTTCCAGCGTCGATAGCGGCGAGAATGGCTTCGAAATTGCTGCCGCGGCCGGATAGATAGACGGCTAAGTTCATTTATCTAAGCGAAACTTTTAGTTCGCCTGATGTAGTAATCTCCGCTGCTAAGCCCAGTGGAACCGTCAACCTCGCGCTGAAATGTCCATAAGGCAGTCCGGTCCATATCGGCTTGTCAGGGAAATAATACCGTATCGACTCAATTACGCTTTCGGTTATTTCATTTTCGCCGAGGATAAAGCGGC
>Ga0194112_10003402_pt1 | contig 22162 bp, 20 predicted proteins | sample TA2MahC400mmetaG_FD_146191 | JGI IMG/M metagenome (GOLD analysis project Ga0194112, IMG submission 146191) | Freshwater microbial communities from Lake Tanganyika, Tanzania - TA2015016 Mahale Deep Cast 400m | ecosystem: Environmental > Aquatic > Freshwater > Lake | place: Tanzania: Lake... | reverse complement strand
AGTTCGTCTGATTGCCGCCCGAGTGGGACGCCCGTTGCGACAGTTGGAGCGGGCGATTGCGCAGTTGCCGGCCCTGCCGCTTGATGCCGATGTCTCGGTTGCCGTGGTGGGCGGCACGCGAGAGGTGGAGGCACTCTCGCGTGGCTTCGACGCCATGGTGGAACGCTTGCGAAAACTGGCCAGGGAGCAATCAGCGACGCAAGACCGGATGGTCCACGCCGAGCGGCTGGCCGCCCTGGGGGAACTTGCCGCGGGGCTGGCCCATGAAATCCACAACCCCCTGGATGGGATGCTCGAGTGTCTGCGGTATCTGAATGCCGACGCGGACAAGAGCGCGCGCGCGGCCAAGTACTATCCGTTGTTGCAGGACGGTCTGGAGCGGATTGCCCGCACGATGCGGCAGATGCTGGGTTTCGCGCGCAGCGGCCAGCAGGTGTCTTCGGAGGTTTGCTCGGTTCGCGGCCTGCTGGCGGAGATGGAGTTGATGATCCGGCCTCGTCTGGAAGGCGGGCGGGTCCACCTGAACATGCATACGGACGGTTCCTGCTCGTGCCTGTGCAACCGCGACGGACTGGTGCAGGCCGTGTTGAACCTGGTCCTGAACGCCGCCGAATCCGCCGAGGCGAGTGATCAGCCCGAGGTTCGCGTGGAAGCCGCTTGCGACGAGCAGTGGGTCTATCTCAGCGTGAACGACAACGGCCCGGGCGTTCCGAGCAAATTTCGTTCCAGGGTTTTCGACGCCTTCTTCACCACCAAGCCCTCCGGCAAGGGCACGGGCCTGGGGCTGTCCGTGTCTCGGCAGATCATTCGGGCGATTGGCGGAGACATCGAGCTGGCGAATGGGCCGGGCCCTCTGGGGGGCGCCTGCTTTTTGATCCGGCTTCCCAAAGCCACTGCGAGAGGTCCTGACGATGGCTGTGTGTGCAAGAATCCTGATTGTTGATGATGAACGCATCAAGCGTTCGATCTTGGAAGACGAGCTCAGGGCGGGTGGCTACGACGTGGTCACCGCGGAGAATCCACTCCAGGCCGAGCCCAAGATGAAAAGGACAGCCTTCGACGTCATCGTCACCGACCTTCGCATGCCGGGTCAGGACGGCCTGTCGTTTCTCCGCCAGATCAAGCAGCGTCAGCCCGATCAGCAAGTCATCGTCATGACCGCCTACGGGACGGTGGAAACCGCCGTGGAGGCGATGAAACTGGGGGCCTTCGATTACCTCCTGAAGCCGTTCGCGACCGAGGAACTGCTGCTGAAGATCGACCGGCTCATGCAATACCGCCGCCTGGCCAGCGAGAACGAGGCCCTTCGGCAGCAGTTGGCGGTGCAGGGCCCCAGCCGAATCATCGGGCAGTCGGAGAGCATCCGCCGACTGCTGGCTCGCATCCACATGGTTGCCCCCACCGACAGCACCGTGCTCATCGAAGGCGAGAGTGGAACGGGCAAGGAGCTGGTTGCAAGGATGCTCCATGAGACGTCGCATCGTTCGCGGGGTCCGTTCGTGGCCGTTTCCTGCGCGGCGTTGCCCAAGGACCTTATCGAAAGCGAACTATTCGGTCATGAGCCGGGCGCGTTCACCGGGGCGACCCGACAACGGACCGGGCGGTTCGAGCTGGCCCACGGGGGAACGCTGTTTCTGGACGAAGTGGACGACATCCCCATGGAAGTGCAGGTCAAGCTTCTGCGGGTGTTGCAGGAGAGGGCCTTCGATCGCATCGGGGGCGAAGGGACCGTTCAAGCCAACGTTCGTGTCGTCGCCGCGACAAAGCGGCCGATCTCGCCGCTGGTGGAGGAAGGCCGCTTTCGCGAGGACCTGTACTACCGCCTGAGTGTGGTGCCTTTGCACATCCCGCCATTGCGAGAACGGACAGAGGACATCCCTTGTCTCGTGGAGTTCTTCCTCCAGAGGCTGGCAACCCGTCTAAACCGCGATAACCTCTCCGTAACGCACGAGGCCATGCGGAAGCTACGGGAGTATTCCTGGCCGGGCAACGTGCGACAGTTGGAACATGTGCTGGAACAGATGGCGGCGCTCAGCTCCCACGGGACTCTGGATGTGTCTGACTTGCCGGTCCCGGTGCTCTCAACGCGGTGTTCCGAAGTCATATCTCTTTCGCTGGAGGGGCGGTCCAAGGTCGATCTGGCGACGGTGTTGGAGGAGGCCGAAGCGGCGCTGGTGCAGTGGGCCGTCCAGAAGTGCGGCGGCAACCTCAGCCAGGCCGCCGACGCGCTGGGCATTGCGCGCTCGACGCTCCAGTACAAGATGGCCAAGTTGAACGGCCGCGAAGGCCTCTGGGGTGACGGATTTCCGGCAGGGGATAACGGATAACCGCCTGTGCACGCAAGTCACTTTCCAATAGGGTCTTAGAGACTGTCTGGTTGCGGTCAGTGCAGCTCGCCTATCGGGGGATTCGTCGTTTGCTCACGCATTTCTGCTCGGGGCAGCGATTCCGAAGTTCCTTTTATCACCTGGCCTTTCGCAGGTTTTTGACGGGCCTCCGGGATGCTGGGCCCCGGTTTTCTTGAGGATTTGAGGCATTCTTTGGCTGCCTTGAATTTTCGCATGAGCCTATGGCGCATGTGAACGGCACTTAATTCCGTAAGTCGTCTCAAGACAACGTGTTACGTTCTCAAAAACCTGCGAAAGGCCAGTTTTATCACAGGTGTTGCAGACATTCATGCCCGCTGGCACGGGTTTTGCTCGCCAGAAGACCGACCCGGTGTGGGTGTGCACGCACCGATCCGGCATTTCCAGGCCTGGCATGAAAAAGGAATCAACGATGACCAAACGCGTGTTGATGATTGCTCTGGGGATTACCGTTGCCAATGCGGTCACGGCATCGGCCGCCACACCGGAAGAATTGGAGGCGACCATCGGAAAGCTCGAGCAGCGCATCGAGCAGCAGGACAAGCGGATTGCGGAACTCGAGGCCGCCCCGGACCGATTGAAGGACCAGCAATCCCATCGCGAAGCTATCCGAGAAGTGCTGAAGGGGATGAATGAGGATGCGCAGAAGCGATCGGAGATGCCAGGCTGGCTGGAGAACCTGAAATTCTACGGGGACTTGCGCCTGCGCTATCAGGGGGACTTCTCTGACTGGGGTTCGACCAGTGATTCCGAGAGGAAGGATCGCAACCGGGCTCGTTTCCGATTGAGGGTCGGGGCTGAGAAGACTTGGCTGGAGGATCAACTGGAGGTTGGCTTCCGCATCGCCACCGGGGAGAGCAGCGACCCCACCTCCACCAACCAGAGTATGACCGGGAACTTCTCCAAGAAAGACGTGTGGCTTGATCTGGCTTACGCCCGTTATGCCCCAAAGGCCGTCAAGGGCTTTTCGATAACTGGCGGCAAGATGAAGAACCCCTGGCTCATGAACGAGATCTTCATGGACAGTGACATCAATCCGGAGGGTTTCTGGGCCGAGTACAAGGCGCCTCCAATTGGCCCCGTCGAGCCGTTTGTCGGAGCCGGCCACTTTGTCCTGATGGAGCGTGCGGGCACCAGTTCTCCGGCGCATGACACCATCATGTACGGCTATCAGGCCGGCCTGGCGTGGAAGGCGGCCAAGGACGTGAAATACACGTTCGCCACCTACTATCAGGACTACGATCACTTTGACGACAGCGGAGCACTGGCGCGAGGCAACGACAGTCCGCTGACGCGAGTTCCGGACTTCGGCGTAATCGGCCTGACCAACAAGCTCGACTTCAAGGCGGGTAAGCTGCCGATGAGCGTCTTCTTTGACTGGGCGCGCAACTGTCGCGAGGCCGACAGCACGTCCAAGTACGAGGACGACAAGAACGCCTACTTCGCAGGCATCAAGATAGGCGAGAACAAGAAGAAGGGCGACTGGTCCGCCAAGTACATATACGCCATCTTGGGGGCCAACTCACTGCCTGGCACTTTCACTGACGCGGATTTCGGCTTTGCCAACCGCCGGGGGCACGTGTTGCGCGGCGAATACAACATCCTCGACAACCTGACCGCCGGGGTCACCCTCTTCCTCACCGAGCCGATCTTCTCCCCGACAACGACCTCCGGCTCCAGCGCGTTTGAGGACAAGACCACTACGGTCCAAGTCGATCTGGTCTGGAAATTCTAGCGAAACACCGCGCCGGATCTTGGTGGCCGAGTCGCGCTCGGCGCCAGGACTGGAGCACGAAGGATGGGCAAGCACATGGATATGACCCGACGCGGATTTTTGAAAGGCGCAGGGGCTGCCGGCTTGGCGGCGACCACATCGGTTCTGCCGGGCTGCTTGCAGGAGGCCCCCGCTGCTGGAGGCAGACGATGGGGCATGGTTATCGACCGGCGGCGCTGCGTGGGATGCCGGGCGTGCATGGTCGCGTGCAAGGCGGAGAACCACACGCCGTCGGGGGTGTGCTACAACCTGGTGCTGGAGGAGGAGGCCGGGAGCTATCCCCACGTCACCCGCCGTTTTCTGCCGCGGCCGTGCATGCAGTGCCAACATTCCAGTTGCACGCTCGTTTGCCCGACCAAGGCAACGTACCACCGGGAAGACGGCATCGTGGCGGTGGACTATGACAAATGCATCGGCTGCCGCTACTGCATCGCCGCCTGTCCGTACGGCGCGCGGTGCTTTGACTATGGGCACAACTACGACCCGAATCTGACACCCCCCGAGCGCCAGCCATCGCCGGAATACGGCGAGAATCGCATACGGCGCAAGGGCCAATCGCCCATCGGGAACGTTCGCAAGTGCACATTCTGCCTGCATCGCATCACCAAGGGCCTCAATCCCGCCTGCGCCGAGACCTGCATCGGCCATGCGATTCACTTCGGCGACCTGAACGATCCCGGAGGGCTCTGCTTGGTGCATGGAGAGAAGCTACAGGAACTCCTCGCCAGCCGAGCGCCGATGCGGCTGAAAGAGGAACTCGGCAACGAACCCTCCGTGTACTACCTGGACTGAGGAGATAGCGACCATGCCGGAACCATCCATTGATCACGCCCGACGGACGATACGCGTGGTCGGCTACCTGCTCTTGGTGGTCGCCACGGTGGCGGGCGCGGTAGGCCTGTACGAGTTGCTGACCGAAGGGCACCTTCACGAGGCCACCACGCTCCATGTGCCGTGGGGCCTGTGGGTGGCGGGGTACATCTTCTTTCTGGGCCTTTCTGCCGGGTCGTTCCTGGTCTCCGCCCTGCCTTACGTCTTCGGCGTAAGGCGGCTGGAGCCGATAGGTCCACTGGCGCTGATCGTTTCGCTGATGTGCCTTCTCCTGGCCGGTATGCTCATCATGGCGGACCTCGGCCACCCCGAGCGCATGCACAAGGTTCTGCTGTCGCTGAATCCCACCTCGCCGATGGCCTGGATGTCCGTGCTGTACAACTTCTACATCGCCGTGGTGTTGGGGCAGTTGTACTTCGCGTTGCGACTGAGCCTTGTCGCGCGGTTGCAGGAGGGGCAGCGCCCGCGCTGGCTGTTTCGCCTGCTGACCCTGGGCAGCAGACGAACCGACGACGACAGCGTCCGGCGCGATCACCGATGGCTGCGCCGTCTGGGAGTGGCGGGAATCCTCGTGACGGTGGTACTGCTGTGGTGCGAGGGTTCCATCTTCGCCGTCGCCAAGGCCAGGCCCAACTGGTTCGGCGGCCTGCTGCCTGTGGTGATACTGATCTCGGCGCTTGCGTCGGGCGGGGCTCTGCTGACGCTGCTGTCGGCCGTCTCGTGCCGGGTCCACACCGACCTCAAGGCTGACCTCGTTCGCTGGCTGGCCATATTCACCGTCGGAGTCCTGGCGGTCGAGACGCTTATGCTTGCGTCTGAAATCCTCACCGTTCTGTACGGCGGGATCTTGCACGAGACGCATGCCTGGATGACGACGATCACCGGGCCGTACGCCGTGGGTTTCTGGGGCGTCCAGATCGGCTTGGGCGTGGTGCTGCCGGCGATGATTGTGGCCTTGCCCGCGACGCGCCGCCGGGTGGGCTGGCTTGGCCTGGCTGGTCTGCTGGTGGTCGTGGGAATGATGGTCACGCGATGGAACATCGTCATTCCGGCGCAGTTGGTGGCTTCTTTTGAAGGGCTGGGCGAGGCGTACCATCACGCGCGCTTCCAAGAAGGCTACTTCCCCAGCCGAGGCGAATGGCTGGTCGCTCTGGGTGTTGCCGCCCTGGGAGGCTGGATGTTTCTGGTGGCATCTCGACTGTTGCCGCTGGATGGCTTGCATCATGCCTCCATCCCCGAAGGAGCTGAATAATCATGACGGACCTGGAACCTGTTTCCTCTAATCCCGAACACGGGCGGCGCGATGTGTTGAACGGCGCCTTGCTTGGCGGCTGTGCCCTGCTGGCCGGCGGGGTGATGTCGGTCCTCGCCCGGATTGCGCAAGGGCAGCACCTGGCGGAGCTGGACAAGGGCGAGCACGAGTACGACCAGAACGACCCCGAGAACATCATCAACACGGTGTGCCTGGGGTGCAATACCGGCTGCCCGATCAAAACCAAGATCAAGAACGGCACGATCGTCAAGATTGACGGCAATCCCTACGGCCCCTGGGGGCGCAAGCCGCATCTCGCGTATAAGACCCCTCTGCCGGTGGCGGCTCGGACGGAGGGCGTTTTGTGCCCCAAGGGCCAATCCGGCATGATGACCGCCTACGACCCGTACCGTTTGCGCAAGGTGCTCAAGCGGGACGGCGCCCGCGGCTCCATGAAGTGGAAGACCATCGACTTCCACCAGGCCGTCGAGGAGATTGTCAAGGGCGGCAGGCTCTTCGCGCACGTGCCCGGCGAGGAAGACCGCGGCGTCGAGGGCCTGAACGACCTGTGGGCCCTGCGCGACCCGAGACTGGCCGGCGAGATGTCCAAGGAGGTCGACGAGATATGGAAGGCCAAGACGCCCGGCGACAAGAAGGTGAAGATCTCCGGGTTCCAAGAGAAGTTCCGTGAGCACCTCGGGGTGCTGATCGACCCGGATCACCCGGACTTCGGGCCCAGGAACAATCAGTTCCTGTGGATCCACGGGCGCCTCAAGGCCGGACGCAGCGAGTTCTTCAAGCGCTTCGTCGACGAGGGCCTCGGATCGAGCAATTTCCACGGGCACACGACGGTTTGCCAGGGCGCGCTGTACTTCGCGGGCAAGGCGATGTCGGCCCAGTGGGCCTTCGACGAGAAGAAGGCCAGGGAAGACTGGGTCGGGGGCGACAAGTTCTACTGGCAGGCCGACCAGACCGCGGCGGAATTCATCCTGTTCGTGGGGGCCTCGCCGTTCGAGGCCAACTACGGGCCGCCGTCGCGATGCCCGTCGATCACCGAGGGATTGACCTCGGGCCGGCTCAAGATCGCGGTGGTGGACCCTCGCTTGTCCAAGACGGCCGCCAAGGCATGGAAGTGGCTGCCGGCCAGGCCCGGGACCGAGGGCGCGTTGGCGCTGGCGATGATCCGCTGGGTCCTGGACAACGACCGCCACGACAAGCGGTACCTGGGCTGCGCCAACAAGGCGGCGGCGGCTCAGGCCGGCGAGCCAAACTGGTCCAACGCCTCCTGGCTGGTCAAGGTCGACGACGGGCAGGCGGGCGCCTTCCTGCGGGCCTCGGACCTCGGGTTGGCCGCGGAGAAACGCGCCGCGAAGGCCAAGGACGGGGAGGTCTCCTACGAGTTCGACCCATTCGTCGTGCTGGCCGACGGCAAGCCGGCGCCATTCGACCCCAACGACGCCGCGCAGGCCGTTCGCGGCGATCTGCTGGTCGACGCCGAGATCGGCGGGCGCCGCGTCAAGAGCGTGCTGCAACTGCTGGCGGAGGAATCCCGGCGGCATTCCGTGGAGCAGTGGGCGGCGATCTGCGGCGTGGAGGCGTCGGACATCATCGAGCTGGCCAGGGAGTTCACCTCGCACGGCAAGAAGGCCGCCGCCGACATCCACCGCGGCGCGGCCCAGCATACCAACGGGTTCTATAACTGCCTGGCGTTCAATTCGCTGAACCTGCTGATCGGCAACTACGACTGGCGCGGCGGGATGGTCAAGCTCACCACCTATGACATCACCGGCGCCAAGGCGGGGGGGCCGTTCAACATCAAGGCCATGAACCCCAGGGCGATGAAGCCCTTCGGGCTGGGCATCCTGCGCGAGCGGAAGTTCGAGGAAACAACGCTCTTCGAGGGGAAATACCCCTCCAAGCGGCCCTGGTTTCCCCACGCCACCGACGTCTACCAGGAACTGCTGCCGTCTGTGCAGGACGAGTATCCTTACCCGATCAAGGCGCTGCTGCTCTATATGGGTACGCCCGGCTACTCCCTGCCAGCCGGACAGACGCAGATCCAGGTCCTGGCCGACACCGCCAGGCTGCCTCTATTCATCGCCTCGGACATCGTCGTCGGCGAGAGCAGCATGTACGCCGACTACATCTTCCCCGATCTGTCGTTCTATGAGCGATGGGAGTGTCAGGGCTCCCACCCCAACAACATCTGGAAAGTCCAGCCGGTCCGCCAACCCGCCATTGCCCCCATTCCCGAAACCGTCAAGGTCTTCGGCCAGGAAATGCCAATTTGTCTGGAGGCATTCATGCTGGCCGTGGCAGAGAAGATGGGACTGCCCGGCTTTGGGCCGGACGGCTTCGGCAATGGGCAGGATTTTCTGCGCCCCGAGGACTTCTACCTGCGGCTGGTCGCCAACCTCGCCTACGGAGAGAAGGCAGATGGTTCGGATGCGGTTGCCGACGCCGGCGACGAAGAACTGGCCGTGTTCCTCAAAGCCCGCCGGCACCTGCCGGCATCGGTGTTCGACCCGGCCAAGTGGCAGGCAGCCGTGGGGCCGCACTGGCGGCGGGTCGTGACGGTCCTGAACCGCGGCGGGCGGTTCCAAGACTACGAGAAGGCCTTCGACGGCGAGAAGGTCCAGAACAAGTACGGCAAGTTGGTCTGCATGTACTCGGAGAAGGTGGCCAAGACGAAGTACTGCACCACCGGCAGGACCATGCCGGGCGTCGCCTGCCACCTGGAAATCGCCGACTGCATGGGCCAGCCGCTGGTTGTCCAGGAGGACGAACTGCACCTGATCACGCACCGCGAGATCTTCCACACCAAGTCGCGAACGCCGGGCAACCCCTGGCTGCGCGAGCTGATGCCGGAGAACTTCGTCCTGATCAATACCCGTGATGCGGGCAGGCTTGGCCTGCGGGACGGCGACCGCGTGCGGGTCACGTCCCGCTCCAATCCCGAGGGAGTCTGGAAGCTGCCCAACTTCGGCGACAAGCCCATGGTGGGCAAGATCAGAGTCACCGAGGGCATCCGCCCCGGCGTCGTGTCATTCTCGCTGGGGCACGGGCACTGGGCATACGGCGCCTCGGACATATGGATCGACGGGGCGCAAGTGGCGGGCGATCCCCGCCGCGGGACAGGCGTGCATGCCAACGCGGCTATGGCCATCGATCCGCACCTCAAGAACGTCTGTCTCCAGGACCTGGTAGGCGGGAGCGTGTCGTTCTACGACTCCCCCGTGCGGCTTGTGAAGCTTTGAAGGGACCAATGTCGGCGGACGACCAGAGTGCAACGGAACGGAACAAGGAATGGAATCGAACATGCGCAGCGCGAGACTCATAGTGGCGACGGGCCTGTTGGCCATCGGGATTCTTTCCGGATGTCAAGACGCCTCTGTGGCGGGGCCCGAGTCACAAGGGGAGGCCGGCGATGTTCTGTTGTGCGGCAAGTGCGGGCAGGTCAAGGGGGCGGATCTGTGCTGCAAGCCTGGACAAGAGAAGTGTGCGAAGTGTGGCCTGGCGAAGGGTGCGCCCGGGTGTTGCCGACTGTCCCCGGGCACACAGGGCGACGTGGAACTGTGCGCCAAGTGCGGTCAAGTCAAGGGGACCGATGCGTGCTGCAAGCCGGGACAGGAGACGTGCGGCAAGTGCGGCTTGGCAAAGGGTTCGCCAGGGTGCTGCCGGATCAAGTGAGCGCGGTCGGTGTCTCGCCGGGCGCCGGGTCAATGGCCAGAACAAGAGTTGGAGGCGACGACGGCTTGGACGACTCCGGAGCCTGACATTGGAACTGTTGAATGCCGTACAAGCCGTGATCTGCCAGCGATTGGAGCGGGCGCAGGAGGTCCTGGGCCTGAAGGCCGACCTGCTGCCGCGGGGCAAGATGCTCCGAACACGTCTGGCCGGTCGCCTGTGGGCCTCGGTCGCCTGTGGGGCTTGCTGTGAGACGATCGTGGCCGCGTGCGCCGCCATCGAGATGGTGCACACGGCGAGCCTCTGCCACGACGACGTGATCGACGAATCGCCGTTGCGGCGGCATCGGCCGGCCCTGTGGACCGTGGCGGGTCGACCCGCTGCGGTGTTGACCGGGGATCTGCTGCTGTCTGAGTCGATGGACTTGATGCTTCAGCCGCAAGGCGGGCTGTACGCGCGGTCGTTCCTGGCCAAGGTCCGCCAGGTGGTCGAGGCCGAAACTCGTCAGGAACTGCTGCACCGCGGGCAGATGCCGGACATGCAGACCTGTATCACTGTGGCGAGGGGGAAGACGGGGCTGCTGTTTGCGTTCGTAGCGGAGATCTGCGCCGGGACCGATCCTGTATTGCGGTCGGCCCTGGAGGAGGCCGGGTATCTTCTACGACAAGTTCTGACCCCACGGGTGATTCATGGCGATTGTCACGATCAACGACGTATTGAAGCAGGCCAAGGCATTTGAACGGATGCTGTCGGCATATTACGCGACCATCGCATCGCACACCGCCCGGGAGGGCGTTCGGCTGCTGAGCGACTATATGGCCCGTCATCGCGTCCGACTCCGTGACGCGCTGGACCGCCTGGACCCTTCCGATGCAGCCCGTCTGAGCGAGACTCCGTTGCGATACCAGCCCAAGGCCGCTGACTGCACCTGCTTCGAGAAGGTCCACCTGCCCGAAGGGGCTACTGCATCCGATGTGCTGGACGCGGCTATCACCTTCGACGACTGCCTCATCCTGCTGTATCGCCAGGTGCTGGCACAGGAGATTGCCCCGGAGGCATCTGAACTGTTCGAGAGCCTGCTTCGGAGCGAGCAGCGCGATCAGATGGAACTCAAGAAGATCAAGGCGATGGACTACTTCTGATGCCGGAGCCAGCCTCACATCCTCGGGCGTCCTACACGCTGCCCCTTGCGAAGGACAAAGCGGCGCGGACGGTTCTGATCGAGATGTCCGGTGCGGCCTTGGACGAACCGATCATGCGCAGCAGCATCAAGTGGTTCTGCCGGCTCCGGTGGGCTGTGGTGGGGATGCTTGTCGCCGCCGGTCTGATCGGCAACAGCGGGACGGTGGTAGCTGTTGCGGGTCTGTCCCACGTGGGGCACTGGCCGTTCCTCTGTGCAGCCGTGCTCATGGTGGCCAATGCGGGTTTCCTCTTGCACGCCCGAAGGGGAAGCGGCGCGCTTCCACCCGTCGCGGTTCGCCGCAATCTGTGGTTCCAGATCATCCTGGACCTGGTCGTGCTGACGGTTGTCGTCCACCTTATCGGCAGCACCACGACTTTCATTGCATTCGCCTACCTGTTTCACATCGTGCTGGCCTGTATCTTCTTTCCGGCCCGGCTGAGCCTGATCGTAACTCTCCTCGCCGCCGGCCTGTTCATCTTGTGCGTTCTCTTGGAGCAGATCGGACTGTTGGCCCCCCGGGAGGTGTTCGAGGGGGCCTCTGACACCCCGCGAGGCAAGGTCGTCTTTGCCATCGGCTTGGCGATGCTGATCTGGGGGGCGGTGTGGCATCTGACCTCGCATCTTGCGGCCACCGTTCGTCGGCGGGACGCGGCGCTGATCGCGACCAATGCCCGCCTCCTGGCCGCGCAGAGAGAACGGGCCCGCCACATGCTGATCACCACCCACCAGCTCAAGTCGCCGTTTGCAGCCATACATGCCCAGGCGCAACTCCTGGCCGATGGCTTCTGCGGGGGACTCAATGAACAGGCCGCTGCCGTGGTGCAGCGGATCACCGCCCGTTGCCGCCGGCTGACAAGAGAAATCCAGGAGATGCTCCAGTTGGCCAACCTGAACTCCCGGAGCATTTCCGAAGCCAAGCCTGCCATGATTGACCTATCGCACATTGTCAGGCTTTGTCTCGCCGAATTGGATCCCATCCGCCAGGATCGCGACATTCGCCTGGAACTGGACCTGGGCGAGACCGTCGTCCGGGCCGTCGCGGATCATCTCAGGATGCTCCTGGGTAACCTGCTGTCGAACGCCATCACGTATTCGCGGGCGGGCGGCACGATACGGGTTGCCAGTGGGACAGATGCGAGCGGCAGAGCCTTCGTCACCATCGGGGACAGCGGCATCGGCATAGAGCCCGCGAAGCTAGGCCGTATCTTTGATGAGTACTACCGGACGAATGAGGCCGTCAAACACAACCCGGAGTCCAGCGGGTTGGGGCTGGCGATCGTCAAGCAGATCGCCCTTCTGCATGGCATACAGGTACGTGTGGAAAGCCAGGTGGGGAGCGGCACGACCTTCCACTTGGTCTTTCCGGTGGAGAGACCGGTTCGGGAATGACATCAGGAGAGTCCCATGGCATACGTGTTGATCGTGGACGATGACCGTGACTTTGCCGACACGGCGGCTGCGGTATTGCGTCAAGCCGGCCATGACGTGAGCCTGGTATACGATACTGAGGATGCCTTGGCGAGCATGAATCGGCATCGGCCCGATGTGCTCGTGCTTGATGTGATGTTCTCGGAGGACATCTCCGCCGGCTTCGCATTGGCTCGGGCCATGAGGCATCATCACGAGCATCTCAAGGGCGTGCCCATCCTCATGCTGACGGCGGTGAACACCAGGTTTCCACTGGGCTTCGGGCGGCAGGACATCGACGACGAGTGGCTTCCCGTAACCGACTTCCTGGAAAAGCCTGTCGATCTCAAGCGGCTGGTCCAGCGAGTTGCTGAACTGCTTCCTGATCAGCCGAAAAGCAGCTGAGTCGCCGTGGCGCGTATGTCGCCGCCAGACATGGTGTCTCCGACCCGACGGGCCTACCGCTTCGGCCAGGGCCCCAGGGCGATAGGGTTCGGATGGAAACGTCCGGGCCTCCCGTGCTTGGAAAGGAGATGGAATGAAACTGACGCATCCGCATGATGCGCTGAAGATGACGCTCTCTCTGGCTCGGCCCCTGACGGCTACGCGCGTGTCGCTGGACCGGGCCGCGGGCCTATGCCTGGCCCTGCCCGTCCGGGCGGATCGCGACCAGCCCCCAACCGACCGTTCCGCCGTGGATGGCTATGCGCTGCGGGCCGCCGATACCCGCGATTCATCCCAGATGCTGCGCCTGGAGGGGGAGTCCGCGGCCGGAAAACCCTGTGAGAACCGGGTGGCGCCGGGGACGTGCATCCGAATCCTTACTGGCGCGGTAGTCCCTGGTGGCGCCGACGCCGTCATCATGCTGGAGCACACGCAGATGCGCGATGGAAAGGTTCGTTGTCTTCGCGAGGTCGCTCCGGCTGCGAATATCCGACGGAGGGGCGAAGAAGCCGCCAAAGGGGCCGTCATCCTCCCACCTGGAGCTCTGCTGTCGGGTGCCCAGATTGGAATCTGCGCTTCGGTCGGCAAGGCGCTCGTGACGGTTCGGCCCCGGCCTCGCGTGGCCGTGCTTTCAACGGGCAGCGAACTCAAAGAGGCCGCCGATCGCGTCCGGGCCCACCAGACTCGCGATGCCAATGGACCTGCCCTTTGTGCGGTCTTGGAGTTGGCTGGTTTCCCCGCCGCGCGTCGGGGCATCGTCGGGGATGATGTGCGCCAACTGAGGGAGACGATACGGTCCGCCGCCCGGGACTGCGACGTGATCCTCCTGAGCGGCGGGGTCTCCGTGGGGAGCTACGACTTTGTGCCTGAGGCGATCCGATCCCTGCGCGGACGCATTCGTTTCCATGGCGTGTCGATGAAACCCGGCAAGCCGGTGCTCTACGCCACGCTGGGCCGCAAGCACATCTTCGGCCTGCCGGGCAATCCGATCGGCGCACTGGTCATGCTGCACCTGTTCGTCAAACCGGCGTTGCGCCGCCTGGCCGGTTGGCCCCCGCAGTGGTGCCGCCCGGTGCTTCACGTGGCGCTCGAAGAAGCATTCAAGATAAAGGGCCCGCGGGTGGAATACCGATTGGCCTGCCTTTCGATGACCAAGGGCGGTCCCCGGGCGCGGTTGCTCAAATCGGCCGGTTCGGCGGACCTCCCCGCGGCCTGCCAGGCGGACGGCGTGGTCGAGCTGGACCCAAGGAGCGGCGATTGGGTTCGGAGGGATAGCGTCCCGTTCATCTCCTGGAGGCCAATATGGTGAGACCGTCCCAGGGCATCTCGCTGCGCGTCTCGCTGACAGCCCGCTGCCAGCTGCGGTGCACCTATTGTGCCCCGGGCGGCTGCCTGGCGGCGGATGAAACCGCGCCCCTGTCGTCTGATGAGATCGTGCGATTCGTGCGTGCCCTTGGCGGGCATTTCCCGATCGCCAAGGTCCACCTGACCGGGGGCGAACCGCTGCTTCGTCCCGACGTCGTGAACTTGGTGCAGCGGCTGGGCGACCTGGACTTGCCCGACCTGGCGCTGACCACAAACGGCCAGCGACTGGGCGAGTTGGCGGGACCGCTTCAACGGGTGGGACTTCGCCGCTTGAACGTCAGCCTCGACAGCATCCGGGAAGACACCTATTCAACGATCACGCAAGGGGGCGAGGTGAAGCCGGTGATGGAGGGTATTGTTCAGGCTCGCGCGCATGGACTGGCCGTGAAGACGAACACGGTGGTCCTCCGAGGGATCAACGACGCCGAGGTGGTCCATATCGCCTGGTGGAGTCTGCGACATGGCTGTGAGGCGCGATTCCTGGAACTGATGCCGATCGGACCTGCGGCCGGCAGGTTCCCCGAGCAGTATGTCGCGTCTTCCGAAGTCCGCCGACGACTCGGTGAGGCGTTTGACCTGCGTCCGCTGTCCGGCCGCGTAGGCCTGACGGCCCGGCGGTTCGTGGCGCGAGACGGCCACGGCCTCAGCGGGATCGTGGGATTCATATCAGCCTGCTCCGCGCCGTTCTGCCGAGGATGCCGGCGTCTGCGGCTGAGCGCGTCGGGGCAATTGGTCGGGTGCCTGGCGCGAGGTCTTGGCCCGGACGTCGGGCTGCTGTTGCGCCGCGGTGACGCTTCGGCGGACCACGAACTGGTTGATGCGGCTTGGACCGCCTTGGGACTGAAGCGAGTGAGGGGTTCTTTCACCACACGGAACCTCATGATTCAGACGGGAGGATGAGTACGTTGACGGTACAAGATGCAAGCACGCGACCGCTGCCGCCCGTTCGACTGGACCGGCGAGAGATCGCCGGATCGTTCGGCGATCTGGGCACGCTGTTGCCGCTGGCGGTCCTTCTCATCACCGCCAACAGGCTGAACCCGACCGTCTTGTTCGGAGTGGTCGGATTGGCCTATCTCCTAAGCGGACTCTACTACCGCATTCCCATGGCCGTACAACCCCTCAAGTCGTTCTCGGCGCTGGCGATTGCCCATACCCTGGGGCCTTCGGTCATTGCTGCCGGGGCGATGCTCATGGGGCTTTGCCTGCTGATCCTCGGGGTCAGCGGAGCGGCCACCTGGATCTCACGGCGTTTCCCCAAGGCGCTGATTCGCGGAATCCAACTCGGCGTGGGCTTGATCCTGATCCGCGTCGGTCTTCGGTTGTGCGTTGAGCCCGTTGGCGGGTCCGCGATGTGGCTGCCGGCAGCCCTGACTGTCGGCTCGCTTGCGACGATCCTGTTCTTCGCCCGTAGCAAGGCTCTGCCAGCAGGGCTGTTGGTTGTCGGAGGAGGCGTTTTGGTGGGATTCACACTGACGGGTCTTCCGCCCGTGACGCCGGGGCCGGAAATCGCTCGGGTCGGAGGTGTTTCGGCGAGCGATTTCTGGACGGCGGCGATACTCCTGGTCTTGCCTCAGATTCCTCTGACACTGATCAACTCGTTGCCCGCCACGCAGGACGTTGCGCGAAAGTGGTATGGACCGGACTCAAGGCGTGTGACCGCGCGGGCCCTGTCGATCGGGATGGGAATCGTCAACGTGGCGGCGGGCCTCGTCGGCGGCATGCCCATCTGCCACGGCTCCAGCGGGGTGACCGCCCACCACCGCTTCGGTGCCAGAACAGGCGGGGCGGGAGTCTTTCTCGGCGCGGTGCTGCTCATCCTGGCCTTGGGTTTCGGGCCCAGCCTGACCGGACTATGCAACGTGATTCCGCGTCCGGTCCTGGGCGCGATGTTGGTCTACGTCGGCGTCGCTCACTGCCTGCTGATTCGCGACATTGCTGGATGGTGGAGCTGGGCTGTCGTGCTGGCCGCGGGCGGGATCGGCGGCGTCATGAACCATAATGGGTACGGCTTGGCAGCCGGGCTTGCAGTTCTGGGCGTCAGGTGGGTTGGGCAGAGGTGGCTGTTGCGGGACAAGGGCACAGCGTGCCTCGATATCGGGCGCCGTCGGGAGGTTCTCGATCCGGTCCGCGGATCGCTGGCTTCGGCTGCGGCCGCGAGGGAACACACATGAGCAAACGGATCAGACTTACGCACCAGCGAGCCGATGGCTCAGCCCGCATGGTGGACGTCTCCGCCAAGCGCGCCACCCATCGCAAAGCCGTGGCCGAGGCATTTGTGCAAGTAGGCACGGAGGTGGCGGAACTGCTCGCCCAACAAGGCGGCGTGGCCAAGGGCAACGTCCTGGAGACGGCACGGGTCGCCGGCATACAGGCGGCCAAGACCACCCCCAGGCTAATACCGATGTGCCACTCTCTGGCCTTGGACTTCGTGGACGTGGACGCCCGTCTGGAAGGAGATCAAGTTCATCTGCAGGCATCCGTCTCCTGCCGGGGGGCCACGGGCGTCGAGATGGAGGCCATGACCGCCGCCGCCGTGGCGGCACTGACGGTCTATGACATGGTCAAGTCGGCGGGCAAGGGCGTGACGATCGGCCCGATTCGTCTGGTGAGCAAGGAGGGCGGCAAATCGGGCCGCTGGGAGAGAACGGAATGAGCAAGAGCGGTCGGACATCGCTGCGCTCCTCCCCGAGCGTTTGGTTCCGCGCCGTGCGGGTGTTTTCCTTCACCACGTCACTGACACCGGTGCTGCTGGGGGCCGTGCTGGCCCTGGGCGCCGCTGACGTTCGATGGGAACTGGCACCGCTGGTGGCATTGGGGTGCGCCCTGATCCACGCGGGCACGAACCTGGTCAGCGACGCCGCCGACTACCGCCGCGGCGTAGACCGTCCGGGTACGCACGGCAGCAGCGCTGTGCCGGTGGAAGGGCTATCTCATTGCGGCGGTTCTGTACGCCGGCGCCCATGTCTGGGCCCTCAATCCGATGCTCTTGGCAGCGATGCTTCTATGCGGGCTGGCGTGGAGATGGGTCTTCCTGCGATCAGGATCCCTCTGGCCGGGAATCATCTCCCACGCTGTCTGGGACGTGACGATCTTCGTTGTGTTCCCGATACGCTGATGTGAAGGAGTCATCCTGTGCCGCACGTTGAAGCGATGTGTATCAGCGACCGCAAGGGCGTTCGCAAGCGTTCCGTGCCGTCGGCCAACTTCGTCGCCGGCCACGGCATCGCCGACGACGCCCACGCCGGCCGGTGGCATCGCCAGGTGAGCCTGCTGGCGTCGCGGGACATTGCCGATGTTCGCGCTCGGCTCAAGGACCTGCAACCCGGCGACTTCGCGGAGAACGTTGTCGTTGCCGGCCTGAACCTGAGCGGTCTTGGACTGGGCAGCCGCCTGCGCCTGGGCGACCACGTCGAACTATCGGTCACGCAGATCGGCAAAGTCTGTCACTCGCCCTGTCATATCTATCACCTCACCGACGATTGCATCATGCCGCGCCTGGGACTCTTCGCCCGCGTGCTTTCGGGCGGGACCGTTAAGATCGGCGAGGCCGTGAAAGTACTGGAGCATGTGCCGCGCGAACGCTTCCAGGCCGTTATCCTGACCATCAGCGACCGCTGTTCCCGAGGCCAGGCTCGGGACACGGCCGGTCCCGCCATTGCACTTCAATTGGAGCAATCGCTGGGGGCGCATGTCTACCGGCAGGAGGTCCTGGGCGACGAGCGACTGATCATTGCCGAACGGCTGAAGCACTACTGCGACGGACACTCGATCGACCTGGTGGTTACGGTTGGCGGCACGGGGTTCTCGCCGCGTGACGTGACGCCCGAGGCCACGCGGGACGTAGTCGACCGTTTTGCGCCGGGTCTGGATGAGGCCATGCGGGGCGCCTCGCTGCGGCTGACCCCTCACGCCATGCTCTCTCGCGCGGTCAGCGGTGTGCGCGGCGCGACGCTCATTGTGAACCTGCCGGGTTCGGAACGGGCGGCAGTCGAGAATCTGGGCGTAATTATGCCGGCTTTGGGGCACGGCCTTGCCAAGCTCCGAGGCGACACGGCAGATTGCGGCCGTCGCGCGGAGGGCGACGTCGACCATGCTTGAGAACCTGCCCATCTTGGGCGTATGCGGTTTCAGCGGGTCGGGCAAGACCACGCTCATCGAGCAACTCGTCGGGCGTCTCGGCGCCTGCGGACTGCACGTGGGCGTCGCCAAGCACGACTGCCACGGCGTCGATATTGACCGTCCCGGAAAGGACAGCGATCGGTTCTACCGGGCCGGCGCGGATGTGCTGCTCAGCGGCCCGGATCAGGAGGTGCTGCGCGCACGGCGGACAGATCGTGAGCAGATTGTCCCGCAGTTGGTTGAGTTGGCCCGGCGGTGCGACGTGGTGCTGGTCGAGGGCCGAAAACACACCCCGCTGCCGAAGTTGTGGCTGCTGGGCGAGGCCGAGACAGCTCCGCCGCCGGAGGTGGCCAACGTCCTGGCGGTCCTGCCGCGAGACGCCGACCGCGTGTTGCTGGCGTTGAGTCTGCTGGAGGACTTGATCGAGCGCAAGAGCAAGGTTACCCCCGTCTACGGCGGCGTGCTCATCGGCGGAAAGAGCTCGCGCATGGGCCGGCCGAAGCACTTGATCGTCACTGCGGGCCAGACCTGGCTGAGGCGAACCGCGGACGTGCTAGCGCCGATTTGTGCCAGGGTTGTCGTTCTCGGCAACGGGCAACTGCCCAACGACCTGCCGGGTGATGTCGCGCGCCTGCCCGACGCTCCAGGCGTCAATGGACCGATGGGCGGCGTCCTGGCGGCGATGCGCTGGGCACCCCAGGCGTCATGGCTGCTCGTGGCATGCGACCTGCCGCAGTTGACCGGCGAGGCGGTTCGCTGGCTGCTGGCGACGAGAACCCCTGGGCGCTGGGCCACCTTGCCGACCTTGGACGGACCGGGCCGATGCGAGCCGCTCCTGGCGCACTATGACTTCCGCTGCCGCGTGCTGCTGGAACGACAGGCATGCGACAACGTCTTGAGCCTGTCGAAGATCGCATGCCATCCCAAGATCAGCGTCATGCCCGTGCCGCCACAACTGGGCCGCGCCTGGCACAACTGCAATCGTCCGGCGGACGTTCCAGCCCAGGCCCCCGATGTTTTGTGTGGCTCGCAGTGGACACGCGCACTGTGAACCCAGAATCGACGGCCACGCAGAGCGTGCCGTCAGGTGTAGTGGTCCAGCGGAATTGGGTTCGCCCTCGGTTAGGGTGGACGAATGAAGCCAAGCGTGTTTTCCGGCCCTGTTCTGGTGAGGCGCATGGCAGGTTGAAGCACGGCGGAGGCGTGAGGCAGGCTCTTTGGCATCAAGTGTTTGTCATGAGCGCAGACCGCGACTGCGGCCCCAGACGGACGGGCCTGCGGGAATGCCGTTACGCCACGCGGGCGAGCGTGATGACGGGCAAGTGCTTGCGTCCACCCTGGAACGTGACGGCGAGTTCCAGCCGGACGCCTGGCTTGCCTTTGACAAGCACCTGCGGCCTGGCACACGGTGACCCGCGCGGCCAGCGCAGCCGTGGCTCGAAGCGTGGCAAGCGATTGGCCGGGCGTCGGCCGAGGTAGATTTCATTCGGCGTCGCGCCGCACAAGGCCGTGTGAGGACGATATTCGTTGTACCAGTTTGCGTAGGACGAGACTCCTTGCTGGAACGTTCTTTGACAAAGTGATATGAGTGTCCGTCGCTGCCCTTCTTCCTTGAGTGACCGGATGAACCGCTCGACGACGGCGATGCTGCCGTGCTTGCCGACGGCGCCGAACCGCGGGCGGATGCCGCGACGTTTGCACCACCGCTTGAAGCCGGCGCACCAGAACTGCGGCCCCTTGTCGCAGATAACGTACTTGGGCTTGGCGCCGGCCTTGCGGATCGTCCGCCCGAGGAAAGCCGCCATCTGGGCGGCCGTGGGCGGTTTCCGGAAGAACGCGAAGCCCAGGACGCGGCGTGAGAAGTGGTCTTCCGCCACGGCGATCCACCAGCAGAAGGGCCAGACCTGTGGCAACGCAAACGGTAGCCACGGAACCCAGAAGCCGAGGATCGGCACGACCGTCAGGTCCACGTGCCAGACGTGATTGGGGTACTTGGCCGTGACTACGCGGGGCTTGCCGCCGCCCTCCTCTTCCGGCGTTACTTCAGCCGCGGCATCGCCCGGCGCCGATTCCGGTCTCAGCGCCCTCTGCTCTGCCAGCATCCTGCCGACCGTCGTGGCCGCAAGGTGGAGGCCTGCGCGGGCGAGGGCCTTGGCAATCCGCACTTTGCCCATGCTGGGGCAGAGGGCCTTGAGTCGCCGCACAATGTGGCGCACGAAGTCGGGGAAGCGGCTGACCGGCTCTGGCAGTTGCACGAGGGCCTCCGGGCCGCGCTCATCAATACGCCGCGTCCATGCTGCCACGGTGGCGGGCGTGACCATCATGGCCTTGGCGGCCTGCGCCTGGCTCCAGCCCCGCGCGGCCTTGAGTTCCAGGATGGCCATACGCTCGGTGGGCGGGTAATGTGGCCGCCGGTGGGCCGGGATCGCGGCCATGCGGGCGTCCTTGATACGGAGTTCTTCGCGCAGGAGGGCGATCTCCTGGCGCGCCTGCCCCAGTTGTGCCGCAAGGTACACGCGAGGATTCAGGCTGCCCGCTGCCCAGCCGCGGACTTCGGCAGTGACGTACCGCGCCAAAGCGATGACGTGGAGCGCGGCCGAGCGGACGTGGTTGCGCCAGTGCTTGGGCAAAGGAACGGTCGGGGTGCTCATACACATCCTCCGCGGGTAGCGTCTTGGGACGGGTGGCATCCTCCCTACCGGCCAGGATTTCCGCTTGACATTCGGCGGTCTGGCTACATAATGTAAGCATGCGGGTCATCAGGCCGGGGCGCGTCCGGGAGTTTGCCGCGCGACATCCTGATGCCACCCCTTCGCTCGAGCGATGGCTGGAGGCCGCCGAAGCGGCCCGCTGGCGGAACCTAGTGGACGTGCGGCAGGTGTTTCGCGGCGCAGATGAGGTGAAGGTGGCCAGCGGTCGGACCGTGGTGGTGTTTAACATTGCAGGGAACCAGTTCCGGCTGATCACGGCCATCCACTATAATGTCGGGAAAGTCTTCGTGCTGATGTTGCTTACGCACGCCGAGTATGGCAAGGACCGACGGAAGGACGCTTTATGAAGACTACCACTCGCTCGCTGGATTTTCGGCGGATGCCCAGGGATTACGCGGGCCTGGTGCGGCTGTTCCCTCCGCGCCCCATCCACGACAAGGTTGACTTGGAGAATGCTACGGAGATTATCGGTGCCTTGGCCGGGCATAACCTGACGCCGGACCAGGAAGACTACCTGGATGTGCTCTCGGACCTGGTGGCGAAGTATGAGGAGGCGCACTCGCCGGTGCGACGGAGAAGGAGCACGCCGTTGGAGCGTCTGCGCTATCTGGTGGGGGAGGCGGGGATGACGGCGTCAGACCTTGGGCGAATGCTGGGTAACCGCGGACTGGGTTCGCTCATTCTGCGAGGCCGGCGACAACTTAGCAAAGCACACATCCGCATCCTGGCGGAGCACTTTAGGCTTGATGCGGGGTACTTCATCTGAGCATGATGCGGCTGGTGCTCGCGCGGGCTGTTAACCGGAAGAATTCAGTTTCAAACTGACCCTCAGAATTGTGTTAACCGGCAGCGGCAGTTTCGTATTGGGTGCATTCGGTTCGGCCCCCCACCGTGCGGGTCTCGAACCATGTAAGAGCGCCTAACAAAATGACTTCAGCCGACGGGCCAAGGTGGCCGATGTCCGAGGCAGGTGAAAGTCCACTGCTTCGGAGCGCGCCATGGCCAAGCCCTTGTTGAGCG
>Ga0194112_10003399_pt1 | contig 22170 bp, 19 predicted proteins | sample TA2MahC400mmetaG_FD_146191 | JGI IMG/M metagenome (GOLD analysis project Ga0194112, IMG submission 146191) | Freshwater microbial communities from Lake Tanganyika, Tanzania - TA2015016 Mahale Deep Cast 400m | ecosystem: Environmental > Aquatic > Freshwater > Lake | place: Tanzania: Lake... | reverse complement strand
CCGGGCTGGCGCTGGGTGGTGGTGGATGCCCCCGACGAGGTGCGCCTGACCCGCCTGGTGGCGCGGGGCCTGACGGCGCCGGAGGCCTCCGCCCGCATGGCGGCACAACCCTCGCGCGCCGACTGGCTGGCCCGGGCGGACCTGGTGGTGGACAACGGCGCCGGGCCGGAGCACCTGGAAGCGGAGTGCCGCCGGGCCTGGCAGGTGATGGCGTCCTGGCGCTCCCCGGCGGCCGGGGGCTCCCCGTGACTGCCTTCCGCGTCGTGTCGGACTTCGCCCCGGCGGGCGACCAGCCCCAGGCGGTGGCCCGCCTGGCGGAGGGGGTGGAGCGGGGTGATCGGTTCCAGACGCTGCTGGGGATCACCGGGTCGGGCAAGTCGGCCACGGTGGCCTGGCTGGTCGAACGGGTGCAGCGCCCCACCCTGGTGCTGGCGCCCAACAAGGCGCTGGCGGCCCAGTTGGCCAACGAGTTCCGCCAGTTCTTCCCGGACAACCGGGTGGAGTACTTCGTCTCCTACTACGACTACTACCAGCCCGAGGCCTACATCCCCCAGACCGACACCTACATCGAGAAGGACGCCAGCATCAACGACGAGATCGAGCGGCTGCGCCACTCGGCGACCGCCGCCCTGCTCACCCGCCGGGATGTGATCATCGTCGCTTCGGTGTCGGCCATCTACGGGCTGGGGTCGCCGGAGCAGTACGAGGGCCAGTTGCTCCGCCTGGTGCGCGGGGTCGACTACCCGCTCGGCGATGCCGTACGACGCCTGGTGGACATCCAGTACGAGCGCAACGAGGTGAACCTGACCCGCGGGCGTTTCCGCCTGCGGGGAGACACCCTGGAGGTGTTCCCCGCCTACGAGGAGACCATCGCCCGGGTGGAGTACTTCGGGGACCAGGTGGACCGGATCGTCCGCATGAACCCGGTCACCGGCGAGGTGCTGGAGGAGTTGGCCGAGTTGTTCGTCTACCCGGCCACCCACTACGTGACCACGCAGGAGCGCATGGTGCGGGCGATGGCCGCCATCGAGGAGGAACTGGCGGGGCGCCTGGCCGAGCTCGAGGGGCAGGGCAAGCTGCTCGAAGCGCAGCGGCTGCGGATGCGCACCGTCTACGACCTGGAGATGATGCGCGAGGTGGGCTACTGCAGCGGCATCGAGAACTACAGCCGGCACCTGGACGGGCGCAGCCCCGGCGAAGCCCCCTACACCCTCCTCGACTACTTCCCTGAGGACTTCCTGACGGTGGTGGACGAGAGCCACGTGACGGTTCCCCAGTTGCACGGCCAGCACGAGGGAGACCGCAGCCGCAAGACGGTCTTGGTGGACCACGGCTTCCGGCTGCCGTCGGCCGTGGACAACCGGCCGCTGCGCTTCGACGAGTGGCTGGAGCGCACCTCCCAGGCGGTGTTCTTGTCGGCCACGCCGGCGCGCTGGGAACTGGAGCACTCCGCCCAGGTGGTGGAGCAGATCATTCGCCCCACCGGCCTGGTGGACCCGGAGGTCATCGTGAAGCCGACGAAGGGCCAGATCGACGACCTGCTCGAGCAGATCCATCGCCGCTCCGATGCCGGCCAGCGAGTGCTGGTCACCACCCTGACCAAGAAGATGGCCGAGGATCTGACCGACTACTTGCTGGAGATGGGAGTGCGCGCCCGCTACCTGCACTCCGAGGTGCAGACTCTGGAGCGGGTGCAGATCCTCCGCGACCTCCGCTTGGGGGAGTTCGACGTGCTGGTGGGGATCAACCTGCTGCGGGAGGGCCTCGACCTCCCCGAGGTGGGCCTGGTGGCCATCCTCGACGCCGACAAGGAGGGGTTCCTGCGCTCGGAGACCTCGCTGGTGCAGACCATCGGGCGGGCGGCGCGCAATGTCGAGGGGCAGGTGGTCATGTACGCCGACGACGTCACCGACTCCATGCGGCGGGCCATCAGCGAGACGAACCGGCGCCGGGCGCTGCAGATGGAGTTCAACGCCGTCCACGGCATCGACCCGCAGACCATCCGCAAGAAGGTCTCCGACATCCTGGAGTTGGTGCAGAGCCGGGAGGCGCCGGGGGTGGAGCGGCGCAGGCGCCAGGCCGCACCTCGGCCCGCCCTGGACCTGCCCGCCGAGGACCTGGGCCGTCTGATCCGGAGCCTGGAGGAGGAGATGCGCGAGGCGGCCCGGGAACTGCGCTTCGAGTACGCCGCGCGGTTGCGTGACGAGGTCCTGGAATTGCGGCGGGAACTGAAGGAGATGGCCGAGGCGGCGGGCGGGTGAGCGGCTTCGAGGAGGCACCCCGCCTGGCGCCGCAGAGCCGAGCGGCGTGGCGCCGCTGGCTGAAGGAGAACCACGACTCCTCGGGCGGGGTGTGGCTGGTGATCGCCAAGAAGAGCGCCGGCGGCCCGGGCCTCGCGTCCGACGAAGCCGTGGAGGAGGCTCTCTGCTTCGGCTGGATCGACAGCCGGGTGCGGCGCCTGGACGAGGAGCACTTTCGGCAGTGGTACTGCCCCCGTCGGCCGGGGAGCATCTGGTCTCTGCCCAACAAGCAGCGGGTGGCGCGCCTGGTGGAGACCGGCCTCATGACCCCGGCCGGGATGGCGAGGATCGAGGCGGCGCAGGCCGACGGCTCCTGGGAGGTGCTCGACCAGGTAGAGGCGCTGGAGATCCCCGACGACCTGGCAGCCGCGCTGGCCGCTGCCCCCGGGGCGGCCGCGGGTCTGGGCGCCATGGCACCCTCGCAGCAGAAGCAGTACCTGTACTGGATCCTGTCGGCCAAGCGGGCTGCGACCCGGGCGGCCCGGGTGGCGGCGGTGGTGGAAGCCGCCATCGGCCGGAGAGCGACTCCCTGACCTTCACTCCCGTCTGGGGTGGGGCTGGTTGTCGTGTGCCTGGCGGTGGTGTTGTCGGCATAGGAGTTGGAGGTTGGCCAGGGTGGTTTCCCCGCCGTCGGCCCAGTGGGTGATGTGGTGGGCGTCGCAGAAGCGGGCGGGCATGCGGCAGCCGGGATGAGCACAGCCCCGGTCCCGTAGTTCCAGGGCTTTCCGGAGGGCCGGGGGGATGACCCGGGTGGCCCGTCCCATGTCTATGGGCACCGAGTCGGGGGCCAAGAGCACCCGGCTGATGGTGGCGTCACAGGCCAGGCGGCGGGCAGTTGCGGCGCCGATGGGCCCGGGTTCGGTGTCGACGAGGCCTTCGCCTTGCTGGAGGGTGTTCCAGGGGATGGTGACCAGCACCCGGGGGGGACGCCTCCCACCGTTGCTGCCGTCGAGGTGGTGGCGGCAGATGTCCACCAGGGCGTCGGCCCGGACCTGAGCGGGGGTGCGGGAATCCGCGGGGTTCAGGTTGGCCGGGTCGGTCAACGCTTCCAGGGCGTGGCGGACGATGAGGCCGGATTCGGGGTCCAGGTCCCCGGAGAGGTGCAGCATCCCCAACAAGCCTTCGGACAGATGCAACGTCCGCAGCTGATACAGGCGTTCCGCTTCGGCTTCTGCCCCCTCGGGGTTGGTCTGGTGTTTCCAGGCGGCGACCAGCCGGGGCGCCTGCTGCGCCGCAGCCGTCTTCACCTGGCCCACCAGGATCTTCTCGTCGGCGGCGAACTGTTCGGGGGCCAGCGCCTGCGCCTGCGCCAGCACCCGCACCTTGGATTCGGACACCTCACCGGCGCAGAACGCCGCCTTGGTCTCCGGCATGTTCTCCAGAGCCGAAGCCACCGCTACCTGGCGGCGGCACACCGACCCCGGCTCCCCCGAGATCGCGGTCAGCCAGGCGGTGGTAGACGGGAACCCTCGCCGGCGGGGCAGACCACGGCGTTCGGCTTCGGTGACCAGGACGGCCCGCTGTGCCTCGACCTGGGCGGCGAGGCGGCCCAGCCGGCCCAACTCGGTGACCAGACCGTCATCGGACAGGCTCTTGGGGGCCGGCATGTCCGGCGTTCCCATCGCAGCAGCGTGTCCCACGCTCATGCTCACTATGTATCACCCGGCAGTGACACAACCCACGCCCGGCCAGCAACACCAGATGTGAACACCCTCGCCCAGGGGAGAGTACGTCAATGTCACCAGAGCGCCGGCAACCCTGGAGGCCCCTGGCAGCGGCCGGGAGGCCTCACCCGGGTCCGGGGTGTCGGCCCTTCGGCTCTGCGGCGGCGGTAGGCCCTCTGGGGCGGCTCTGACGGGGCGTGGGGTCGGGGCGGGCCGACACCACCAGCCTCGACGAAGGATAAGGGTGTTTCCCGGCTCGGACGCTTCGGACCCCATCCAGGCGCCCAGTGCCCCAAGCCCCGAGAACCCGGGCAACCGGAGGCATGGGCGTTCGGCGTGCCGGGGGGCCCGGCCTCCCGGCCGGCCCCCCACCGGCCCCGCCGTCTGGCCCCCGACACCGTGACCAGTTTCGTTGCATACTCAAGTCAAGAGCTGCATCGCTGGCGCTGATGACCTTGATCACCCTACGCCCCAACCTCTCGGCTCCAGGAACGTGACTATTCGCTCCACTGCCTTTCGGTTCACGTCCAGTGCGAAGACGTGACCGTTCGAATCTGCGAGGCGCATCCTGCGCATATTCACAAGCCACGGCAGCGTCCGACCGAATCCGATCTCTGTCGACTCCTTCGGAAACCTCCGGGTCTGCCCTTTCCCGCTTCCGACAAACACCAGCCTGTCCCCGTACAAGAAGAGGTAACCCTCGCCGCTGTCTCCTCTTCCTATGTCCTCCCGTGCCCAGGCGTACACCCGGTCATAGCACCGGAGACGCTCGATCGGCGCGTGGTCGCTCTTGAGCAGCGCCCCAGCCTGGCCCATGATGAAGTGCCAGCCGACGGCCTCAAGCAGCGCCGGATGACCGTAAGTGGAAAAGGGTGGAAGCGCCTCGCCGTAGACGTGAACAGGCCGCCCTGGTGGGAATGGCAGGCTGTCAACCCACGAAGCCCCCCGCACATAGGCTCGATACGGGATCCCCTTGAGCACCCGCACCCCGGATAGGCCTATGGGCTCCGGTTCCCGCCTCGGCAACAGGTAGTCAAGTCGACCTTGTCGCACTTCGGCCGAGCCTTCTCCGGGATAGCGGAAGCAGGCCACCATTACCGGCGTGTCTTCCACCTGACCAAGACCGTGAATGCTCAGCACCGGCCCGCACTCGTGGCCCGCCTCTCGCCTTCCCTTGGCCTCAGGCCCGGCCGCTGTCATGAAGTAGGCCGTCCCATCTATGGAGACCGCAACTGGGGCGGCAGTGCTACTGCCCATCGGCCCTTCACGCATCTCAAGGAGCACTGGCCCTGCTACGGCTATCTCCGCTCCCGTGAGGCCTATCCCTTGCGAGACGGCTTCGACCGTCTTCTTGAAAGGCAACTCCCACCTGTACGGTTGATTAGCCAGCGAGAGCGGTTCCGGCCGTAGCGCCACAACATCCCCTTCTTCTCGTTCAGCCTAACTACTGCCTCCGTACCCTGCCGTCCGCCACGCCCACCATCACCCGGTCACGGCCGGGGACTACGCTCACTCGCATACCTGAGTTCACCTCCATGACTGACGAGCAGCTGATCCAGGAGTGGACCGAGACCACGATGGTTGCCACTTCACCGCCACTGCCTCGCTACACGCCAGACGACACGCAGCGGCACCAGGAAGCTGAGGCCGAACACTCTCGCGCTCCGCCATAATCCACCTCCGGTGATCCTCACCGACCCGCCGCCGGTGGGGAGTCTCCCACCCCCGTTTCCCTCACGAACCCAGACGCAGAACATGGGGGAAGTACATGAGCCTTTGCATGAGTTTCGAGTACTGCCCGCCCTTGGGGCCAGGGCCGTGAGGACCGGGAGAATGTTCCCGGTGTGGCTGCTGTTGCTGCTGCTGTCGCTAGGTGCCTGCACCAGTGCTCGCAGTGACCTGAGAATCGAGTTCTACGATTCCGCCAGCATGGGTCTTTCCCTCGGCGACAACGACCTCCTCGTCCCAGCGGCTGGCTTTGGTTTCAGCGGGGAATCCCTGCTGTTGATAGAAGAGGCGGACATCGTGGTGTGGGAACCGTACCGAGGGAATGGGTTCTTCTCAGGGAGCGATCGGATCGAGTTGCAGCGTGGTCCCAAGACGGAGGACCTGGCCGCCCTGGCCGTCGGAAGGCGTCTGGTCTTCCGCCTGTCGTTCGACAGCCATTCCTTCTGGGGGTCGGTAGCCCACGATGTGACCGAACCCTGTCTTGGTCCCTGCCTCACCTACATGGGGTGGCTCTTTCAGTCGGACCAGAACGTGCTCTACCTGTCTCCATACCCGGTCTGGGTCGAGGGTGTGAGTCTTGCCGAGGCTGCGCGCGAGGCATGGTCCGACTGAGGCCAATGGGCCGGCGTCTTCGGCGAGGAACCGCCCAGCTTCCTAGAGCAGTTGGCTGGCATCGGGGACGCTGTGGCGACGGCCGCCGCCGCGTTCCTCGGCGGAGTCACCGCGGTGACTCTATGCAGCACAGGAGTCGGGTGTGGCTGGTTCACCTCCTGCCTGGTCGAAGTCCGCCGCCGCCTCCAACGCATCGGGGAGAAAGGCAGCCGGCCCGCCTTCGACCCCGACATGTTCCGCTCCCGCTACCTGCAGCAGATGCGCTACGACCACCTCGATTCGGACCAGGCCGCCCGCTTGGGCCCCATCCTGGCCCGCGAACCGGAACTGGAGAGAGCCTGGCGGATGCTGCAGCACCTCTACGGCATCCACCTCGCCCGAGACGACCAGGAAGCCAACCAGGCCCTCGGAGCCTTCCTCCAACTCTGGGGGGAGCAGGAGATCGCCGAGTTCCTCCCCGCCGTCGACCGGCTCCTGGACTGGGCCGAAGAGATCTTCAACTTCCACAGCTGCGGGCGCGTCAGCAACGGCCGGCTCGAAGGCCGCATGAACAAGCTCGGCGTCCTCAAACGCACCGCCTACGGATTCACCAACACCGGCAACTTCGCCGCCAGAGCCATCCTCATCAGCCCAGGCCTACCATCATGACCACCGAGCCCGGACAGGGTCACCCCACAGAAACGCGAAGAACCCCGAACTCCTCCGTCGGGGATTCATCCACACCGGCTGCTCCTGGGAGCGTTCCACTCTCTGACCATTACGCCCCTCAGGCCAGCTGCGTTCAGCAACATTCCCGCACTGTCGCTGACTCGACGGTCATCCCTTCGCTACCGTGCCCATGTGATCACGACCTTGGCCTGGATCGGTGGGATTGGTGCTCTTGTCACCATCGGCTGGTTCGTGTGGTGGCTCAGGGATCGCCGCCGACCCGCCAGCCATAGTTCCCCCGTCGAGACGAAGGTCAAGCCCCTCGTCTACGCCGACAGCGCCGCCATCACGGGTAGTAACAACGTTGACGTCCAACTTCACAACGAGAGCGACCACCTGGCAGCCAACGTCCGTATCGAGCTGCGCCAAGGCAACACTGTCATCGGTACCAAGTCAGTCCCCACAGTCGCTGGCCACGAGGTTCCGCCTCGTACTGACCTACTCCCACCGGGGACCGGTGGCCAGTTCATCCCCACCGGTCTGGAATGGACTGCCACCTGTACCTACCAGGGCCCTGATGGGAGCACGTGGCGCTCCGTTCGGGTGTCGAGGCCAGGCAATACCGAGTCGACCCTTCACTTCGAGGAGGCCTAGCCCTCGAAGCCCCGGTACCCCCTAATCCTGGGGGCACCCTTCTCCGATGACATTCCCGCACCCTCCCCCAGGCCAGACCGTCCTCGCCCTCTCAGGCCTCAGTCCAGTCAGACCGTCGGCTCGGTGACCGAGCTATCAGCCAGCTATGGACTGCTGTACAACTCGTACGGGTCCTCCCCGGGAGGCAAGTCGACCGGGGGCGGCAGAGCATCCGAACGTAGCCGGGGATTCGTGAACCACTCGACTCGCTCTGGGGCCTGCTGTCAAAGCTGCTCGACGAAGTTGCTCCACGCTTCTTCCAGCAGACAGACCATCTCCCACACCGGCCACTTCTTCCGGTATCCGTCGAACACCGCCAGTCGGTCCGTGGTCAGGTGGGCCAGCCACCGGTGCAGGCCCTTCCGGTGTTCCTCAGAAACGGCCACGTCCTTCCCTATGTAGCGACGAGCCAGCAGATCGGTGGACTCGACACGGCCCGGCGGCTTGAGGAAGTGCAGGAGGTTGCGGTAGTGGAGAAGGAAGGCCTCCAGAGCGAGGATGTGTACCAGGGATTCGGGCGCCTCCCGTGCGAGCACCACCACGGAGTGCTTCATCATCCGGTACTCGTACACGACGTGGGTGGCCAAGGCCTCATCGATGGTCGCAAGTGCGACCTTGATGCGATCTGCGTCGGTCATGACCTGCACAAGCCTACGCCTCCCCGGTCTGGGCCCGTGGGACGCCGTGCTGCATCAAAGTCGTCTGGTCGCTCCTGCGTCCTCATGTGATTCCCGCACGTGCGACCTCGGGCCGACAGTGACCCCGGAGCACCCTCAGCTCTCTCGGACCCTCCGATGACATTCCCGCACCCTCGCCCACCCCAGGGTGATGCCGCCGCTAGTAGGGGATTGTGTTGGAGGGGAAGCGGTCCGGGTCGACCCCGACTGTGGCGCTCGCTCTACACCCTGCGGGCCATTCTCCCCGACCGACGCGGGGAAGACCGATCCCCCCTCCGGTCTCCTCGCGTCCCGCCCCGGTAGCATCGCGGGGTAGTCCTTCTCCCTTCATGAAGCCCGTCATCACCCCCGAAGAGTCCGCCCGACTCGACGCTGCCGCCACCGAACCGGTGGAGGCGCTGATGGAGCGCGCCGGCCTGGGGGTGGCTCTGGCCGCTGTACGACTGGGAGCCCGCTACGGCACCCGGGTGCTGGCGCTGGCCGGTCCGGGCAACAACGGGGGCGACGCCTATGTGGCGGCGCGCTACCTGAGGCGGCGGGGGGTGGCGGTGGAGATGCGGGCGCTGGGCTACCCGAAGGGGGAGGGTTCGCCGGCTCGGCGGGCGGCTGCGACTGCCGTGGCCGCCGGGGTGCCGGTGCGGCCCCTGGGTGATCCGGAGCCCGCCGACCTGGTGATCGACGGCCTCTTCGGCGCCGGGTTCCGGGGTGCGCTGGAAGGCCCTGCCGCCGCCTGGGCCGCCCACCCGGCCCCCGTCCTGGCGGTGGATCTGCCCAGCGGCCTCAACGGCGCCGACGGCAGCGCGGCCGGGCCCGTCTTCACCGCCCGGCGCACCGTCACCTTCCACGCCCTGAAGGTGGGCCACCTGTTCGGCGAGGGGCCCGACCGCTGTGGGGAGATCGAGGTGGTGGACATCGGCCTCAAGGGGGGCGAGGCGGAGTTGCGTCTCTGCGAGGAAGCCGACGCCCCGGTGCCGCCGCGTTCCCGCACCGCTCACAAGTGGTCGGCCGGGGCGGTGCTGGTGGTCGGCGGGTCGCCGGGCATCGCCGGCGCCGCCGCTCTGGCGGGTCGGGCCGCCTTGCACTTCGGCGCCGGCTACGTGCGCCTCGCCTGCCCGGGGGCCTTGCAGCCCTCCTTGGCCGCCGCCGACCTCTCGCTGACCACGGTGGCTATCGGCAGTGGGCAGCGCTTCGTGGCGGCGTCGGCCGCCGCCGTCCTGGCCGCCGGGGAGCGCTTCGACGTGATGGCCCTGGGCCCGGGCCTGGGCCCGGGCCCGGAGGGCTTCGTGCGGACTCTGCTGGAGAAGTGGGATCGTCCGCTGGTGCTCGATGCCGACGCCATCGCTGCCGCCGGGGTGGAAGCCCTGGCGGCCCGGCGCCATCCCACCGTCATTACCCCGCACGCCGGGGAGTTCCGTCGCCTCACGGGGGAGGCGGCGGGCTACCGGCAGGCGGCGGGCCTAGCCGCTCGCACGGGGGCGGTGGTGCTGCTCAAAGGTAACCCCACCGTCGTCGCCGGGGCCCAACTCTGGGTGGTCACTTCGGGAGGCCAGGAGTTGGCCACCCTGGGCAGCGGCGACGTGCTCACCGGCATGATCGCCGCCCTCATTGCCCGGGGCCTCGACCCCGAGACCGCCGCTCGTTCCGCCGCCTTCCGCCACGGCCGGGCTGCCGCCGACCTGGCCGCCGCCGCAACGGTGACCGCCGCCGGCCTCGCCGTGCAGGTGGGGAGGTTCGCCCGGTGAGGCCCACCTGGATGGAGGTGGACCTCCAGGCGATCCGGGCCAACGGCGCCGCCCTGGCCGGCGCCGTCGCCCCGGCCGTGCTCTGCGCCGTGGTCAAGGCCGACGGCTACGGGCACGGCGACGTGCCTACGGCCGAGGCCGCCCTCGACGGCGGGGCCTCCTGGCTGGCGGTGGCCCTGGTCGCCGAGGGAGCGCGCCTGCGCGAGGCCGACATCGAAGCGCCCATCCTGCTCCTCTCGGAGCCCGACCCGGCCGACGCCGCCGAGGTGGTCGGCTGGGGCCTCACCCCCACGGCGTACCGCCATTCCTTCCTCGACGCCCTGGAGGAGGTGGCGCCTCCGGGGTTCCCGGTGCAGGTGAAGGTGGACACCGGCATGCATCGGGTGGGGGCGCCCCCGCCGCTGGCCGCCGAACTGGCCCGCCGGGTGGAGGCATCGCCGCTGCGCCTGCAGGGCGTATGGACGCACTTCGCCGTGGCCGAGGAAGACCCGGCCTACACCGCCGTCCAACTGCGGGGCTTGCTGATGGTGACCGAAGCCCTGGCCGCCAAAGGGGTCAGGCCCGAGATGGTGCACGCCGCCAACACCGCCGGGGGCCTGGCCTACCCGGCGGCGCGCCTGGACCTGGTGCGAGCCGGCATCGGCCTCTGCGGCCTGCGGCCCGCCCCCGCGCTGGCGCCGGAGGTGCCGCTGCGCCCGGCAATGCGGGTGGTGTCGCAGGTGGCCTACCTGCAGCGCCTCCCCGCCGGGGCCCGCCCCTCGTACGGGCGCCGCCGCCCCCTCCCGGCCGAGGCCACCGTGGCCACCATCCCCATGGGCTACGCCGACGGGGTGCCCCGCCGCCTGGCCGATAGCGGCGGCACGGTGCTCATCGGCGGGAAGCGCTGCCCGTTCGCCGGGGCCATCACCATGGACCAGATCGTGGTGGACGTGGGCGACGACCCGGTGGCGGTGGGCGACGAGGTGGTGCTCCTCGGCCGCCAGGGCGCCGAGGAGATCACCGCCGACGAGTGGGCGGAGCGCCTGGGGGTGCTGCACTACGAGGTGGTGTGCGGCTTCGGCCCCCGCCTGCCCCGGAGGTACCTGCCGTGACCCTCACCGCGGTGCCGGGGGTGCGCGTCGGCCACTGGACCGACCCGGTGGGCCTCACCGGGGTGACGGTCGTGGTGCTCCCCGAGCCCAACGTGACCACGGGGGAGGTGCGGGGTGCCGCCCCGGGGACGCGCGAGACGGCCTTGCTGGCCCCGGGCATGAAGGTGGAGGCGGTGCAGGCCATCGCCCTGTGTGGAGGGAGCGCCTTCGGCCTGGCCGCCGCCGACGGGGTGGTGACCGGGCTGGAGGCCGACGGGCGCGGCTACCCCACGCCCGTGGGTCCGGTGCCCATCGTCCCTGCCGCGGTGATCTTCGACCTGGCCGTGGGCGACTCGTCCGCCCGCCCGGGCCCGGCCGCCGGGGCGGCCGCGTACCGGGCGGCGACCACGGCGCCGGTGGAGATGGGCAGTGTGGGGGCCGGGACCGGGGCCACGGTGGCGGGATGGCGCGGCCCGGAGCACCGCCGCAGGGGAGGGGTGGGCTCGGCGGCGGTCCGATTGGGCGAGGTGACCGTGGGCGCCCTGGTGGTGGTCAACGCGGTGGGCGACGCCTTCACCCTGGAGGGAGCGCCGTTGACCGGCGGGGACCCAGTGCCCCTCGCCGTCCCCCCGGTGCGGCCGGGGCCGATGGAGAACACGACGCTGGTGGTGGTGGCCACCGACGCCGCTCTCGATCGCGCCGCGCTCACCCGGGTCGGCGTGCGCGCCCACGACGCCCTGGCCGTCTGCCTGCGGCCCAGCCACACCCGATATGATGGCGACGCGGTCTTCGCCGCCTCCTGTGGCCGCCTCGCCGGAGATCCCGATGTGGTCGCCGAGGCGGCGTTCGGCGTGGTGGGGCGGTCGATAGAGGCCGCGTTGCGCGCCGCTCGCCCGGCGGCAGGCATCCCGGCCGTGGAGGAAGGCAGATGAGCGACGAGCGGGCCCGGGAACTGGCCGACGTAGAGGCCGGAGCCGTCGTGTGCACCCTCTGCCCGCTGGCCGAGACCCGCACCCGGGTGGTCTTCGGGGTGGGGGATCCCGCCGCCGACCTCATGCTGGTGGGCGAGGCTCCCGGGTACCACGAGGACCAGCAGGGGGAGCCTTTCGTGGGGGCCGCCGGGAAACTGCTCGACCGTCTCCTGGGGGAGATAGGCCTCCGCCGCGCCGAGGTCTACATTGCCAACGTGCTGAAGTGCCGCCCGCCCAACAACCGCAACCCGGCGCCGGCGGAGATCGAGGCCTGCTCCGGCTACCTGCGGCGCCAGTTGGCCCTGATCGACCCCAGAGTGGTGCTCACCCTGGGCAACTTCGCCACCCGGCTGCTGCTGAAGCGGGACGTGGGCATCAGCCGCCTGCGGGGCCAGGTGTACCCGTGGTGGAACCGCCACCTGGTGCCCACCCTGCACCCGGCCGCGGTGCTGCGCGGCGGCTCGGGGCTCATGGAACAGGTCCGGGCCGACTTCGCTCTGGCGCAGCAGGCTTTGGCCGAGAAGGCGGCGGTGGCCGACCCGGCCGCCGAGCAGCTGGGGTTGTTCGAGTGACCCTCACCCTGCGCTGCCCCGCCGAAGCCGACACTCGCGCCCTGGGCTTCCGGCTGGCCGGGCTGCTGCGCCCCGGCGACGTGGTGCTCCTCGCCGGCGACCTGGGAGCGGGGAAGACCGTGTTCACCTCGGGCATCGCCGAGGGCCTGGGGGTGTCGGAGCCGGTGGTGAGCCCCTCCTTCGTGCTGGCGCGCCGTTACGAAGGCCTGATGGGCCTGGTGCACGCCGACCTGTACCGCCTGGGCTCGTCGGCGGAGGTGGACGACCTCGACCTGTTAGAGGCGGCGGCCGACGGGGTGCTGGTGGTGGAGTGGGGGGAGGCCGCCGCCGGGTGCTTCCCCGAGGATCACCTGCTGGTGCGCCTCGAGGCCGACGACACCGGGGCGCGTACGGTGACCCTGTTGCGGCGCGGCGTCTGGCAGGAGCGGTCCCTGGAGGGGGTGGTGGCGTGAGGTACGTGGCCATCGAGACCGCCACCGGCGCCACCTCGATCGCGTTGGGCGACGGGCGGGAGATGGTCGCCGCGGCGGCGCGCACCGATCGGAGAGGGCATGTGGGCTTCCTGGTGCCCGCTCTGGACTTCTGCTTCGCCCAGGCGGGCTGGCGCCCGCAGGAGATCGACGTGGTGGCGGTGGACGTGGGCCCGGGCCTCTTCGCCGGGATTCGCGCCGGGCTGGCCACCGCCCAGGCCTTGGCCGGGGCCGCCGGGGTGCCTCTGGCCCCGGTCTGCTCCCTCGACGCCGTCGCTTTCCGGGCGGCCACCGGCCATCGCCGCATCTGGGCGGTGGTGGACGCCCGCCGGCGGGAGGTGGCGGTGGCGCCGTACCGGCCCGTCCCCGGCGGCGTGGTGCGCGACGGTCCGGTGGAACTGGTGGGGATCAACGGATTCCGCGGTCTGCTGGAGGACGACCCCAGCCAGAAACTGGTGGTGGGGGACTGGGCGGCCCTGCCCGAGGGGGAGTTGACCGGCATCCACGGGGTACGCACCGGCGGCCCCCGCCACCCGACCGCGTCGGCGGTCATGGAGGTGGCCCGGGGCCTGGCGGAGCGGGGGGCCTTCCCTCACCCCGACGAGGTCCGGCCCTTCTACCTGCGCGATCCCGACGTGACCATCAACTGGTCCGACTTCCGGCAGGAGGGGCCGTGGCCCGGGTGATCACCAGTCTGGGCCCCATGGGCCCCGGCGACGTTGCGGCGGTGGCCGCCATCGAAACGGCGGTGTTTCCCGACCCGTGGTCGGAGCAGGCCTTCCGTGAGGAACTGGCCGCCCCCGGCCGGCGCTACCTGGTGGCCGAGGAGGGTGGGGAGGTGGTGGGCTATGGAGGTCTGCTGGTGGTGGAGGAGGACGCCCACATCGTCACCCTGGCGGTGGCCCCCGAGGCCCGGGGACGCGGCCTGGGGACCCGCCTGATGCTGGCCCTGGTGGAGGAGGCCCTGGCCGCCGGGTCGTCGCACCTGACCTTGGAGGTGCGGGTGTCCAACGAGGCCGCCCAGGCCCTCTACCGGCGCTTCGGGTTCCAGACGGTGGGTCGCCGCGTCCGCTACTACCGCGACGAGGACGCCCTCATCATGTGGGCGCTCGACGCCGACTCCGCGGACTACGCCGGTCGCCTGGCGGCCATAAGGGAGGCCTTGCGATGAGCGATCCCATCGTCCTCGGCGTCGAAACCTCCTGCGACGAGACCGGGGTGGCGGTGGTGCGCGGCGACGAGGTCCTCTCCAACGTGCTCTCCTCCCAAGTGGAGGCGCATGCGCGCTTCGGGGGAGTGGTGCCCGAGGTGGCCGCCCGGGCCCATGTGGAGGCCATCCGGGCCTTGACCCACCGGGCCCTGGCCCGGGCCGGGGTCCATCCCATGGACCTCGACGCCGTGGCCGCGACCAGAGGCCCCGGCCTCGCCGGGGCGCTGATGGTGGGCTTCTCCTACGGCAAGACCCTGGCCTGGGCTATGTCGAAGCCGTTCCTGGGCATAGATCACATGGAGGGCCACCTGTTCGCCCCTCGCCTGGAGGGCCCCGGCTACCGGCCGCCGGCGGTGGTGCTGCTGGCGTCGGGAGGCCACAGCCAGATCGTGCACATGCCCGACTGGGGGGTGTACGAGGTCATGGGATCCACCATCGACGACGCCGCCGGCGAGGCCTTCGACAAACTGGCCCGCTTCCTGGGCATGGGCTTCCCCGGAGGGCCGGCCATCGATCGGGCTTCTGAGAAGGGCGACCCGCAGGCGGTGCGTTTCCCCCGGGCCTTGGCCGACCGCCCCTTCGACCTCTCCTTCAGCGGCCTGAAGACGGCGGTCACCACCTTCGTGCGCACCCACCACCGGGCGGGCACCTTGCCGCCCATCAGCGACCTGGCCGCCTCGCTGCAGGAGGCGATCGTGGACGCCCTGGTGGAGAAGACCCTGAACGCCGTGGAGGCCACCGGCGCCACCACCCTCGGCGGGGGGGGCGGGGTCCTGGCCAACCGGCGCCTGCGGGCCCGGCTGTCCGAGGAGGCGGAGCGGAGAGGTCTGAGCCTGCACCTGCCCTCCCCGGTCCTGTGCCTGGACAACGGGGCGATGGTGGCCTGTGCCGGGGTCTTCCGCTACCGGCGGGGGGAGCGCACCCCCTGGGAGGCGGAGGTCGACTCCTCCCTGCGGCTGGGATCCTGACCCCGGCCTCGTTTAGCACTCTGATTGGGTGATTGCTAGGATTGGCAATCGCACGCAGCGAGTGCTAACCACCAAGAAGGAGGGAGCCCTTCGTATGAAGCTGCAGCCGTTGGGCGACCGTGTGGTCGTCAAGCCCAAGGAAGACCTCGAGGCCCGCACCAAGAGCGGCCTGGTGATTCCCGACACCGCCAAGGAGAAGCCCCAGCTGGGCGAGGTATTGGCAGTGGGCCCGGGCGAGTACCAGGAAGGCAAGCGCGTTCCCCTCGACGTCAAGGTGGGGGACAAGGTCGTGTACTCGAAGTACGGCGGCACCGAGGTCAAGCTGGAAGGCGAGGAGTACCTGATCCTCTCCTCGCGCGACCTGCTCGCCGTCGTCGCCTGAGCCCCGAGGAGGCATCCAAGCAATGGCAGCCAAGGAACTGAAGTTCAACGAGGAGGCCCGGCGTAGCCTCCAGGCCGGGGTGGACAAGCTGGCCGACGTGGTCAAGACCACCCTGGGCCCCAAGGGCCGCAACGTGGTGCTCGAGAAGAAGTGGGGCTCGCCCACCATCACCAACGACGGCGTAACCATCGCCAAGGAGATCGAGCTGGAGGACCCATGGGAGAACATGGGCGCCCAGCTGGCCAAGGAAGTGGCCACCAAGACCAACGACGTCGCCGGTGACGGCACCACCACCGCCACCGTGCTGGCCCAGGCCATCGTGCACGAGGGCCTGCGCAACGTGGCCGCCGGGGCCAACCCCATGGAGCTGAAGCGGGGCATCGAGCAGGCGGTGGAGGCCGTGGTCGGCTTCATCGCCGGCATGGCCGAGCCCATCGCCGCCACCGACCGCGAACGCATCGCCTATGTGGCCACCAACTCGGCCCACGACGAGGTCGTGGGAGAGAAGGTCGCCGAGGCCATGGGCAAGGTGGGCAACGAGGGCGTCATCACCGTCGAGGACAGCCAGTCCTTCGGCGTGGACGTGTCGTTCACCGAGGGCATGCAGTTCGACAAGGGCTACATCTCGGCCTACTTCATCACCGACCTGGATCGCCAGGAGTCGGTGCTCGAGAACCCCTACCTGCTGATCGTCAACCAGAAGATCAGCGCGGTGCACGACCTGCTCCCCGTGCTGGAGAAGGTCATGACGGCCGGCAAGGGCCTGGTCATCATCGCCGAGGACGTGGAGGGAGAGGCGCTGGCCACCCTGGTGGTCAACAAGATGCGCGGCACCTTCCCGTCGGTGGCGGTCAAGGCCCCCGGGTTCGGCGACCGCCGCAAGGCCATGCTGCAGGACATCGCCATCCTCACCGGCGCCACCGTCATCAGCGAAGAGGTCGGGCTCAAGCTGGAGAACGTGACGGTGGACATGCTGGGCCGGGCCCGCAAGGTGGTCGTCACCAAGGACGACACCACCATCGTGGAGGGCGCGGGCAGCGCCGCCGACGTGCAGGCGCGCATCAAGCAGATCCGGCGCGAGATCGAGAACTCCGACTCGGACTGGGATCGCGAGAAGCTCAACGAGCGCCTGGCCAAGCTGGCCGGCGGCGTGGCCGTCATCAAGGTCGGCGCCGCCACCGAGGTGGAGTTGAAGGAGCGCAAGCACCGCATCGAGGACGCCATCCAGGCGACCCGGGCGGCGGTCGAGGAGGGCATCGTGCCCGGCGGCGGCGTGGCCCTGCTCCGGGCCCAGGCGGCCGTGGAGAAGATCCGCGGCGGCACGCCGGACATCAAGACCGGCCGCGGCATCGTGCGCAAGGCGCTCGAAGAGCCGATGCGCCAGATCGCCGTCAACGCCGGCTACGAAGGCGGGGTCGTCGTCGAGCGGGTGCGCGGCCTGGAGGGCCCCAACGGGTTCAACGCCCAGACCGGGGAGTACGAGGACCTGCTGGAGAAGGGCATCGCCGACCCGGCGAAGGTGACCCGCTCCACGCTGCAGAACGCGGCTTCCATCGCCGCCCTGCTGATCACCACCGAGGCCCTGGTGGCCGAGAAGCCCGAGCCCAAGAAGGCGGCTCCCATGCCGGGTGGCGGCCACGGCGACATGGACTTCTAGTCCGGGTTCGCATTGATTGATACGGAGGGGCGGCCCGGCCGCCCCTCCGGCGCGCGCCGGGGTGTCCGGAGATGGGGCGCGCAGTCAGGGTGAGGTGCCTTCCCTCGCGGCGGCGGGGGGAGCAGCGGACTGCTCCCCCTCCCGCTCCAGCGGTCGGGGGCCGCGGGGAGGGAAGCGGGGGGCGCGGGGAGGTCTGCCTGTTCTGCTTCCCCCTCGGGCGGCTCGCGGAGCCTCGCCGCCACCTCCCCGGTCCCCACGGGGGAGGAGAGGCTGGCTCCCTCCGTGGCGGCTCGCCGCGCCTCGCCGCCGCCTCTGTCGTACCCCCAAGGGGGGAGGGAGATCACATCCCGCGCCGCCGGCGCCGGGGAGGATTGGGCGGGTGGCTCGGGCTCTGTGGACCGCCTCTCCTGCCCCGACGGGGCATCACGGACCGTTGCGCCGCACGGAGCCTGAACCACACCCCCGTCATTCATGTCGGCACCCCCCGGTATCATCCTGCGCCGATTGGAGGACGGGTGTCGAGCGGTTCGATAGTCATCCGCGGCGCCCGGGAGCACAACCTCAAGAACGTCTCCCTGGAACTGCCGCGCAACAGGCTGATCGTGTTCACCGGCTTGTCCGGCTCGGGCAAGTCGAGCCTGGCCTTCGACACCATCTACGCCGAGGGCCAGCGCCGCTACGTGGAGAGCCTGTCGGCCTACGCCCGCCAGTTCCTGGGGCAGATGGACAAGCCCGACGTGGACTTCATCGAGGGCCTGTCCCCGGCCATCTCCATCGACCAGAAGACGGCCAGCCGCAATCCGCGTTCCACCGTGGGCACCGTCACCGAGATCCACGACTACCTCCGGCTCCTCTATTCCCGGGCGGGGGTGCCGCACTGCCCGCAATGCGGCCGGGAGGTCTCCCGCCAGACCCCCCAGCAGATCGTCGACCGCATCCTGGAACTGCCCGACGGCACCCCCTTCCAGGTCCTGGCGCCGGTGGTGCGCGGCCGGAAGGGGGAGTACGAGGCGCTGCTGAAGGAGTTGAGCCGGGAGGGCTTCAGCCGGGCCCGCATCGACGGCGAGGTGCGGGACCTCGCCGAGGAGATCCGCCTCGACCGCTACTACCAGCACACCATCGAGGTGATCGTCGACCGCCTGGTGCGCCGCGAGGGGATCGAACGCCGTCTCACCGACTCGCTGGAGACGGCCCTGCGCCTGGCCGAGGGCATCGCCCTCATAGATGTGGTCGACGGCTCGACTCTCGCCTTCAGCCAGCACTTCGCCTGCGAGGACTGCGGCCTGTCGTTCGAGGATCTGCAGCCGCGGAACTTCTCCTTCAACAGCCCCTACGGCGCCTGCCCGGCGTGCAAGGGCATCGGCACCCGGTTCCAGGTCGACTGGCACCTGGCCATCCCCGACCAGGATCGCTCCCTGGCAGAGGGCGCCATCCTGCCCTGGGCGGGTCGGTTCCGCGCCGGTTACTACTTCCGCGTCCTGGAGGGGGTGGCCCGGCAGTACGGGTTCGGCATGGAGACCCCGTTCCGCGACCTCACCCCCGAGCAGCAGGGCCTGATCCTCGAGGGCACCGGCGACCAGCCCATAACCGTCTCCTACACCAACCGGTTCGGACGCCTGCGGCGCTACCAGACGGCCTACGAGGGCCTGGTTCCCTACCTCAGCCGGCGCCACGAGGACGCCGGCAGCGACGGGGCCCGCGAGGCCTACGAGCAGTACATGCGGCAGGTGCCCTGCGAGACCTGCGGCGGAGCCCGGCTCAACCCGGCGGCGCTGGCGGTGACGGTGGGGGAGCACAACATCCACGAGGTGTCATCGCTGTCGCTGGGCCGCGCCCACGAGTTCCTGGGCGGGCTGCGCCTGGGAGACCGGCAAGCCCGCATCGCCGCCCCGGTGCTCAAGGAGATCCAGGCCCGGCTGGCCTTCCTGCTCGACGTGGGCCTCGACTACCTGACCCTGGCGCGCAGCGCCGCCACCCTGGCGGGGGGGGAGGCGCAGCGCATCCGCCTCGCCACCCAGATCGGCTCGGGACTGGTGGGCGTCCTCTACATCCTCGACGAACCCTCGGTCGGCCTGCACCAGAGGGACAACCGCCGGCTCATCGAGACCCTCCTGCGCCTGCGCGACCTGGGCAACACGGTGGTGGTGGTGGAGCACGACGAGGAGACCATCCGGGCGGCGGACCACATTGTGGACATCGGCCCCGGGGCGGGCGAGCACGGCGGCCGCATCGTGGCGGAGGGGGATCTGGCCATCATCGAGGCGGAGGAGACCTCCATCACCGGGGACTACCTGGCCGGTCGACGGAGCATCCCCCTCCCGGGGCGGCGCCGGGAGCCCGACGGACGGGGTGTCTGGGTGCGGGGCGCCGCCGAGAACAACCTCCGAGAGGTGGACGTGGAGTTCCCCCTGGGCCTCCTCGTCGCGGTGACCGGGGTCTCGGGGAGCGGCAAGAGCACCCTGGTCGAGGAGATCCTGAGCAAAGCCCTCCACGCCACCCTGTACGGCGCGCGTCATCTGCCCGGCCTTCACCGGCGCCTGGAGGGCCTGGAGCACATCGACAAGGTGATCGACATCGACCAATCGCCCATCGGGCGAACCCCGCGCTCCAACCCGGCCACCTACACCAAGGTGTTCGATCGGGTGCGGGAGTTGTTCGCCAGCACCCCCGAAGCCCGGGCCCGGGGGTACCGGCCGGGCCGGTTCTCCTTCAACGTCACGGGCGGGCGCTGTGACGCCTGCAAGGGCGACGGCACCATCCGCATCGAGATGCACTTCCTGCCCGACGTGTACATCCGCTGCGAGCAGTGCAAGGGCCGCCGCTACAACCGCGAGACGCTGGAGGTGTTGTGGAAGGGGCGCAGCATCGCCGACGTGCTCGACCTATCGGTGGAGCAAGCCCTGGCGTTCTTCGAGAACCAGCCGGGGTTGAGCCGGGTCCTGCAGACCCTGTACGACGTCGGCCTGGGCTACGTGAAGCTCGGCCAGCCCGCTCCCACGCTCTCCGGAGGCGAGGCGCAGCGGGTCAAACTGGCGGCAGAACTGGGGAAGCGGGCCACCGGCCGTACCTTCTACATCCTGGACGAGCCGACCACAGGGCTGCACTTCGAGGACGTGCGCAAGCTGCTCGGCGTGCTGCAGAGGCTGGTGGACGCCGGCAACACGGTGGTCGTCATCGAGCACAACCTGGACGTGGTGAAGTCGGCCGACTGGGTGATCGACCTGGGCCCCGAGGGAGGCGACGAGGGAGGACGGCTGGTGGCCGCCGGCACTCCGGAGCAGGTGGCGGCGGTGCCGGAGTCCTACACCGGGAAGTTCCTGCGCGAGATGCTGGTGCCGTGACCGCCTCGTGGGACGACGCGGTAGTCGAGTGGTGGATGGCCGAGGTGGCCACCGACCCGGTCTACGCCGAGGAGGTGATTCCGCTGGCCCTGGAGGTGCTGGCGCCCGTGCCGGGAGCCCGGTACCTGGAACTGGGCTGCGGCGAGGGCGAGGTGATGCGGGCGGTGGCGGCGCGGGGCGTCCGCATCCTCGGCTGCGACCTGTCCCGGCGGCTGGCGGCGCGGGCGGCAGAAGCGGGGCCGGTGGTGATCTGCCGCCTCCCCGATCTGGGCTGGGTGCGCCCGGAGTCCCTCGACGGGGCCCTGGCCGTGCTGGTGCTCGAGCACCTGCCCGACGCCTGCACGCTGTTCGCCGCCGCGGCCGCGGTGGTGCGGCCCGGGGGCGTACTGGCGCTCGTGGCCAACCATCCGGCCTACACCGCCCCCGGCTCGGGGCCGCTGGTGGACCCGGCCGACGGCGAGGTGCTGTGGCGCTGGGGCCCCTACATGGAGGAGGGGGTCAGCGAGGAGCCGGCGGGGGAGGGGGCCGTCCTGTTCCACCATCGCTCCCTCGCCGACCTGCTGACGGCCGCCGCCGCCGCCGGGTGGTGCCTGCAGCGCCTGGTCGAGCACGGTGTGGGGGAGCGCCGGGCATCGGCCGACCCCCTCCTGGCGGCCCAGCGTCAGATCCCGCGCCTGCTCGCGGCCCGCTGGATGCGGCGCTAAGGGGCCTAGCGGATAGGCGGTGGGCTTCGCCCGCTACCTGATCGGTTCCGCCCGAAGAAGCTGCGCCTTCGGGCGGGGGTCCGGCGGATGGGGCTCGCTCCGCTCGCCCAATCCGCGCGGCCCCTAAGCGGGCGCTGCGCCTCTCCGGGCGCGGCGCGACGGCCGGCGGGCGGTACGCTGGCCGGGGATGGAATCGCGACCGGCGCCCTCCGAGATACCCGACCGCCCGGGGGCCTACCTCTTCCGCGACCGCCACGGGGCGGTGCTCTACGTGGGCAAGGCCAAATCCCTGCGCCGTCGAGTGCCGTCGTACTTCGCCCGCGACCTGCCGCCCCGGACCCAGGCCATGGTCGATGCCGCCGACTCGGTCGAGTGGATCGTCACCGACGGAGAGGTGGCCGCTCTGATGATGGAGTACAACCTCATCAAGGAGCACCGGCCCCGCTTCAACATCCGCCTGCGCGACGACAAGTCCTATCCCTACCTGGCGATCACCCGGGGGGAGGAGTGGCCCCGGGCGGTGGTGATGCGGGGCCGGCGGCGGCGCGACACCCAGTACTTCGGCCCCTACGCCAACGCCTACGCCATCCGCCAGACGCTGGACCTGCTGCTGCGCACCTTCCCGGTGCGTACCTGCAGCGAGGCCAAGTTCCGCCGCTGCCGCGCCGAAGGGCGCCCGTGCCTGTTGTTCCACATCGAGCGCTGCTCCGGCCCCTGTGTGGGCGAGGTCACCGCCGCGGAGTACGCCGCTCACGTCGAGG
>Ga0194112_10003397_pt1 | contig 22179 bp, 17 predicted proteins | sample TA2MahC400mmetaG_FD_146191 | JGI IMG/M metagenome (GOLD analysis project Ga0194112, IMG submission 146191) | Freshwater microbial communities from Lake Tanganyika, Tanzania - TA2015016 Mahale Deep Cast 400m | ecosystem: Environmental > Aquatic > Freshwater > Lake | place: Tanzania: Lake... | reverse complement strand
TGATATGCTCTCGGCCTGCCGCTACAACGTCTTCGAGTTCTGGCTCGTCCCCACCCTCTTCTCGCCCGAGGCCATGAAGGGCGGGAAGATTCAGGCCGATTTCACGGAGACGATGAACCACGTCATGGCCTACGCCAAGCGGCGCGGCGTCGCCGTCCACCCCATCCAGGCAGTCAACACGGTCGGCCAGAAATGGCACTTCCACTGCCCCAACGACCCGAAGGAGCGAGCCGAGATCATCGCGCTGTGGGACCACTGGTCGCGCGCGCTCAAGGGCAACGACTACATCGGCTTTTTCCCAGGCGACCCCGGCGGCTGCACGAAGAACGGCTGCACACCCGAGACCTTCGTGGACCTCTGCCTCGAGCTAGCGAAGGTCGTGAAGAAGAACAACCCAAATGTGGCCATCGAGGTGAACACCTGGGGCGAGCCCTTCGGCGGATGGGGCGTGCCGCTCTGGACCGGCAAGCCCGAGCGCACGGCTACCTCGATGCGCTACTTCCTCGACAAGCTGCCGCAGATGCCGCAGGGCACGTTCACCAGCATCAACCTCGGTTTCAGCCCCGACTGCCATCCCACGAGCCACGGCGGCGACGGCCGCCCCTGGGCGAAGGAGGCGGCCAAGCTCTGCCCCGTGCTGACCTGGGACTACAGTGTCACCGAGGGCGAGAGCACCGTCTTCCCCCATTGCCGCATCCGCCGCATCTTCGAGCGCCGCCGCGAGGAGCTGGCTCTCGGCTGCTATTCGGGCGGCATCTGCTACACCATGTCGCCCCGCATCAACTGCCTGAGCATCTTCGCCTGCGCCGAGGCCTGGTGGAACCCCGCGCAAGAGCCGGCCGCCGTGCTCCGCGACTACGGCCGCCTCGTCTTCGGCGATGAGCTGGCCGCCATCGGCCCGCTCCTCGAAGAGTTCGAGGTCATCCCCGACTGGGGCCACTACCCGCCCTTCCCTTACACCCCCCAGCGGCTCGCCAAGGCCATGGCGCAGCTCACGCTGCTCCTCGAGGACGTCAAGCCCGACGCCTCGCCCCGCCTGCCCCTTGCCCCAACGCTAGCCAAGTACCGCCAGAATCTGCTCTTCTTCGCCGAGCTCTTCGGGGGGCTGGCGCAGATCGCCGTGTGGCTCGACGACGCGCTGGCCATTGCGAGGAAGGCGGGCAAAGTGCCCCCCGACCGCAAGACCCTCCTTGCCCTCGAGGAAATCCAGGAGCTGGTCCAGGGCGACCAGGAGTTCGACGGGAAGGCGATGCTTCGGCTCTGCGCGAGGCAGCTCCGCGTGCTTGATGCGCGAGGGCTCAAGAAGAGGTACTGGGACAGGGTGTACGGCATCTACGACGTCATCCCACACCCCGCGGACCCGCGCGCGCAGGGCTCGACGGCAGCCCTCTTCCGCCGTTTCAATGCCGAGCTTGCTATGGCCCGCAAGCCATCGCCCATGGAGAACGCCCTCAAGGCCACGGGCAAGCCATTCCTTCTCGTGGACCTCGGCGACGCGGCGGGCGAGCGAGGCTGGAAGCTCGATGGCTGGGGCGCAAGCGGCGAGTACCAGGGCGAGACCTGGCGTGCCAGCTTCGACGCCCCCGGCACCCTCGCCCGCGACGACTTCGCGGACAAGGGCTACCGCTGGCTCGTCGTCCACCTCACCGAGGGGCCGAAGGGCGACAAGAAGACCATCGCCGTCAACGGCCAGGCCATCGGCGAGTTCATCCGCACCGGCCCGCCCCGCGAGCAGAAGGCCGAATGGTGGGTCACGCGCAGCTACCCGATTCCCGAGGGCCTCCTCAGGCCTGGCAAGCTTGAGATTCGCTTCAGCGGGTTCGGCATTGCCATCGCCGCCGTGGCCCTCTCCGCCGCGCCCATTCGGGCAGAGCAATAGCCGCGCTCCGCGAGCATGGCCCCGCATCCGGGCAAATCGCAGTTGACTTTGCGTTCAGGGAGGGGTACTATGCAGCTACGTGGGTTCATGGGGACTGGAAGTGCCGCGACACCTCACCTTGGGTGGCAGCGATGGCGCACAAGTTCTCGATTCGCAAGACGAAGCGTCTCCGCCCCCTCCTGGCCCGGGCCTATAGGCTGGGCGAGCCGCCGGACCCGAGGGAGTCGCTGGTGGACCGTGTGGTGCTGGCGGTGCTGTGGGCGGACGCGGCGCCGGGGAAGGCGCGGCAGGCCTACGCGAAGCTGGCCGAGGAGTTCGTGGACTGGAATGAGCTGCGAGTGAGCATGACGACGGAGGCCGGGGCCGTGCTGGAGGCATGCGGACTGCCGGCGGTGAAGGCGGCGGCGCTCAAGCGCATCCTGGGCAAGGCGGTGGAGGATTTCTACTGCTTCGACTTCGATGCCCTGAGTGCCCTGTCGCGGGAGAAGCTGCGGACCTGGTTCCTGAGCATCGAGGGGCTGCCACACGGCATCGCGGCATCGGTGCTCTACCACGTGTTCCACTACGATCGGGTGCTGGTGGACGCGGAGATCGCCCGTGTGGTGCGGCGGCTGGGCCTGGCGGCGGAGACGGCGACAGAGGCGGAGGTGGAGGAGGGGCTGGCCGACGTGATTCCCGCGCGCGAGGCACAATTCACCTACGAGGCGCTGCGGCAGCACGCGCTCGCGGTGTGCGTGGCGAAGGGGTTCGACTGCCGGCCCTGCCCGCTGCGCAAGGAGTGCGCGACGGCGCCGGGCCGCATCGCTGAGCTGGAGGCCGCGGCCGAGAAGGCAAGAAAGAAGAAGGCCAAGCCCACGGCGAAGGGGAAGGCGAAGGCGAAGCCTGCGCGCCAGGCCCGGCCCAAGCGCCCCGCGCCGCGGGCCAAGCCCTGAGGACGGAGAGTGACGATGACGATCCTGCGCACGGCGCTGGCCCTTCTTGTGACGGTGGCCATCGCGGCCCAGGCTTCGGCAGGCTCAGGCCGCCCCGAGCCTGTCGAGGGGCGGGCAGGCGAGGAGCCGCCGCTGGCCCAGTGGCGCTTCGAGACGAGCGCCGACGAGTGGGAGTCGCGGGACGCCCGGGTCGCCCGCACCCACGCCAAGGCCGAGGACGGCGGCTACTCGCTCGAGGTCGGCGTGGACTTCCCCCGCCCCGCCTCCGTCTTCCGCAGGGCCAGCTTCGACATTGACCGCGCCGGCTGCATCGTCTACCACGTCTACGTGCCGCCCGAGGCGCCGGAGAACGTCAAGACCGTGCTGTTCCTGAAGGAGAAGGACGGCCTGTGGTTCCAGGGCGCGGGGAGCGTGGAGGTGTTCCGGCGGCTGCCAGGCAGGAAGCACGGGGACTGGGTGCCGTACTCCGACGATGGCTCGCTCTGCCCCGACCAACGGAACAGGGGTGAATGGAACAGGGTGCGCTTGGACGTCAGCCCGTCGAGCCCCTATCTGCGGCCCAGCGCGCACTACCGGCTGTGGGACAGCGTGGTGGCCCACGGGGTCGGGATGAACCAGGCCGGCCAGATCGGGGTGAAGTTCTTCTGCGACGAGGCGTTCAAGGGCGCCCTCTACCTGGACCTCGTGCAGGCGTATCCATTGGAGCCTGAGCGCGAGCCGCTGCGGGTCACCAACTTCCGCGAGAACCGCCTCGAGGTCGGCCGCTACGAGAAGTTCGAGCTCACGTTCGACATCAACCGCAGCGTGACGAACCCCTTCGACCCGGACCATGTGAAGATAGACGCGACGTTCCGCGACCCTCAGGGCAAGAGCGTCATCATCCCGGCCTTCTACTATCAGAACTACGTGCGGCGCATCAAGAACGACCGCGAGGAGCTGGTGCCCGTGGGCGCGGGCACCTGGAAGGTGCGGTTCGCCCCGACGGTGGAGGGCGCCTACACCTACTACCTTACGGTGAGCTACACACCTGGCCGCCCGCGCGGCGGCAAGCCCGGCCCACCGCTAGTCACCGGCAAGCGCTCGTTCCGATGCGTCCCCTCCTCCCGCAAGGGCTTCATCCGCGTGTGCAAGAAGGACCCCAACTACTTCGCCTTCGACAACGGCGAGTGGTTCTACCCCATCGGCCACAACGTCCACTCCCCCTACGACGACACGCCGCGCGCCGTGGGCATCCAGCAGGCCCTCGGCGCCGACATCCTGCCGGACCACGGGACGTATAACTACGACCACATCTTCAAGAAGATGGCCGACAATGGGGAGAACCTGGCCGAGGTGTGGATGTGCTCCTGGTGGCTCGGCCTCGAATGGGTGAAGGACTGGCGCAACTACAACGGCCTCACCCGCTACAACCTCCACTCCGCCTGGCGCCTCGACTACCTGCTCGAACTTGCCGAGCGGCACGACCTCTACTTCAACCTCGTGATAGACAACCACGGCAAGACCTCGACCTGGTGCGACCCCGAGTGGGAGGACAACCCCTACAACGAGCTGAACGGGGGGTTCCTGGCCAGCCCCGAGGACTACTTCCGCAACCCCATCGCCAAGGAGAACCACAAGAAGCTCCTCCGCTACCTCATCGCCCGCTGGGGCTACAACCTCCGTATCCTCGGCTTCGAGCTCTGGAGCGAGATTGACCTGGTGGGCGACTCCTGGAACTTCCACGCCGACGCCGTGACCTGCGCCCCCAAGGTCCAGTGGCACCGCGAAATGTCCGAATACCTTCAGCAGCTCGACCCCTGGGCCCATCCCGTCAGCACCCACTGGTCCACCAACCACGGCCGCATCCAGTCCTCCATCGCCAGCCTCCCCGGCATCCACTACCTGGCGACCGACATCTACACCATGCCCCTCATCAAGTTCGTCCTCACCACCGCCCAGTGCGGCAACGCCTATGGCAAGCCGATCATCGTCACCGAGTACGGCGGCCACGGGCCGTTCGGCTCCCACCACGCCATCCTGCGCGCCCACCTCCACGCCGGCATCTGGTCCACCTACATGACCCACACGGCCGGCACCCCGCTCCTCTGGTGGTTCCAGTTCATCGAGAGCGACGACCAGTACTGGAACTTCAAGGCCCTGGCCGCCTACCACAAGGGCGAGGAGCGGCGGGGAGAGGGCCTTGTGACCCGCGTGCTCACGGCCGACAGCTTCCCCAGCCCGCACCACGACCTGGCCGCCCTGGCCCTCCAGGGCCAGTCGAAGGCCTACGTGTGGGTCTACTCCACCAGTGCGATGGAGCGCATGCCCAGCCCCCAGATGGCCCCGCGGTTCAAGGACATCTCGCTCCGCCTCACGGGCCTGAACCCCGGCAAGTACCGCGTCGAGGTGTGGGACACCTACAAGGGCGGGCTGATTGGCCAGCCCAGCGAGCTCGCCACCGTGGGCAGCTCGCTCACCATTCCGCTGCCCGAGTTCCGCACCGACTGCGCTCTCAAGGTTAAGCCCCAATGACACGCCTTTTGCTTTTTGCCTTTTGCCTTTTGCCTTGCGCTCTCCCGGCTCCGGCGGCCGACGCCCCCGCGCCGGCCCCGAAGGCGAGCGCCCGCGAGGAGCTGCTGGCGCTGCGCGCCAGCCTGGCCGCGCAGCGCTCCCACGGGCGGGCTGGCGGCTGGGCCGCCGAGCTGAACTTCGCCGCGGCCCACAAGAACGAGCCGGAGCTCGCCGCCGAGGTGATGTACGACGTGGCCCTCGCCCAGCGGGAGTCCGAGCGCCTGACCGGCACGAAGACGCTCGAGGCCCTCCTCGAGGCCTTCCCCACCACCCAGCCCTGGGCCGCCCTGGCCACCTACGAGCTGGCCCGGGCCTGCGCCGACCGCTCGACGACCCAGCCCAAGGCCATCGAGTGCTACGAGAAGTTCCTGAAGATGGACCTGAAGGACCCCGTGCGGCGCGCCGAGGCGACGATTGGCCTGGCCCGCCTGCACCAGGCCGCAGGCAAGCACGCTGAGGCCCTGGCCGGCTACAGGGCCTTCCTCGCCCAGTTCCCCGACCGGCCCCGCCAATGCGCCGAGGCCCTGGGCGCCATCGGCCTCGTCCTCATCGAGCAGAAGCAGCCCAAAGAGGCATTCACCTGCTACGAGCGCCTTGCGAAGGAGTATCCGTGGGAGGTCGAGCAGCGCCGCGGCCTTCTCCTGGCCATCGCCCAGGCGCTGCGGACCGCCGAGGACTCCGAGGCCGCAGTGCCTGCCTATGAGAAGCTGCTTCAAGAGCTGCCCAAAGCCGACCAGCGCCGGCCCCAGGCCTTCATGGGCCTGGCCATGCTCTACATCCAGAAGGGCGACACGGTGAAGGCCGCCGACATCTACCGCCGCATGGCCACCGACCGCGTGCTCGGCCCATCCTACCGCGCCTCGGCCTACCGCCAGCTCTTCGACCTCCAGCGCCGTGTGGGCGAAAGCGCCGGCGTCATTCGCCTCGCCTACGACATCATCGCCGCACAGCCCAGCGCCATCCTACAGTCGGGCAACGTCATGGGCGAGCTGGTGGACGCCCTGGTGAACGAGGGGCGGGTGGACGAGGCTCTGGCGATGGCCAAAGCCCAGTTCCGCCTCGCCTACCTCGGCGCCGCCACCGCCCCGCCCTCCAGCGGGTCCGGCAGCACCGGCTGGGCCGCCGTGAGCCAGGACGCCATCTTCGCCGTCGTCCGCGCCCTCAAGGCCAAGGAGGGCAGCCTGCGCGTCGCCAGCCAGTTCATCACCTTCGTCGAGAACGGCCCCGAAGGCCCCGACGGCAAGGCCGGCACGGCCGACGACATTGCCGACCCCACGGCCGGCTACGCGCTGCCCCCCGACCCCGAGCGCGACAAGGCATTCGCCGCCGCCGCCCAGCGCTTCGTCGCTGACCCCCACGAACTGGGCTTCCTCTATCTGTGCTGGGACAGGCCGAACGACGCGCTCCGCGCCTTCCGCCGCTACTACCTCGACTGCGGCGAGGCCGCCAAGCTCCAGCGCGCCGCCGCCCTGCTCGCCCACGCCATGCGCGCCCTGGGCCGCCCAGAGGCCGAGGTGGACGCCTTCTTCGACTTCCAGAACCTCGGCCCGAACGGCAAGGACGGCAAGCCCGGGACGAAGGATGACCTGAAGGACCCAATCTTGGCCTTACCCAAATGACTGACAGAGCTGCCCGCCGCTGCTTATTTCGTTTCTGTTGCGGAAAGCCAAGACTGCCTGAAGGCAGGACTCCAAACAAGGAACGAACGCGTTCGGAGTCCTGGCTTCAGCCAGTCTTTGGCTTCCGAGCACGACCCGAGTTCGGCGAATTCGGCTTTCCGCAACAGAAACTATTTCGGATTTCGGATTCCGGATTCCGGATTTCAATCCGCAATCTGCAATCCGCAATCTGCAATCTCGTCCTCCTCCTCGCTGCCCCGTGCGCGCTGGGCGCAGCCCCAAGGCCCTCCGGCGACCCCCTGGCCGACGCGAGCACTGCGGCCTACAAGCGCCAGTACGTCGAGGCCATCGCCAAGGCCATGTCGGTCGCCGGCGCCGCCGACGAGAAGCCCGAGCGGCGCGGCAAGGCATTCGCCCTCGCCGCCCAGTGCTACACCGATATGGGCTGCCACCGCCTCGCCATCGCCACGTACCGCCAGGCCCTGGCTGCGCTGGGGCCCACCCACCCCGAGGCCGTCGCCGCCTGGGGCCGCATCGCGGAGGTGCTGGTCAGCCGCGGGGACTACCACGAGGCGATCACCCACCTGGAGAAGGCGACCGGCGAGCTCGACCTGGCGAAGCTCCCCCCGGAGGTCCGCGTCAAGCTCCTCAGCGACCTGGCCGCCTGCCGCGAGCAAGTAGGCCAGGTGAATGGAGCGCTCGCCGCCTACGAGGCCCTCTTCACCGCCGCCCAGAAGGGCGACGCCGTCGGCCCCGCCGTCGCCAAGGCGGCCCGCCTCTACGCCGAGCTCCACCGCTTCGACAAGGCCATCGCTTGCCTCGAACGCCTCTACGGCAAGCTCGAAAGCGACACCGTGGTCACGGAAGCGGCCAAGGCCTACCAGGACCTTGCCCAGAAGCTCCCCACCGTGGGGCGGACCGCCGAGGCCGACGCCCTCGACCGCAGGATCATCACCCTCTTCGCCCGCAAGGAGCCGTATGCGGCCAAGGGCGCCCTGCTCCGCCTCCTCGGCGGCGAGGACGACGCCGCGACCCTCAAGCTGGCCGGGACCCTCCAGGAGGGCGAGCTGCGCCTCCTGGCCCAGGACGACGCCCTCGCCATCCTCCTGCCCGCGGCCCTGCGCCTGGGCCGCACGGGCGAACTCGTCGCACTCCTCACCCGCGCCATGCTCGCTGAGCCACTCGACGAGACGACCGCCCTCGCCTGCTCCGCCGCCATCGTCGAGCTGCGCCTGCGCGAGGGCCGCTTCGACGACGCACTCGCCGCCGCCTACGGCGCCTACGCCGCCAACGGCTTCGCCAGCTACGTCACCGCACAGAGCTTCGGCCGCGCCGTGGACCTCGTGACCGACGCGCTCCGCGCGCGCGACGGCCACCTCGTCTCCGGCAACAGCTTCCGCCTCCTCCAGGCCCACGGCCCCGCCGGCCCTGACCGCAAGGCCGGCACCCCCGACGACGTGCCCAACCCCCTCGCCAGCCTGGCCCCCAAGCCCGACCCCGAGCGCGACAAGCTCTTCGAGGCCGCCATTGCCCACTGGGCGAAGAAGCCCAAGAGCGTCGCAGCCCACCGCGCCCGCGCCTGGGTCTACCTCCTCTGGGGCAAGCCTAAGAATGCCCTCGCGGAGTTCAAGCGCGCCTTTGCCCTCTGCTCCCTCGAGACCACCGAGCTCACCCGCGCCGCCCAGGACATCGCTCTCGGCCTCAAGGCCCTCCACGCCACCCCCATTGGCATGGAGGCATTCGCCGACTTCCAGCGCTACGGCCCCAACGGCCCCGACGGCAAGCCCAAGACCCCCGACGACCTCAAGGACCCGCTTGAGGGGCTGTAGCCGCGGCGTTCCCGGTCTTCAATCTGGGATTTGGAATCTGGAATCTGGGATTGAACTCGGCAATCGGCAATCGGCAATCGGCAATGGCCGTCCTTGTGCTCTTCGCGGCCATTGCCCTCGGCGACCCGACGGAGGACCTGCGCGCCGCCGCGGGCGCGCTCGAACGGCGCGACCTGCCTGCCGCCGAGGCCGCCTTCCGCCGAGCCGTCGAGGACGCCGCCGCCACCCCACAGCAACAGGCCCAGGCCCTCGACGGATTGACGGCGACCGCCATCGAGCGCGGCGCCGCCGCCGAGCTCGTCGCCTACCTCGAACAGCGCCGGGCCGCCGACCCCAAGGACCGCTACGGCACGCTCCTCGCCGCGCTCGTCCGCGCCTGCAAGGCTCGCGACGGCCACTTCCACGGCATCATCCCCGCCCTCGAAAAGGAGACCAGCGCCTCCAACTACTCGGCCCGCCGCCTCCTCGGCGATGTCCAGGGCGCCTGCGCCTCCTTCGGCAAGGGGGTAAAGCGCCTCGAAACCGAGTTCTCCCTCGCCGCCTACCAGCGAGGCCGCGAGGCCACACGGCCCCGCTGGACCCGCGACCGCTCCTCGCGCGCGCCCGTCCTGCCCGCCGTTCCCGCCCCCGGGCGGCCCGAGTTCCAGGCCCAGCTCGAAACCATCGCCCCGCCGCCCCGTGTCAGGCTCAAGTCCTCCGCCGCCCCTGTGCGCGTCCCGCCCCCGCAGCCGCTCCGCGTCGTGAGCACGGCGCCCCTTTCGGTCGCCAAGCCCTACGCCTGGCCGCGGCCCTCGTCGGCGCGCCTCGCCGTTGCGCTCTTCAGCCAGGCCTACCAGAAGGCCACCGAGCTCGCCGGCCAGGGCCTCGTGGACAGCGCGAAGGCGGAATACGCCACGCTCATGCAGCTCTTCCCCGACACGCCTCAGGCCCAACAGGCCGCCCGCTACGCCCTGGGCCTCTTCACCCGCGACCGCGCGCTCGCCCAGGGCGGCGACCCCCTCGGGGCGTACCTCCAGTGGGTCCGCGCCGTCCTCGGCCCCAAGGGCTCCGACTTCGCCGAGCACATCGCCTTCCGCAGCCTCGCCGACGACGCCGACCCCGCCATCCTTGCCCGCGAGGCCGAGGTCTTCCTCAAGCGATACCCCGACTCCAAGTACGCCCCCAGCGTCCGCCTCCAGCTCGCCGTGGCACTCGACCGCACGGGCGCCACGCCGCGCGCCATCGAGGTCCTCAAGCCCCTCGCCGCTCCGCTCGACGACCCGCTCCGCGTCCGAGCCGCACACGTGCTGGCCTGGCTCTACCTCTTCCAGGGCGAGGGCGCCGCCGCACGCGGCGTGCTCGAGGGCCTTGCCGCCCAGACCCTCAGCGGCGAGGTCGCCGCCGACGCCCGCCGCATCCTCCAGGCCATGGCCGCTACCCCCCTCCCTAAGCTCGCCTTTGCCGAAGTCGTCGGCGCAGGCGACCCCGACGACGTGTTGGCCGCCCGCATCCTCGGACTCGCCGACCAGCTCTTCGAGAAGGGCGACGGCGAGCGGGCGATGGACCTCTACGAACTCTACCTACGGACCGCCCGCGAGTCCCAGGGCTTCTACGCCGCCCGCGAGCGCATCTACCGCATCAAGCGCACAGGGAGGGCCGACGAACAGTGATTGCCGATTTCCGATTTCCGATTTCCGATCTCAGCCGAGTGGGCCTCAGGCTGCAGACCATCGGCTCTCTGCTTCCCCGGTGTCTGAAATCGGCAATCGGCAATCGGCAATCGGCAATCGCCCTTCTCTGCCTTGCCGCCCTGTGCGGCAGGGGCCTTCGAGCAGCCGAGCCGGCCCCTGCCAAGGAGCAGGAGCCCACAGCCGCCGCCCGCGCCATCGCCACCCTCGAAGGCCGGCTCGCCGAGCTGCACAAGGAGGGCACGGGCCTCGCCCTCCGCGAGCGCTACGAGGCCCTCCAAGCCGACGCCGCTGCCGTCCTCGAAGCCCACCCCGCCGACCCGGCCTCGGTCCGCGCTCACTGGCTCATCGCCCGCTGCTGCGAGGCCCTCGGCAAGCACCCCGAAAAGGAGGCCGCCTTCGAGCGCTACATAGACGCCCTCTTCGCCGCCGCGAAAGACCGGGCCGCCGCCGAACTGCGCTCCGAAATCGAGGCCCTCGTCGCCCGACGCGAGCTCTTCGCCGCCACGAAGCTCCTGCGCCTCATGCTCGCCAAGTTCCCCGACGGCTCCGAGGCCGCCTGGGCGCTCTACCGCCTGGGCGCCTGCTATCTCCTGATGGACCACTTCGCCGACGCGGCGACCGCCTTCGGCGAGGTGCTCGAACGCTGGCCCGATGGCCCCGCCGCCGTCCAGGCACGCCTCCGCATCGCACGCGCCAACCTGGCCCAGCGCAAGGCCGCCGACACCGCGGCCTCCCTCGCCGACTTCCTCGCCAAACACCCCGACCCCCCGATGCGCGACGCGCTCCTCTTCGACCTCGCCACCGCCCACTACCTCGCCCGCGACTACTACAACGCCCTCGTCGCCTTCCAGCGCCTCGTCCGAGAGGCGCCAAGCTCCCCCTACGTCCCCATCGCCCGAGCCGCCGTCGCTAAGCTCCGCGCCGACACCCTCAACCGCCTCAGCCTCCGCGAGCGCGACAACGACAGGTAGCATGCCCAAACACGCCATCCTCTCCGATGTCCATGCCAACCTCGAGGCCCTCCAGGCCGTCTACCGCGACTTCGCCCGCCTCGACGGCCTCCGCAGCATCGTCTCCCTCGGCGACCTCGTCGGCTACGGCCCAAACCCCGCCGAGGTCATCGCCGGCCTCAACTCCCTCGCCAAAAAGGGCTACTCAGTCCAATACTGCATGGGCAACCACGACGCCGCCGTCCTCGGCCACTACGAGTTCGTGGACTTCCATGACCCCGCCGACGCTGAGTTCCTGGCCACCCACGCCGGCCTCAAGGACTTCGCGGCCCTCGCTCGCCAGTACCAGGACCCCAAGACGCGCAAGTACGTCTCTGTCACCGCCAACGCCAAGGCCTCTACCCTCTGGACCCGCGCGCACCTGGCCGAGCCCTACCGCCAGTTCCTTGCCCAGCAGAGCAAGGACCACCTCTTCCTCGGCACCGGCGTCCTCTGCGTCCACGGCTCGCCGCGCGACCCGCTGTTCGGCTACATCTTGAGCGGCCGCCGCGCCCAGAAGGCCCTCGAGGCCCCCCTGATGACAGGCGTCGGCCTCTGCTTCATCGGCCACACCCACCTCCCAAGCATCTGGCAGCTCCGCTCCGACCAACTCGTCCGATTCGCCGGCAACGTCATCTGCATGGAGCCGCCCCGCCTCTCGGGCGGGCCGAAGATGACGCTCGACCTCGAGGCCACCATCACACTCGTCAACGTCGGCGCCGTCGGCCAGCCCCGCGACCGCAATCCTGCTGCCTCCTACGCCATCTACGACGACGAGGCGCACACCGTCGAGCTCCGCCGCGTCCCCTACGACGTCGCCGCCACCCGCGCCAAAATCCTCGCCTCCGGCCTCCCCCCTGCCCTCGCCGACAAGCTGGACGCCGCCGACGCCGAGCGCGGCGTCGCCGAACCCCACGCCGATGAATGACAGGGGGATGATTGGATGGGTGGATGAATGGATGACTGCCTCACACCCATCCAACCATCCACCCATCCACTCATCCAACTGGTGGACACCCACGCCCATCTCACCGACCCCCAGTTGGCGGGCGACGAGGCGGCGATCCTCGCCCGCGCCGCGGCAGCAGGCGTGGCCGCCATCGTGGACGTGGGGACCGACCTGGCAACGAGCCGCGCCGCCATCCACCGGGCGCAGCAATACCGCAACGTCGTCGCCAACGTGGGCATCCACCCCCACGAAGCCAAGACGGCGGACGACGCGGCCTTCGCCGAACTGCGCTGCCTCGCCACCCAGCCGCAGGTCGTGGCCATCGGCGAGTGTGGCCTCGACTACTTCCGCGACCACAGTCCGCGCGACATCCAGCGCCGCGTCTTCGCATGCCAACTGGCCATGGCAAAGGAACTGGGCATCCCCGCCGTCATCCACTGCCGCGACGCCTATCCCGACTGCCTCGACATCGTTGCCGCCGAGCTGGGGGTCGAGCCTCGCGGCGTCCTTCACTGCTTCCTGGGCGACGCCGCGGCGGCCCGGCGGGCGCTCGACCTTGGCCTCCACCTCGGCATCGGCGGGGGCCTCACCCGCCAGGAAGCGCTCCGCCCCGTCGTCGCCGCGCTCCCCCTCGACCGCCTCCTCGTCGAGACCGATTGCCCCTACCAGACGCCTCGTCCGCGGCGTGGCCGCAACGAACCCGCCTTCGTCCGCCTCGTCGCCGAGTGCCTTGCTGCCACCCTCGGCCTCCCCCTCGACCGCGTGGCCGAGGCCACCACCGCGAACGCCTGCCATCTCCTCGCCCTCCCTCTCGCCCAATTGTAAAAAAGACACCCGCTGTCTTTTTCGGGCCATTCATCGCGGTCAGCATCGTAAGTGCCATATTCTGCTGTGGTTACGCTTGCTGAGGCTGGTGAGACTAGGAAAAAGACAGCGGGTGTCTTTTCTTAACGGGAGGGCCGCGCTCAGGATCGGGGGGTCACGAAGAGACCGACTTCTTGACGGAGACGAGTTGGCGCGCTAGTATCAGACGGCGAGGGGGCCTCTTCGGGTTGCTTCTCGGAGCTCCGCATGAGCCTCAGGGAGGACGGCACGGCCGATGTGGAGTACCGTATCCCGATCACCTCCCGCAAATGGAAGAGGGCGACGTCGTTCTTCTGCAAGCTTCACCCGCCTCCCAGCACGTTGGGGGGAAGGAACCTGAAGTTGCAGATCGTAGCCGGGGACGTGGCGGGGAAGCTGGGGGTGGGTGTGACGGTTGGCTACGTGACGGTGAGGGACCTGGATCTGCATTGGCAGACCAGGTATCCCTTTGTCACAACGAAAGCCGGCTTGCAAGGCGGGGTGTCGGCGGTACCGGACACGACCGACTGGCATTCGGTAGGGTTGGCTGGAGGATGCCCAAACTGGGCCGGGTCAGAGATCAGCCTATATAGCCGAGGCGCCCAGGCCGCCATTATCGAGGTCGGGTCGAAGCTGGAGTTTGGGATCGCCCTTCCGAACGGAGAGAGCGTACACATCGAGGAAGAGAGTTGGTTCAACTTCACTTGGCCGGCGGCGGGGGTGGACGTCAGCTCGTTCGGCGTCGGGAAACTCGGCGATCCGGTGCTGAGCAAGCCGTATCTTGGGAGTTAGAAGAAGACTTGACACGCACTATGTGGGTGCGAGGCCGTGGGCGAGGATGGCCTCGGCGAGGGCGAGGTCCTCGGGGGTGGTGATCTTGAGGTTGAGGTTGGAGCCGGGGACGATGGCGACGGGGTGGCCGAGGCGCTCGACGAGCTGGGCGTCGTCGGTGGCCTCGGACTGTGGGCCGGGCACAGCCGAGGGCGGCTGTGCCACATCGGCGGCGGCGTAGGCGTCGAGGATGAGTTGGCGGCGGAAGACCTGGGGGGTCTGGGCGCACCAGAGGCCGCAGCGGTCCACCGTGGCCGTGATGAGGCCATCGGCGCCGCGCTTGACGGTGGGCTTCATGGGCGTGGCGACGATGGCGGCGCCCGTGGCCTCGGCGGCGTCGAGGGCGCCGGCGATGGCGGCAGGGGCGACGAAGGGGCGGACGGCGTCGTGGATGGCGACGAGGTAGTCGGCAGACGGCAGAGGGCGGACGGCAGAGGGGAGACGGCAGACGGCAGACGGGAGAGGGCGCAGGCGCGCGAGGCCGGCGCGGACGGAGTCCTGCCGCCGTGCGCCCCCTGCGACCAGGTCGGTCACGCGGTAGGTCTTCTGCAGCAGCGCTCCCCATTGGGACTCGATGATGCCCAGGTCGTCGGGGTGGGCGACGATGATGGTCTGGCAGATGCGCTGGCGGAAGGGGAGGAAGCGGTCGAGGGTGTGGAGGAGGATGGGCTTGCCGGCCAGCAGAAGCAGTGTCTTGCGGGTGCCCATGCGGGCGCCGATGCCGGCCGCGGGGAGGAGCAGCGCGAAGGGGGTCACTGGGCGAGCTTTCCAAAGATGATGCGGCCGGTGCTGCGCTGGAGGTAGCGGATGACCTCGACCTTGACGTCGGTGCCGATGAGCTTGTCAGCGTTCTCGACGACGACCATGCTGCCGTCGTCGAGGTAGCCGACGGCTTGCCTGGGCTCTTCGCCGCGGCGGTCGAGATGGATTTCGATGGTCTCGCCCCTGGCGACGGCGGGCCGGAGGGCGGTGGCGATCTCGTGGAGGTTGATGACCTTGATGTCCTGCGCGCGAGCCACGCGGGTGAGGTTGCCGTCGGTGGTGCACAGATAGGCGTCGAGCTCGCGGGCCAGCTCGACGAGGCGGTGGTCCACCGGCTCGTCGCTGCCCTCGGGGGTTTCGTAGATCGAGACGTCGGCCTCCCGGGTGCGCTGGAGCTGGCTGACGGTGTTGAGTCCGCGCTGGCCGCGCGTGCGCTTGGCGCGGTCGGCGGAGTCGGCCAGGGCCTGCAACTCGGCAAGGACGAAGCCTGGGATGTAGAGGGGGCTATCGAAGGCCCCCGTGCGGCAGAGCTCGAGGACCCGCCCGTCCACGAGCACGCTGGTGTCGAGGAGGAGGGCTCGGGGGCCTTTGCGCACCTTCTTGAACTCGACGTATGGGATGACGAAGCGGAAGCGGTCACGGGTTCGGAAGACGATGATGGTGCAGAGGTAGCACATCATGGCGGTGAGGATGATGCGCATGGCGGTGGTCTTCTCGGCGGCGAGCGGGTCGCCCGGCTCGGCGGGCAGCACCAGGGTGGCGATGTTCGCCGCCAGGTTGGCCAGCACGATGCCCACGGCGATGCCGAAGACGATGGCGAGGAGGTTGGCGACCGACTCCTTGCCGGTGTAGACGGCTTCGAGGATGAGGACGACGACGAAGACGGCGACGCCGAGGAGGAGGCCGTCGAGGGTGTCGAACTCGGCCAGGCGTGCGGCCTGCCAGCCTGCGCCCGCGCAGATGAGGAGGAAGAAGGCGCGAAGGAACCAGAGGCCCATGGCTTATCTCCCAACCGATGGCACGATGCGGGTGACTTCGGCATAGGGGATTTCTACGAGGCCGGCGTCGGTCTGGACGACGACAGGGTGCGCCTCGCCGCCGATGGAGACGAGGCGGCCGGTGACGGGCGAGCCGCCGCGGCGGTGGATGAGGAAGACGGTCTGTGACGGCTTGGGCCGTGGCGGCGGGCCTGGGCGCAGGAGCAGGAGGAGGGCCGCGACGAGCGCCAGCGCGGCGACGGCCCCCGCCGCCACGAGGTGCCAGCCCTTGCGGCCCGAGGCGGGGAGCGTGGCCCCCGTGGGTGGTTCGCTCCCGCCGAGGGGCAGGGTGGAGGTGGAGGGGGCCTCGGCTGGCAGGGTGGGGGTGGTGGCCGCGGGCGAGAAGTCCGCGGCCATGGTGGGCGCCGCGGCGAGGCCGGCCGCGGCCAACTCGGCCAGTTCGTGGGTCGAGGCGACCGCGAGCAGGTCGGCGGCGAGGGCGCGCACGCTGGGGTAGCGTTCGGCGGGCCGCTTCGCCGTCGCCCGCGCGATGATCGCGTCCAGCGCTGCCGGCAGGCCGGGCACGAGGGCGGACGCCGACGGCACAGGGCGCTCGATTTGCTGGCGCAGCGTGGCGAAGGCCGAGTTGCCCTGGAAGGGGGCGCGCCCGGTGACAAGCTCGAAGAGGATGACGCCCAGGGCATAGATGTCGCTGCGGAAATCCGCGTCCTGCCCCTCGGCCAGTTCGGGGGCCATGTACTCGGGCGTGCCGATGAGCGTGTTGTCGGTCGTCACGCTGCGGTCGTGGCGCGGCTTGGCCAGGCCGAAGTCGGTCAGGATGGCGCGCTGGTCCTCATCTATCATGATGTTGGCGGGCTTGAGGTCGCGGTGGACGATTCCCGCGCCGTGCACCTTATCGAGCGCGGCGAGCACTTGTCCGAGGATTCGGACGGCGGTAGGCACGGGCAGCGGGCCGGCGCGGCGCAGGATGTCGGCCACGCTCTGCCCCCTCAAGTACTCCATGGCGATGAAGTGCCGTCCGGCGTCCTCGCCGACGGCGTAGACGTGGACGAGGTTGGGGTGGCGGATGCGGGCCAGGCTGGTGGCCTCGCGCTGGAAGCGGGCCACGTACTCGGGGTCGGCGGCAAGCGTCGGAGCCAGCACCTTGAGGGCCACCTGCCGCTTCAGCGTGGGGTCCACCGCCAGGTACACGGCGCCCATGCCTCCCTTGCCGAGGAGGCGCTGGATGATGTAGATGCCGAGCTTCTGGGGTTGGGCGCTGGCGGTGTCGTTCATTGCCTCTCGATTCCTGAATCGTCCTCGTCCCTCGTCCTCGTCCCTCGTCCTCGATCCCCCTCCTCCGATAGCGAGAAGAGCGAGGACGAGGAGGAGGGACGAGGACGAGGACGATTGAAGAGCATGGTCAGACCCCGCGGCCTACAGCTCTAGCCCATACGTCTTCAGCTTTGCGTACAGGGTCGAGCGGTCAATGCCGAGAATGTGCGCAGCCTCCTTCTTGTTGCCTGCGGTGTGGCGCAGGACGCGCTGGATGTGCTCGCGCTCGATGTCAGCAATCGAGGTGAGGGGGCTGGTCGCGGCCACAGGCAGGACGCCTGTGCCACCGATGAGTGCCAAGGGGAGGTCGGCCGGCTCGATGACGGGCTTGTCGGAGAGGGCGACGAGGCGCTCGATGACGTTGCGGAGCTCGCGGACGTTCCCCGGCCACGGGTGCTTGCGCAGGGCCTCGCGGGCGGTCTCGGAGAGCTGGACGCCGCGCCTGCCACACTTGCGGCAGTAGTGGGCGAGGAAGTGGTCGGACAGGGCGTCGAGGTCCTCGGGGTGGTCGCGCAGCGGCGGGAGGGTGCAGGTGAGGATGTTGAGGCGGTAGAAGAGGTCTTGTCGGAACTTGCCGGCCTCGACGAGGGCGGGGAGGTCCTTGTTCGTGGCGGCGACGACACGGGCGTGGGAGGTGCGGTCCCGGCTGTCGCCTACGCGGCGGAACTCGCCGGTCTCGAGCACGCGGAGGAGCTTGGCCTGGCTGGCCGGCGGCATCTCGGCCACCTCGTCGAGGAAGAGGGTGCCGGCGTCGGCCAGCTCGAAGCGCCCGGCGCGGTCCTCGACGGCACCCGTGAAGGCCCCCTTCACGTGGCCGAACAGCTCGCTCTCGAGGAGTGTCTCGGCGATGGCGGCGCAGTTGAGGGCCTCGAACGGCCCCTTGGCCCGCGGGCCGGAGTAGTGGATGGCGCGGGCGACGAGCTCCTTGCCCGTGCCGCTCTCGCCGATGAGGAGGACGCCGGAGTCGAGGGGGGCCGCCTTCTGGATGAAGTCGTAGACCGCCTGGAGCTTCGGGCTGTCGCCGATGAGCTGGTACTGGCCGCGCACCTCGCGTTCGAGGGTCTGGCACTCGCGGCGCAGGCCCTCCGCGGCGCGGATGTTCTGGAGGGCGACCACCGTGGGCAGGGCGAGGGCGGTGAGGAGCTCCAGGTCGGTGCGGGTGAAGGGCTCTGCCTCGCCGATGCGGTCGGCGTAGGCGGCGCCCAGCACGTCGTCGCCGCTGCGGAGTGGGACGCACATGGCCGTGGCGATACGGTTGAGCTGGATGCTGGGGCTGTGGCGGAAGCGCTCGTCCTCGGCCGGGGCGTGGCTGAGGACCGAGAGGCGCTCGGTGAAGGCGAACTCGATGATCGTGCGGCTCACGGGCACGGCGGCCAGCTTGCGGTCGAAGGCCGAGTCCTCGCGCAGCCAGTGGCGGTGCTCGCCGGTCGCGGGGTCCACCAGGATGGGCACCACGCGGTCGGGCTCCACCGCCTCGCGGGCGGCGTCCACTAGGGCGTCGAGGAGCTGGGCCAGGGCCTTCGCCTGCGAGGCGAGGGTGGAGTAGCGGAAGAGGGTGATCAGCCCGTCGTTGGCGCGGGCCAGCTCATCGGTCGAGTGGGGCACTTGGCGGCGGGTGAGGAGGCGGATGCGGTCGCCGACGACGGTTTCGGCGATGGTGGGGCGGACCCAGGCGTCGTCCTCGGGGGGCAGCTCGGCGCGGCCCTCGTCGTCGGCCACGAATAGGAAGGTGGTCCCGCCCACCTGAATCTCGTCGAGTGACACGAGCGTGCGCGTCTCCGTGCGCGTGCCGTTGACGAGTGTGCCGTTGCGGCTGCCCAGGTCGGCGAGGGTCCAGGCCTCGCCCTCGCGTGCGATGCGGGCGTGGCGGCGCGATGCCTTCTCGTCGGGCACCACGACCTCGCACGCCAGGTCGCGCCCGAGCACGGCCGCCTGGCCCGAGAGCTCGAAGATGGTGCCCTTGCTAGGGCCGGACTGGACGATCAACTTGGCCATTGTGGGACCCCGAAGGGGATGAATGGATGATTGGATGGGTGGATGAATGTCAGAGAAGAGCAGGTCTTCTCCATCCGTTTCGTCACCCATCCATTCATCCAACCCTCCATTCATCCTTCCTGTGTTTCACACCCGCTCGAATGGATAGAAGAGCTTCTTGTATTCATCCTGGGCGTATCGGTCGGTCATGCCGGCGATGTAGTCGCCAATGGCGCGGTAGAGGCCCTCCTGGTCGGCGGTGGCGCGATACTCGTCGGGGAGCTGGCGCGGGTCGGCCAGGTATGCCTGAAAGAGCTCGCGGACGAAACGCTTGGCCTTGCTGGTCATGCGGGCCACGCGGTAGTGGCGGTAGAGCTTCTCTTGGAGGAAGCCCTCCAGCTCGGCCTTGCGGCGCTCGACCGTGGGGCTGAAGGCGAAGAGGCGCCGCTCGGCGTGCCGCACGCCGTCGGCGCTCCCGATGCCCAGCTCGGCGATGCGCGCGAGCGTGGTCTCAACCAGGTCAGTCACCTGGTCGTTTATGAGGCGGATGATCACCTGGCGGTCGTGGAGGCATTCGGGCAGGCCGGGCTGCTGGCGCTCGACGGCCTGTGCTGCGACGCGCCAGGCCTCGGCCTCCGCCAGCTCGGGCCGCCGCAGCAGGTGGGCTGTCAGCCCGTCGTCTATGTCGTGGTTGTTGTAGGCCACCTCGTCGGCCACCTCGACCGCCTGGGCCTCAAGGAGGGGCTGGACGCCATCGTCGAACTCAGGCACGGTGGGCCGGTCGTGGCGTGTGGTGTGCTTGGCCATCGCCTCGCGCACCTCCCAGGAGAGATTCAGCCCTGGGAAGGTGGGGTAGCGGCGCTCGAGGTGGTCCACGACGCGGAGGCCGTGGCGGTTGTGCTCGAAGCCGCCGTGGCCATCCATCTGGGCGGCCAGTTCCTCCTCGCCCGAGTGGCCGAAGGGGGTGTGGCCCAGGTCGTGGGCCAGGGCGATGGCCTCGGCCAGGTCCTCGTTGAGGCCCATGATGCGGGCGATGGTGCGCGCGATCTGCGACACCTCGAGGGTGTGGGTGAGGCGGGTGCGGTAGTAGTCGCCCTCGTGGTTCACGAAGACCTGGGTCTTGTATTCAAGGCGGCGGAAGGCTGTGGAGTGGACGATGCGGTCGCGGTCGCGCTGGTAGACGGTTCGGAGGGGGTGTTCGGGCTCGGGGTGTCGGCGGCCGCGGCTGTCGCGGCTGCGGGCCGCGTAGGGCGCGAGAATCTCCGCCTCGCGCGCCTCCGCTGTCTCGCGGCCCACCAAGCCAGGCCAGGTTGTCGCCAACACTGCGGTCATTCCACACGATCCTTCTTCATCCGGGCTCGCGGTAATCCCCGGCTCCCACCCTCACCCTGCCCTCTCCCTGGAAGGGAGAGGGGTCAAACACCCCCCTCCCTCTCAGGGAGGGGGTAAGGGGAGGGTCGGACGCCACAGGGCACCGGGCAACCCCCATGCCCCCCGCTCAGCCTGTCAATTGCTCCCGAAGCACCTTGTAGAGGGCCTCAAGGGACTGCACGATCACCTTCGTGCCGCCGAGGACGGGCATGAAACTCGTGTCGCCGTTCCACCGCGGCACGATGTGGATGTGGAGATGTCCCGGCACGCCGGCGCCCGCGCAGGTGCCGAGGTTGATACCGATGTTGAAGCCGTGGGGGTTGATCGCCTTGGCCAGGAGCAGTTGCGTGTCGCGGGTCAGACGCATCAGCTCGGCCAGCTCAACGTCGTCGAGCGCCGCCAGGTCGGCCTTGTGGGCGTTGGGCGCGACGAGGAGATGGCCGTTGTTGTAGGGGAAGCGGTTGAAGATCGAGAAGCAGGACTGGCGGCGTTCGAGGACGAAGTTCCGCGCGTCCTCGCCCGAGGCCACGGCGGCGCACAGGAAGCAGCCGTCGGTCCGCGGCTCCAGGATATAGTCCATCCGCCACGGCGCCCAGATGAGGTCGAGGGGCGGACGGCGTTCGGGCGATTCGCTCATCTGCGGCATCCTGCGCAACTGCTGCGGGCGCACGAGGAGCAGCCCGAGCGGCCGGAGGCGGCTCGGGCCGGCTCGCCCCGGCTCTTGCCCACGGACATTCCGAAGAGGGAGAGCTTGCGCTGCGTCTTCGCGCCCCCGCAGCGGGGGCAGCGGGCCTTGGGATTCGCCTCCATCGTGCGAAAGAGCTGGTCGAAGTCCGCCGCGCACTTCTCGCAGTGGAACTCATAGATCGGCATGGGGCACACCCTTGCCCGTGTTGCAGAACTCAACACGCTCTGGGGCCGTCGCCGGCGCGTAGCGCTCGTGTTCCCTCGGTCGCATGCACCCGCCAAGCAGGAGGGCCGCCAGCGCGAGCAACAGCGTGGGCCAGAACTTATCCATAGGCGGTTCCTGAATAGCTTTCAGCGATTCGGCTCATTGGGGTAAGGACTGCCTGAAGGCAGGACTCCAAACGAGCCGCTCTCCTCGTTCGGAGTCCTGCCTTTAGGCAGTCTTGCCCCTCTGAAGGCGCCGCCGAATCGCTGAAAGCTATCTGGACTTCCAGCGTTCTGCCGGGGGATTGGCCAGGCCATTCAGCCATTGCCGGATTATAGCAGCAGGGAGTCCCCAAGTCAACGCCAACAAGAGTGGCCATCTGTGAATCGCGGGGCGTCCGAGCCAAGTCGTGAACTGGCAAGGACTTAGGGGCGGGCTTCCTCAGAGGGCCAAACTCAGGGGGGGAGAAGTGGCCATCTGAGCGCCTCAGGGCGGGCCTCCCGGCCGGGGGCTACTTCGTTCCTGTTGCGGAAAGTCGCCGGCGCCCAATCGGGAGCGGCAGACCGCCTAAAGGCCGAACTACAAACAGGGAGGTGGGGCGTTCGTAGTTCGGCCTTCAGGCGGTGTTCGGCTGCGGCGACTTTCCGCAACGGGGGCTACTTCGTTCCTGTTGCGGAAAGTCGCCGGCGCCCAATCGGGAGCGGCAGACCGCCTAAAGGCCGAACTACAAACAGGGAGGTGGGGCGTTCGTAGTTCGGCCTTCAGGCGGTGTTCGGC
>Ga0194112_10003394_pt1 | contig 22195 bp, 13 predicted proteins | sample TA2MahC400mmetaG_FD_146191 | JGI IMG/M metagenome (GOLD analysis project Ga0194112, IMG submission 146191) | Freshwater microbial communities from Lake Tanganyika, Tanzania - TA2015016 Mahale Deep Cast 400m | ecosystem: Environmental > Aquatic > Freshwater > Lake | place: Tanzania: Lake... | reverse complement strand
CGCCCTGAAAAACCTCGTGTTTTTCAGCGGCTCGCCGGCCAGGTTGATGTTGATCCCGCGGCTTCCGTTCATGACGCCGCTCCTATGAGCGGGCCCAGGAAATGCCCCTCCCGCTGATTGAAGCCCGACGAGGGAGGCGCATCGAGCCGGCGTACGGGGAGTTCGAGTCCGGCCTTGAGGCCGGCGAGGAGTTCCGCGGGATCCCCGCCCGCGCCCGCGCGGACCCATACGGCCGCCACGGCCCTTTTCTCCCGGTCCTCGAGAAAGCGCTTCGTCCCCGCGATCTCCCTGGCGACGGCCGCCGCCAGGACATCCGGGACGAGGTCCTTTCCGGCGAGAAAAGGCTTGAGACGGTAGAGAGCCGGCTGTCCGTCGAGAAGCGCCAGGAGGCTCACGGCGTCCGCTTCGATGTTGACCAGGAGGACGTCCCTCTCCCCCTGCCGGTCGAGCAGGTTCAGCAAGCCCAGGATGGGGAGCCCGATCATTCTCAGCTTGAACCCGCAGGAGGCGAACAGGCTCTCATATTCCCGGATGACCGACGACCGGGCCAGGGAGGCGAACACGCGGCGCGGCGACCCGTTGGACGCGGCGTCGTAGGACAGGCGGACATCCTCCGGCAAAGAGGGCATCTGCTTCCTCAGCCGCCAGAGAATCCATTCCCTTCTCTCCCCGGCACGGGGGGGGAATCCCTCGAAGGCCAGGACGAAGCTCTTCTGGCAGGTCTCGGGCAGAAGGAGCGCGGCGTCGCGCCCCCCGCCCCGCGCCCCTCGGGCCGCTTCGCGGACGAGTTCCGCCAACCCGGCCGGGTCTTTTATGTTGGGCGCCTCGAAACCGGGCTCGAGGCTCTTGGGGGGCAGGGGCAGGATCGCCCGTCCGTAGTCCGCCCGTCGCTCACGGGCTTTCGGGGACAGGCAGGCCAGGGCCCGGGAGGTCAGCATGAAGTGCAGGCCGAGCCGCGGCCCCCGCAGGAAGTACTCTTTGATCCTCATTCGACGAACGTCACCTTGTTCAGCTCCTTCAGGCTGGTCGTTCCCCGAAGGACTTTCTGGAGGCCCACCTCGCGGAGGAACACCATGCCCTCCGCCTTGGCCCGTTTCTTGACCTCGGACAACGGCTTCCTCTCCAGGATCATCTCCCGGATGACGTCCGAAAGCTCCAGGAGCTCGGCGATGGCCGTGCGTCCGCGGTAGCCGGTCAGGCCGCATTCGGAGCATCCCCGGGCCTCGTAGATCGTCTGGCGGCGGAACGTGTCCGCGGGCAGCCCGGAATCGGCCATCATCGCCTCGTCGACCTTGACCGCCGTCTTGCACCGGGGGCAGAGGACCCGCATGAGGCGCTGGGCCAGGATGCAGTTCAGGGCGGAGATGAAGCTGTAGGGGTCGACCTGCATGTGCAGGAAGCGGCCGATGACGTCGAAGACGTTGTTGGCGTGGACGGTGGTGAAGACCAGGTGGCCGGTGAGCGCCGACTGGATGGCGATCTGGGCCGTCTCGGGGTCCCGGATCTCGCCGACCATGATCTTGTCCGGGTCGTGGCGCAGGATCGAGCGCAGCCCCCGGGCGAAGGTCAAGCCCTTCTTCTCGTTGACCGGGATCTGGGTCAGGCCGTCGATCTGGTACTCGACCGGGTCCTCGATGGTGATGATCTTGTCCTCGGGGCTCTTGATCTCGGTCAGGGCGGCGTAGAGGGTCGTCGTCTTGCCGCTGCCCGTCGGGCCGGTGACGAGGATCATGCCGTAGGGCTGGAGGGTGTAGCGCCGGAACCGCTGCAGCACCTCCTCGGAAAACCCCAGCAGGTCCAGCCTCAGCTCGGCGAAGGCCTCGGTGATCATCTCCTTGTCCAGGATGCGGATCACGGCGTCCTCGCCGTAGATGCCGGGCATGATCGACAGGCGGAAGTCGATCGTCTTGTCCTTGATCCGGAGGCGGAACCGGCCGTCCTGGGGCACGCGGCGCTCGGCGATGTCCAGGTCGGACATGACCTTGAGGCGGGTGATGATCGGCGAGTGGTACTTCCGGTCCACGGGCTCCATGGCCTGGCCGAGCACGCCGTCGACGCGGTACTTGACCTGGACCCCCTCCTCCCGGGACTCGATGTGGATGTCCGAGGCCCTCTTCTGGACGGCGGTGAAGATGATGGTGTTGACCAGCTTGATGATCGAGCCGTCCTGATCGGCCAGCTTTTCGATGGAGAGGACCTCCTCTTCCTGGCCGTCCTCCTTCTCCACGACCTGGGTGACGAATCCCTCCGTGGCTTCCCTCAGGACCTGGAGCACGGCTTCGCTCTGGCGCAGGGCCTCGTGCACGGCTCGGGGCGAGGCGACGAAGACCTGGACCTTGCGTCCCAGGAACGATTCCACGGCGTCGATGGTCTCGATATCCGAGGGGTCGGCCATGGCCACCAGGACCGTCTCCCCGTCCCGGCCGAAGGGGATGAAGTTGGACCGGTAGAGGAACTCCGGGGGAAAGGACCGGACGAGGTCGCGGTCGAGCGACACGCGGCTCAGGTCGGCCTCCGGGACGCGGTGAAGCTCGGCCAGCTTCCGGACGTCGCGTCCCTCGCTGAGGAGCGTCGTGTCTTTGTCTTTCTTGGCCATGGCTCGTTAGCGGGTGACGGTGATGATGTTGAAGATCGGCAGATAAACCGACAGGAGCATGACCGCCACCAGGATGCCCATGACGATGATCAGCACGGGCTCGATGAGGGAGACGAAGGTGTCCACCCGGGCTTGGACCGAATCGTCGTAGACCTCCGCCGTCTCGGCCAGCATGCCCTCCAGGTTCGCCGAGGTCTCGCCGATGCGGATCATGTCCAGGGCCAGGCCGGGGAAGAAACCGCAGCGGGCCAGGGAGTCCGAAAGACTCTGCCCGTTGCGGATGTCCTCGGGAACGGCGGCCGTCATGCGGAACAGGTGCCGGTTGGGAATGGCCTGACAGGCCAGCCGGACGGCCGGCAGGAGCGGGATCCCCGCCTGGACCAGCAAGCCCAGGGTGCGGGCGAAAAGCGCCGTTCCCGTGTCGAGCCATATCCTCCGGGCGTAGGGCAGGCCGAGCTTGAGCCGGTCGAGCCAGACGCGGTTGGCTTCCTTCCTCCCCAACAAGAAATACGCCGCGGTCAGGAGCAAAAGCCCCAGGGCGAAGAACGGCATGGCCCGCCTGATGACGAGCGAGAACCCGACGAGGAAGCGCGTGACGCCGGGCAAATCGGCGTCGAAATCCGCATAGAACCCTGAAAACCGGGGCAGGATGAAATTGATGAGGACCATCAGCAGGGAAAAGGACAGGATGAGGAGGAGGCTGGGATAGACGAGCGCCCGCCGGACGCGGGATTTGGTCTTTTCGATGTTGCGGGCGTATTCCAGGTAACGACCGAGGGGCTGGGCCAGGCCTCCGCTTTGCTCGCCGGCTTGCAGCGCGGCCTTATACACCGCCGGGAACCTGTCCCCCAGGGCGGCAAAGGCCTCGGACAGGTTCTTGCCGCTCCGGACCCCGTCGGCCACACGGAGCAGGACCTCCAGGAGATTCCGGTTCCTCGTCCGGCTCATGATGATCTCCAAGCTCTTGAGGACGGGGTACCCGGCCCGGAGGAGGTACATGAGCTCCTGATTGAATAGGATGAAATCCTTGTCCCGCACCTTGCGGCTCAGCTGGGACAGCGAGATCTCGATTTTTTTCCAGTCCTTCTTGACCGAGAGGACGCAAAAACCCTTGGATTCGAAGTGTTTCCGGCATTCCTCGCGCGAGGGGGAGATGAACGTCTCCGTCAGGAGGCGTCCCTCCTCCGTGGCCAGACGGCAGGCAAACTGGGGCATTAGGATTTTCATGTTAGGGCAAGCCCTCTTCTTTGTCAAACGCGCGCCGGTCAGCGTCTCCGGCCGAAACGCCCACGCCCGGCGCAAACGGCCGAATTCACGGGTGAGACGGCGAGTCCTACGCGCCATGTTGACAAACCCCGCGGAAAGCCTTAATTTTAAAGCATGAAAAGAAGGATGCGGATGGGCTGGGGGCTCATCGCCCTTCTGACCCTGACTCCGCTGCTGTTTCCGCCGCGCATGTCCAAAGGACAGGGATTCGTCCGCACAAGGGGGACGCTGCTCGCCCAGGAAAGCGTCCCCGGCCAGAAACCGGCTTTTGATTACATGAGCTCCTACCTCTCCCGGAATACGAACCCCCTGGGCCTCGAGGAGAACAAGGAATTGAGGGAGCTCAGGTCCCAACCGGCCATCAAATGGGTGATCCGGGCGGGCTGGAAGCACGCCCTCAAGTAGGAAATTTTTTTTGCATAAAAGGTTCAATTTTTTGAATTCCATCGAATGAACAAGCGACTGACTTCGATCGCCGTGCCGGTGATCCTCATTCTGCTCGTTCTCGGCGGTTGGAATATTTATCAGCGGGCCGTCTGGAAAGAGCCCAGCGACGGAGTCGTCTGGGTTCAGCGCCCCAACGGCCTGACCGCCGCACGCGTCCTTCAAGACGGACCGGCCTACCTCTCCGGGATCAAGGAAGGCGATATTCTCTTCAACATCAACGGCAACCCCGTCGCCAACCGGGCGGAGCAGGTCAAGCAGATGTGGCTCATCGCCCAGGCCGAGCAACGGGCCATTTATGAGATCGGAAGGGAGGGACAACCTCCCCTCTCGCCCTCGTTCTACCTGACCACGAGCGGCACGGGGCCGGGCTATTTCTACCTGGCCCTCGTAGGCCTGACCGCCCTCGTCCTGGGAGCGGTGGTGTTCTTCAACGCCAAGTCCCATCTGACGATGCCCTACCTGTACTTCTACCTGACCTCGATCTGCCTGTACGCCCTGTACGTCTTTTCCCCCACGGGGCGCCTGGACGCCCTGGACAGCCTCTTCTTCTGGCTGGACAAGGCCGCCTTTGTCCTCTTCCCCCCCCTGCTCTTTCATTATTTCAGCCTCTTCCCCCAGAGAAAGAAATTCGTCAGGCGGCGTCCCAACCTGCCCGTCGTTTTCTACATCCCCGGAGCCCTGCTCCTCCTCGGCCAGACTTCGCTCCACCTCCCCTGGCTGAGCGGCCTGGAGGCGCGACGCGTCGTCGCTCTCCTCGACGGGCTGGAGAAGGCCGAGCTGCTCCATTTCGCGGCCTTCCTGCTGCTGACCATCGCCTCCGTGTTCCACAGCGCCCGGCGCACAACCTCCGTCCTGGTCAAGAAACAGTACACCTGGATCGCCTACGGCCTGGGGATCGGGGTCGTCCCCTTTCTGGTCCTGACCACACTCCCCTTCCTCCTCGGCCGCCTGCCCTCCCGGACCGGCGAGCTGACCATCCTCTTCCAGGCCCTGATCCCGCTGACCGTCTCCTACTCCCTGTCCCGGTACAGGATCATGGACTTCGAGATCATCATCAAGAAGGCCGCCACCCTGGCCTTCTCCTATTTCGTCATCGCCAGCCTGTACCTCCTGGTGAGCTCCAGGATGAAGTTCTTCTCCGAAAACCAGCGGACGACGCTCCTCCTGGGCGTGCTGGCCATCGCCCTGGGCGCCACGCTCATCGGGCCGCTGAAGAAGCTCTTCCAGTCGATCCTCGACCGGGTCTTCTACCGACGGAGCTACAAGTACCGCAAAACCCTCCTGTTCATCAGCCAGGAGCTGAGCCGGGAGCGGAACCTGAAACGCCTGAGCCAGCGTCTCCTGGAGCTCGTGGCCAACGCCCTGTCGCTCCGGGGCATCGCCCTCCTCCTTACCGACGAGAGCGAGCCCCGGACCTTCAGCCTGCTCGAGGCGCGGGGGGACTTCCCCTCCCTTCCCTCCCGCTTGACCCTCGACCCCGACCTCTTCCGGTCCTTGCGGGAATCGTCGCATCTGTCCTACTACGCCTTCACCGGCCGCAGCGAATTGCGCTTTCACTTCGAGAAGCTCTCGGCCCTGGGGTTCTACCAGTTCATGCCCCTCAAGATCGAGGACAAGCTCATCGGCTGCCTGGCCATGAGCAAGAAAACGAACGCCGCCTTCCTGACCAGCGAGGACTGGGAGCTGCTGACGACCATCGCCTATCCCGTGGCCCTGGCCCTGGAGAACGCCTACCTCTACGACCAGGCCGGCGAACGGGCCATGGAGCTCGAACGCCTCAAGGATTACAGCGAGAACATCATCGAAAGCCTGACCGTGGGCGTGGCCGTCCTCAACCAGGAGGGGCGGGTCATCGGCTGGAACAGGGTCCTGGAGGAGACGTTCCGCCTACGGAAGGACGAGGCCCTGAACAGGAGCCTGATGGGCGTCCTGGGCGAGGCCAACTTCGGCGCCCTGTTCCCCTCCGACACCCAGCAGAACTATCAGCTCCTGAGCGAGATCCGGCTGGACGTCGCCCCCGGCCAGACCAGGATCTTCGACATCGCCAAGACGCCCCTCCTGGACAACAACTTCAACCCCTACGGCACGGTCATCGTCTTCGAGGACATCACCGACAAGATCATGCTCCAGCAGCAGCTCATGACCTCCGAGAAGCTGGCTTCGATCGGACTGCTCTCGGCGGGCGTGGCCCATGAGATCAACACCCCCCTGACGGGCATCTCCAGCTACGTCCAGATGCTGCAGAAGAAGCTGATCGACCCGCACTTCGCCCAGATCCTGGGGAAGATCGAGGTCCAGACCGACCGCGTGGCCCGCATCATCAAGAACCTTCTCAACTTCGCCCGCAACCCCTCGGAGATCGCCTTCGCCCGGGTCCAGCTCGTGGACAGCCTGAGGGAGATCCTGGCTCTGATCGAATACAAGCTCAAGGCCATGAACATCCGGCTCGAGTTCCGCCCGGCGGCCCTGAGGCCCATCTGGGCCCAGGGCGAACGCCTGCAGCAGGTCTTCATCAACCTCATCCTCAACGCCCTGGACGCCATGCCCGAGGGCGGCGAACTGCTCCTGGAGGTCGCCGAGCAGAACAACGAGGCCCTGGTCCGGGTGTCCGACACGGGCACGGGGATCAAGAAGGAGCATCTGCCCCGCATCTTCGACCCCTTCTTCACCACCAAGGGGATCGGCAAGGGGACGGGGCTGGGGCTGTCCATCAGCCACGCCATCATCAAGGAGCACGAGGGCCGGATCAGCGTCGAAAGCCGGGAGGGCCGGGGGTCGACCTTCACCGTGATCCTGCCCATGGACCTGGACGCCAGGCGCCGGCGCCCGGGGAATCCCTAGCTAAGGACGAAGACATGCCGCAGCCGACCGTCATCCACGTCATCGACGACGAGCCCGTCATCCACGAAGTCCTGGGGCAGCTGTTGAGCGCGGAGGGCTACGAGGTCGAGATCTCGACTTCCGGCGAGGAAGCCCTGGGCAAGCTCGAGGACCGGGAGTTCGACCTGATCCTTCTCGACCTGCTCATGCCCGGCCTGGACGGCCTGACCGTGCTGAAGCGCATCCGGGAGAAGAACCCCCAGGCGACGGTCATCATCATCACCGCCTACGCCTCGGTGGAATCCGCCCTGGAAGCCATGAAGAGCGGCGCCTACGATTACGTCCAGAAACCCTTCAAGCACGAGGAGCTGCTGCTGACCATCCGGCGGGCCCTCGACCACCGGAGCCTCCGCGCGGAGAACACCCGGCTGCGGGAGGAGCTCCGGGGCAAGTTCAGCTTCGCCAACATCATCGGCAAGAGCAAGACCATGGAGACGGTTTTCGAGCTCATCAAGACCGCGGCGCCCTCGCGCACGACCATCCTCATCCAGGGCGAGAGCGGCACGGGCAAGGAGCTCGTGGCCCGCTCGATCCACCAGCACAGCGACCGGTCGCAATTCCCATTCGTCACCGTGAACTCCGGCTCCCTGCCGCCCGAGCTCCTGGAGAGCCTTCTCTTCGGGCACGTCAAGGGGGCCTTCACCGGAGCGGTCAGCAACAAGATGGGCCTCTTCGAGGCCGCCGACCGGGGGACGATCTTCTTCGACGAGATTTCGGCCCTCAACCCGGAGACCCAGGCCAAGATGCTGCGCGTCCTCCAGGAGAGGGAGTTCATGCGCCTGGGGGGGACGAAGACCGTCAGGGTGGACGTGCGGATCATCGTCGCCACGAACGTCGACCTGGAGGACATGATCCGGCGCCGGACCTTCCGGGACGACCTGTTCTACCGCCTGAACGTCATCAAGATCGAGCTCCCTCCCTTAAGGAAGAGGAAAGAGGACATCCCGCTCCTGGTCAAGCACTTCCTGGAGCATTACGGCAGGGAAAACAACAAGACCGTCGACGGCATGGACGAGGACGTGTGGCGGTTACTCGAAGACTATCACTGGCCGGGAAACATCCGCGAGCTCGAAAACCTGATCGAGCGGGCGGTGGTCTTCACCAAGGCCAGGATCATCGACCGCACCAGCCTGCCGGCCTTCCATCTGGCGCCGCACCCTCCGACGTCCGTTTCGAAGTTCGAGGCGGCCTTGAGCTTCAAGGAGCAGCTCCAGGCCTTCCAGCGTCAGGTCATCGTCGACGCCCTGCACCGCAGCCGGGGCGTTCAGAAGCAGGCGGCCAAGCTCCTGGGACTGAAACCGACCACGCTCAACGAGATGATCAAGCGGCTCGGGGTGGAAACGGAAAACCACTATTAGCTGGGCCCGCTAGCGGCTGACTCTCAGCGAGCCCGGGACGATCTTGTGGGGGTTGACCCTCAGAGTCTTGAGCTGCCCCTGGAAAGGCAGGCTGATGACCGCTTCTCCGTCTTCGACGATCACTTTCCGGACGACCCGGCCGCCGGCCGTCTGCCACTCCAGCCACAGGGGGAAGACGAACACCCCGGACATCTGGCGGACCTTGACCTGCAGGCGCCTGTCCTCTCCCGTCCCGACTTCTTCCAGTCCGATCCGCGCGTCGGGCAGCTCATGGGAGTCGAACCAGCCCCTGAAAAACTGCGCCAGGTCACGCCCCGAGGACCGCTCCATGGCTCTCCGGAAATCCGCGGTCCGGGCGGCGGCGAAACGGTGGCTCCGGAAAAAATCCCTGAGCCCGGCGAAAAAGGCTTGGGGACCGATGATCTCCTTGAGGAGGTTGAGGACGACCGCCGACTTGTTGTAGAGGATGACCTGGTAGGCCTCGAAGTTGAGGTTGCTCAGGCGGGCGCCGAGGGAGATCGCCCCCCAGCGCGAGGCGGCGTTCGTCCCCTGGCAGAATTTTTCCAGAATGCCGAGGAAAGTCCGCTCGCCGTATTTTTCCCCCAGGAAGAGGACCGTGGAGAATTGGGCCAGCCCCTCGCTCAACCACTGGTCGTGGTAGGACTCCCAGGTCAAGCCCTGGCCCCACCACTGATGGGCGATCTCATGGGCGGCGAAGTATTCCTTCCAGCGCGACAGGTCCACGGGGCTGGAGACGTTGATCGGCAAGCGGGAATCCAGGCTGCGGGGAAGCTCGTTGATCACGACGAAGGACGCGGGGCTGTGGCCTCCGCCGACCGGCCAGAGGCGATGGACGACGGTCAGGGCCTCGTAGGGAAAGGCGCCGAACAACCCCTCATAGAAGTCCAGGATGTCTCTCAATACGGCGGCGTTCATCCTTTTAAAGGAGAAGATGCCGGAGGAGATGAGATAGTCCAGGGGCGGCGGACCGGGACTCCGGGCCTCCCGGTCGAAGGTCCCGACGATGAAGGACAGGTACTTGACCGGCTCCTTGGCCTCGAAGACATAGACGGCATGCCCGGCCGTGTCCAGGCCCACCACGCCCGAGGGACGGCTGAGGACGGAGCGTTCCACGAGCAGGCCGTTGGCCACGCAGACGTTCTCGGGGGGCACGATGATCTTCTGCCGGGCGGTGAAATAGTCTTCGTCCGTCGGCTCGGGGTACCAGCCCGCCGAGCGGCTGTAGAGGAGGCTGTCGTACCGCGGGGGGGTGAGGATGAACGTCTCGCTGGTCTGGCCCGCGGTCAGGACGTCCATCGTCTGGTCGGGGGGGACGAGCCGTCCCCGGTACAGGACCTCCAGGCTGAGGGACTCGTCCCGGCCGCAGGGCTCGAGGAAATAGATGTACAGCAGATCCCGGAACTTGTCGCGGGTGTTGAACAGCTCTCGGCCGAGGTGGTCCTGGACGCGGACGATCTCCAGGTCCTTGTTCAGCCGGAGCTTGATGCTGTCCAGGTTGTCCACCCGCGACTTGAAGGTCAGCCTCGCCCTGGCCGAGAGATGGAACGTCTTGGGAACGACGCTGGCCTCCAGGTCGTAGTGCAGGACGTCGAATTTCTCCTTGAAGGAGATGAACATCTTCCTCTGCCCCTCCTCCTCCGGCGGGGAGTAGAGGTTGATCAGCCTCTGCCGGTTCTGCTCCACGAGATGGATCTCCTCGGTGGAGAAGGGAGTGTAGATATAGGTGAGCTCTTTTTTGTCCTCGGTCAGAAAATCCAGGACGGCCTCCTCTCCCTGGGGGAGGAACGAATACCTCTCCCCGGTCAGAGAGTTGACCACGGTGAAATACCTCGGGTAATGCCTCTGGAACAGGGCGGCCGCCCGGGCCGCGACGGCCCCTTCGGGCGCCGGAGCCCGTTCCCCGACGGCCGGGACGACGCGGACGTTTTCGCGGAAGAAATGGTTCGAAAACCGGCAGAAGGCATAACCGACCGGAGCGGTGAGCGCGCGGGTCTTATAGGCCAGCTCCAGCTGGTGTTTTTCCCGGGGCGATGAGGGTGAGTAAGCGACGCGGCCCCGGCCGATGACCAGCAGCGCCGTGTCCAGGCCGGGGATGTTATCGTAAAACACGTAGGCGTCGCTGAAGACGAGGCTGATGTCCCGATGGCGTATCTCCACCCGGGAAGCCGCCTCAACCCGTCCCGAGGGGATCGACACCTTGTAGAGCAGGCCGGGATCGACCCTGATCTTTTTTTCGGCGATGACGGCGCCCTCTCCTTCCGGCTGAAGGAGGCAGTCCCAGGTCTGGATCATGACCGAAAAGGCGTTCTCAAAGAGGGCCTGGAAAAAAACCCGTCTGCGGCCGTCCGGAGACTCCATGAACTGGGCCTGATAGAGGGAGGCGCGCTCCATTGCGAAGCCCTCCCGGAGGTCGCGCAGGAATGCCGCTTCCTGCTCTTTGAGTTCGGGGACGAAGAACGAGGTGTACGCTTCTTCCCGGCCGGAATTGAAAGCCGCCTGAAGCTTGTCGACCAGTCCCGCTTCCCCTTCTCCGGTCAGGGCGGCCGCTCCGGAACACGCCCCCCAGAAGAGGAGGACCAGAGCCGCGGTTCCCGTCGCATATTTATTCATGGGCGGCTAGAGGGTATTTTGCCAGAATTGTGCCAAGGAGAAAACAAGGAAATCCTCCTGATTTCCTTGAAGGCTAGGAAAAAAGCGTCAAAATCCTTTACAACCGGGAAAAATCAGGAGTCGTTACAGCGCTCTCTGCGCTTCTCGGCTTCCTTCGTCTTGCGGAAGTTCTCTTCCCAGGTGACGAAACTGTGGTAATAGGCGGCGTCCCCCTCGTCTATGCCGCGGGTGATCTCGGTGATGTGCGACGTCGAGGCGCCGAAAGCTTCCACGGCGTAGAAAACGGCCTTCTCGGGGTCGACGTCGGCGCCGCAGGTGTAGATATCCAGGGCGGCGTAGCCGTTCTCGGGCCAGGTGTGGGTGGAGATGTGCGAGGCGGAGATGACCACGACGCCGCTCACTCCGTTGGGCGGAAACCGGCTGAAGGAAATGGCCCACACCTGGGCGCCGGCCGCCTCGGCGGCTTTGACCAGGATCTGCTGGACCTTCTCCACGCTGCCTATGATCTCGGGGTCGCAGGACGAGGCCTCGACGATGTAATGATGGCCGATGGTCTTGAAAATGTTCTCCGCCATGCCGCACCTCCTGCCCGGGAAGGGGTCATTATGTCATATTCCGAACCGCTGTCAACATCGGAAAAGGAGAGCGGCCCGCGGCGGAAATGGGGGGAACGGCGCGGCCCCGCGTCCGCCTCAAACCGGAACGCGGGACTCCTCCTTGACGGTGTTCAAGACGATGTGGGTCACGCTCCGGTCGACGTTCGGCTGGGCGAGCAGGTTCTTGATGAAGGCGTTGAGGTCGTCGCGTCCGCGAAAAAGACCGACGACGAGCGAATCCCACTCGCCGGTGATGTCGTACACCGCCCTCACCCGGGGGTCCTTGGCGATCCGCTCCTGCGTCTCCAGAAGCTGCCCCTTGGAGATGCGCAGGGCGATGACGGCCGTCAGGTCCAGCCCGAGGGCGGCGGGGTCCACGAGGGGGATATAGCCCCGCAGGGCGCCCGACGACTCGAGCTGTTTGACCTTATGGATCACGACCGGAGCGGAGACCCCGATCCTTTTGGCGACCTCGCGGAAGCTCCTCCGGGCGTTCTCGTTCAGGACCCGGAGTATCTTCTTCCCCAGGTCGTCGATGACCGGCCCGGCCGTCCGACCGGCCGCCGATGAAGCCGTCTTTCCTCCCGCCGTTCGTCGCGCCGCTGCGGTCTTTTTCATGGGACTCGCTCCTTCCGGAAAGTCAGGCGATTATACCATAGCTTTCATATAATACGATTGTCAATATATTTAATAAAATAATTGACAAATACATAATATTTATTCTAAATTCATTACATATGAAATTTCAGGAGGGCATTTCAATGACCAAACGAAGTTCGGGAGAAGCGGCGCCCGTTACACGCCGCGCGGGAGGTCCCGTCCGGCCGTTCGGTTTCGCCCGGAAAGAGGACGTGCTGAACTATGTCCGCGACCCGGCCAACAACATCGAATTCATCCGGATTATGTTCCCGGACATCCTCGGCCGTCCCATGGACTTCACCTTTCCCAGGGAGGAACTGGCTCGGGCCTTCGAAGAGGGAAAGGGGTTCGACGGCTCGTCCGTGGAGGGGTTCGTCCGGATCGAGGAGAGCGACCTCGTCATCCGGCCGGAGGCCCGCACCTTCCGCGTCCTGCCCTGGGAGTACGTCGGCTTCCAGCCCGACATCCGCTGGCGGGAGGCGGTCATGTTCGGGGACATCCTGACTCCGGACGGCCGGCCCTATGAGGCCGATACGCGGCGGGTTCTCAAGGAGATGTTGAGCCGGGCCCGGACCGCGGCGGGCGTCGACGGCTTCAAGGTCGGTCCGGAACTCGAATTCTTCCTCTTCCCCTCCAACACCGACCCCCGGCCGCTCGACGAAGGCGGCTACTTCTTCTCCGGACTTCACGGCGAGATCCGCAAGGAGATCCAGCTTCTCCTCAAGCGCATGGGCATCGTCTCGGAGTACGACCACCATGAGGTGGCGCACGGCCAGCACGAAATCGACCTCCGCTTCGGCGACGCGCTGGAGATGGCCGACACGGGGATGCTCTTCCGCTACATGGTCAAGCGCGTGGCCCGCATGCACGGCCTGCACGCCACCTTCATGCCCAAGCCCATCAACGGCCAGAACGGCAGCGGCATGCACGTCCACCAGTCCCTGTGGCGCGGCGGCCGGAACCTGTTCTTCGACGGCCGGGACCCTTACCACCTCTCGGCCGCCGCCCGACACTACGCCGCCGGGCTGATGACCCATGCCCGGGAGATCTCTTCGATCCTCAGCCAGTGGGTCAATTCCTACAAGAGGCTGATCGAGGGCTACGAGGCGCCCGTCTACATCGCCTGGGGCCAGCGCAACCGCTCGGCCTACATCCGCGTGCCCCGCTACCAGCCGGGCAAGGAACACGCCACCCGTCTCGAGCTCCGTTCGCCCGACCCGGCCTGCAACATCTACCTGGCCCTGGCGATCATGCTGGCCGCCGGCCTACGGGGCCTGCGGGACAAGGCGCCCTTTCCCGACTCCGTGGAGGAGAACATCTACCACATGAGCAACGCCCGCCAGAAGCATCTCGAGATCAAGACCCTGCCCCGCAACCTGGAGGAGGCCGTGAGGCTCACCGAGAAGAGCTCCCTCGTCCGCGAGACTCTCGGCGGCCCCCTCTTCGAGAAGTTCCTGGCCAATAAGCGGCAGGAGATCCAGGACTACAACCGCAACGTCAGCGGCGAGTACGACAAGCAGGTCAGCGACTACGAGCTCCGCAAATACCTTCCTTTTTTATAACCTGAGACTGGAAAACGTTCTCGCTGAGGCGTGATTCAGGAATGGCCGGCATCGCGATGCCGGCCGAAAAAGCGGCGACGCGTCGCCGCACTCCCAAAAGAAAACGCCTCACGGCCAGGATTTCGGTTTCGGCGTTTAGACCGGCCTCCCCCCCAAGCGCATTAACCCACACTAAATGGAAGAGAACCTTTTATTTTAATCAGCGGCAATAGTCTATCAAGCCCTATTTTTTTTCCTATTCCTGAGAACGGGAGAAAGGACGAAGCGGCATGCGCGGTTCAGCAAGGAAGCGACGGGTTTCGAGGGGTTTCCGGCAGATTCTCGCCGGCCGGCTGAGCACAGCTCGCGCAAGCGAGCGGATCGCGAAGCCGACCGAGAAACCCGGAGCTTCCGAAGCGATTTGAACCGCGCCAGGCGCTGAGGGCCTCCCCTCTGGCCGTTGTCATGACAAGGCCGAAACCCAAGCCCCCTTCCCTGCTTCATTGCTTTTCCCCCCCCGATTCTATATCATGAATTCCCCGATTTCGGGAGTCGAGTACCGCGAATCGGGCATCATATCATTCCAAGGAGTCATACCATGGCCGTCAAGGGATTCAACCCGTTCGAAATGGCCCAAAAACAGTTCGACAAGGTCGCCGACCTTCTCCAGCTCGACGCCGCCAGCCGAGAGCTTCTGCGGCAGCCCCTCCGCGAATACCACTTCAGCATCCCCGTCCGCATGGAGGACGGAAGCGTCCGCGTCTTCCGCGGTTTCCGCTGCCAGCACAACGACGCCCGCGGCCCGTGCAAGGGCGGCATCCGCTTCCACCCCCAGGAGACGATCGACACCGTCCGCGCCCTGTCCATGTGGATGACCTGGAAGTGCGCCGTGGTGGACATCCCCCTCGGGGGCGGCAAGGGAGGCGTCGTCTGCGACCCCCACGACCTCAGTTCCCGGGAGCAGGAACGCCTCTGCCGGGGATGGGTGCGGGCCGTCGCCCAGGACGTCGGCCCCCTGCGGGACGTCCCGGCGCCGGACGTCATGACCAACCCCCAGCACATGCTCTGGATGCTGGACGAGTTCGAGGCCATCCACGGGGCGAAGTATCCCGGGTTCATCACCGGCAAGCCGGTGGGCATGGGCGGCTCCCTGGGCCGGACCGAGGCCACGGGCTACGGTCTGGTCTACACCCTTCGCGAAGCGCTTCGCGAGCTGGGGATCAAGGTCGAGTCGACCTCCGCCTCCGTCCAGGGGTTCGGGAACGTGTCCCAGTACGCCATCCAGCTTTTCACCAAGCTGGGCGGCACGGTCCTGTGCGTCTCCTGCTGGGACCAGGCCGACCAGGCCTCCTACACCTACCGCAAGAAATCGGGCGTCAACCTCGAGGAGCTCCTGGCCGTCACCGACCGCTTCGGCGGTATCGACAAGGCCAAGGCCGAAGCCCTGGGCTATGAGCGGCTTCCCGGCGAGGCCTGGGTCGAACAGGACGTCGACATCCTCATCCCCGCCGCCCTGGAGAACCAGATCAACGCCGAGACCGTCAAGAAGGTCAAGCCCCGGGTCAAGGTCGTGGCCGAGGGCGCCAACGGGCCGACGACTCCCGAGGCGGACGAAGTCCTCAAGCAGCGCGGCGTGTTCGTCATCCCCGATTTCCTGGCCAACGCCGGCGGCGTGACCTGCAGCTACTTCGAGCAGGTCCAGTGCAACCAGAATTACTTCTGGACGAAGGAAGAAGTCCTGGACAAGCTCGACCAGAAGATGACAGCCGCGTTTCTGGCCGTCCATGAGCTGGCCAAAACGCGGAAGCTCTTCATGCGCGACGCGGCCTACGTCATCTCCGTGAGCCGGGTGGCCGGCGCCTGCAAGGACCGCGGCTGGGTCTAGGGCGCGGCCGGCCGGCCGCGGGGCCGCCGCAAAGGGAGGAGCGGCGATGAACCAGCAAGACCCGTCCAAGACGGCGAGCGCCCTGTTCTGCACCCTGCACGAGCGCTCCAAGGAGCTGAGCTGCCTGTACACCGTCGAGGAGATCCTCAGCAACTACGCCCTCTCCCTGGAGGAGGTCTTCCGCCGGGTCATCGCCGCCATCCCCCCCGGCTGGCAGTTCCCCAAAGTCTGCCAGGCGCGGATCGTTCACGGCTCGGATGTCTACGAGTCCCCCGATTACCTGGAAACCCCCTACGTCCAGACGGCCGACATCCGCGTCCAGGAATCCGTCGTCGGCCGCCTCCACGTCTCGTACAGCGAGTCCACTCCCGAGGCCGACTGCGGCCCCTTCCTCCAGGGCGAGGCCAAGCTCATCCAGACCGTCGCCGAACGGCTGGGGCATTTCATCCTCCACCAACGGCTGCGGTTCATGTTCGAGGAGATGAACGGAGAGCGGCGGGAGGCGGCCGAGACCAAGCCGAGCTGGCGGATCGCCCTCGACCTCCTGAGCAACACGGACCAGAACCTTTTCCTGCGCATCTCGCGCAAGATGATGAATTACCTCGGCTGGCGGGGAGTCAGCGAAGCGCGCTCCCTTCTCCTCCGGCACGGCGAGAGCCAGGAGCGGGGGGAGCTGTTCGGCGAGTCCAACTTGCCCCAAGAAAAGGAATCCCTGGAGAAGCTCCTCAACCTGAGCGAAGAGACGTTCAAGATCGCCGCGGTCAACCTGACGGACGAGGAGATCCTGGGCCGCATCCAGAAGTGGATCAACGAGGACCGCTCCAGCTCCGCGGTCAAGGTCCTGGAGAACGTCTATTCGACTCTCAACGAGGTTCTGGACTCGATACGGCGACTCAAGCTCCTCCTGCCCCAGGGGGTTCAGCTCTCCCGGGCCAAGGCCGACAGCGTCCGGGTGGCGCTCATCCGCCGCTTTTTCACGGAGCAGCTGGAATACATCAACATCCTCAAGAAGTACGTCGACCTCGAGGATTTTTTCGACATAGTCGGCCGGATCATCTTCCCGCCCGACAGCCGGGGCAAGCTGGGCGGCAAGAGCGCCGGCCTGTTCCTGGCCAGCCGGGTGCTGCGGCAGGCCGCCCGCCGGGTCAAGGCCTTGGGCACGGTCAAGAAGCCCAAGACCTGGTACCTGACCTCGGACGGCGTCATCCATTTCCTCCAGTACAACAACCTGGAGGACGTCATCGAGCAGAAATACAAGGACCTCGACGAAGTCCGGCTCGAGTATCCCCATCTCGTCCAGGTGTTCAAGAACTGCGCCTTCCTCCCCGAGATCGTCAAGGGACTGTCGGTGGCGCTCGACGACTTCGGGGAGAGGCCGATCATCGTCCGGAGCTCGAGCCTGCTCGAGGACCGGATGGGCACGGCCTTCGCCGGCAAATACAAGAGCCTCTTCCTGGCCAACCAGGGGGACAAGGAAAAGCGCCTGAACGCCCTGCTCGACGCCGTGGCCGAGGTCTACGCCTCGACCTTCAACCCCGACGCCATCCAGTACCGCTCCGAGCGCGGCCTGCTCGACTTCCACGAGGAGATGGGCATCATGATCCAGGAGGTCGTCGGCCGCCGCGTGGGCAAGTACTACTTCCCCGCCCTGGCCGGCGTGGCCTTCTCCCGGAACGAATTCCGCTGGTCCGCCCGCATCCGCCGCGAGGACGGGCTGCTGCGCCTCGTCCCCGGCCTGGGCACGCGGGCGGTGGACCGGCTGAGCGACGACTATCCGGTCCTCGTGGCGCCGGCTCAGCCGAACCTCAGGGTCAACGTCTCCCAGGACGAAGTGGCGCGCTATTCCCCGAAAAAGATCGACGTCATCGACCTGGAGGCGAACAGCTTCGTCACCAAGGATTTCCGCGAGCTCATGAGAGAGGTCGGGCACGACTATCCCGCCCTGGATAAGGTCGTGTCTATCTCCCGGGAGGGCATCCTCTACCCTCCCCTGGGGCTCGTCACCGATTTCGAGAGGGAGGACGTCATCGTCAGCTTCGACGGCCTGATCGGCGGCGGAGAGTTCATGCGCCGGCTGGTGGCCATCCTCAAGACGCTGGAGTCGGCCCTGGGGGTTCCCGTGGATGTCGAGTTCGCTTACGACGGGGCGGATTTCTACCTCCTTCAGTGCCGTCCCCAGAGCCAGTCGGCCGAGGAATCGGCCATGGACATCCCGGCCGGCTTGCCCGCCGAATCCGTCCTGTTCACCGCCGACAGGTTCGTGTCCAACGGCCGCGTGTCCGACATCAGCCACATCGTCTACGTCGACCCGGACCGCTACGGGGAGATCGCCTCGCTCGAAGACCTGGCCGCCGTGGGCCAGGCCGTGGGCAAGCTCAACAAGCTCCTCCCCCGCCGCCGCTTCATCCTCATGGGTCCCGGCCGGTGGGGCAGCCGGGGCGATATCAAGCTCGGCGTGCGGGTCACCTACTCGGACATCTCCAACGCGGCCATGCTCATCGAAGTCGCCCGCAAGAAGGGCAATTACGTGCCCGATGTCTCCTTCGGGACACATTTCTTCCAGGACCTGGTCGAATCGGGCATCCGCTACCTGCCCCTCTATCCCGACGACCCGAAGGTCCGGTTCAACGACGCTTTCCTGCAGTCGGCGCCCAACCTCATCGCCCAGTTCCTGCCCGAGAACAAACGGCTGGCGGACGCCGTCCGGCTCATCGACGTCTCCCGGGCGTCGAACGGGAAACTCCTCCAAGTGCTGATGAACGCCGACCAGGAAAAGGCGGTGGCCTATTTCGGCGAGCCCGGTTCATCCCCGAGGGCCGTCGGCGGGCCGGGCCTGGGCGGCTCCCGGGACACGAACGAGCACTCCCGCTGGAGGCGGCGGATGGCCGAGCGGATCGCGCAGCTGTGCGACGCCCCGCGGCTGGGGGTGAAGGCGTTCTATCTCCTGGGCAACACGCTCAGCGGGCTCGACGGCCCGGACAGCGAGCTCAATCTCCTCGTCCATTTCGAGGGCGGCGCCGAGCAGCGCCAGGAGCTCGAAACCTGGCTCCAGGGCTGGAACGCCGCGCTCACCGAGACGAATCACTTCCGGACGGGCATCCGCCTCGAGCGCCTGCTGGTCTACAGAATTGTCGGCAGCGAAGCGACGGACAAGAAGTCCGCGGCGGCCGCCCTGGGGCTGGCGGAGGAATCTTTGTTCGAACTGCCTCTCGGCGTCCGGGCTCCGGCGCGCAAGCCGAGCGCCGGCTTCCCCGCGGACTCTTGACAGGCCCGATTTTTCTCTGTTATATACGACATCTGTTTTTTAAGGTTGTCGACAGCTGGAGACATCCATTATTATTATAAGGCTCCGCCACCATTCCATCTCCGGGAGGACTCACCGTGGCTGCTGAAAAAGACAAGGTCCAGGCCATCATCGCCAAGCACCGGGGACGGAAGAACAACCTGATGGCCATCCTGCAGGACATCCAGGCCGAATTCCGCTACCTTCCCCAGGATTGCCTGCGCGCCGTCTCCGAGACGCTGGACATCCCCCTGGTGGACATCGTCGGCGTGGCCACTTTTTACCGGGCTTTCAGTCTCAAGCCCCGCGGCAAGCACACCTGCACCGTCTGCCAGGGCACGGCCTGCCACGTCCGGGGCGCGCCGCGCATCCTGGACGAGTTCGAGGCGCGGCTTAAGGTCAAGGCGGGACAGACGACCGAGGACAAGTCCTTCACCCTGGAGACCGTGGCCTGCCTCGGCTGCTGCGCCATCGGCCCGGTGGTCGTCGTGGACAACGACTACCACGCCCACACCACGGTCCGCAAAGTCGGAGCCGTCCTGAAGAAGTACAGGAAATGAGTCGCGCCATGAAGACCCCCGATAAGCTCATGACGGCCCGAGACCTCCAGTCCCTGATCGACGAACACGTCCGTGTCCGCAAGTCGGAGAAGAAGACCGTCCTCACGGTCTCCTCCGGGACGTGCGGCCAGGCCCGCGGGTCGGTGAAAGTCATCCGTTCCCTGAGGCGCGCCCTGAAGGACCTCAAGCTCGAGAACAAGGTCCAGGTCAAGGTCACCGGCTGCCACGGGTTCTGCGAGGCCGAGCCGAACATCATCATCTTCCCCGACAACATCTTCTACCAGAAGGTCGCCCCCAGGGACGGCCGCAACATCGTCACCCAGACCGTCCTCAAAAAGAAGGTCCTGCCCCACCTGCTGTACGTCGACCCGGGCACGGGCAAGGCCGAAACCAAGGAGTCGGGAATCGGCTTCTACCGGAAGCAGAAACGCATCGTCCTGGGCGACAACGCCCTGATCGACCCCGAGAACATCGGCGATTATTTCTCGGTCGGAGGATACGGCTCCCTGCTCAAAGCCCTGAAACGGATGACCCCCGAAGAGGTCATCGCCGAGGTCAAGAAGTCCGGGCTTCGCGGCCGAGGCGGCGCCGGCTTTCCCACCGGCTTGAAATGGGAGTCGGCCCGCAAGTCGGCCGGCGAGACGAAATACGTCATCTGCAACGCCGACGAGGGCGACCCGGGCGCCTACATGGACCGCAGCCTGATGGAGGGCAACCCCCATCGCGTCCTGGAGGGCATGATGATCGGCGGCTACGCCATCGGGGCCCGGGAGGGGACGATCTATGTCCGCGACGAGTATCCCCTGGCGGTGAAGCACATCACCCTGGCCCTGGAGAACCTCTACCGCCTCGGGATTCTGGGGGAGAACATCCTGGGCACGGGGTTCGACTTCGACATCCGCGTGGCCAAGGGCTCGGGCGCGTTCGTCTGCGGGGAGGAGACGGCCCTCATCGCCTCGATCGAGGGCAAAGTCGGAGAGCCCCGCCAGCGCCCCCCCTTCCCCTCGACCCGCGGGCTGTGGGGCAAGCCGACCTGCATCAACAACGTCGAGACCTGGGGCAACGTGGCCCTGATCGTCGAAAAAAGCGCCGACTGGTTCGCCGAGACCGGCACGGACAACAGCAAGGGCACCAAGATCTTCTCCCTGGTGGGCAAGATCAACAACACCGGGCTGGTCGAAGTCCCCATGGGCATCTCCCTCCGGGAGATCATCTACGACATCGGGGGCGGGATCCCCGGCGACCGGGCTTTCAAGGCCGTCCAGACGGGCGGTCCCTCGGGCGGCTGCCTGCCCAGGGAGATGCTCGACCTGCCCATCGACTACCAGAGCCTGGCCCAGGCCGGGTCGATCATGGGCTCGGGCGGCATGATCGTCATGGACGACAAGACGTGCATGGTCGACGTGGCCAAGTACTTCCTGAACTTCCTGCGCGACGAGTCCTGCGGCAAGTGCGTCTCTTGCCGCGAGGGCACGCAGCGTATGTGGGAGATCGTCAAGGGCGTCACCGACGGCACCGCCGCGCTGGCCGATCTCTCCGTCCTGGAAGAGCTGGCCGCGGCCGTCAAGGACGCTTCCCTGTGCGGCCTGGGGCAGACGGCCGCCAACCCGGTGCTCTCCACCCTGAAGTACTTCCGCTCCGAGTACGAGAAGCACGTCCTGGAGAAGAAGTGTCCGGCCATGGTCTGCAAGGAGATCATCTCCTCGCCCTGCCACTACACCTGTCCCATAAGCCAGGAGGCCTCGACCTACATCGCCCTGGTGGCCGCCAAGAAGTTCGAGGAGGCCTACCGGGTCATCCGCCGGGACAACCCCCTGCCCTCGGTCTGCGGCCGCGTCTGCAGCCGGACCTGCGAGAGCGCCTGCAAGGCGGGCGAGATCGGCGACCCGATCGCCATCCGCGCCCTGAAGCGGTTCGTTATGGACTGGGCCAAAGAAAAAGGGCTGGACGACCCGGTCAAATTCCCCGTGACCAAGACCCAGAAAGTGGCCATCATCGGCGCCGGTCCGGCGGGCCTGGCCGCCGGCTACATGCTGGCCGGCAAGGGCTTCCCCGTCCGGATCTTCGAAGCCCTGCCCGTGCCGGGCGGCATGCTGGCCGTGACCATTCCCAGCCATCGGCTGCCCAAGGACATCCTCCAGGACGACATCGACCACATCATCAAGTCGGGAGTGACCGTCCGGACGAACACCGCCCTGGGCAAGGACTTCACCCTGGACGACCTCTTCTGCCAGGGCTACAAGGCCGTCTTCCTGGCCACGGGCGCCCACAAGCCGATCGAGATCGGCGTTCCGGGCGAGGAGGCGGAGGGCGTCCTGCAGTCCCTGGAGTACCTCAAGGACGTCCACCTCGGCCGGCCGCCGGAGCTCGGCGGGCGGGTGGCGGTCATCGGCGGCGGGAACTCGGCCGTCGATGCGGCGCGCGTGGCGCTGAGAGACAAGAAGGTCAAGAAAGTCACGATCCTCTACCGCCGCACGAGAAAAGAGATGCCCGCCTATCCCGAGGAAGTCGAA
>Ga0194112_10003393_pt1 | contig 22195 bp, 17 predicted proteins | sample TA2MahC400mmetaG_FD_146191 | JGI IMG/M metagenome (GOLD analysis project Ga0194112, IMG submission 146191) | Freshwater microbial communities from Lake Tanganyika, Tanzania - TA2015016 Mahale Deep Cast 400m | ecosystem: Environmental > Aquatic > Freshwater > Lake | place: Tanzania: Lake... | reverse complement strand
CGGCTCCTCTCCTCCGGCCCCGAGGCAGGCCTGGGCGAAATCCGCCTCCCGCAGCGCCAGGCAGGCTCCTCCATCATGCCAGGCAAGGTCAACCCCGTCATCCCCGAGGCCGTCAGCCAGGCCGCCATGCTCGTGATGTCAAACGACCAGGCCATCGCTTTCGCCGCCGCCAGCGGCAACCTCGAGCTCAACGCCTTCCTCCCCCTCATCGCCCACTGCCTCCTTGAGAGCCTCGACCTCTTGGCCCGCTCCTGCGACATCCTGCGGCGCTTGTGCGTCGAGGGCATCGAGGCCGACGAGAAGCGTTGCCGCGCCCACATTGACGACTCCACCGCCACCGCCACCGCCCTCCTCACCTGTCTCAGCTACGAAGCCGTCTGCCGCCTCGTCAAGATCGCCGCCGACTCCGGCCAGAGCGTCAAGCAATGCGCCATCGAGCTCGGCCTCCTCACCGAAGCCCAGTTCAACGAAATGGTCAGCCCCGAAGCCGTCTGCCGCCTCGGCACCCCCCCGGTGAAGAATGGATGAATGGATGATTGGATGATTGGATGATTGGATGGGTGGATGATTGGATGGGTGGATGGGTGGATGAATGCCAGAGCAAGGAACCAACCAGCCTCCTCTTTCTTTCATTCATCCACGCATCCACGCAAGTCATAGGTGTCACATCTCCTTCAGATAGTTGCTCCTGCGGCGCGGCGGCGCTCATGACGCCCAGAGACGCCCATAGTGTGCCAACTGCGCCAAACGCGTGGGACTCGACCGGCATGGCCTCCGCGTTCTACCTCACGGACGACCTGCGCCCGGGCGGCGCGATACCCGAGCCTGCCACGCTCTCCCTCCTTGCCCTCGGGGGCCTGGGCCTGCTCCGCCGCCGGCGGAAGGCCGCGTAGCCACGCCCCCCGAACCTTGCCGCTGCCGTTGCACCGCCTGGCCAAGGCGCCCCATCCCTCGTCCCCACGCTCCGCGAGGCCGCAAAGGGGCCACACGGACCCACACGGACGACTGAGGCTCCGCTGTTGAGACAGTCGTCCGTGTCCGTCCGTGTTGGTCCGTGTGGTCTCTCCACGGCCTCTCCCGTCTCCGCCGTCCCCTTGCTTGACAGCGCCCGGCCCCCTGTGGCATCATCTTCTCTGGTTACGGATTGCGGATTGCGCATTGCGGATTTCCCGCGATGCAGTTGGCGTTCGACGACGAGGACGAAGACGAGGACGATTTCGGAATGGAACGCACTCCCAAGGGCTTGCGGCTGCACATCGGATTGTTCGGCCGGCGGAATGTCGGGAAATCGTCCCTGCTGAATGCCATCACCCGCCAGCAGGTCTCCATCGTGTCGGACGTGGCGGGGACGACGACCGACCCGGTCGAGAAGCCGATGGAGCTGCTCCCCCTCGGCCCCGTGCTGCTCATTGACACGGCGGGGATAGACGACGAGGGGGCGCTGGGCGCGATGCGCGTCGCCCGCACCCGCCAGGTCTTCGACCGCACGGACCTCGGGGTCGTCATCGCCGAGCCGGGCCACTGGGGCTTCTTTGAGCAGCAAATCCTCGACGAGCTCCGCTCCCGCGGCTGCCCAGTCATCGTGGTCTTCAACAAGAGCGACCTCGGCGAGCCCGACGCCGCACTCGTCGAGCGCCTCAAGAAGGAAAAAGTCCGCACCGTCCGCACCGTTTGTAGTGCGGCCTTCAGGCCGTATCTGGAAGGGGAACGGGCTGAAGCCCGCACTACGAACACGGGCGTCCTGGACTTCCGCCAGGCGCTGCTCGATGCGGCGCCGGCCGACTTCCTGAACAACCCGGCCATCCTCGCCGACCTCGTGGGGCCGGGCGAGATGGCCGTCCTCGTCGTGCCCGTGGACAAGGAGGCCCCCAAGGGCCGCCTCATCGTGCCACAGGTGCAGGCCATCCGCGACCTGATCGATGGCGACGCCTTCGCCCTCGTCGTCAAGGAACGTGAGCTTCGCGAGGCCCTCGACCGCCTCAAGACGCCCCCGCGCCTCGTCGTCACCGATTCGCAGGCGTTCCTCAAGGTCGTGGCCGACACGCCCCGCGAGATCCCCCTCACCAGCTTCTCCATCCTCTTCGCCCGCTACAAGGGCGACCTGGCCGAGATGGTGCGCGGCGCCCTCGCCTGCGAGACGCTGCGGCCCGGCGGCCGCATCCTCGTCGCCGAGGCCTGCTCGCACCACCCGATAGCCGAGGACATCGGCCGCGTCAAGATCCCCCGTTGGCTCACCCAACTGGTCGGCGGAAAGCTGCACTTCGACACCATGCAGGGCCACGACTTCCCCGACGACCTCTCCCCCTACAAGCTGGTCATTCACTGCGGCTCGTGCATGCTCAACCGCCGCGAAATGCTCACGCGGATTCTCCGCTGCAAGCAGGCCGGCGTGCCGATCACCAATTACGGCCTCGTCGTCGCCTACTCGCTCGGCATCTTCGAGCGCGCCCTCGAACCTTTCCCCGCTGCACTTGATGTCTATCGCGCATCCCTCCGAGTTGAAGTCCCGGCGCCAGGGTGCTATACTACTGTCAGGTATGACAAGACTACGTCAACACCATGAGGGGGAAATGAGATGGCTGGTTTGAGCACTCTTCAAGAGATCGAGACCGCAATCCGCGAACTCCGGCCCGAGGAGCAACGGGAGCTGGCGGAGAGACTGATGCAGCAGCTTCGGCAGCGAAGACCTAAGGCGCCTCCTGGCACGATAAAGGCGGCTGACTTCTACGGCTCTGGGAAGCACATTTGGGGCGATGAGGATGCGCAGGAGTACGTCAACCGCCTGCGGGAGGACCGCGAGTGTCCCTGAGCGAAGAAATCAGCCGAGTTGGCAGCCTATTCATAGACACATCAATCGCCATCTACCTCCTTGAAGCCCACCCGGAATTCGGTTCACTCGCGAAGCAGGTCGTCGAAGCATACCAATCGGGTTCTGTTTCCGGCTACACCTCGGTGGTCACTGTCACGGAAACCATCGCAAAGCCGGCGGCCCTCGGGGACGAGGCATACATCCAGAGATGCCTGAAGTTCCTTGAAGAGGATCCAACTCTCACCCTGGTCGAAATCACCCCACTGGTTGCCGAGAGGGCCGGCCGTCTGCGCGGCAAGTACCGGAAACTGAGAACCGCTGATGCGATGCAGCTTGCCGCGGCCATCCTCGCGGGGACCGAGGCCTTCGTGACCAACGATGTCGGCCTCAAGCGGGTGGATGAAATCCGGATCATCGTCCTGCGTGACTACCTGTGTGCACCCTCGAGCCGCGCTTCCCCCCTGTGGACAAGGAGGCAGCATGTCGCCCCTGCGGCTTCTCCTGGTAACAGCGGTCACTGCCCTGCCCTTCCCCTCGGCGCTCGATGTCTGTCACGAGGCTATTGCATCCCACCAATAACGCACTTGACGAACTGCAATGCGTCCTCTATGATGCGCTGGCGTGTGAGACGCTGTCTGGGCCGCTGCTTGGAGGCTTGGGATGCTCACAAACCTTGTGGTCAGGAACTTCAAGTACCTCGAGGAGGTCGAGGTTGAGCTCGGACAGACCGTCGTCTTTGTCGGCCCGAACAACTCTGGCAAGACCACCGCGCTTCAGGCTCTAGCCTTGTGGGAGATCGGCCTGCGCCGATGGAACGAGAAGCGCGCCGGGAAGCCCACACAGGAAAACCGCCCCGGTGTAGCGATCAACCGCCGCGACCTGATTGCAGTCCCTGTGCCCAACGCCAATCTCCTCTGGCGCGACCTCCACGTCCGGGACGTGCACTATGTCGGTGGCAAGGCCGTCGGAAGGAGAAATGTGCGCATCGACATCATGGTCTCCGGGGTAGCCGATGGGTCCGGTTGGCAATGTGGCCTGGAGTTCGACTATGCAAACGAAGAGTCCTTCTACTGCCGGCCTCTGCGGCTAAGCGAGGAGGAGACCCCCGAACGCATGGCCATTCCCGAGGCCGCGAAGGCCGTGCGTATGGCCTTCATGCCCCCCATGTCGGGCCTCGCCGCAAGCGAGACGCGACTCGACCTCGGCGCCATCAACGTTCGGCTCGGGGAGGGACGAACCGGCGAGATGCTGAGGAACCTCTGCTTCTTGATCTACAGCCAGGAGGACAAGCGCCTTTGGGAGGAACTCGTCCGGCAGATCAAACACCTCTTCCTTGTGGACCTTGACCCCCCGCAGTACATCGCGGAGCGAGGCGAGGTCACAATGACCTATCGCGAGCCTTCGGGCATCCGCTTGGACCTCTCGTCTTCAGGGCGAGGCTTGCAGCAGACTCTGCTCCTGTTGGCTCATCTCTACGGCAACCCGCGGACAGTCCTTCTGCTCGATGAACCGGACGCGCATCTGGAGATCTTCCGACAGCGGCAAGCGTACCAGTTGCTGACGGAGGTAGCCGATGCCCACGGGTCGCAGGCCATCATTGCCAGTCACTCAGAGGTGATCCTCAACGAGGCCGCCGACCGGGACGTGGTCGTCGCCTTTGTGGGTCGACCCCACAGGATCGACGACCGCGGCAGCCAAGTGCTCAAGGCTCTCAAGGAGATCGGTTTCGACCAGTATTACCAAGCCGAGCAGGCCGGGTGGGTGCTCTATCTCGAGGGCTCAACGGACCTGGCCATCCTGCGCGCGTTCGCAGAAGCCTTAGGCCATCCGGCCGGATCATTCCTTGAAAGGCCCTTCGTCCACTACGTGGGCAAGGAGCTGCTGAGGGCGCGTGACCACTTCCACGGGCTGCTGGAGGCCAAGTCGGACCTCCAAGGTATCGCGATCTTCGACCGATTGGCGAAGTCGCTCGATGCCAAAGGCCCCCTGGTTGAAATGGCCTGGGAGCGCCGCGAGGTCGAGAACTACTTGTGTTTCCCTGAGACGCTCATGGCCTACGCTCGTGCCCTGGGGGCCCAAGCCTCAGCGGGCCCCTTGTTCGCACCAGGGTTCGTCGCTAGAGCCGAGAACGCCATGTCGGAGGCTATCGAGGAAGTGCAGAAGGCTCTGGCCACACTGGGCAAGCCCGGGGCATTCTCCGCTGACGTGAAGGCCAGCGACGACTTCATGGACCCGTTGTTCCGGGAGTTTTTCAGAAAGCTCAAGCTGCCCAACCTCATGCAGAAGTCCGACTACCATGTCTTGGCGCGGCTGGTCCCGCGCGAGCTGATTCCGGACGAAGTGAGTCGGAAGCTCGACGCAATTGTCGAGGTGGCGCGCAAGGCTAAGTCAGCCGCCGGCGGAGGGTAGCATGATAGCGGGGCGAAGCACCCCGGCAGCAATGGTCATAGCCCTGATCGCTCTCATGTCGGCGGCCGGGGAAGGGGCCGCGCCGCAGGCGGCGGCGAGCCAGTATGGGATCACGTGGGCATTTGCCGAACCGGCACGGGTCGGGCGATTCGTGACGGGCGATTGGTGGGCGGTGGGGCCGGTGGTGGTGAAAGGGGTGACGCCTGCCCCAGCCGATGGCCGGAACGGCTCGGTGGTGAATCCCCCAGCGGGGAAGCGCCAGGGCTATGACGACCGAATCAGCGGCTACGACGCCTCGCTTCGAGCCGCGTTCCCGCTCGACCTCAAGCCAGGGCAATCACTGGTCACCACGGCGAGCGTGGAGAAGGTGGGGGAGAAGACGCCCGATACGGTGCCCGGCCAATACTGCCGCGGGCCGCTGCGAACGGCGGCCGTGCTGACCTGCGTGGCCGAGCCGCCCGCCGCCGATGCGTTCCGCCCGGCCTACGTGGGCGACAGGAAGCCGGCCTTCGCCGCAAGCCAGCTTCGCCGCGACCTCCTGCCCCGCCTCAAGCCCGTCGGGCAACTCCCCGACCTCAAGCTCCACGAGCGCTACCTCGAGCGAATCTGGCTCGACCACCTCCACGAATGGCCCAACCGCATGATGCACCCGCTCGAGAACATGCCCGACTACGGCCGCGAGATCACCAACATCGTCTCCAACGTCTCCCTGATGCTCCTCCTCGACGACCCGGCCCCTGTAGGCGGGGCGTCTCTGCCCCGCGACACGCTCCTCCTCCGCTTCGTGCAACTGGGCATTGACTACTACGGCGTCACGCAGTCGGACGCCGACCTGTGGCGGGCCAACGGCGGGCACAATTCGGGCCGCAAGATGCCCATCCTCTTCGCAGGCGTTCTTCTCGGCCACGATGGGATGAAGGGCGTGAAGGCCGCGTTCGCCGAGGACCAGCAGACCTACTTCGGCGCCGGCTACCGCGGCCAGAAGGCGCTCTGGACGATTGACACCACGGAGGCCCGCCGCCACGAGCACCTGCCGCCCGAGCGGTGGGCCGGCCCACCCTTCAAGGGCGACAACGACGGCTGGAAGTCCGAAGCCTACCGCCTCCTCAACGGCCCCACCTGGCCCGGCCAGGCCCTCGCCGCCCGACTCCTCGGCGCCAAGGGCCACTGGGGCCACGACGCCTTCTTCGACTACGTGGACCGCTGGGTGAGCGAGGCCGCCGACGGCACGGTTGACCGCAAGACCATGAAGCCGACCGGCTACCAGCCCTTCTACGGCGGCGCCGGCGGCTTCATCGAGGCGATATGGAATGCCTATCGCCCCAAGGCCGACGCAATCGGCGCCGAAGTGCTCGCCCGGGCGAGGAAGTGACAAGAGCCCCAGAATCACACGGACGGACACGGACACACACGGACGCATACGCGTCGGCCCCACAGTCACAAGTCCGTGGCCGTCCGTGCAAGTCCGTGTCACTCCTTCACGGTCTCAAGGGGTGCCCATGACCACCCTCCAGCTTCTCGACTATATCGGCACCTTCGCCTTCGCGGTTTCGGGCGCCCTCAAGGGCGTGCGGAAGGAGATGGACGTCTTCGGCGTGGCCGTGCTGGCGACGGTGACGGCCATCGGCGGCGGAACCATCCGCGATGCGCTCCTCGGCGAGAGGGTCTTCTGGCTCGGGGACCCGACCTATGTGCCGCTCGCCGTGGCTGCGGCCATCGTGGTCTTCGTCCTCTACCATTGGGTGCAGAGGGTGCGGTGGGAGCTGCTGATCGCCGACGCCATCGGGCTGGGGGTGTTCACGGCCATCGGGGCGACGAAGGCCTGGCAGGCCGACGCGGGCCTCGTGGGCGTGGTGACTATGGCCTGCCTGACGGGCGTGGGCGGGGGCGTCATCCGCGACGTGCTGGCGCGCGACGTGCCGGCCGTCCTCTGCGAGGAAATCTACGCCTCGGCCACCATCGCCGGCGCCTTCGCCTTCTGGGGCCTGATGCGCATCCACGCGGGCCTCGCGCTTGCCACCGTCGTCGCCGCCCTCCTCACCATCGCCATTCGGATAGCGAGCATAGTCCTCCACTGGGGCCTGCCGCGAAAACGCTTCGACTCAGAGGGGCCATAGCGAGCCGGCCCTTCTGTCGTCCTCGTCCTTCGTCCTCGTCCATCGTCCTCGATCCTCTGATAGGGAGGGAGAAGAGTCGAGGACGAGGACGACGGACGAGGACGAGGACGATTAAGGAAGAGCAAAGACCGCCAGCGCAGGTTTTGACTGAGCGCGGCCATAGGGGTAAGATGATAGGCCATGACGCCTCGCCGGATTGAGCTGCTCTGGAGAGAACCGGGTGCTTTTCCGCAACTGCCGGCTGATCACTCCCTGGGAAGAGCGCGCGGACGGCTGGCTGCGCATCCACGGCGATGAGATCGCGGCGCTCGGCCACTTCCAGGCGCCCGACACTCACCCCGGCGAGACCGTCGTGGACCTCGATGGCCTGATCCTCGCCCCCGGCTTCATTGACCTCCACGTCCACGGCTCGGGGGGCGGCCGCGCGTCCGACGAGGCGGGCATCGCGGCGATGGCGCGGTTCAACGCGCGGCGCGGCACCACCGCCTTCGCGCCCACCGCGCAATCGGTCGAGCCCGAGTGGCTGGCGGTCGTCGAGCGCTGCCGCGCCGAGCCGCCACACGGCGCGCTCGTCCTCGGTGCCCACGTCGAGGGGGTCTACGTCAATCCCGTCTGCATCGGCGGCCTGAGCCCCGAGCGCGCGAGGAGCGCTTACACCGAGGGCGAGCTGGACCCCGTCCTGGCGCGGTTCGGGGAGGCCATCGCGCTGATGACCCTCTCACCCGAAATCCCGGGGGGGATGGAGCTGATCCGCACCCTCGTTGCCCACGACGTCGTGGCCTCGGTGGGCCACTCGTGCGTGGGGTGGGAGGAGTTCCAGGCGGCGGTGGGCGCGGGCCTGTCGCACGCCACGCACCTCTTCAACGCCACGCGCTACGGCTACCCGCCGCCCGAGCGGGGCCTGAGCCGCGCACGCCTCGACGAAATGGTGATGCTGGCCGACGACCTGACCACCGAGGTCATCTGCGACGGCGTCCACGTCCACCCCATCATGCTCCGCCTGGCCCTCAAGGCCAAGGGGCTGAACCGCATCTCGCTGATCACCGACGCGAACTTCACGGCCGGCCTGCCCGAGGGGCGCTACACCCTCGAGGGCGGCCAGGAGGTCTACGCCCGGCCCGACGACGTCGTGCGCTCGGCCGAGGACAACCGCATCCTGGGCTCGAACCTGACGATGGACCGCGCGGTGCGCAACGCTGTGCGCCTCATGGGCGTCGAGCTTCGCCAGGCGGTCCAGATGGCCACGATCAACCCCGCCCGCGTCGCACGCGCGGCGAGCAGGATGGGCAGCCTCGAGGCCGGCAAGGAGGCCAACCTCGCGGCCTTCGACGAGCGCCTCAGCGTGCGCCTGGCCTGCGTCCGCGGCGTCATCGTCTTCGACCCCGAGGACCGCTGCCCGCCCTGCGTCCATCGTCGGGTCGTGGAGGAGTGAATGACGGACGGGGGGCACGGGAAACCCTGGAGGAGGAATTCCCCTTGACAATTGGGTGCGGACCTGTATACTGTTGTTCAAGGAGTATAGGAGTATGTCATCTACCAGATGTTCTCCTTTACCAGCGTTCGACGGGTGCCCGTGCGCCGGAGCGACGCTGGACAAGCTGCTCCAGCCTGCTGTTCTTACCGTGCTGGCCAGAGAAGAGCTCCACGGCTATCGCATCGCAGAGCGGCTCGCGGAGATGCGTCCCTTCCACGGACAGAGGCCCGACGTGTCGGGCATCTATCGTTCCCTGCGGGCCATGGAGCGGAGAGGGCTGGTCGTGGCGGCTTGGGACACCTCGTCCTGCGGCCCGGCCAAGCGCCTCTATACGCTCACGCCCGGCGGCCGCCAGTGCCTTGAGCGCTGGGTGGGCACCTTGGGGCGATACCAGGAGGCGGTGTGCGGATTGCTGGCGGCGGCGAGGAGGGCCGTCGCAGCGAAGCCGAAGCGCAGCGGGAGGAGAAAGAGCACCGAGGGATGAAGCAAGCGGGGCACCTGGCTCGGGAGTGCGCGGCGGAGCTGATCGGCACGTACATCCTGGTCTTCTTCGGGACTGGCGCGGTGCACGTGGCCGTGCTCACCGGGGGGCTTGTGGGCCTGTGGCAGGTGGCGGTTGTGTGGGGCATCGCGGTTTCCCTCGCCATCTACGCCACGAGCGCCGCCAGCGGCGCCCACGTCAACCCTGCGATGACGTTGGCCTTCGTCGTCTGGCGGGGGTTCCCGGTCCGGAGGGCCGCATTCTACGTCGCCTCGCAACTCGCCGGTGCCATTGCCGCCGCCGCGACGCTTCACGCGATCTTCCACGGCTTGATCGGCCAGTTCGAGGCCGCGAAGGCGCTGGTCCGGGGCCAGCCCGGCAGTGAGCTGTCGGGGATGCTCTACGGAGAGTATTTCCCCAATCCCGCGTTGCTCGGCACCACGCGGGCCGCTTTCCAGGGGGTCAGCTATCTTCAGGCCATGCTCGCCGAGGGGATCGGGACCGCGTTCCTGGCCTTCTTCGTCTTCGCCGTCACGGACGTCCAGAACCCCAAGCGCCCGCTGGAGACGTTCTCCGCGCTCTTCATTGGCCTGGCTGTGGCGATCGTCATCTCGGTTGTCGCCCCTCTGACTCAGGCGGGGCTGAATCCCGCTAGGGACTTTGGGCCGAGGCTCTTTGCCTGCCTCGCGGGCTGGGGCGCGATTGCAATCCCGGGGCCGCGGGGCGGCTTCTTCAGCGTTTACGTCCTGGCGCCATGCCTTGGCGCGCTCGTGGGTTCGGCGGTGTACGTGCTGGCCATCGCGCCGGGGCTCGCGGTGGCGCCGCAAGCACAGGAAGAGGCCCCACAGGAGCGAGTGGAGTGACTCAGCCCAGGCTCGTCCTCGTCGGTGGCTTCCTGGGAGCTGGCAAGACGACGCTGCTGGCGAAGGCCGCTGAGCGGCTTGCCCGCGCGGGCAAACGCGTCGGCCTCATCACCAACGACCAGGCCACGAGCCTCGTAGACACTGCGCTCCTCGAGCGGCGGGGCGCGAGCGTCGCCGAGGTCAGCGGCGGGTGCTTCTGCTGCCGGTTCGACGACCTCATCTCGGCGCTCAGGCTCCTGATGTCGGGCCAGCCCGACGCTGTGATCGCGGAGCCCGTGGGGAGCTGCACGGACCTCTCGGCCACGGTGCTCCAGCCGCTCAAGGCCCTTTACGGCGAGCTGTTCCGCGTCGCTCCTTTCTCGGTCCTCGCCGACCCCATCCGCCTGCGGGAGGCGTGGGGCCGGGGGGCCGAATGCCGCTTCCCCGACAACGTGATGTATATCTTCCGCAAGCAACTGGAGGAGGCCGACCTCATTGTCCTGAACAAGGCGGACACCCTGTCGCCCGCCGAAGTGGGCGAACTGAAGCGGCTGGTGGCGGAGCACTACCCGGGGAAGGTCGTCCTGGCGCTCTCGGCCCTGAGGGGCGACGGCCTCGACGAATGGCTGCGGCTTGTCTCAGAGGACCGGCCCGCGGGCCAGCGCATCGCGTCGGTGGACTACGATGTCTATGCGGAGGGCGAGGCGATGCTCGGCTGGCTCAACGCCTCCGCCCACCTCCACGCCGAGGGAGGGGCCGACTGGCGGGCCTTCTGCCTCGACTTCCTGGCCAGGGCGCAGGCGGAGACGCGCGCCCGCTCGGCCGAGATCGCCCATCTGAAGCTCCTCCTCTCCGCCGGCGAAGGGAGCATTGTCGCCAACGCCACCGGGAGCGGCGTGCCGCCATTCGTCCAGGGTGCCATCGCCGGCTCGCCCGAAGATGCGGAACTCCTCGTCAACGCCCGCGTGAGGCTTGCCCCGCAGGAGCTGCGGGAGACTATCGAGGGCTGCCTTCGCGCGGCGGCGGGCCGGGGCATCGCGGTCAGCCTGGGCGAGGTCCGCAGCTTCGCCCCCGCCCGCCCGCGGCCGACCCATCGCTTCGCCAGCGCCGTCTAGCGACCTGCCCCGTGGCGGTTGACCGGGCACGCCAGGGCCGGTAGAATGGCTGCGCGGCGAGAGCGAGTCCCCTTCGGCCATCGAGGAGACACTGGATGAGCATGAGCCGGCGCGAGTTCGTCATTGCCGGGGCGGCACTTGGGGCAGGCGCCGCCCTTCCAACCACGGCCCACACAGCGGAGACGCCCATGGCCAAGCAGGAAGCGGTGCTGAGGATCTCGTCCCAGGAGGGCGTGATGCCGGGCAAGAGCCTGGAGGAGAAGCTCGACAAGATGGAGAAGCTGGGCATCGAGGGCCTGGAGATCGGCAGCGCCATCGGCCGCGAGGAGGCGCTGCCCAAGACCCTGGACGGACGCAAGGTGAAGGTGAGCGCCGTGTGCATGGGCTCGCTGGGCGGCCGACTCGTCAGCTCCGACAAGGCCGCCCGCGAGAAGGCGGCCGAGGACATCAAGCGCCACCTCACCGCCGCGGGAGCCGTCGGCTCCACGGGGTGCATCTTCGTCCCATGCTTCAACGGCGAGCAGGACAACAACGACAAGGCGCTCCGCGCCGCCCTCGCCGCCTCCGATGCAGGCAAGGCGTTCGAGAAGGCCGCCGGCCACCGCAACGCCGAGATTCGCAAAATCCTCGTGGACATGCTCGGCCCCATCGGCGAGCACGCCCTCAAGTGCAACACCCGCATCCTCCTGGAGCCGCTGAACCGCACCGAGGCCTGGTTCCTGCGCCAGGTGGCCGACGCCGCGGCCATCGCCCGCGACTGCAAGAACATGGGCGTGTGCGTCATGGGCGACTTCTACCACATGGCCATCGAGGAGCCGAGCCTCATGGGCGCCTTCATCTCCGGCGGCCAGTGGCTCCACCACATCCACCTCGCCTCCAAGAGCCGCGTCCTGCCCGGCCAGGACAAGGAGCCCGACGAGGCGAACTACCAGTCGGGCTTCCGCGGCCTCAAGGTCATCGGCTACCAGGACTTCATGAGCTTCGAGTGCGGCTGCCGCGGCGACCGCGAGGCCGAGCTCCCCAAGTGCGTCGCATTCCTCCGCGAGCAGTGGGACCTCGCCAAGGTCTGACCTGCGCCCCCGTGCCCGCGCCCCGTTGCATTCCGCGGCGCTTTCAGGTAGGCTGATATATAGAGCAAGGGACGGGGCGGGGCGGGTGTGACTGGGCGAGTGCCGTGGCGATGGAGCCGAATGCCGCAGCCCACATCAGCAGGCCGCACGCGCTCCGGATGATCGCGTGGGAGCTCACGCGCGCCTGCAACCTCGCGTGCCGCCACTGCCGCGCCGCAGCCACCTCCTGCGTGCCGCCAGGCGAGCTCTCCACCGAGGAGGCCACGCGGCTCCTCGACGACATCGCGTCGTTCGCCCAGCCGACCATCATCCTCACGGGCGGCGAGCCGCTGCTGCGGGCCGACCTCTTCGACATCGCGGCCCACGCGGCCTCGCTCGGCCTGCGCACCGTGGCCGCCACGAACGGCTCGCTCCTCGACGCCTCCGCCGCCCGCCGCCTCGCCGACGCAGGCGTCCGCCGCGTGAGCATCAGCCTCGACGGCTCCAACGCCGCCAGCCACGACGCCCTGCGCGCGGTCCCCGGCGCCTTCGACAGCGCGCTCCGCGGCATCGCCGCCGCGCGCGAGGCCGGCTTGCCATTCCAGATCAATACGACGCTGACGACGGACAACGCGGCCGAGCTCCCCGCCCTCTACGACCTGGCTGTCCGCCTCGGAGCCGCCGCCTACCACGTCTTCCTCCTGGTCCCCACGGGCCGTGCCGCCGCCCTCCGCGGCATGGAGCTCGACGCCCCCCGCTACGAGGCCGTGCTCGACTGGTTGGCCGAGCGCTACGCAGCGTCGCCCATCGAGATTCGCGCCACTTGCGCCCCGCACTTCTACCGCATCCTGCGCCAGCGCGGCATCCCCACCCAGGCGCGCGGCTGCCTCGCCGGACAGTCCTTCTGCTTCATCTCCCACACCGGCGACGTCCAGCCCTGCGGCTACTTCGACCTCCAGTGCGGCAACGTCCGCACCCAGAGCCTCGCCGAGATCTGGGAGGCCGCGCCCCTCTTCGCCGACCTGCGCGACCCTTCGGCCTACGGCGGCAAGTGTGGCTGCTGCGAGTTCCTCGCCGTCTGCGGCGGCTGCCGCGCCCGCGCCTACGAGGCCACCGGCGACCCCCTCGCCCCCGAGCCCCTCTGCGCCTACCTCCCCGAGCCCGTCCGCAGGCCTCTTGCTTGACATGGGCCATGAACCGCACTACCATGTGGCAGGCATACGTGGCGAAGAAGCTCGCGAGGGCGAATGATGGCCATCGGACGGGTTCTCTTCACGGCCGGCAGCATCGCGCGCAGGGTGGGGGAGCTTGCGGCGGAGATTCGCCGCGACTACGCGGGGCGCCCCCTCACCATCGTCGGCGTGCTCCAGGGGGCGGTCACCTTCGTCGCCGACCTCCGCGAGGGACTCGGCCCGCAGGTCGCCGTCGAGTTCGTCGAGGCGTCGAGCTACGGCGACGGCACGGAGCCGCAGGGGCCGGTCGCGCTCGGGCAAGCCGGCGGACTCGACCTCGCCGGCCGGGACGTGTTGCTCGTGGACGACATCGTGGACACTGGGCGCACCCTTGCCGCGGTCCGCAGCGAGGTCGAGGCGATGGGGCCGCGCTCCGTCCGAACCTGCGTCCTCCTCGACAAGCCGAGCCGCCGCCAGATCGCCGTCCCGCTCGACTACTGCGGCTTCGTCGTCGGCAACGTCTTCGTCGTCGGTTACGGCCTCGACCACGCCGGCCGCTACCGCGACCTGCCCCACATCGCGCGCCTGGAGCTGGCGGGCCGCTGAGCCCTGTCCTGCCTGCCTCGGCAAGGCTTGCCTTGTAGCTGCAAGCACGGTACAATGTAGTTCCTGTTGCGGAAAGTCGTAGGGACACGCGGCTCGCGTGTCCACCCCCCACGGAAGACGACAGGCGAGCCGCCTGTCGCTACATCTGCCAGCGAAGTGCGTGGCGGTGCGATTGCCGCAACAGAAACCGATGAGCATTGAAGGTTGCACCCCGCCAATGGCCCGCTTGGCACTTGCCCTTGCCGCTCGGACGCTCGCCCTGATGGCCGCCGCTTCGGGGGCGCAGGCGGCCGAGCCGAAGGCGCCCCCGCCCGGCGAGGCCGTCGGGGGCACTGGCGTCTCGGCCGGCCTGTGCGTCCTCGTGGGCGGCGACCCCGCGCGGGCCAGCGCGCTCTGCGGCCAGGGGCGCATGCTCGTCCACGTCCTGGCTCTCGACGACGCGGCGTGCGCCGAGGCCCGCCGGCGTCTCGCCGACGCGGGTCTCTATGGCGTGGCGAGCGCCGCGGTGTGGCGCGAGCGCGGAGGCCTGCCCTACGCCGACAATCTGGTGAACCTGTTGGTGGCCGATTGCGAGGCCCTCGGCCAGGCCGCGCCCGCCGAGGCCGAGGTCCTGCGCATCCTCGTGCCCGGCCGCGGCGCCGCCTGGCTCAAACGCGACGGCAGGTGGGCCGCGCTCCGCAAGCCGATGCCCAAGACCCTCGACGGCTGGGAGCAGTACTGGTACGACGCCACGGGCAATCCCGTCTCGCGCGACGAGGCGGTGAAGCCCGGCACCGGCCTCCAATGGATCGCCGGCTCGATGGAGATCGCCGACGACAACGGCTATCGCCTCTCGGGCGGGCGGCTCATCTACAAGCGCCGCGTAGGCGGGGCGTCTCTGCCCCGCGACTCGGCCGCGCAACTCGTCTGCCGCGACGCCTTCAACGGCCTGCCCTGCTGGGTCCGCGACGTGACGCGCACCGACCACTTCAACCGCCCGCTGATGGGCAAGCTCACGCCGCTGGTGTTCACGGCCAACCGCATCTACACCGTGCTGGGCGCCGAGGGCCAGCCCATCGTGGCGATTGACGCCGACACGGGCGAGACGGTGCGAACCTACGATCAGGCGGGCACCACCTTCACCCGCAACAGCCCCCGCAGCGAACCGCTCCGCAAGGCGAAGTTCTTCAGCGACAACTACGGCCGCGGCAACCTCGCCGCCCACGACAGCCTGCTCATCCACACCGTGGGCAACGAGCTCTTCGTCGTGGACGCCGCCACGGGCGCACGCAAGTGGCATTTCAAGGGCGACGACTACCTCCTCATCCAGAAGCCCACGGTGAACCCCGACGACGCTGAGCTATATGCGGTGGGCTGCAACAAGGAGGCCGAGCGCTCCTGGGGCGGCGGACGCAACCCCGGCCAGCGCGCCGCAGCCGTCCTCGCCTTCGACCTCCGAACCGGCGCACGCAAGTGGACGACGCCCATTGACGACCGCCACGTCACCCACGCCGTCTACGGCGAGCGCACCCTCGTCGTCTATTCCGCCCAGGACAACGGCCCGCGCGAGGAGGAGTGGATTTTCGGGGCCATAGACACGGCGAGCGGCAAGTTCCGCTGGCGCCACGCCTGGTCGCGCGAGAAGCCCCTCTGGCAGATGCAGCGCCGCGAGGCCGTCATCCGCGGCGGCAGGCTCTACCTCCTCTCACACGGCGTGTCCGTATTCGGCCTCAAGAGCGGCGAGCCCCTCCGCCACTTCGTCGGCGGCAACTCCCGCTGCGAGACGAGCAAGGCCACGGCCAACTACCTCCTGATGGCCTTCAGCCAGTTCATTGACTATCGGGCCGAGCCGCCCCGCGCCATCCGCGTCGGCCTCAGCCGCGGCTCCTGCGGCTCCGGCTTCTTCCCAGCATACGGCATGGTCCACTACCTGCCCAACATGTGCAATTGCGACAACTGGGTCCGCTTCCACGTCACGGCCTCCTCCGAGCCTGTCCGCGAGCCGCTGCCCGACGCCCAGCGCCTCATCCGCGGCCCCGCCTTTGCTGAAATCCGAAATCCGAAATCCGAAATCCGAAATGGCGAAGACTGGCCGATGTTTCTCCAAGGCCCCCAGCGGGGCGCCTGGACGGCCTCGGCCCTGCCCGCGAAACTCGCCCCGGTCTGGAACACTGCCATCCAGCCGCCACCCGGTCTGCCCCCTCTCCCTCGGGGAGAGGGCGGGGGTGAGGGTGCTTCTCTTCCCCCTCTCCCCCGGGGAGAGGGCGGGGGTGAGGGTGCTTCTCTTCCCCCTCTCCCCCGGGGAGAGGGCGGGGGTGAGGGTGCTTCTCTTCCCCCTCTCCCCCGGGGAGAGGGCGGGGGTGAGGGTGCTTCTCTTCCCCCTCTCCCCCGGGGAGAGGGCGGGGGTGAGGGTGCTTCTCTTCCCCCTCTCCCCCGGGGAGAGGGCGGGGTGAGGGTGCCTGGGGCCGCTGCAACGGCCCTCACCCTCCCCTCTCCCCAAGGGAGAGGGATAATCGCCGCCGACTGGCTTGACACGAACGACTACATCGGCCCCGTGAGCGCGCCCGTGGTGGCCGGCGGGCTGGCCGTGGCCGCCGTCCGCGAGCAGCATCGCATCGAGGCCCTCGACGCCGCCACGGGCGCGAAGAAGTGGAGCTTCACCGCCGGCGGCCGCGTCGTCACCCCGCCCACGCTCTACGGCGGCCTGTGCCTCTTCGGCTGCCGCGACGGATGGGTCTACGCCCTCCGAGCCGACACCGGCCGCCTGGCCTGGCGGTTCCTCGCCGCACCATACGAGCGCAACATCGTGGCCTTCAGCCAGGTCGAGTCGTCCTGGCCACTCCTCGGCTCGCTGCTGATCCACGACGGGCTGGCCATCGCCGTCGCGGGCTACCACCCGATGGCCAACGGCGGCATCCACGTCTGGGCGCTCGACCCGCACACGGGGGCCATCAAGTGGCACAAGACGCTCAGCCGCACGCCCCAGTGGGTGGACATCTCGCAGCCGCGCGCGCGCATTGACCAGCCGCACCCCACCGCCCGCAGCGTCGGCGGCTTCGAGGCCAACACGGTCGTGAGCAACCTTGCATATGGCGACGGCGCCTACATTCGCTTCTCAGGCGCCGCGCTCGCCGCGAAGACCGGCGAGCTCTTCGACCCGCCCGCCGACAAGGGCAAGGGCCTCCAGGGCCTCTACGCGATGGGGCCTGGCCCCACGCGGTTCCTCATCAACTCCGACAAGTATCCGCAGTTCCGCCGCCACTACTCCACCGAGGGCTACCTCGGCCCCTACGCCTCCGGCTCGCAGATCATCGCCACGTTCCCCGAGGCCAGGGAGGCCATCCCGTGCGTCGGCTGCGCCTTCGCCGGCGCCGACGCCGTCGTGCTCCAGGGCAACAAGGGCGAAGGCGTCCTGCGGCGCTACGACACGCGCAAGCTCGCCAGCCGCGACGCCGCCCGGAGCGACGACACGCCGGCCTGGAGCCGCGTGATAGACGGCGACTTCCGCGCGCAGCAGAAGGGCCAGAAGCTCTACCACTACTCCTCCCTCATCGTCGCGGGCGATTCGGTAGTCGTGGCCGGCCGCATCAAGGGCCGCGCCCACCAGCCCGACCCCGTGCCTGGCATGCGGCAGGTCGCCGAGGGCGTCCTCAAGACCTTCGACCTCCGCACCGGCGAGCCGCGCCAGGCCATCGAGCTGGCCGCCGCCCCCGTCGTCAGCGGCCTCGCCGCCGCCGGCGGCCGCCTCTACGTCACCTGCGAGGACGGCTCCCTCCGCTGCCTCGGTCCTGCGCAGTGAGTTGCGGGCACAGCCAGTTCCTGTACAATGCTGCCTGCCACCAAGAGGGAGGCCGCAAGGAAGGAGACACAGGGCGATGGCGAAGCTGAAGGTCGGGTTCATTGGCACGGGCAAGATGCCCGAGAAGCGCGGGCCGATGGGCTACGCGATGGCCTACGAGCACGCCGAGGGCTACAGGAAGCTGGAGACGTGCGAGATGGTGGCCTGCGCCGACATCGTGCAGGAGAATGCGGACGCCTTCGCCGCGAAGTTCGGCGTCCCACGCACCTATCTCAACTACCGCGAGATGCTGGAGAAGGAGAGGCCCGACGTCGTAAGCGTGTGCACCTGGCCGAAGCTGCACGCGGAGATGGCCATCGCGTGCGCCCAGGCGGGCGTGCGCCTCTGCCACTGCGAGAAGCCGATGGACATCTCGTTCGGCGGCGCCCGCAAGATGCTCCAGGTCGCCGCACAGTACGGCATGCACCTGAACTTCAACCACCAGCGCCGCTACGGCAAGCCCTTCCGCGAGACCAAGCGCCTGCTCGACGCCGGCGAGATCGGCACACTCGTCCGCATGGAGGCCAACACCTGGGACCTCTACGACGGCGGCACGCACTGGGTGGACATGCTCAACTACTTCAACAACGAATCTCCGCCCAAGTGGGTGCTCGGCCAGATTGACGCCCGCCGCGAGGTGCGCGTCTTCGGCGCACCCGTCGAATCGCAGAGCCTCTCTCTCGTGAAGTACGCCAACGGCGTCTTCGGCGTGATCGTGACCGGCTTCGAGAGCGCCCGCGCGCTCGGCGCCGCATTCAGGCTCCACGGCACGGGCGGCGTCATCGAGATCGCCTGGGACCCCAAGCCGGGGCCGCTCGTCCGCTACTGGAAGCAGGGCGTGGCGGACTGGATTGCGGTGGACTGCGGCGCGGAACACCTCCACGGCCCCGGCTACATAGACCGCGCCATCGCGGACGCGGTGGGCTGCCTGCTCACGGGCCGCGAGTGCGAGCTATGCGCCCGCCACGCCATCAACGCCACCGAGATCATCTTCGCCTGCTATGAATCGAGCCGCCGCCGCGCCCGCATTGACTGCCCGCTCGACATCGCCGACAACCCGCTCGAAACCATGATCGCCCACGGCGACGTCCCCTTCGCTCCCGCAAGTTGACAATAGGCCGCCCGCAATCGTCCTCGTCCTCGTCCCTCGTCCTCGTCCTCGACTCTTCTCCCCCCAACAGAGGAGAATCGAGGACGAAGGACGCGGACGAGGGACGAGGACGATATGAGAAAAAGGCAGTTTCGCCAGAGGGCCTGACACGCCGCGCTCCTCCCTCCGGCCCGTCGGGGGCCATCGGCTCTGGCGAAACTGAGCCGCCGCCGGCTCACCGCCCGGCATTCCCTCTGGACAACCTGTCAGTTGTGATCGTAGCCCCACTGTCCTAAGTGACGGTCTGCCAAGGCGTTACGGCGCTGGCCTCCCGCTCGCCCCACTCTCGGGGTCCCCGATTTCTTGACGGGCGACGCCAAAAGGGGTCCTATCCGAACAGCGCGATCTGGGATCGTCCAAAAGGCTTTGGGAAGGAGGACTGCGATGGTCACCAGAGCGGTCGCGTTGGCGGTGGTTCTTCGTGTGGCGTGCGAGCTGGCGCCGGGCGGCGAGGCGGCCGGGACGCCGGGGCGGGTGGACGCGGTGATGCTTCACCGGGGCCAGGCGGCGGTGACGCGGGTGGTGGCGGTGCCGGCCGGCGCAGGGCCGATGGAGGTCGTGGTGACGGACCTCCCCGAGCGGGTGGTGCCTGAGAGTCTCTACGCGGACGACGTGGAGGGCCTCCAGGTCCGCGCCGTCCGCTACCGGGAGCGCGCGGTGGTGGAGGAGCCGCGCGAGGAGGTGCGCAAGCTCGACGCCCAACTGGAGGCCGCCGAGAAGTCGCTCCGCGACCTCGGGCGCGACCAGGACGCCGTGAGGCGCAAGCTCGCCCTCCTCGACAAGCTCGGCAGCTTCTCGGCCGCAGCCACGGGCGAGGACCTCAAGAAGGGGGCGCTCCAGACCGCCGAGCTCACGAAGCTCGCCACTTTTGTCTTCGAGCAGCAGGACGCCCTTGAGAAGCAGTCGCGCGAACTCGACGAGCGCGCCCGGAAAGGAAATGCCGAGGCCGACACGCTCCGCCGCCGCCGCGCCAGCCTGACCCCAAACGCCGGCCGCACGGCGCGCGAGGCCGTCATCTTCCTCGAAAAGCAGAAGCCGGCTCCCGCCGAAATCCGACTCGGCTACCTCGTGCAGGGGACCGATTGGACGCCCGCCTACAACCTCCGCGCACGCGACGGCAGCGCCGAGGTGGAGCTCGAGTACAACGCGAGCATCCAGCAACTGAGCGGCGAGGACTGGCGCGGCGTCACCCTCACGCTCTCGACGGCGACCCCGACCCTCGCGGCCGACCCGCCCGGCCTGGCGCCCTTCAGGGTGTCGCTTGAGACCGGGGCCGAGGCCCGCGCGTCCCTCGACACCCTGCGTGCCGAGCGCGAGCGGCGCGCGGCCGAGGAGAGCTTCCGCTCCGCCGCCACGGAGGAGGCCCGCCAGCAGGCCGAGGCCGCCGCAAACACCGCGGCCGCAAGGCTCAACGTCCTCTACTTCCGCGGCAGCCCGAAGGCCGAAGAGCTCGCGCCCACCGAGCACAAGGAGCGCGGCGTCGCCGCCGTCGCCGTCGCCTACCCACTCCCCGGCCGCCACAGCATCGAGAGCCGAAGCGACCTCCAGACCGCGCGCGTGGCCGCGCTCAAGCTCCAGGGCGACTTCTACCGCCTCGCCGAGCCGACCCTCACCCGCTACGTCTACCGCCAGGCTCTGGTCACGAACAAGTCCGACATCGTGCTCTTGGCGGGAAAAGCGAGCGCCTATCTCGACGGCAAGTTCGCGGGCACGGGCACGCTCCCCCTCGTGCGGCCCGGGCAGCGATTCACCGCGGGCTTCGGGGTGGACGCCCGCCTCACCACCCGCCACAAGCTCACCCAGCGCCAGGAGAGCATCCTCGCGGGCAACAAGAGCCTCATCCTCACCTACGAAATCCTCCTCGAAAACTACAGCCCCCAGCCCCTCAGCGTCCGTGTCCTCGACCGCATCCCGATGCCCTCCGACGGCGAGATCATCTCGTCGCTCACGGAGACCCAGCGCCCGCTCAGCAGCGACCCGCTCTACGAACGCACCGAGAAGCCGAACAACATCCTGCGGTGGGACGTCGAGCTGCCCGCGGCCGCGAGCGACGAGAAGGCCGTGAGCATCCGCTACACCTTCAAGGTGGAGTTCGACAAGAACCTCCAGATAGACGCGGGGCGCACCATCGCCCCCCTCTTCGCCCTCGCAAGGCCCCTCGAGCCCTGGCGGGTCGAGGAGGCATGGTCGAAGGACGACACCCGCCTGGCCTTCGTGGTGGGGAAGCCCGGCGAGGCGGACCGGGTCACACTCGAGGTCACGCGCGGCAAGGATGGCAAGAACGCCATCGGCCGGCGGGTGGAGGCCGACCTCTCCGGCTATCGCTGGCTGCTCCTCGACATCGAGAACCAGATCGCCGCGGGCGTCCGCGTCGCAATCGGCCTCAGCGTCGGCAAAGAATGGAAATACTTCGAGTGCATGCCCACCTACGTGGGCGCCGGCGAGCACCCCAACGTGGTCTTCGACCTCACCGCGCCGGCCTACAAGAGCGAGGCCACCACCTGGCAGTACAGCGTGAGGCCGGAGAGCCTTCACGACGTGCGCGCCATCTACCTCGTCCTCTACCCCGCCGCCGCGGGCACCGTGGTCCTCCGCGACGCCAAGCTGGCCAAGTAGCCATACGGCTGTCGCCAACGTGGGAAGTGCTGCGACGGAGAAGGGCTGAACGGAACGCAACCGCGAGCGTACCGCCTGAGGCCCGCCCGGCCCCTCGCCAAGCAGAGCATTCGGCGCTACAGGACCCGCGAAAGGACACTGATCGCCCCGCAGCAAGAGGGCGTGAGGGAACTCCGTGCGGATGTAGCCCGCCTCTCCGAGGAGTATTCTCCCCGCCCCTGGCGGCCACTCGCCCTGCGCACAACATCGCGGAGTTGCACAACTCCGCGATACTCTGCCCCGGTTGGGAGCAGCACTCGATCAGGCGATTGGCGCCAGACTCGCCGGCTCGTGCAGGCGGGCCGCGGGCAGCCACTCGCCCTGCGCACAACATCGCGGAGTTGCACAACTCCGCGATATTCTGCCCCGGTCGGGAGCAGCACTCGATCAGGCGATTGGCGCCAGACTCGCCGGCTCGTGCAGGCGGGCCGCGGGCAGCCACTCGCCCTGCGCACAACATCGCGGAGTTGCACAACTCCGCGATATTCTGCCCCGGTCG
>Ga0194112_10003386_pt1 | contig 22212 bp, 7 predicted proteins | sample TA2MahC400mmetaG_FD_146191 | JGI IMG/M metagenome (GOLD analysis project Ga0194112, IMG submission 146191) | Freshwater microbial communities from Lake Tanganyika, Tanzania - TA2015016 Mahale Deep Cast 400m | ecosystem: Environmental > Aquatic > Freshwater > Lake | place: Tanzania: Lake... | reverse complement strand
CGATTGACGAACTTCTCGCAAACGTGCATCGCTTCCTCGAACGGGCTCAACCGTATCCAGGGGCCAGTCCCTCCCTTGCCAAGGCTAACACGCCAACTGCCGCTTAAGGAGTCTCACGTGGCCCCCCGTTCGATCCAGAATCGTGGCGAGTTATTTAGCAAGCTGGGCCGTGGAGGATGTCAAGGCGGCCGCGCGGCTAGGGTCAGTGAAGGCCGCGGTGACGGACGCGGAGGATGGCTCGGCGGTGGACCCCGCCGCGGTCGCGTTGCCAGGCCCGTACGGCGTGCGGGTTCTGCGAGTGCGGGCCACGGGAGAATGAGGGCGCCCGCGCTTGAAACCAACGCCGTCTTCGGCGATAGTGTAGGCCATGCGGTTCACCCTTGCCCTTGTGCAGTTCCGGTCCGAGCGTCACGCGCCGGAGGCGAATCTGGCGAAGGCCGAGCGCTTCGTGGGCCAGGCGACCGCCGCGGGCGCGCAACTCGTCGTCCTTCCCGAGTACTTCGTTACCGGGCCGCTGGGCGAGCGAAAGGACCTGGCGGACGGCGAGGGGCGCTATCGGGCCGCCTTCCAGGCGATGGCCCGACGGCATCAGGTTGACCTCGTGCCCGGCTCGTTCGCCGAGGCCGAGGGCGGCCGCTTCTTCAACACGGCCTACTACATTGACGCCCGCGGCGAGGTGCTGGCCCGCTATCGCAAGGTGTACCTGTGGCTCAGCGAGAAGCCGTGGGTAACGCCCGGCGACGGGGCCGCCGTGTGCGAGACGCGCTTCGGGCGGCTGGGCCTCGCCATTTGCTGGGACCTGGCGTTCCCCGAGCTGTTCCGCGCCATGCTGCGGCGTGGGGCGGAGGTGGTCGTGTGCCCGAGCTGCTGGTGCTTCGAGGATGCTGGGGAAGGGCAGCGACACAACCCGCAGGCCGAGGGGCTGTTCGTGGACTCCCTGTGCGTTGCCCGGGCGTTCGAGAATGAGATGGTGGTCGCCTTCTGCAACATCGCGGGCGGGTTCGACACGCCGGGCAGCCGGCGGCGCTCGATAGGCCACAGCCAGGTCGCCGTGCGGTTCAAGGGCGCGGTGGCCCTCCTCGGCCACAGCGACGAGGCGATACTGGTGGCCGAGGTGGACACGGCCATCCTCGCCGAGGCGGAGACCGCGTACGAGATCCGGAGAGACCTGGCCGCCAGGAGAAGTGGATGAATGGATGGGTGGATGAATGGATGATTGCCTGACACCCATCCACCCATCCATTCATCCATTCATCCCCCATACTGCGACGAGGAGCCAACAGTGGAAGCCAAGGAGCTGTACCAGCGGTATCTCATCACCAGCATGGTCGCCGGCTTCGAGCCCGTGGTGGTCGAGCGGGCATCGGGCTGCATGGTCGTGGGCGCAGATGGGAAGGAGTACCTCGACTGCTTTAGCGGCATCGCCACGGTGAATGCCGGCCACGGGCACCCGCGCGTGCTGGCCGCGGCGCGGGAGCAGATGGAGAGACTCGTCCATTGCTGCACTTACGTCTACTACAACCCCCGCGCGGCCGAGCTGGCGAAGCGGCTGGCCGAGGCCACGCCGGGCGCCCTCCAGAAGACCTTCTTCTGCAACAGCGGTGCCGAGGCCATCGAGGGGGCAGTCCGCCTCGCCAAGCAGTTCACCAAGCGGCGCGAGCTGGTGTGCCTGACGCTGAGCTTCCACGGGCGGACGGCCGGCACGCTGTCGCTCACGGGCAACCGCGGGCGCAAGAAGGGCTTCGGCCCCTACCTGTCGGGCGTGGCATTCGCCCCGGCCCCCTACTGCTATCGCTGCCCGCTGAAGCTGAGCTATCCGGGCTGCGGCGTGGCGTGCGCCGATTTCATGGACCACGTGCTGCGCTACCAGACGGCCGGCGAGGTGGCGGCGTTCGTCGCCGAGCCGGTGATGGGGGAGGGGGGGATCATCGTGCCGCCGCCCGAATACTTCGAGCGGGCCGCGGACATTGTGCGGAAGGACGGCGGGCTGTTCATCGCGGACGAGGTGCAGAGCGGCTTCGGACGCACCGGGCAGCTCTTCGCCATCGAGCACTACGGAGTCGAGCCCGACATCATGTGCATGGCGAAGGGCATAGCCGACGGCTTTCCCCTCGGCGCCTTCATCGCCCGGCCCGACGTGGCCGAGGCCTTCACCCCTGGCGACCACCTTTCGACGTTCGGCGGCAACCCCGTCTGCTGCGCGGCGGCGCTTGCCAATCTGGACGTGATGCGGGACGAGCGGCTGCCCGAGCGCGCCGCCGAGCGGGGCGAGCAGTTGATGGCCCGCCTCGCCGCGCTCAGGGAGCGACACCCCCTCGTCGGCGACGTGCGCGGCAAGGGCCTGATGATCGGCGTCGAGTTGGTCCGCGACGCCGCAAAGACCCCCGCCGACACCGAGGCCAAAGAGGTCCGCCGCCTCTGCCGCGAGGCGGGAGTCCTGGTCGGACTCGGCGGCGCATTCGGCAACGTCATCCGCTTCCAGCCCCCGCTCGTCATCACGCCGCAACAGGTTGACCGGGCCGCCGATGTGTTCGCTGAGGCGATGGGCAAGGTGGGATGACAGGAAAGGACGACTCGATGGATGGCCGCGTGACGCGGAGGGAGTTCCACAAGGAGGTGATGCGCGTGGGTATGGTTGCAGCAGGCGCTCGCGGGGCGATGGCCCTCGCCGCCGACCCCGTCGCGGCGGAAATGCCCAAGATCAAGCTCGGTCATCTCAGGGTTTCCCGACTGTTTCTGGGCAGCAATCCCTTCTTCGGCTTCTCCCACGGCAATCCGCAGGCGTCGGCTGACGAGATGAAAGCATACTACACGCCCGAGCGAATCATGGCGACGCTCGACGCCGCGGCCGACCAGGGGATCACAGGCGTCTGGACCCCCTGCTACGAGCATTGGATCGAGTTGTGGCTCAAGTACAAGGAGAAGGGCGGCAGGCTCGATGCCTGGATCGCCCAGCCCGACCGCCAACCGATGGAGAGGGACCTCAAGGCCGCCATCAAGAATGGGGCGAAGGCCATCTGCATCCAGGGCTGTCAGATTGATGGCCAGGTGAGCAAGAAGAAATGGGACGTGGTTCGCGGCTGGCTGGAGCTGATCAAGAGCCACAACCTGCCGGCCGGCATGGCCACGCACGGCGCCCGCACTCACCTCGAGGCCGAGGAGAAGGGGCTGCCGACCGACTTCTACCACCAGCCGCTCTATCGTCCCGACAACTACGTCCGCGAGGGCCTCGAGGAGTCGCTTGCCACCATCGAGAAGCTCGCAAAGCCCGTGGTCGCCTACAAGGTGCTCGGCGCCGGCCGCATCCTGCCTAAGGACACGCTGCCCGAGGTCCTCAAGCGCCTCAAGCGCAAGGACGGCATCTGCCTGGGCGTGTTCCCGAAGAAGCGGGACGAAATTGCGGAGAACGCCGCGCTGGTGCGGGAGCTCACGGCCCAGGCGTAAGGGATGCGAGCATGAAGAAGGCGCCCGGCGGGGAGCCGGGCGCCTTTGTGTGGACCGCGCCGGGCGGCAATCAGCTCTTGCGGCGGCGGCGCCGCAGGAGGGCGAGGGCGCCGAGGGCGAGGACGCTGAGCGTGCCTGGCTCGGGAATCGCCTGGGCAATCAGGCCGTGGAGCCAGATGCCCTGCTGGCCCTCGCGGAGGCCCACGGAAAGCTGGGCACCCGTCGTGTCCCAGAGGTACAGGTGCCTAGGGTCGGCGAGGTTCCCGATCTCGATCGTGTAGTCGAGCCCGCCCGGCGCGTCGAGGATGCCGGTGTAGAGGAAGATGGGTATCCAGTCGGTCGGAGCGATCGAGCTTCCCTCGCCGATGATGCTGAGGGTGAAGCTGCCGCCGAAGTGGAGGTCGCCCAGGACCTCGATGAGGTCGTGGTTCGTCGGGCTGGCGAAGCTCCACTCGTAGACCGCGCCGTTGCTGAAGCGCAGGTCGCCGTCGTTGCCGGTGGGGCCATTGACGATGAGGTGGCCGGTGCCGCTGACGGCGATGCGGCGGTCAATGGTGAAGTCGCCGGTCATCGTGGTGGGGCTGGCGGGGGTGCCTCCGCCGATGGTGGCGGTGCTGAAACCGACGGGGGCGGCGGTGGAGACCAACCGAGTGCCGGGAGCCATCGTGAGGTTGCCCATGCGGACCGGGCCGTAGTCGCCGTTGAGGCCGGCGTTGTAGAGGTACTGGATTTCGCCCGGGGTGAGAGGCCGATTGTAGACGACGAACTCGTCGAGGACGTTGGCGAAGGTCTGGCCCCACCCTGCGCCGTCGTTGCCGATCCAGTTGATGGCGGAGGTGCTGCGGCGGTTGACGGTGCCCACGAGGACGCCGTCCACATAGTAGTCGGTCGTGTCGTTGGCTCTGCCGACGGCGGCGATGTGGTGCCAGCCGTTGAAGGGCAGGAGGTCGCCGCCGGAGTCCATGAAGCCGCCGCCGCGGGTGTTGTCGTAGAGGCCGAGATTGTTCTGGCCCGACTGGACGATGATCTGGTGGTCGTCGCCGCCGCCGGTTCGGCGGGTCATCGTGCGCCAGTTGTCGGTGCCGTGGAGGTCGCGGAACCAGGCGGCGATGCTCCACTCGGTGCCGAGGGGCAGGCCGGTCCCTGGCACGTTGAGGTACTGGCTGCTGCCGTCGGCGACGGTCATGCCGTTGCCGATGCGGCCTGCGGCGATGCCGGCGCCGTTGGTCAGGGTACCGTTCCCCGAGGCGCCCAGGGTGCCGTCGTTGACGACGGTGGAGCCGGAGAGGTTGTTGAAGGAGTAGTAGACGGAGGCGCCCTGGGGGCTGCCGCCGGCCGGGGCGTTGAGGACGAGGGTGCCGCTGGCAACGTCCAGGGTGCCGTCGAAGCTGACGCCGGCCTGGCTGGCGTTGATCGTGGCGGTGCCGCCGACGCCGGCTCGGCCGGAGAGGGTAACGCCCGCAGGCACGCTCAGGGTGCCGCCGGCAGCGATGTTGAGCACGGTGTCCCTGCCCAGGCTCACGGTGCCGGGGCCGGTGACATTGAAGCTGGAGGCGGCAATGTCGGCGTTGAAGTGGCCGCCGCCGGTGCTGGTGCCGCGGACGTTGGCGGGTCCGCTGGCGTTAGGCCCGAGCGTGAGGCCGCCGCCGATGGTGAGGCCGCCCGTGGCGCCGACGGAGCTGAACCTGGCGATCCCCTCCTCGCCGGTGAGGGTGATCTGGGAGTCGGGGTCGAGGCGCAGGTTGCCGAGGGAGGGCATGAAGGCGGGGTCGCGCCCGAGGCCGTAGAGGGAGGCGAGTTCGGCGGGGGTCAGCGCGCGGTTGAAGACCATCACGCTGTCCATCTGGCCGTCGAGGTAGAAGTTCGCCACGTCCTTGCCGATGGTCCAGTTGTTGATGCCCCAGACGGCTGGGGTGTTGCGGAGGAGGGTGGTGTTCTGGTACATGTTCCAGCCGCCCGCGGGGTCGCTGGTGATGGCGACCATGTGCCAGTCGGCGCGGTTGATGGCGCCCGAGGGGACGATGTTGTTCACGCGGTTGCCGTCGGCGCGGAGGGTGGTGATGTAGGCCTGGCCATCGGTCCAGGTGTAGTGGCAGTTGCCCGTGCCGCCGAAGCCCATGAAGCCGGTGCGGGAGCCGTCGGTGGGGGTGGCGTTGGTGAGCTTCACCCAGGCGAGGACGGTGCCGGCGTTGGTGAACTGGCTGGCCATGCTGGGGAGGTTGACGAAGTCGCCTGCGCCATCGAGGACGAGTGCCCCGCCGACCGCTTGGGCGTTGCCCATGAAGGCGCCGTTGTAGCCGAACGGCCCGCTGTCGTTGGCGGTGCCGTCGTTGAAGTTGTAGAAGGCCACGTTGCCCGGGGGCGGGCTGCCGCCGGTGGGCAAGATGACGGTGAGGTTGCCGCTCGTGGCCGGGACGGAGTTGGCCACGCGGAGCGTGCCGCCGAAGTTCGCCCTCGCGGATCTGAGGTCGAGGTCGAACGACCCGTCGGCGATCAGCATGGCCGAGCCCTGGAACGCAGTGGTCACTGTGGTGTGCCGTGTGAGCGTGGTCGTGCCGCCCTGGAGGTCGAGGGTGCCGACCGTGGTGTTCTTGTGGCTGGTCAGGGAGCCGCCCGTGACCGTGATGTTGTTCGCGAGCAACTGCGGGCCGTGGGCGAAGGTGAGCGAGCCGTCCTCGACGCGGATGTTGTTGAGGATCACCTCGCCCGAGAAGGTGGCCGCGCCTGCCGTGGTCTTGCGCATCGAGGCATTGGGGCCGATGAGGTGGGCCGTCTGTATGCCGGCGCCGTTCTCGACCTCGAGGGCATAGGAGCCTGGCGTGGTGCTGGGGTTGGTGAGGGTGAAGCCACCGAGCAGTTGGCCGCCGGCCAGGCGCATCGTGGTCTGCGGCTGGAGCGTGGCGCGGGCGCTGGGGGGCCAGAGCTTGCCGCCCTGCACCGTGCCGCCGATGACGTCGATCCGCGGAATGTCGAGGATGGCGTCCTCGCCGAAGACGGTCGTGCCGGCCGTGGTGAGGGTGCCGCCGATCTGCGTGATGGTCGTGCCCGTGTAGAGCAACTGGAGTTCGGCAGGCGTCAGGGCGCGAGTCCAGAGGGCCACGTCGTCAATCTGGCCGTTGAACCAGTTGGCGCCCGGCCCATCCCAGATGCCGTTGCCGCCGATTCGGAAGTAGTTGGTGCCGCCGCTCGAGCCGCCCGAGGGCACGGTGGCGTTGGTGGCGACTTGGGTCCCGTCAATGTAGATGCGGTGGCCGGAGCTGTCGGCGATGTAGACGAGGTGGTGCCAGTCGGCCCAGGGGAAGCTCCCACCTTCGGGGTAGGGGGCTTGCTGGTAGCTGCCGCTGTTGGTCCACCAAGTGACCTGGCCGCCGTCGAAGCCGGCCTCGATGAGGTCGTTCTGGCCGTACAGGCCGATGCGGTTGCCGCCGGCGGTGGCCCGCACCCAGCCGGCCATGGTGAAGGCGGGCATGGCGTTGAGCGGGTAAGCGTTGGTCTCGACGGAGCTTGACGAGCCGTTGAAGCTGAGGGCGTTCCCTTCCTTCCCTGCGACCCAGGTGGTGTTGCTGAGCGTGCCCGTCGGGCCGCCGCCGACGAGGTTGGCCGTGGTGCCGCCAGCGCCCTCGTCGAAGGGCCAGTAGCTGATCAGCCCGGAGGGGAGATTGAGGGGCGTGAAGGTGTTGACGACGGTGGTCCCGACGCCCAGGCGGCCATTCACCGTGAGGGAGCCTGTGGGCAACACGTCGGCGTCCGTGCTCACCTGGAGGTCGCCGCCCGGCTGGATGAGGACGTGCCCGCCGTTGTCAATGATCAGGCTCTGGGCCGCTTGCGTGCCCATGGCGGAGGTGACGGTCGCGATCTGGTTGGCCGTGGGGGCCTGGACGATGGTGGGCGTGGACGCCGTGGGCACGGCGCCGGGCGTCCAGTTCGTCGCCACGTTCCAGGCCGTGGTGCCTGGGGGGATGTTGCCCGAGTTGCTCGTCCAGGTCGTGACGTCGGCGAGGTCGAGGTCCACGAAGACGCGCGTGGCGTCGGAGCCGACGGTTGCGGAGGTGATCAGGCGGGCGTAGGCGTTCTCCTTGACGATGTTGACGGGGCCGACCGGGGGTGCGCTGCCGCCAGTGTGGGTGAAGAGGTTGTACTGGCCGTCGGGGAGGACGGCGCCGAGCGTGATGCCGAGGTTCCAGGAGCTGCTCACGTCCACCGTGCCGGTCACGGCCACGAGGTCCTGGCTCACCCCGTCGTGCTCCCAGTTGTAGGTCGAGCCTGCGGCCATCGTGAAAGAGCCTGTGACGAAGAGGGTGCCTGGGCTGGCGCCGAGGGTCATGGGGCCGGCGAGGGTGACGCTGCCCTGAATGGCTGCGGTGGGGCCTTCGGTGGTGATGGAGGCGAAGGAGGCGGAGCGATTGCCTGGGGTCACGCCATCGCTGAGGTTGAGGGTGGTGGCGGGTCCGAGGACGAGGTTTCCGAGGGCAGGGATGCCGAGGGTGCCGGTGTAGGTGGACGATATTCCGTATTTGCCGGCGAGGAATCCGCCGATGGCCTGGCGCTGGGTGGCGGTGAGCTGGGAGTCGAAGGCGATGATTTCGGCGATGTCGCCGACGAGGTACTTGGAGCCCTGGCTGTCGTCGGGCATGGCGATGCGGTAGTCGCCGCCGGCGCTGTAGTTGGCGCCCGCGGCGCCGCGCGAGACGCCGTCAATGAACATCTCCCAGCCGGAGGCGGAGCTCCGGAGTTCGAAGACGTGGGAGCCGCTGTTGGGCATGTTGGTCGTATAGTCGTTGATGCGGCTCGCGCGGAACGGGCCGGGATACGAGTTCCCGTTCCCGTCCCAGCGCCACCACGTGTCGTTGTTCATCGTCGTGAAGAGGTTGTAGCCGTTGTCGTTGCTGAGGGTGGTGACGATGAAGAGGCTGGCGGCGGAGGGGAAGGAGGAGGCGAGGTTGCCGAGGTAGAAGCCGTCGTCGCCGTCGAAGCGGACGACGGGTCGGCCGTTCAGGACGTTGCCGAAGTACGCCGGGTCGCTCTGGATCGCGGTGGTGTGGTGGTTCTGGCCCGAGATGTCGAGCCACTGGGCGACGGTCTGGCCGTTGGACAGGCCGCTGATGGCCCCGGCGTCGAGGTGGAGCTGGCGCCCGGCGGGCATCGTGCCGCCGCCGGGCAGGTAGAAGTCGAGGGTGCCGCTGGCGACGCGGAGCCGGCCGTCGGCCATGCTGAAGGAGGCGGAGCGGGCATCAATGGTCAGGGTGTTCTGCGCGGCGAGCGTGGCGCCGCTGGCGACGCCGAGGGTGCCTGTGCCGAGGGTGAGGTTCTGGGTGAGTGCGACGGTGCCTGGGCCTGTGACATTGAAGCTGTTGGCGTTGACGCTCGTGGCGTTGAAGGTGAGGGTGTCGCCGGCGGCGCTGGCCTGGAGGTTTCTGGCCCCGCCCAGGGTGTAGCCGCCGCTGGCGCCCGGGCCGCCGATGACGGTGGCCGAGTTGACCAGCGGGTTGCCGGCGCCCGTGATGGTCACCTGGGTGCCCGGGGCCAGGCGGATGTCGCCCACGCTGGGCGCGAGGGTGCCGGTCCAGGTCGTGCTGATGCCGTACTTGCCGCCCAGGAAGCCGCCGATGCTGTTGAGCTCGCTCGCGGTGAGCACGCGGTCGAAGATGATCACTTCGGCGATGTCGGCGTTCGAGACCTCGTTGGCGCCCACGTAGCCGTTGAGCTGGAGGGTGCCGATCATGTAGTTGGTGTCGCCCGAGCCGTAGTTGTTGGACGTGACGAGGGTGCCGTTGCGCCAGAAGCTGGCGGGCGGGTTGGGGCCGGGGCCGATGGTGCCGGCGTGGATCTGCCACTGGGTGTTGCCGCCCTGCACCTGGTTGTTGACGATCCAACCCTCGGCGTACCACCGCTCGATCCCGTCGCCGTGGAACCCGAAGAGCCAGTTGCGCGTGCCGGAGCTGATGATACGCTCGCTGTCGCCGCCCGTGTAGCGCGCCACGCTGAAGACCGTGTAGCTGGTCAGGGGGTCGAAGTTGTAGGTCGTGTTCAGCCGGTCGTCGTTGTCAAAGCGGACCACGGGCAGGCCATTGAGGACGCCGGTCGTGTAGGCGGGGTCGCTGGTCAGCACGTTGGCGTGGTGACCGGCGCCCGAGGTGTCAGTCCAGCTCGCCACGGTCTGGCCGTTCGAGTAGCCGACCAGGGCGCTGGCGTCAAGGTGGAGCGCCCGCCCGCCGGGCATGAGCTGGCCCCCGCCAACGTCGAGGATGAGGTGGCCGGCGGTGACGTTGATCTGGCCGCTGTAGGCCATGCTGGTGCCGGCGCTCACGGTGAGGTCGCCCGCTGTGGCCAGGGTGCCGCCACCGCCCGTGAGGGCGACCCCAAGCGCGACGTTGCCCGTCGTGGTCGTCGTGCCGCCGGTGATGTTCAGCGAGTTCGTGATGTTCGCGCCGGGCATGGTCAGGATGCCCGCCGTGTTCACGTTGTTCGCCACAAGGGGCGAGGTGACGACCAGCCTGCCCGACGGGCCGATATTGATGTCGGCTCCCGCCGAGGCCAGCCCCCCGCTTGGCGTGAAGTCCATGTCGCTGTTCAGCGTGAGCGATTGTGTGACCGTGACGTCGGCCTGGCCGCCGATGCCGGTGCGGACCAGGTTGCCCTGGACGTTGAGGTTTCGGGCATTCACGGGATGGTTGATGAAGAGGGTCGAGCCGCTGTTGATCGTGACGTCGGCGCCGACCGTCGTGAGGGTCTCGCCGTGGGTCATGTCGAGGTCCTGCCCCACGACCAGGCGCTGCGTGACCGTGATATCGCGCTGAGCTGGGCCGGGTGAGGCCCGGTTGAGCAGGCCGCCGGAGCCGAGGATGAGGGTGCCGAGGTTCAGGGCGTCGAGGGTCCGCACCTCGCCCTGGGAGATGTCCAGCCCGCCCTGGGCGAAGACCGCGGACCAGAAGCCCGCCTGCGACGGGTCGGCTGGGTTGATCACCGCCTCCGCGCCCATCAGGGGCGAGCGGTAGCTGAACTGCATGCGCGAGCCGCCGCCGCCCTCGAGGTGGGTGAAGGCGACCAGGTACTGGCCCGCGGCCAGCGTGGCCGTCTTGTCGCCCTGGTCGTTCCAGGCCAACTGCTCGCCCTGGTTTGAGTTCAGGGCGCCGTTCGACTCGAAGACCCCGTTCTGGTTCAGGTCAATCCAGATGCCCGACCAGTCGTCGCGGTCCGAATCGCGGAAGTGCCAGAGGCCGGCGGTGGCAGGGGTGACGGTGAGCTTGCCGACCCAGAGGTTGCAGTACTCGTTGGCCGGGACGTTGACGGCGGCCATGAAGTCCTCATCCACGTCGTAGTTCAGGCCGCGCCCCTGCGGGCCGGTGGTCAGCAGCGTGTGGCCGGTCAGGTTGGCGTGCGTGGCCGGCACCCCGCCGCTCATCATGCTCGCCGCGGCGTTCAGGTGCAGGTTCATCATCGCCTGGTCGCCCGGGTAGCGGTTGAAGCCGTAGTGGGACAGGGCGTTGTTTGCCGACAGGCCCGCCGTGCCGACGCCGTTGGGCAGCAGCAAGCAGTCGGCGTCCGTCACCCGCATCGTGATGATCGAGCCGCCCAGCGGCAGGAGATCGTTCACGACGACGGCGCCGCCGGCCACGCCGTAGCCGCCCGAGCCGGCCGTCAGCGTCCCGCTCGCCGTCGAGCGGATGGCGTTCGTGTAGGTCACGTCGTTCCCGTCGCTGCTGGCGAGGACGAGTTCGCCCTTCGTGATGTTGAGGGCCGCGGCCCCCGCGACAGGGGCTGACCCCACGCTGACGAGGCGGCCGGCTTCGGTCTGGAAGCTCGTGTTCCCCAGGTTGATGCCCGGCGCGTTGAGCACCATGTCGGCTGAGCCGCGCTTGTGGACCACCGTCTGGAGGCCCCCGCCGTTGACGCTGCCGGGATAGGTGGTCGTCGTCGTGTTGAACGCCACGTCGCCCAGGGTCGTGATCGTGGTGTCGAAGAAGGACATGCCGGCGGAGGCCCCGGCGGTGGTGAGGACGCCCTGGCCGTCGAACGACAGGTTGCCCAACTGGGCGCTCCCCGTCGTGTTGGCCCGCACGGTCGAGGCGTTTGCCAGGCTGGCCGGGCTGCTCAGGACCGAAATGTCGGTGCCGGGCATGACCAGGTTGGCGTTCGCGGGGACGGGGAAGAGGTTGAGGGTGCCGCCGACGAGGGTCACGCGCGTGTTGCCCGCGGCGCCCAGGGGGAGCGCGCCGGTCGCGCGCAGGGTGCCGAAGGTGCCGCCGCCCCAGGCGGCCTCGAGGCGGAAGTTCGTGGCACCCGCCACGACGCTGCCGCCCCCCGAGGTGTCGAGCGCGAGCGTGGCGCTCTCGTAGACCCGCACAAGGCTTGGGATGCCTTGGTCATTGTAGGCCGAGGCTGTGGCCGTGCCGGTGCCGCGGATGTTGAGGTTGCCGCCCGTGGTGGTGGGGCCGAGGTTGGAGCTGGGCATGTTGAGCACGAGGGTGGTGTTGGCGCCGAAGGCGGCCGAGGCGAAGTTGATCCGCGCGCCGCTCAACGTGAGGTCGGAGCCGGCCCCAACCGTGAGGTTGCGGAAGGTGGCCTGGGTGTCCGTCGTCGCGTTGATCCGCGAGCCGGTCGTGCCCGGGGTCACGAGGACGTCGGTGCCGCTCATGTCAATGGCGGCGACGTTTGCGGCGCGGAGGAACGAGGCGTTGCCGGGGTCCTGGAGGTAGGTGTAGAAGGAGGCGTTTGTGCCGGGGTTGGGGCCGAGGAAGTAGCCGAAGCCGAACGTGGCGGTGTTCCAGTTCTCGGACCGGTTCTGCTGGTTGAAGAAGCCGTAGCCGCCGCCGCCGTTGCTGAACCGGACCTCGAAGGGGTACCAGCCGGCAGCGGGCGGGGTGTACTGGCCGGAGGTCGCGTTATCCCAGCCGCCGTCGTACAGGATCGTCACGCCGTTGATCACGAGGTTGGTCGTGTCGTCGCACTGCTCGACGAAGCTGGTGGTGCCGCTCAGGTAGATCTGCCCGGTGTAGATGAGGGTCGTGTTGTCCGGCCCGTTGCCCGAGCCGTCGCCGCGCGGCGCCCGCCAATGGGCGTCGCGCAGCGCGTCGTTGCGGAGCATGCCCTGCGGGCCGAGGGTGACGCCGAAGTTGCCCGGGTTGGGGGCAGTGCCCCAGACGCCGAAGATGGAGCCGCCCTTGAGGCCGGCCGTGTACGTGGTGACGCCGGAGACATCGAACGTGCCGCCGCCGAGGACCAGGGTGTCGGCCGCCCCGAGCGGGGTAGCGCCCTGGGCCTTCAGGGTGCCGGCGTTGACCGTGAAGCTCGAGGCATCGGCGGCCGAGATGCTCGGGAGCGTGAGGGTGCCGGGGCCGCTCTTCGTGAAGTGGGTCTCCACGCCCCCATCGGTGAAGGTCGGGATGGTGACGGCGTTGATGTTCGAGACTCCGACCGCCCGCCCGGCCGGCCCGGCGAACGAGAGGTCGCTGAACGTCGTCGGCCCGCCGCGGGTGTTCAGGGTGGCGCCGCCGCTGATCACGAGGGAGCCGAAGGCTGCGGAGACGTCCGTGACGGCGTTGATGGTCGAGGTGCTCAGCACGGTCACATTCGTGCTCGTCATGTCGATGCCGCCGTAGCCCAACGCGGACCAGATGTTCGCCTGGCCCCCGGCCCCCGGATTGACCGTGACCGCGGGGTTTCCTCCGAATGCGTAGGAAGCCTGCATCCACTCGCCGCCGCCGCCCTCGTAGAAGCCGATGGCCATGTTATAGCTGCCGGCCGGCACGTTGAGCGTGCCGTACCGCCAGGTCGTGCCCTGGTAGTAGTTATTGTTGACGATCAGCTCGCCGGCCCCGCTCTCAAACACGCCGTTCCCATTGAGGTCCACCCACCAGACCGAGCCGTCGTCGCTGCCGGTGCCAAGCGTGATGTTGGTGCTCGCGGGCAGGGGGCTGCTGCCGCCGATGGTCATCTGGCCGAACCAGAGGCCGCCGATGTTGTCCCAGCCATTCAGGCCCATCGCCCCGAAGTTGCCGGGGGCGTTCTGCCAGTGGTCGCCGTTGAAGGCCAGCGCGCTCGTGAGCGAGCCCTCATATAGGTAGTTGGTCTGGGTCAGATAGCCGGAGCCGGAGTCAATCGGGTTGAGGTAGACCGTGCCGTCGTAGTCGAAGAGCCGCTCCCTAAGGATGTTCGGGAGCGCCGAGACGGCGCCGCTGACCTCGAGCGTCCCGCCGTCGAGCACAACCTCCGCTGCCGCGCTCGCCCCCGTGCCGAGGGGGTTTGCGCCGACCGAACTGAGCGTGCCGCCCAGGACGGCGAAGGTGGCGCCGGGGGCAACCACGCTGGCCGTGTTGTTGAGGGCCAGCTTGCCCGAGCCTTGCTTGGTCAAGGTGCTGCCGGCGGCGAGCTGGAGGTGGTCCACGCTGAGGGTGGTGCCGGTGACGCCGACGGCAGCGCTGCCGAGCGTGGTGAGGTCGGCGATGGAGCCCTTGGCGGTCGAGAAGGCGGAACCTGCGCCGAGGGTGAGCAGGCCGCCGGAGGCATTCACCTCGTTGGTCACGGCGAGGGAATTGCCGGCCCCGATGGCGAGCGTGCCGCCCGTCATCGTGAGGTCGTATGCGGCATGGTTGGCCTCGACGGTGACGGTGCCCGCCCCGACGGTCGCGTTGATGGTTGCATCGGGCCAGTCGGGCGGTGGCGGCGGGTTCGCTCCGGTCCAGTGGGCGCTGCCCCAGTTGTTCACCGTCCCGTCCCACGTGAGGCCCGCGGGGGGCGGGGGACCCGGATCGAACATGACAGCGCTCATGACCGTGTTCGCGCCGCCCGTGTGGGTCATCGTCAGCGTCACGGGGGTGCCAGGCCCGCCTGAGACATCATAGATGTACCACTTGCCTGGGTTGAAGCCTGAGACGTTGACATCCTCATAGCCGGGCACACTCAGGCGCTCGGTGCGACTGGTCGAATCCCAGTCGAGGACGTAGACTCCCAGCTTGAAGTCCTTGGCCTGGTTGAGGTTGACGGTGAGGCTGCGGACGGCGCCGCCGCCATCGTAGAAGCACCCAGCGCTGCGGTTCGTCGGGTTGCCATCTGGCGGCGTGACGGCGCGGGGGTCGCTCTGGCCCGTGGCCCAGTTCCATCGGCTGATGGATGGGGACCAGACCCATCCGCTGACGTAGGACGGCAGCGATACCACGTCGCTGCTCGAGTTGTAGAAGGCGGGCAGGATGTAGCCGTCGGCGCCGTAGGTGCCCACCCACGTTCCCTGGGTTGTCAGATCCTCAACCGGGATGGGCAATCCGAGCGCCGGACGGAGCCACATCGCCCCGACCACGAGCATCGCTGCAAGACCAATTCGTGACTTCATCGACATATCAGAACTCCTTGAGCAGCCGCCTGAGGCGACCGGAGTCAATCCATAAAAACCTTGCGGTTTTCCACTGCACATTCCGTGCCCAACATGCAAGCGACCGCGCGGAACTTCCCGCCAGAAACCACGCCGCCTTTACCCCTTGCTGTGTCGACACTTATGGCTCATGCGACGCACGTGGCCCCAAACCACGACGGATGCCGATGCGCGGGCCGCCCCCACGCATGTTGACGGCGTGCAACGCGGCCAACAACGATTTGGCGGCAGCGGAGCCATAAGCGCTTGTCATTACGAGGGTTACTGACACAGCCACTGTGTTGACATGCCGCAACGCCAGTCACCCAGCGTCCCAGATCCACTCGATGCAAGTGATTGGCATTTCAGGGGTTATGCGACGATCGAGGGACGTTGAGCCTTGTCAACATGCTCGCCGCACAGCGCTATCTACAGGCTTGGCTCCTCGTTGGCATTGCGCCATAAGATCTGGCTGCGTCGTGAGATACGCGTCTCCTAGGCAGGCCGTGCCTCGCAGGAGGGAGAGAGCCGCACCGCGGCCGTGCCACACGCGCCGCAGCACGGGTCGCGCGGGCTCATCCGCCTCAAGCGCTCTCTTCCGGCGCTGTGCCCGATGCCTCGCTCGAAGCCCTTGGGGCATCGCCCCCGAACCCATCCATTCAGCCATCCATTCATCGAATCCCGGTCGAAGGTCCCCGACACCGCCCCCCCGCCGCCAGGCCCCGCCATTCCATCGAACTTGCGCCCCATCCCGAGGGGCGCAAGTTCGGGAGAACGATCGAATTCCGCGGCGAATCGCCATTTCATCAATCTTGCGCCCTTTCCCGCCCGCATGGGGGCGCAGGATTCGAACCCTTGCGCAATCCCCATCACCACGTGCCCCATCACCGGCCGTAGCGACAGACGGCTCGTCTGTCGCCTCTCGCGCGCGGCGGACACGCGAGCCGCGTGTCCCCCCGCCTTCCTGTCGTTCCCACGGCCCCCCGTCCGACCCCCCTCGAGCGCTCCCGCGCCCGCGCCTGACCCAGTGTGCCCGGACCCCTCTTCCTCCGGGAAAGAGTTGGCGTGAGGGCGCTCAGACCGCCGAGGCCAGCAAGAAAGCAGAAGACCGGGGTCTGGCCCCGCAGCCCGAAGGGAGGGAGCTGGATACCGCGCGTCAGCCTGTCGGACTGCGGCGGCGTAGCCTGCCCTGAGCGAAGCCGAAGGACCGCTGTGGGCTCCACCACGTGATCCCCAAGCCGCAAGCCGGCCCCGAGATGTTCAAGTGACGGACCTCAAGGCCGTGATCCTTCCCTGATGGCTAGTGAAGATCTGCCCCCATGGGTAGGCAGGGGTAGGGGCTTGTCAAGCCAAATAATGGAGTACGACGACCTGACCCCGTGGCCCCATGCTGTCCTTGTGCTTCAGCCAATGATTAGTTGCCAGGCGCGCCGCGTGTTGGCGTTTCGAGCTTTTCTGGTGGCGCCATGTCCTTGTCGTTGGGCCGGCCCAGGTTGTAGACACCCCGCAGCTTCTTGCTCGTAGCGACCCGTTCCTCCTCTGTGTCGAACGGGCCAAACCAGAGAACGCATAGTCCATCGCTTCGTCCGCCGGGCTCGCGCCCGGCGTACTTCACAGTTCCATCTGCGCAGAGCCTCGCCTCGACTTCCGCCAAGAGCCTCTCCCCCACAATGAGCGTGAGCGCCAGTGTCCCTGCCCTAGGGGTTCGGGTCCCAGGTCCCGGGGCTTTGGGCCGCTCGATCACGGTGTTGGCGCCGTCAAACGCTGCGTTGACGCCCTCGAGGAGCCTACGCAAGGGAAGCTCCGCCGGCGACGCTGGCTTCTGCCCTTGAGCTTCGTTGACCGCAAGCGCAACCTTCCCCTGAAGGTCAGCCAACAAGGCTCGCCTGCGGTCGTAGTGAACTTGGTCGAGCCCCTTGGGCCAGCCCTTCTCGGGCAAGAGTGTGCGGAGTTCAATCGCCCAATCCTCCAAACGGCACGCCGCCCTGAGTTGGCCGTCAAGCGTGGCTGACCACTCCACCAGCGGCCTCTTCTCAAAGGCGTTCAGGCGGTCTCGCGCCGCTAGAGTCGCCATCAGGCTCTCCGGAGTGGCCACGAGGATCTTGTTCCTTCTGCTCTGAGTGTAAGCGAACCTGTGGTCAAACCAACCCTGCGGGTTGAGCCTTCTACCCTCTTGCCAGATCGGGTTTGGCCTACCTCCGTGCCACACTTCAACAATGTATACCTTGCGCGTGCCTTCGTGTCTTGCGTACCCTGCATCCTGGAGCACAATCGAGAGAGGGCGCCACGGCTCAATATCCCACGCACTCAGCTCGAGCGATGGCTTGCTCGTGCGTGCGTCGGAGACGGCACCGCTGGCCTCGAGAGCGTCTTTCCCGATCCAGCCGGCGAAGACCTGCTGGGACTTGGAGAGAGACTCGCGCACAGCCTGGAGGTCAGCGGGTTCCTTTGCCCATAGGGCACCGCTGAGCACGGTCGAGATGATGGCGTCCACGTCTTGGCGTGTACCATCCGTGAGGTCTTCTCTAGACTTCTTGAGTAGCGGTGCGAGCCTGTCAAGCCAGGCCGGCGAGCTCTGCTTCTCTCCCGGGGTCCCCTTCCATTCGGCGACCAAGTCCCGCAGCGGGTCAGGAGGCAGGGGCGGCACCGGCTCGACGAGCTTGACCATCGCTGTCACCCTGGGCTTCACCCTCTTCACCCTGTCCGCGACTTCGGGCGGCGGCGGGTCCGGCAGTCTCCGTTCGATCGCGTTGGCCCATTTCCTGGCCTGATCACGCAGGTCCTTCATCTTCTGGCCCAGATCGGTCTGCCATCCCGGAACCTTGGCGAGGAGGTCTTCGCCCATCTCGAATTCAGCCAGATCGCAGACAGCCAGAAGCACCTTCTGGCAGTGTTTCGTGCCCATCGGCCGCTCCACCCACTCACGTGCCCTCGCCCATCTTTTCCCAAGGTCGTCAAGGTGGTCAGCCAGCCTGCGGCGAGCCATGGCGTACTCTAGCACGGCTCTCCAGTCCTCGACGGGGGCCCCGACCACCTCCCGCAACGGGGAAGGCCCTGCTATATGGAAGAGATCCTTGTCGAACCAGTAAATCCACTTGTCGCCTTCGGACTTGCCCAACTCAACCAGAATCGCTTGTGTCAGAGCCTGCGCATGGGCATTCAGCTTTCCGCGGGCCTCATTCGTGAGATCATCGAGATGCTTGGCATCCCCCCTAAGGGCCGTCTGCGCGTTCTCGAACTCGGTCGCAGCACGTGCCATGTTCCTCAGCCGGTCGTGAAGGGTCTCTCCTGGCTTCCACGTCTCCATGAACTTGCGGAACGTCAGGAGCGCCTGAGGGGGCGGGGGCTGCAACGCTGCTGCCTCGCGGAGCAACGGCTCGATCGCCTTCCACCGGGCATTCGAGTACTTCGCAGGCTCCTTGAGTATCGCCTGGGCCAGCCTCTTGCTCCCGTCCCTCCATGCCTGGAGCCCCTGACTCGTCCGCCAGTCGGCTTGCTTCTTGAGAAGCTCGAACCCGCGGACGAACTCCTCGATGTCGCAGAGCGCAATAAGGGTCTTCCTGTGGCTGTCCTCGCCCGCCTTGCCCGCCGCCTCCAGCGCCCCCTTCCACGTGTCCTGGACCTCTTTGAGGTTCTTCGGTTGGGCCTCGCAGGTGGCGCGGAAGGCGAGGATCGCCTGCCAATCCTCCTTCACACCGTTTGGCGCCACGTCGCCGAGGAGCTTGATGGCTTCGCCTAGCTCACTCAGATTGGCAGGCAGAGGGGCACCATCCGCGATGCTCTCCACCAGTGCCCCCATAAGGTCCTTCAGTGCCGCGGCTAGCGGGTCCCTCGCGGCAATGACCACCTCGGCCCGCCGCTTGTCGTCCTTCACCTTCCCCCTTGCCTCGGCGAGCTTGCGCGCGAACGCCATGTGGTCACTGATGCGCTGCGCCAAATCCTTCCCCGGCGCCCACGCCTTTGCGTAATCCTGGAATGCTGCCACCGTGACTGATTCCGCCATGTCATCCGCGCGGCGCTTGGCCTCAGCCTCTTGTTCGACTTTGCGCTTGGCTTCGGCCTCAGCGCGCGTTCTGGCCTCAGCTTCTTCCTTGCGCCTCGCCTCGCCGTCATCCACCACAGGGGGCACTGAGGGCGGCTCGGGTGGCAGAGGCGGCTCCTGCACTTGACCCTGGTTGAAGAGGAGCACGCCACCAAGAGCGAGGCACAGGACAATGGCGGCTGCGGCGAGGACCGGCACGACCCATGTCTGGCCCCGAGCTGGGGGTGTCACGCCGCCAGCCGTCATAGCTCGCGGCAGTGTCGTCTCCCCGGGCCGCAGGGGCATTGCGACGGGGAACTGGGAGTCTATGGCTCCGATGAGTTCCGCGGGGGTCTGGGGGCGATGCTCGCGGTCCTTCGACATCATCCACATGATGAGGCCGGCAAGAGCATCAGAGACGCCGGCGGATCTGGCCCTCGGGTCCGGCACCGGCTCCTTGTCTTGCTTGATGGCGATGGCCTGGATGGTCCGGCCAGGGAATGGGGTGGTGCCGGTGACCATGTGGAAGAGGGTCGCACCGAGCGAGTAGATGTCCGAGCGGGTGTCAATGTCGTCCTCGCCGCGCGCCTGTTCGGGGGACATGTAGGCTGGGGTTCCGAGCACCTGCCCGTCGAGGGTGAGGCGGTCACTCAACTCGACGGAGCGAGCGAGGCCCAGGTCGCCGAGCTTCACTGTGCCGTCGCGCGCCAGAAGGATGTTGCTGGGTTTCACGTCCCGGTGCACCATGTGGTTCTGCCAGGCGTGGTCGAGGGCGAGGGCGACGGAGCGGACGATGGCCAGGGCCTTGCCCTCTTCGAGCCGCTTCTCCCTGTCAAGCACATCCCCCACCGTCTCGCCCTCTACGAACTCCATGGCGAGGAAGAATGTGTTGCCCGTGGGGCCGGCATCGTAACCCTGGACGATGTTCGGGTGGTTGAGCCTTGCGGCGGAGCGGGCCTCGCGGAGGAAGCGGCTGACGAAGTCGCGGTCGCCGGCCAGGCTCTCGAAGAGGACCTTGAGGGCGACGGTGCGGTCCATGGCGACCTGTTGTGCCCTGTAGACGGTGCCCATAGCTCCGATGCCGACGCGGGCGAGAATCCGGTAGCCGGGGATCTGAGGGAGAGGCCCCTTGTCGGGCGGCGGAGCGATGGTGGTGCGGGCGTTGTCCGAGGGCACGTGGGTTCCTCCTCCATGGCTCGGCGCTCGGCTGACGGCCAAGAGCGCTGCCAGGACTGGGCATCACCCTGCAGGCGGGCCGTCCCTGGCCCGCGAGGAGCCACGCGGGGCAGAGACGCCCCGCCCACAGTTCCTTGGACCCTCTATGTCGCGCCGGGCCATTCGCGCGTGAGGCGCGCGCGGAGGGCGGGTATGGCGCCGTAGTGAGTCACGTCGAAGTGGACGGGTGTGACGGAAACGTAGCCGTCCTTGAGGGCGCGGAGGTCGCTGTCGGGCTCGCGCTCGAAGTCGCGGGTCATCTCGCCTGTGATCCAGAAGTACTCTCTGCCCCAGGGGTCCACGCGCTTTTCGTAGAGTTCGTGGTAGGCGGTGCGGCTCTGGTGGGTGACTCGGATGCCCTTGAGGGCGGCGCGCGGGATGCCGGGGATGTTGACGTTGAGGACGGTGCGCTCGGGCACGCCGTCGGCCAGGATGAGGGCGAGGACTTCGCGGGCGATGCGGGCGGCCTCGTCGAAGTCGGGCCTCTCGGTCTCGGCCAGGGAGAAGGCGACGGATGGGATGCTGAGCATAGCGCCCTCGATGGCGGCGGCGACGGTGCCGGAGTAGAGGACGTTGATGGCGACGTTAGCGCCGAGGTTCATGCCGGAGAGGAGGAGTTCGGGCAGTGCGGGGAGGATTTCGCGGCAGGCGAGCTTCACGCAGTCGGCGGGCGCGCCGTTGATGCCGAAGCCGAAGAACTCGTCGCCGTGGTAGATGCGGCGGATGCGGAGGGGCTGGGCGAGGGTGATGGAGTGAGCGACGCCGCTGCGCTCGGTGTCGGGCGCGACGACTGTCACGTCGCCGAGGTCGCTCACGGCCTTGCGCAGGGCCGCGAGGCCGGGGGCGTTGATCCCGTCGTCGTTAGTCAGCAGTATCCGCACGAACTCCTCCACGAGCGCCGCCTTGGGGCTGCCCTCTGTTCCTTCTCCCTCGGGGAGAGGGCGAGGGTGTGGGTGCTTCGGCGCTGGGGTATCCCCAAGCACCCTCACCCCAACCCTCTCCCCAAGGGAGAGGGGGCGAGGGTGCATCCCTGCCTTGACGCTTCCCTGCCGAGCGGTATTATAGGGGAAAGGTCCAGAGGGTTCCAGCGTGGTAAGTGTACGCGTTCTTCGAGCGCTCGGGTTAGCGGTGCCCCTGGGGGTGGGGGCGGTGCTGATGTGCATCGGCATAGCCCGGCCGTGGACCGGCTCCTATGATGCGAACGGGGCGCTGTATGGCACGGCGGCGCGGAACTACCTGCGGCACGGCATCGTGGCGACGCGCGGGGGGCAGGTGTGCAACGCGGGGGCGCTGGTGCCGAGCGAGTTCCATTTCTATGCCCACCATCCGCCGGGCGTCTCGATGGCCATTGCGGTGAGCTTCGCGGTGTTCGGAGCTCACGAATGGAGCGCGCGGCTGCCCTTCGTGGGCTTCACGCTGGGGGCGATTGGGCTGGTGTTCCACGTGGCTCGGCTGCTGGGCGGGCGGGTCGCGGGGTTCTTCGCGGCGTTCCTGTTCGCGGTGCAGCCGATGGTGGCGTTCTATGGGCGGATGCCGGACCACGAGGCCCCCGCGGCGTTCTTCGCCCTGGCACAGGCAGCATGCTACCTCCAGTGGCGCGCGGATGGCCAGCGGCGATGGCTCACGCTCGGGAGCGTGGCGGCGTTCGTGGGGGTGTGGTTCGCGTGGGTGGCCGTCCTGATGCCGTTCCTGCTCCTGGGCGTGGAGTGGCTGACGCGGCGGCGGAGACAGGGGGAAAAGACACCCGCTGTCTTTTGCCGGAACGGCCCTCCGGGTGCTTCGCACAAAAGACAGCGGGTGTCTTTTCCCCTTCTAGGTGTGGCGGCGGGCGTGGTGGGCTTCGTGACCGTGCTCGGCCACGTGGCGCTGGTGGAGGGGGGCCTGGGCGAGTTGTGGCGGGTGCTGGTGACGCGCGTGGGGTCGCAGATGGCGTCGGAGGGGGGCCGCATGACCTCCTTCGGGTTGCCGGAGTTCCTGGGCCGGCACTGGACGTATTTCACGACGGCCTTCAGCGGGGTGGTGGCCTGTGTGTCGCTCGTGTGGCTGGCGGGGGTGCGGGTGCGGGGGAGGCTGCAGGGGTGGTTGGTGGCGGGGCTGGGGGCGTTCGCGCTCTTCAACATCGTGGCGTTTCGGCAGGGCTCTTTCGAGCACATCTACTACCAGTACTACCTTGCGGCGCCCCTTGCAC
>Ga0194112_10003384_pt1 | contig 22213 bp, 16 predicted proteins | sample TA2MahC400mmetaG_FD_146191 | JGI IMG/M metagenome (GOLD analysis project Ga0194112, IMG submission 146191) | Freshwater microbial communities from Lake Tanganyika, Tanzania - TA2015016 Mahale Deep Cast 400m | ecosystem: Environmental > Aquatic > Freshwater > Lake | place: Tanzania: Lake... | reverse complement strand
CTGGCCAGCCTCAAGCGCGAGGCCCAGGCCGTGGCCAAGCTCAGCCACCCGAACATCGTGCAGATATACGACATAGACGAGGCCGGCGGCTACCACTTCTTCTCGATGGAGTACGTGGACGGGGAGAGCCTGGGGGACCGCCTTGCGGCGAAGGGGCGGCTGCCGGTGGGCGAGGCCGTGCGCATCGTGGCCGAGGCGGCCGCCGCGCTCGACTTCGCCTACGAGCGCCTCGTGCTCCACCGCGACATCAAGCCGCCCAACATCCTCCTCACCGAGCGCGGCGAGGTGAAGGTGGCCGACATCGGGCTCTCGAAGAGCCTCGAGGACACGCCGGTGGGAATCGTCCGCAGCTCCCTGGGCGCCGCGCTCTACATGGCCCCGGAGTTCGCCAGGAACCCGCGGCTGGCCGACTGCCGCTCGGACATCTATGCCCTGGGCGGCGTGCTCTTCCACGCGCTCACCGGCCGGCCCCCCTTCCCTGGCTCTGACCTGGCTGAGCTGGTCCTCAAGCACGCCGATGCCTCCTTCCCCTCCGCGCGCGCGCTCGCCCCCGACGTGCCGCAGGGCCTCGACGCCATCCTCAAGAGGATGTGCGCCAAGGACCCCGCCGAGCGCTTCCAGTCGTACGACGAGCTCCTCGACGCGATGCAGGAGCTGCTGAAGAGCACAGACTTCCGCCGGCCCCAGTCGGCGCCCCCGACGACCGAGCGCCGGGCCAAGCGGCCGGCCTGGCTGCCCGTCGCGGCCGGCCTGGCGGCGGCCGCGGCCGTCGCTGCCGGCCTCCTCGTCTTCCTACTCCCGCGCCTCCGCGGCGGCGGGTCCCAGGCCGTGGCGCCCGTCACCAGTACGGCCCCAGGCCCACGGAAGCCGACGCCCCCGCCTCCGAAGCCCATCCCCCCGAAGAAGACGCCGGAGCCTGAGACCAAAGAGGCCGTCGAGCCGCCCAAGCCGAAGACCGACACGCCCGTCGAGCCCAAGAAGCAGGAGCCGGAGCCCAAGAAAGAGGAGCCCACGGAGGGGCCGAAGAAGGGCGACGGCCCGGCCTGGGAGGCCAAGCTGGCCGACGCGAAGAGGGCCGCCGACGCCTTCGCGGCCAAGAACGAGTTCGGGAAGGCCATCGCGGCACTTGATGAGGCGATGAAGGACGACGAGGACGCCGCCCTGAAGAAGGCGGCCGACGAGGCCAGGGCCGCCCTCAAGGCCCAGGCCGCGAAGGCATTCGAGGGCGTCGTGAACGCCGTGCGCGGCCTGGCCGCCGCCGGCAAGCTCGACGAGGCGCGCGCCGCGCTCCTCGCCGTCGTGGAGACCTTCGGCACCGACGACGAGGTGGGCCAGGCCAAGGTGGCCGCCGACGCCGTGGGCCAGTACCTCGCCGCCCGCGCGGCCCTCACGAAGGGCGCCGAGGAGGCCCGCACCGCCGCCGAGGCCGCCGCGCGCCGCTCCGCTCAGCAGGCCGACATCGCCAAGGCTCTCCAAAGCGTCCAGCCCCACCTCGACGCCTGGCGCCTCGAAGAGGCCGCCGAGGCGCTCGGGAAGATGAAGTTCGACGACCCCGCCACCGCCGCCGCAGTCGAGCAGCGCAAGGCCGCCGTCGAGGCACTCGCCGCCTTCCGCGACGCCGTCTCCCAGCACTTCAAGGCGGCGCAGCCGCGCATCCGCAAGGTCGAGCTGCGCATCCCAGGGCGCAACGGCGAGCTGACCGGCGGCGACAGGGAGGGCCTGACCGCACTCGTGGCCGAGGGGGAGACGGACAAGACCCCCTGGCCCAAGCTCAATGAGGCCGCCCTCGAGCGCATCGTCAAGCTCAAGGGCCTCGTCAAGGCCGACGACCCCGCCCACCAGCTCGCCCTGGGCCTCTGGTGGCACCTCCTCGGCGACGCCCAGAAGGCGGCCGCCGCCTTCGGCCGCGCCGCCGACCTCGGGGCAAAGGCCAGCACCCTCACCGAAGCACCCCAGCCCCCAGAAAAGGCCACCAAGGAGACCGAGGCCGCGCGCGCGCTCGGCGACGCGCTCAAGCTCTGCCTCGACGGCGAGTTCAACGACGCGAAGAAGGCGCTCGCCGCCTACAAGGAGAAGTTCGCCGACACCGACTTCTACTCCGCCCAGGAGAGGGTCTACGACGTCGCCTCCGCCTTCAAGCCCTACTCCCCGCCCACCATCGTCCAGCCCGAACCCACGCCCCCCGTGAAGGAGCCCGAGCCCAAGCAGAAGGAGCCCGAGCCGAAACAGAAAGAGCCGGAGCCCAAACGGAAGGAACCGGAACCCAAGGCCCAGCCCGGCGACGAGAAGAAGGCCAAGGAGTGCTACGACAAGGCGGTCGCCGCCTACAACGTCCGCGCCCTCGACGAGTGCAAGAAGCAGCTCGACGCCCTCCGCCAGGCCTCGCCCGGCAGCCCGCTGCTGGCCGACGCCAAGCTGAACCCCACGGTGGCCGCCATGCAGGGGGCGGTGAACGCGCGCGGCCAGGCCATCAAGCTCTCCGCCGGCGGCAAGGGCGCGCTCCCCACCCTCGACAAGGCCCTGGCCGCCATCGAGAAGCCCAACGCCACCATCGAGGTCGAAGCCGGCGTCTACCCCCGCGCCAGCGCCGCCATCCCCGCCGCCAAGGCCCAGGGCCTCATCCTGCGCGGCGTCGGCAAGGAGCGCCCACGCCTCGACGGCGGCATCGCCAAGCGCGAGACCATCCTCCAGTTCGCCAAGAACGCCAAAGACCTCTGGCTCGGCAACCTGGAGTTCGCCAACGCCAAGGCCGCGATTGACCTGGACATAGACTGCGCGCTGGCCCTCCACAACTGCGTGGCCGTGAACAACGTCGGCTCCATCCTCTCCAAGCACCCCGTGGCGAGGGTGACCATCGCCTCATCCGTCCTCCGGCTCGACAAGCTGGTGGACACCCCCACCCGCTACAGCGCCATCCAGCTCGCCGACAAGGCCCCCGTCGAAAGCTCCGAAATCATCGGCGCCATCCTCATCGGCAACGACCTCGCCTTCCGAAACGTCACCCTCACCGACTGCGTCATCATCGGCGACGGCGTCCTCGGCGGCAACTCCAAGCTCAACCACGTCACCGCCACCGGGCCGCTCACCGTCTCCGACGACGCCCGCGGGGTCAACATCGCCAACAGCATCCTCGCCGCCATCGCCGTCAACGACCCGCGGGCCAAGGGCAAGGCCAAGGACAAGAAGCAGCCGGAGCTCATGGCCACCGTCGCCCACACCGCCTTCTACGCCCAGGCCAAGCCCATCCCCAGGGAGCTTGTGAAGACCGAGCACCTCGAACGCGTGTCCAGGCCCCCCTTCGAGGACCCCCGCGGCCACAACTACCGCCTCCCCAGGGACAGCTCGCTGCGCGGGAAGGCATCCGACAAGTCCGACCTCGGCTGCCGCTTCCCGCCCGACACCCTCGAGCTCCTCCGCACAGTCGCCAGGTATCCCCAAGTCCTCAAAGTCCCCCCGCCAGCGGGCAAGTAGCTCCTTCTCCGCACGCCACCGTAGTCAGCGTCATGCGGACCCTTGCTTTGGCGTGCGGGATCGGATACTATCGAATCTGGTGAGCGCTAAGGAGTGACCTATGCCGTACAATGGTCACGTGAAGGACGGGATGGTGGTTCTGGACGAGCCGGTCGCCCTGCCGGAGGGAGCCCCCGTGCGCGTGGAGTTGGCAGCAGCCGGCCCGCGACGGAGTCTGGCCGAGCGCCTGCGTGACGTGATCGGGGTCTCCAAGGGACTGCCCGCCGACATGGCGCGAAACCATGACCACTACCTCCACGGGGCCCCCAAGAAATGACTCCCGTGTTCGCGGATTCATTCTACTACCTGGCGTTGATGAATCCGGACGACCAGGACCACCAGCGGGCGCACGAGCTGTCCGAGACGCTCTGGCAGCCGACCGTCACCACCGTCTGGGTGCTCACGGAAGTCGCGGACGCCCATGCGGAGCCGGCCCTGCGGCCCAACTTCCTGACGCTCCTGGCACTGCTGCGCGCGGACCCGGCTTGCACGGTTCTTCCACCCAGCTCCGAGCTCTTCGAGTCGGGCCTGAGACTCTTCTCCGAGAGGCCGGACAGGGCCTGGCCCCTCACCGACTGCATCTCATTTGCTGCGATGGACCGGCTCGGCATCTCCGAGGCGCTCACTGGTGACCACCACTTCGAGCAAGCTGGCTTCCGCATCCTCTTCCAGTAGCGGCCAGGGGCAGCCCCTCCCGACCCGCCGACCGGGACGCCTGCGGGCGCGTCGCTTCCGCCAGCTTCAGCCTGGAGGCGCTCGCCGACGGCGCCGACCGCAGCAAGTGAGGAGCGCTCCCATGAAGGCTCTGGCTCTGGTCCTCTCGCTGTGTCTCCCCACCATTGGAGGAACCATGCAAGCGCAGGCCGCCGAGCTCGAACAGGTTGACGTCTTCACCAGCGGCCAGGAGGGCTGCCACACCTTCCGCATCCCGGCGCTCGCCGTCACGAAGAAGGGCACCCTCCTCGCCTTCTGCGAGGGGCGGCGGAAGGGACAGGGCGACGCCGGCGACATTGACATCGTGCTCAAGCGCTCCACCGACGGCGGGAAGACCTGGGGCAAGATGCAACTCGTCTGGGACGACGGCGAGAACACCATCGGGAACCCCTGCCCCGTCGTGGACCGCACCACCGGCGCAGTCCTCCTGGCCTTCACGCGGAACAACGACCGCGTGTTCACCATCAAGAGCACCGACGACGGAGAGACCTGGGAGAAGCCGGCGGACATCACGAAGGACGTGAAGCTGCCGCACTGGATCTGGTACGCAACCGGCCCAGGCCACGGCATCCAGTTGAGGAGCGGGCGGCTCCTCATCCCCTGCGACCACCGCGACCCGACCCTGCCCGACGGCACGGACCGCCGGAGCAACACCCGCTCGCACGTCATCTACAGCGACGACGGCGGGGCCACCTGGAAGCTCGGCGGCGCGCTGGCCCCGAAGACCAACGAGTGCATCGCCGTCGAGCTTGCCGACGGCTCGCTCTACATGAACATGCGCAACTTCTTCGGCAAGGGCCGCCGCGCCATCGCCCACAGCAGGGACGCCGGGCTCACCTGGTCGGACGTCGCCTTCGACGACGCCCTCCCCTGCCCCACCTGCCAGGCGAGCGCGGTCCGCTGCGGCGCCGCCATCCTCTTCTCCAACCCCGCTAGCGCCAGGCGCGAGAAGATGACCGTCCGCCTCAGCACCGACGAGGGGAAGACCTGGCCCGCCGCCAAGCTCCTCCACCCCGGCCCGTCGGCCTACTCCGACCTCTGCGTCCTCCCCGACGGCACGGCCTGCTGCCTCTACGAGCGCGGCGAAAAGCACCCCTACGAAAAGCTCACCCTCGCCCGATTCCCCACCCAATGGCTCACCGAGCGCGAGGGCAAGTGACGGGCGTCATCTCGCCCGACCTCGCCGCCACCCTGACCCCGGAGCGCGCCGTGCCCATCCTCGAGAGCCTCCCCTGGCACTTCTACGGCGGCAGCTACTTCAGGTCCACCGGCAAGCGCGGCACCGGCCCCATCTTTGTGGACCTCTAGGCTCTGTACGACGATTCGTAGCGCCGCCTTCCAGGCGGCGTCTGGGTGCCAGCAAGATGCTGGCGTTACCCACTCCGGCCTATCGTCGTACAGAGCCTAGTTCCGCAACGCCACGAGGTCTCCGCTGCCCACCCCGCGCTCGAGGTTCACCTTGTCGGCGGTCCAGAACTCCACGTGGCTGTCGAAGAACATCACCGACATCCCCTTGGCGTCCTCGTCGCTGTGGTTGATCGGGTCCTCGGTGTCGTCGCAGGCCATCGGCTCGTTGGGCGGGAAGTCGTCGCGGAGGGCCATCTTGCGCTCCTTCGGCTCCTTCTTCATCTTCTCCTTCAGCCACACGGCCACGCTGTCGGCGCCGAAGCCGGCGTAGCTGACGGCTCGCGGGCCGAGCTTGCCGTCCTTCGGCGCGTCCTTGCCCTGCGGGCAGCCGGCCGTGCCGAGCTTCTCGCCCTTGCCGTTGTCGTCGCCCGAGCTGGGGCAGAGGAAGTGCTCCGGGTCGGGGATGATCTTGGTCCAGTAGAGCGAGGCGAGCCATTCGGCGCCGCCGAAGTCGGCCTTCTCGCGCTCGCCGCCGCAGCCCGCCCGGCCCGCGGGCCAGGGGTAGAAGCGGTTGTCGCCCAGCTCGTTGAGATACGTCGCCACCCCCTTGGCAAACATGTTCAGGTTGTTTCGGCAGCGGATGCGTCGGGCCTCCGCGCGCGCCTTGTCTGGGCCGGCCTGGAGGAGCGCGGCCCCTACCACGGCAACGAGGAACAACACCCCTGCCACGCACGCGAGGCTGGCCAGCGCGCTCGCGCCGCCCCGCGGCCCCGCCTGCCCGTTCGCCCAGTGCATTGCGCCCATGCCCGTCTCCTTTCCCCGTTTGTCCGAACGCCCCAGAGAACACGCCGCCGCCAATCATAGCCCAGGCCGGCCGGATGTCAACCACACCCGTCGTGCTTCACTTCGCCTTGCCTTTGGCCCGTGCTCGCGGCCTCTCCCGCTGCCTCCCGCCCCAGAGGGGGTCCTTGAGCTCGGCGTGCCACTTGGCCCAGGCGTCGCTGAGGTCCTTGAGGACGTCGGGCTTCTCCGCCGCCAGGTTCTTGCTCTCGCCGACGTCGGCGGCCAGATCGTAGAGTTCGCTGGCGCCGGAGCGGGGCTGGACGAACTTCCAGTTGCCCTTGCGCGCCGCGGCCTGGGCGCCGAAGCGCCAGAAGAGCACGCCGTGCGGAGCGGTCGCCTTCTCGCCCTTGACGAACGGCAACAGGTCCACGCCATCGAGCTTCGCCTCGGGCGGCACGGGGGCGCCGCCCGCGGCAAGGGCCGTGGGCAGGATGTCCAGGCTGATGACGGGCTGGTCGAAGGTCCTGCCGCCGGGGAGCTGGGCCTTCCACTGGATGATGAAGGGCACGCGGATGCCGCCCTCGTAGACGGTGCCCTTGCTGGCGCGCAGCGCGCCGTTGGACGAGGCGTTGGCCCGCGGCGGCCCGCCGTTGTCGCTGATGAAGAAGATCAGCGTATTCTGCTCGATGCCGGCGTCGCGGAGCTTCTTGAGCACGGCCCCGATGCCGTCGTCCATCGCCGAGAGCATGGCCGCGTAGGTGCGGCGATTGCCCTTCAGCGTGGGGAAGCGGTCGAGGTACTTCGCCGGGGCCTGGAGCGGGTTGTGGACGGCGTTGAAGGTGAGGTAGAGGAAGAAGGGCTCCTTCTCGTGTCGCCCGATGAAGGCCACGGCCTCGCGGGCGAAGGCGTCGGTGAGGTAGTCCTGCTCGTTCGCGGGCTCGGTGCCACGGAGGATGCCCCCGCGGCGGCCGCCAGCCAGATTCGTGTAAGAGTGTGCGCCGCCGAGGAAGCCGAAGAACTCGCCGAAGCCGCGCCGGAGCGGGTGGAACTTGGCCGCCGCGCCCAGGTGCCACTTGCCCACCATGCCCGTGGCGTAGCCGGCCGCCTTCATGCGGTCGGCGAAGGTCGTCTCGGTGAGCGGCAGCCCAACGTCGCCCTCGGGAGCGGGGCCGGTGTTGAACTCGTGGCCGAAGCGCTGCTGGTAGCGGCCCGTCGTCAGCCCGGCCCGCGTGGGACTGCACACGGGACAGGTCACGTAGCCGTTGGTGAACCGCACGCCGCCGGCGGCCAGGGAGTCGATGTGCGGCGTCGGGATGTCCTTGCAGCCGTGGACCCCGATGTCGGCGTAGCCGAGGTCGTCGGCGACGATGACGAGGACGTTGGGCTTCCGCGGCTTGCCCTCCGCCTCGGCGGCGCGGAGGCGCCCCGCCGCCAGCCCCGCGGCGAGCGTGGCCAGAAACCCCCTGCGCGGCAGTGCTGATGCGCTCACGTGGCTCTCCTTTCCCCCCGTCTCAGCCCATACTACGCGCTTCCACAGGCGAGATCAACGGCCGACTTGCGAGAACCGCTTCCGGTACCGGCGCAGACCCCATCGGGCATCTTCTCGTCCTCGTCGGCGTCGTCGAGTTTCTTGGCTTTGCCCGTGTTGGGCGTTCGACGACGACGACGACAACGACGACGATTGGGGACCCAGGACTCGCGGCGGCGTTTGACCTCATCTCCCCGCGCACGTATCATGCACCACCACGCTCGGCAGGAGCCCACATGCCCGCGAAACGCAAGCCGCCTTGTCCCTACGAGATTCGCGGCCCGAGAACGCGCCAGGAGGCCATGGCCCTCGCCGACCTCTACGGCAAGGCGTTCGGCAACTGGCCGCGGCTCTTCGAGCTGTGCAAGGACCTCTTCCTCCACCGCATGCCGCGCGAACAGTGGCGACTCTCGCGGGCCATGTGGGCGCCCGACGGCACGCCCATCGCGCAGGTGCGTATCGCCGACCGCACGATGCGCCTCGGCGCAGCCCTCGTCCGCGTCGCGGGCATCGGCGACGTCTGCACCCTCCCACACCTCCGCAAGAAGGGCATGATGAGGTCCCTCTTCGATCACGTCAACCAGTTCATGCGCGACGAGGGCTACGACCTCTCGCTCCTCTTCGGCATCCCCAACTTCTACGACAAGTTCGGCTTCATCACTGGTGTGGCGAACGACGGGCTGCTCGTCTCCCGCCAACAGCTTGCCGAGCTGAAGGCCCCCCACCGCGGACGCCGGGCGCGCCGGGCCGACGCCGCGGCCATCCGCCGCCTCCACCTCGACGACCTTGCGGCCCGCGACGGCGCGATGGCCCGCTGGGGCGGCCTCTGGGCACGCCGTTCCTGCCGCGAGAAATGGTGCCGTATCATCGAAGACGCGAAGGGCCGCCCCAGCGCCTACTGGCGGGGCGAGCCGCGTGGCGACGACGCCTTCGCCCTCACCGAGGTCAGCCTCGGCCGCCGGCCCAGCCGCGACGCCGTGGTCTCCGTCCTCGCCGACCTTGCGAGGGCGGCGAAGGCCTGCGAGAAGCCCAAGGTCCGCATCGAGCTGCCCACCGCCCACCCAATCGGCCAGTTCTGCCTCGCCGACGGCTGCGAAGTCCACCGCACGGTCGGCCACCGCGGCGGCGCGATGGTCCGCATCGTCGGCCTCGAATCCCTCTGCCGCCGCATGGCCCCCGAATGGCAGCGCCTCCTGGCCTCCTGGTGGCACAGGCTTCCAGCCTGTGTGGGGGAGCCACCGATCACAGGCAAGATGCCTGTGCCACCTGTATGGAATGGCCGCCTGCGCCTCAAGACTGACATCGGCGCCGTGGACCTTGTTGCGTCACGAGGCAAGATCGAGGTTGTAGGCGGGGCGTCTCTGCCCCGCGTCTGCGCCCCGGCCACCGTCACCGCCTCCCAGGCCAACCTCTGCCGCCTCATCCTCGGCTTCCACACCCCCTCCGCCGCCCTCGCCCTCGGCGAGGCCCGCATCACCCCCGCCGCCCGGCCCCTCGCCGCCGCCATCTTCCCCACCCGCTCCCTCGCCTTCTTCCCCTGGGATAGGTTTTGAGAGAGGAACCGTCTATGCCGAGTCTTGGGACCGCGTTGCCGTGTCCAACTGAGTCCGCCTTGACAGGCTAGCGGTTGGGAGGTATATTCCGTGACGGGACGGGAGAGTCACTGGGCCTGCTGGCGCGAGAACCCCGGCCCCGCGCCGTCAGCGCTTCTTGTTGCCGCTTCGGCTAGGGAGCTATGTCCATGGTGGAACAAGAGATACGACGCATCCCCCTGGATGCAATCGCTATCAGCGAGATGAACGTTCGGCACGGTGGAGCGCAAGCGGACCTCGCTGAGCTTGCTGAGAGCATCGTGGAGTTCGGGCTTCTGCAACCCGTGGTCCTCTGGGGGGAGTTCGAGGGGGACTATCCCAAGAGTCAACCGAAGTACCAACTCGTCATTGGGCAGAGGCGCTTCAACGCGTACGCTGAGGTGCTTGCCAAGAAGGACCCTCAAAGGTGGAAGGCAATACCTGCGATCTTCACCGGCAAGATCAGCGCGACCGAAGCGAAGATCCGCTCGCTTGCCGAGAACCTGCACCGTATGGAACTCAACCATGCCGATGCCGCTGAGGCCGTGACCGCGCTCTATCGCCATTTCGGAAAAGACATGCGCAGGCTATCGCGGGAGACGGGGTTCTCTGTCACGCGCATCAACCGGTATCTCAAGATCAAGGAGCGCGCCTCCAAGGAAGCAATGGAACTCTTGCGCGCGAAGAAGGTTAGAGACTTCGATGTAAAGCGAGTGGTTGACTGGGCCGACGACGATCGACAGCGCGCGGACCGTATGGTGAGGGTCATGGCTAGGCTCCCCACAGCCAGGGAAAAACGCAATCTCATGGAGTACGCCCGGGAGAACCCAAAGGCCCGCAGTGCCAGCGAAGACGAGCTGGAGCGCGAGGCCAAGAAGCCGCGGATTCGGCGGAAGATTTCGGTTGACCTCACTGATGCTCTGTGGCAGGGCCTGGAGAGCGCGGAGCACGCCATGGCGATGGAGCGCGAGGAGATCGCGGCCCTCGCCATCGAGAAGTGGCTCAGGGACCAGGGGTTCCTCAAGTGAGTGCATCTCGTCGGTCGCGGTTGGGGCCGGTATCCAAGACGCGGCTTGAGAAGGCGCTGGCTTACCTGATAGCCAGCACCCGCCGTACGCGACGATCACTGGACCTGCTGACGGTTGCCCGCGAGCTTGAGGTAGCTCGAGAGACCTTGGGGGACCTCAAAGCTGTGTCCAGAGTCCTTGATGTGTCCACAGAGATGCTCCGAGAGTTCGCCAGCGTGGCGAAGCTTTCGGAGCCTGTCAAACAGTTGATCCGAGAAGGGCGTCTTACGAGTGTGGATGTGGCATACCGCTTGAACGCACTCCCACCCGCTGAGCAGTTCGTAGTGGCGTCTGAATATGTCAATGGGCTGCTGACGCCGAACGAGGTGCGGGATGTGGTGTCGTTTCGCAAGAAGCATGCGAAGGTTCCGATCGGAGCTGTGCTCCGCCGCGTCAAGGCCACCCGTGAGATCCAAACCTACGTGATCAGGCTGCCCGCCCCAAGCGATCGCTCCTCCCTGGGTGGCATGCGGGACCGCCTCGCTAAGCTCACGGGTAGCCGTAACGTCCTTTCCGCTGTGTTGGAGGACTCGGTTGCCATGTTCACGATCTCGGCGGAGGGTCAGAGGCGTCTGATGGCCTGCGCCCGAGAGCGCCGTGTAAGCATAACCAAGCTTGTCCAGCTCTTCGTCCTGCCGGAGGGGACAAGCAATGTCCGGCCGTAGACGCGCCTCGGAAGGCCTGAGCAACGGCTTCCTCTACGAGAGCCTAGACACCCTATACACGTCCTTGCACCGGTGGCGAGTGGACGAGGGGTTGTTCGAGGCACGTAAGACCATCCTGCCCTTCGTGCGTGGGCTTCGGTTCTCCGCTTTGCTGATCTACCGGGTCCGCAAGTTGCTTGCAGGGCAGGACGTTACCGCGAGTTGGGGCGTGGTCCTTGATGAGTCCAAGAGCAGACCTTCCCGAGAGTGCGACATCATCATTCACAGGAACAAGTGGGAGCATGCCTGGGATGGTGGAGATGCAGTGGGGGACCCTGTCATGGACTTCCGCTTCGTCAGACGCCAGGATGCGCTGGCTATCATCAGTTGCAAGGAGGCCATCAGGCGCATCGACGTGGAGATGCGGGGATACGTGGAGGCGGTGCGGGAGTACGTGCCGCGGGTGTGGCTCTTCGCCGAGTGCTGCGAGGAAGGGAGCCAGAATGCCCTTGAGGAGGGCGCACAAGAAGCGGGCTACGAGAGCTTCTGGTATCTCTACTCGCTCGACAAGCAGAGAACGGAGAACGTCAACGAGCCAGGATGGTTCGAATTCGTCAAGAGACTGCGGAGCTTGGCCCCTCATGCGTGAGCACAAGCACGGTCCCACGCGGCGACTCACCCCTGGCCGACAACCCACAGGAAACGGCTTCGAGGCCGCCTGGACCCGGGCGGCAGAGCTTCTTGCGTCAAAGCGCCTCCCAGGACTCAGATTGGTGTGCCCTTCCTGTCGCACAGCGGGCACCCTCATGTCCCGGTGGGTCGCTGGTGCCTCGGTCAAGCCCCTTTGCGTTGTTCACCCGGACGGGAACGGCAGACTAAGGACGTGTTCTTTGACTCGTGACGAAGCAGTCGATGCAAGAACCAGGGTCGCCGTTGGCTCGCCTGATATTCTGAAGGCCCTCAGCATGGGACGGCCTTTCGTTCTCTTCAGCGGCGGGAGGGACAGTGTTTGCACGTTGGAGTATGTGAGGAAGCTGGCGAGGAGGGCCAAGGCGGAAGTGACGGCGCTGCATGTGGACACGACGGCCGGGTTTCCGGAGGTCGAGGAGTACGTGAAGGCCATCTGCGATAGGATGGGGGTTCCGCTCGTGACGGTGCGGCCCCAACACGATTTCTTTGAGATCGCCAAGAAGTGGGGGATCCCCGGGGTGCGTTCGCGCTGGTGCTGCGAGACGCTGAAGGTAGCGCCAATCAGGCGGTATCTGGCGCAAGTTGAAGGGCCGAAGGTCGTCTACGATGGCATCCGTGCCGCAGAGTCGCCTATCAGGGCCACATATGTGCCTATCTGGTTCCACCCGGCCTTCAGGTGCTTCTCGGTGAGCGCCATCTTCAACTGGTCCGACGAGCAGGTGGATGCCTACTTCAAGCGCTGTAAACTGCCGCAGAACCCGACTGTTGAACTCGGTTGTTCGGGGGAGTGCTGGTGTGGGGCTTACAAGTCGAGGGCCGACTTTGAAGGCCTGCTGCGCGTCCACCCCGAGATCTTCGACAAACTGGTCAAGGTGGAAAAGGCCCAGAAGGGCAGGTATACCTACCTTCACGAGAAGGGCAAGCGTGTGCCGCTTAGCTCCTTGCGAGCCGCAGCGCGAGAATAGGATGACGTCGAGAGAGCGAATGCTCGTGGCGATGCGGAATGGGCAGCCCGATTGCGTGCCCGCCGCGCCGGACATGTCGAATATGATCCCCTGCCGCCTCACGGGGAAGCCGTTCTGGGACATCTATCTCTACCACGACCCGCCGCTGTGGATGGCCTACGGCGACCAGTGCGGCCGGGATACCCCAGAGGAGAACATCCTCGCGATGATCGAGGTAGCTCGGACGTATGGGAGGTACTGACTGAAGGGGAACGGTGTTGGGTGTCAGGTGGTGGGTGTTGGGGCAATCGAGGAAGGAAACTGATGCGGGGCTGGCGCTGCCTCTCTCCTCACCGCCAACACCTAATCCCCAACACCTACAACCTTCTGGCCTCGGCTCCTTTCCTTGGGCGGCACCCGGACGACGGCGCCGTCGCGCTCCAGGCGAGCCTGGAGCGCGGCCACGTCGAGGGCGGCAGGGCGGCACCCAGAGACGACGCAGAGCGCGGCCGCGGTGCCGGCCGCCTGGGAGATGGCCATGCAGGGGGCCATGCTGCGGGCCGACTGAAAGGCGGGCTGGGAGGCCGAGATGCAGCGGCCGGCGAGCAGAACGTTGTCGAGGTCGGCGGGGACGAGGCTGCGGTAGGGCACCTCGAAGCCAAGGTGGTCGAGGAATCGCCTCTGGCCGTAGTAGTTCGGCACGGGGTTCGAGCTCACGGCGACCGAATCGGGCTGTGGGCGGCCGCTCAGCACGTCGTCCTCCGTGATGGTGTAGAGGCCGGCGATGCGGCGCGTCTCGCGGACCCCGATGGTGGCGGCGGTCTCGACGAGCCTGGCTTCGGGGAACTCCTCGCGCAGCTTCGCGACGTGCTGCTGGAGGGCGCGGCGGGCCTGGACCTCGGCCCGGGTGAGGTCTGCGGCGTCCGAGCCGTCGGCCTCGCCCACACCCGGCCCCCAACGGGTCGTGAGGCCGTTGCACCAGAGGCGCGGCCTGTCCGCGGCCGGCTCGGGGAGGCCCGTCACGCGGTACATGAGGGACATGGCCATCATTCGCTCGCCTCGCGGCGCAGCCTTCTCGAACCGTGCGCCCGCCCGGGCCGCCAGGTCGCCATCGCCCGTGGCGTCCACGTAGAGCTTGCCCCGAATGGCCTGCCGGCCCGACTTGTTCTCGACGACGATGGCGGCGACGCTGCGGCCCTCGGCCAGGGCCGTGCTGAAGAGGGTGTGGAGGTGGAGCTCCACGTCCGCTTCCGCGAGCATCTCCAGCGCGACGCACTTGAGGACTTCCGGGTCGAAGCTCACGGCGTAGGGGCAGGTGCCGGGCCGCGACTCTCCGAAGTGCCCGTGGGCCGTTGCAGCGCAGGCCCCGCCGGCGGCGAGGAGGCGGTCAACGAGCTCCTGGGCGAGGCCGCGGACCGTCTGCACGTGGTTGGGCGGGCGCTCGTTGCGGAAGCCGTTGAAGCTGGTCATCAGGCCCGCCGTGGCCATGCCGCCGACGAAGCCGTGGCGCTCGACGAGCAGTGTCCTGGCCCCCGTTCCCGCCGCGGCAATCGCCGCCATGAGGCCGCCAGGGCCGCCGCCTACGACCACGACGTCGCTCTCGGCCACGAGTGGCAATTCACGCGCAGGTTCATGCACGCTGCCCATCGTCGTCATCTCCGTTGTTTCGTACCCCGGACAGCGCAAGGAGTTCGTAGTGCGGGCTTTAGCCCGTCTCTGCACCGCGGGAGACGGTCTGAAGGCCGCACTACAAACCCCCACCTCCCTATGGCGTAAGCTCGTAGACGTGGACCGTGCGGGGCGTGCGGAAGTCGTCGTCGAAGCCTTCGGCGGCCGGCTGAATGGTCCTCGCCTCGAAGCGCACCTTCACGGATGAACAGCGGAAGCCCTTGGGGAAGCCGAACCGGGCCTTCAGCGGGGCGGAGGCGCCGTCGGTGCGAAGGGCAATGACGTAGCGCTTGCCCTCGAAGACCCGCTCAAGGGTCTCAACTGGCGGGGCGACGGAGAGCTTCTCCTTAGGTTCGTCCGCGGCCAGGATGGGGGCGAGGCCGCGGAACTCGCCGTTGAGGCCCCGAAGGTAGTTCACCTTGTCGGGCCGCGATTGCATCATGCCGCTCGGGCAGAGGCCGATGCCCGTGGCGCCATTGACGATGCTCTTGTAGCCGCGCCAGCGCAGCGTCTCGTTCGGCACATAGAAGTAGGTCTCCAGCCCCACAATCACCGCCGTTCGCCTCTTTGCTCTGATTGTGGGCGGGACGTCCCCGTCCCGCGTCTTTGTGGGCGGGATGTCCCCATCCCGCGGGTCGCGGCGTGGGGACACGCCGCCCACATCCATGAGCGGCCCCAGCACCTTGCTGATCTCGGGCACGGCCTTGAAGCTGGCCTCCACGCCGATGACATCCCAATCGGGCACGAATGCCTTCATCGCCTCGTTGTGGCCGGGATGGCCGACGAGCCACGACGACGGGCCGGCGATAAGGTGGTTGGGGTCGGCCTCACGAATCCAGCCGATGGCCTTCTTGCACCACTCCACGCGCTCCTTCCAGCCGGCGTCCTGGAGTTGCATCTCGCCCTCGCCGATTTCGTACTGGAAGAGCTTCGGGTCGGTCTTCACCTCGTTCACCTTCGCCAGCAGCTTCGCCTTCACCTCACCGTCGGGCATCCTCTCCTTCGCGTAGACGATGCTCGTGAGGTCCACGGCCTTGAGCTTGAACTGCATGGGCGGGTAGTTGACCTCGGGGCGGATGCCGAAGTGAGGCGTCCAGTATACCGGCAAGTATGGCTGGCCGTTGATCGTGATGAAGCCGCGCTCGTTGACCGCCGTCTTCTCGATCTTTTCGGGGAACTCGGCCTTGGGCGGGCGCTCCATAAACCCGAAGCGTATCGGCTCCGTGCTGTAGGCGGGGCGTCCCTGCCCCGCATCCGGGTTGTAGGCGGGGCGTCCCTGCCCCGCATCCGGGTTGTAGGCGGGGCGTCTCTGCCCCGCGTCTTCCTTCCACCGCACCCTCACGGCCACCGCATTGTCGAGCACCGGTGCGCTCCAGGGGTGTACCTTGAACCCCTCGCTCTTGAGCTTCACCTGGGCCAGGTTGCGGGTATTGATGTAATCGGGGGCCTTCTGCGGCTTGAGGATTTCGCTCAGATCCGTCACCTCCCCAATCGTCGTCTTGCCATTCAGCACAAACTCGCATCGCGCCAGCTCGGGAAACGACCCGCGCGCGACGTTGAGACTGGCGAAGGCCACCGGCTGCTCGTCGGGATAAAAGCAATACCCGCTCACCCCCGCCTCCACGAGCTTCGACGGTGTGCCGAACGAGAACTCCGCGCACGGTACCCGATTGATGGTTGGCTCCCCCGCAATGACCCAAAGGGACAGCCTGCACTGTTCCTCCCACGACTTGCACAGCTCGGCCACCTCATAGCTGGCTTCGCCGACAAGGTAGCCCCTGGGGCTCTCCTCGGTGGGCTTTTGCACGATCTCCCCGGGCAGGATGACCATGTCCTTACCCGCCGCCTTCCCGCTGGGGCTTCGGACCGATACTGCAACGCCGGCATGACGCATCTGCTCAAGCGGCACCGTCTTGTCGAACTCGATGATAGCGCGAAGCGTGTTCTTGCCGCACAGCCTATCGCCGAAGTCGAGGTCAACGACCTTGAAGGGGTAGCGCCTGGGCGCGTCGGTGGGTTGGGTCGGGACGCGGGGCAGGGACGCCCCGCCTACAGTGCCGTGCTGGAAGAGGGCGATGTCGTCGAGCCAGGCGGTGCCGACGATGTTCTTCTCCACGATGCGGCCGTCGAAGCCGCGGGCGCAGAGGAAGAGGCGAAGGGTCTTCACGGGTTTGCGGGGCGAGAAGTACTTGCGGACGCAGCACCAGTCGTAGGTGCCCGCGCCCGTGGTGCCGAAGTTGTAGGAGCCCGGCTCCTCCATGTCGTCTCCCAGGAAATCGCCCTGGGGGAGCCATTGGCCGGCCTCGTCCTTCGCCATGATCTCGAGCGTGCGAAGGTTGTCGGCCTTCACCATTGCCCTCACCTCGAGGGGCCGCGGTTTGTCCTGGTTGAGGGCGATGGGGGCGCTCTCGACGGCGAAGTTGTCGCCTGGGAAGACCGTGAAGCGGAGCGAGGCGTTGCCGCTGAAGGCGAGCATGCGGTCGCTCACCGCCCCGCCGCGGAACGCCTTGGCGTCGTGGTGCGACCAGCCGGTCCAGGTGTAGTAGTCGTTGCGGAACCATGTCCAGAGCGCCGGCTTCGACCAGCCTTCGGGCCAGCCCTCCTTGTCGAGGGCCTCGAAGCCGGCGTTGGCGGGGCCACAGGCGTGGACGCCTGTGCCACCAGGCTGTTCAACGCAGGAGGGGTCGTCGAACCACACGGTGCCACCGCGGGCGACGAGGCCGACTGTGAGCCAGTGGGGCGTGCCCTTCAGCCGCTCGGGGTCAAGCTCGGGGTCGAGGCCCACGTCGAAGCGGACCTCTTTGTACTCCCAGTCGTGCGTGCCGCCGGAGAAGGCGACGGAGCGCTGGTTGCGGCCCTGGGCGACGGGCTGGACGGAGTCGGGGCCGCGGCGCACGGCGCATTCGATGGCGGCGGTGAGCTGCGGCTCGGCGCCCTTCGGCACATCCTCCGTCTTGCACCAGGCCCCGACGACGATTGGCCTCTTCGCCAGTTGGTCGGCGAGGCGTTCCTCCATCGGGAGGAACATCGCGTAGTGGGCGCCACCGGCCCGCCAGTGCTGTTCGCCGGCGAAGCGGACGAGTTGGCTGGCCTGGCCCGGCTTGTCAAAGCGGAGGGAACGCGAGCCGACGCGGGCGACGCTTGTGTCCCACGCCTCGGGCAGGGGCGCCTGCACCCGCCAGTGGTCAATGTGGCCGTCGCACTCGCCGACGCCCATGTCCGACGCCGAGAGGAGCAGGAAGCGGCGATTGTCGGCGAAACGGCGGTTGAACCAGTTGTGCTCGAAGCTCGCGTTCTTCACGAGGTTGCCTGGGACGCGGTGGAAGAGGACGCTGGGCGGCTGGGCGGCGACGCCAGGCATGGCAGCCAGGAGCGCGGCCGTGGTGAGAACCAGGGCTTGCCTCATTGGTGCATTCTCCTGTGGGGACCCGATGCGCGAGGCTTGCGCGCAGAGGCAGCGTAGCGGCCCAGTGCCGGCCTGTCAAGGCCCGGAGCCTAACAAGTCCTCGAACGCGGCGCGGGTGTCATTGGGGAAAGGCGGAAAGGGACAACAGGGACCGCAGGGACAACAAGGACGAATGCCGGGTGGCCTCGTGTCCCTGTGGTCCTTTGGGTCCCTGTGGTCCCTTGGCTCCTTGGCAACCGCGCGCCACGCGTCTCAGTAGACCCGCAGGGTCCGGCGGAGGATGGGCACAAAGGGGATGACGATGATGAGGTATGCGATGAGCCAGGGGGGCAGGGCGAGGGCAGGCAGGCCAGGGACCCCATCGGCGAGAAACGTCCGACGGAGGAACGTCACGCGGCTCAGGGGGCGTTGCAGGAACCTGGCCTGGCGCAGGACGGTCTCGGTGGCGAGAATCCTGTTGCCTGTGCCCGCCCCCAGGGGCGGGGCGTAGACGCGGCTCCCCACGCGGACGGGGTGAGAGGCTGTCTCGCCCCCGTGGCGGACCAGCAGGTCGGTGGCGAGCGGAGAGCTCGCTCGCAGCACCCAGGTGGCCAGGCCGTTCTGCTGCCCGTCGGGGTCAACCTCAACGACCTGCACCGCCAGGCTGCGCATGTCGACGCCGGCCGGCGGGACCAGGTGGGTGAGCTTGTCCACCGAGCTGAGCGGGTAGTAGGCTTTCACCGTGAGGTCATCGCCCACGCGGGGGGGAAAGAAGTCGAGGCGCTCCACGGCCCAAACGGCGAGGAGAATGATGGGCAGGAGCGAGACGAGGAGGGGCTTTCCCTCGGCCTTGAGGCGGATGGCGTTGACCATCGCGAGCGACGCGCGGACGCGGCCGGCAGCCGTCTTGTCCTTCGCCCGCTTCGCCTCGCGGAGGAGCTGCTTGAGGCGGCGCAGGTCGCCCTTCGACCGGCGGAGCTGGTTCTGGTTCGTCGTCCACTTCCGCACCATCGTGAGGAGCAGCGAGGTGGCGATGGCGATGAGGGCGATGGCCAGGTCGCGCGGCAGGGCGAGGAGCCAGCCGAGGGGGTAATCCATCGCGGCGACGATGAAGTTCGTGATGGCGGCGAGCACTTCCATAGGACTTCCACTTGGCTCAGAGAGGATGGATGGATGAATGGATGGGTGGATGGGTGTCTGACAATCATCCAATCATCCAGACATCCACCCATCCAGTTCCTCGACATTCATCCATTCATCCACCCATCCATTCATCCTCTCTTGTTGTGAGCTTGTGCTTCCAGCAGCGCAATCGCTCCCGTGCCGCCATCGACCTCGACGGTGGCGCCATCGGGGATGAGTTGGGTGGCGCTTTCGAGGACGACCGCGGGAATGCCGAAGTCGCGTGCGACGATTGCGCCGTGGGAGAGGACGCCGCCGCGCTCGACCACCAGGCCGCGGGCGTGGACGAACAGCGGCGTCCAGCCAGGGTCGGTCGAGGGGCAGACGAGGATGTAGCCGGTGCCGATGTCGCCGGCGGCCTGGGGGTCGAATACGATGCGAGCGACGCCCTTGGCCGCGCCCGAGGCGAGGGGGCAGCCGGCCAGCCTCGCCCCGCCCGCCCGCGCTTGCGGATGCCCAAGCGCCTCAAGCCGCTCGGAGTCCACCACGAAGGCCATCGAGAGCTTCTGGGCGGACCTCCAGCGGAGCTTGCGCTCGGCGATGGCCTCGGCAAGCTCGTCACGTCGCGCCTCGAAGCCGTCAAGCTCGTCGAGGTGGAGGTAGAAGAGGTCGCGGCCAAGGTCCCAGCGCCGCGAGAGCTCGACGAGCGCGGCGCGAATCGTCTCGTAGCCCATCATCAGGTAGTGCTTCCCCGTCTCACGGTGCGGCAAGAGCTGTTGGGCGTCCTTGAGGTCGGGCAGGAGGCGTTCATAGAGGGATGCTCCGCCCCACTCAGCGAGGACGGCCGGGAGCTGGGCTTCGGCCTCCTTGCGTGCAGCGGCCTGTTTTGCGTGGCGCTCCTCAGGCGGCTCCACGCCGGGGCGCCGATAGCTCTGTTGCATCCGCTCCAGGTAATCGGTGTCCTCGCGCCAGCGCGGCACCGAAAGCTCCATTTCGTTGACGGCCCGGTGGCCAAAGGCGTCGAGGAACTCGGCCATCGTGGTCTGGCCCTGCGCCACGCGATAGAGGAGGATGTTCTGCTCCACGGTCGTGTCGTGTTCGAGGCCGGTGGTGAGCTGCCGCGTGAGGTCGCCGCCGCGTTCCGGCCCCATCAGTTGCGAGAGGAGCGCTGAGAGCGCGGCCTGGGCCATCCCGCCGAAGAAGCCGGGCTTGAGCGACTCCTTCCCGAAGTCGTCGAGCACATACGCGATGCGGCGGCGAAGCTCCTCAAGCAGTTGCGGCGTGGGGAGCGCCGTGAGGTCGAGGCGGCGGGCCTCATCAAGGTAGGCTCGGAGGCGCGGGAGGGCGTCTTCATCGAAGGCCGCGAGGGCGCGTGCTCTGGCCTTTCGCATGATGCGTGCGGAGCGGATCATCGCCCAGACGAGCCGCGGCAGGCGCAGGAAAAATCCCTGGTCAGCCTTCTGCATGTTGAGCTTCTTGGGCACCTGCTCCAGGAGGCTGGGGTCGTGGGCGACCTCGGCGGCGTCGTACTCCAGCGGCATGCCGTCCCAGAAGAGGCCCGCGGCGCGGCGGGGGTCCACATAGGTGCGGCCGCAGATGAGCTCCAGGAAGCCCTTGGAGCGCACCTCGGCCGACGGGCGGTAGCCGAAGTCGCGGTACATCAGCCCGAAGCCGCCGTCGCCGCTCATGAAGTGGCGAATGATGTCCCACGTAAGCGGGGTCGGAGCGGGGAGGGTCTCGGCGAGGTTGTGGGCGACCCACACGACGCGCTGGCCGGCGGCCTGCTCGCGGAGGCGCTCGATCTCCTCCTGGCGGCCCTCCTCCATGTCCTCCAGGACGTCGAGGCCGCGGATGGCGCGGCTCTGGAGAAGGGCGACCCGCCCCTCGGCGATGCCCCACTCGACGTCGCAGGGGTAGCCGAAGTAGGCTTCGACCTTCTTCCCTACCTCGGCGATCTCGCGCACTTGCGCGGGCGTGAGGGCCGGCTCGTTGCCGGGGCGGTGGCCGGGCACCTCGCGCTTCATCGCCAGGCTGGCCGCATCAATGATGTAGATGTCGGGCGTCACGGAGCCGCTGACGACCGCCTCGCCGAGGCCCCACGAGGCCTCGAGCACCATCTCGCCCGCCTTGAAGTTGTTGGGGTTCGCCGTGAAGAGCACGCCCGCGCGTTCGGAGGGGAACATGGCCTGGACGTTCACCGCCGTGCCCGCGACGCCGCGGATGTCGTGGTGCTTGCGATAGGTCACCGCCCGCTCGCTGTTCCACGAGGCGAAGACTGCGTTGATCGCCTGGTCCAGCGCGTCCCACGGCTCGGTGGGGAATGGGCGCCCCGCCTGCTGTTCACACGCTTTCAGCAGTTGCTCGGCAACCGCCTTCGCGTCATGAGAGGGAGTCCGCCGCTCCGCGGCGGAAGATTCCGCCCCGGAGGGGCGGACTCCGCCCGCCTCCAGCGCGAGATTGGCGACCGAGCGAGCGAACATGCGAATGTGCTCGGCGTAGTCGTGCCAGAAGTCCCGCACGCAACCGGCCAGCGACGGGTTCAGCCCCACGTTAAGGATGGTGTCCATCATCCCCGGCATCGAGACCGCAGCCCCTGAGCGGACGGCGACCAGGAGGGGCTTGGGGGCCTGGCCGAACGCGCAGCCCATCATCTGCTCCAGCCGGGCCATCGCCGCCCGCACCTGCTCCTTGAGGTCGGCTGGCCAGGCGCCCGTGGCCTCGACGATGGGGCAGCACTCGGCGGAGATGGTGAACCCTGGCGGCACGGGCAGGCCGGCTCGGCTCATCGAGGCCAGGCTCGCCCCCTTGCCGCCGAGAATATCCTTGCGGTCGGGGTCGCCCTCGGAGGTGCCCCCGCCGAAGAAATAGATGAGCTGTGGCAAGTCAGCCATCACCGACACCTCTCGTTCCCACGCTCCGCGTGGGAACGGAATCTCGGGACGCTCTGCGTCCTTCCGCTGCGTCAGGGCCGGCCACCCGACGCGGAGCGTCGCAGCCCCTGCGTTCCCACGCGGAGCGTGGGAACGAGAGGGGAATATCCTTGCGCTCGGGGTCACCCTCGGAGGTCCCGCCGCCGAAGAAATAGATGAGCTGTGGCAAGTCAGCCATCACCCACACCTCTCGTTCCCACGCTCCGCGTGGGAACGGAATCTCGGGACGCTCTGCGTCCTTCCGCTGCGTCAGGGCCGGCCACCCGACGCGGAGCGTCGCAGCCCCTGCGTTCCCACGCGGAGCGTGGGA
>Ga0194112_10003380_pt1 | contig 22241 bp, 13 predicted proteins | sample TA2MahC400mmetaG_FD_146191 | JGI IMG/M metagenome (GOLD analysis project Ga0194112, IMG submission 146191) | Freshwater microbial communities from Lake Tanganyika, Tanzania - TA2015016 Mahale Deep Cast 400m | ecosystem: Environmental > Aquatic > Freshwater > Lake | place: Tanzania: Lake... | reverse complement strand
TCTGCAGGAGTTTGCGTTGCGGTGCGATGATGATGGGGAGATCACGCAGCGATTTCTCGAAGCCAAGAAGTTCCCAGAGGAGATCCTGGCTCAGTTGTCCGACGTGCTCGACCTGATTCGGGAGCCACTTGCTGTTCGCTCCTCCACGCTGCTCGAAGATTCCCAGTACCATCCGTTTGCCGGGGTTTACGAAACGTACATGATCCCGAACAATCACCCTGATCCCCTTGTTCGGCTGGAGCAGCTCGTGAACACGGTCAAGCGTGTGTACGCCTCCACGTTCTACCAAAGCGCGAAAGAGTACATCAGGGTCACGTCGTACCTGCTCGAAGAAGAAAAGATGGCCGTAATCATCCAGAAGATGGTCGGCGCGCGGCACAGTGAGCGCTTCTACCCTGATTTTGCCGGGGTTGCGAGATCGCATAATTTCTATCCGGTCCCACCACAACGGGCATCTGACGGGATCGTCTCTGTCGCTCTCGGCCTCGGGAAGACGGTCGTCGACGGCGGGAACGCGGTTCGGTTTTCCCCCAAGTATCCCAAGCACGTGATGCAATTTGCCACCACCGAAGCCACGCTGCGTTCCAGCCAGTCTGATTTCTACGCCCTCGACATGGATAGCCCGCCGCTTGGCTTGCACGAAACGCACGACGAGCTTCTGATAAAATATGGCCTGGATGTTGCAGAGCGCGACGGGACCCTTCACTTCGTCGGGTCAACGTTTTCAGCGGATGATGACACGATCCACGACGGCCTCCTGCGGAGTGGGAGACGGGTGGTGACGTTTGCTCCGGTTCTCCGCCACAAAATCTTGCCGGTCCCCGAGATCCTGCAACTTCTGCTGGACATGGGAAGTTGGGGAATGGGAACGCCTGTCGAGCTGGAGTTTGCCGTGGATAAGTCATCCCGACCAAAAGGTCCGGTGGAGTTCGGAGTCCTGCAGATCCGCCCGCTTGTCTTGAGCCGTGAGGCTGAGGAGCTGGAGGTCGAAGCGCCTGATCCGACGGAATTGATCTGCCAGAGTGAGCGAGCGCTTGGCAATGGTCTCATCAAGGACATCTACGATATCGTTGTCGTGGATCGTGAACGCTTCCAGCGGAGCAAGAGCCACGAGGTCGCTTTGGAGGTAAGCCAATTCAATCGGCGGCTCGTGGGTGAGCGCCGCCCCTACCTTCTTATCGGTGTTGGCCGGTGGGGCAGTTTCGATCCGTGGTTGGGGATTCCTGTAAAGTGGGATCAGATCGCCGGAGCGAGGGTGATCATCGAGACGGGCTTCAAGGATTTTGACGTTACACCGTCCCAGGGTTCACACTTCTTTCAAAACATCACTTCCTTCATGGTGGGATTTTTCACCGTTTCCACGGAAGGGCAGGATGGGTTTGTGGACTGGGCTTGGATTGCGAAGCAGCAGGCACTTGAGGAGAAAAGCTTCACACGGCACATCAGACTCTCTGCACCGATCGAAGTCAAGATCAACGGTCAGCAAAACCGCGGTGTGATCTTCAAACCACGACAGGAAACACCAAGCGGAAGGATTTGACCGAAGAGGGGAGAAACCGAGGAGGGACATCGAGGTGCCCCCTCCTCAGTCGAGGCTTCTACTCGGCGATCTTGAGAATCGAATCAACCTCCTCCTTGTCCACATCCATCACATGCCGGATTCCGCTGATCGCCGCAGCTTCAGGAGTCAGAGCGGCGATGTCGTCACGTGAGATGTACTCTGGCGAGAACTTTCTGCTGCCGGCCATCAATTGCCGAAGACCCTGCGCTAAGCGCTCGTAGTACGTATATAGCCCCAACGCCCCTGTCGGAACGCGTTCGAACTCTTCGACGCCCAGCTCATTGCGTAGATCTGTTGCCGTCACGAAAATCTCCTCTTTCGTGTTGCCGAAGCGCTCGACGTAGACTGGAAGATCCTCCTGCTCGATGGACATGCCGATCGTCTTTCCTACCATGGCCGCTGCGATGGGTGCGCGGGCCATTCCGACCAGCTTGACAAACGGCGCTCCCATAGCGAGCCCTTTGAAGATCTGGTCTTCGAACACAAACCCTCCGGCGACAGCGACTGCCGGGATGTATTTCTTCTTGTCAGCAAGTCGTTTCAGATAATAGTAGAGCATCGAGTGGAGCTCGACCGGGGGAACGCCCCACTCGTTCATCATGCGCCAGGGACTCATGCCGGTGCCTCCGCCTGCACCGTCGACGGTGAGGAGATCGAGCTTGTACTTGGAGCAAAAGGCGACTGCGCGCGCGAGGTCCGCGGGCCGGTAAGCCCCTGTTTTGAGGAAGATGTACTTCGCCCCTGCACGCCGGAGCTCCTCGACCCGTCTGCCGAAGGACTCTTCTGTGACCATCCCGACACGGGAGTGCCGCTCGAATTCCTTGAATGCCCCACGTTCGAATGCCTTGATGATGTGCTCATCAGTCGGGTCGGGCAGAACGACATACCCCCGCGCGTAGAGCATCTGCGCTTTCTTCAGGCTCTTGATCTTGACCTCTCCACCGATATCCTTCGCACCCTGTCCCCATTTCAGTTCGACGCAATCGACGCCGAGCTTCTCAATGGCATACTCCTGCACCCCCAGGCGAGTGTCTTCGACGTTTGACTGAACGATGATTGCTCCATACCTGTTGCGTTGGTGCTCTTTGTAGAGGTTCACGCGACGCTTCAGGTCGACTGTGTCAACGACGCGGCCGCCGTTGATGACCGCCTCGGTGTCCATGCCGACGACATTCTCACCGATGGTCAAACCGGTGCCCGCGAGAGCTGAACCGATTGCCAGCCCCTCCCAGTTGTTCTTGGCAATGTCGGTTGAGCCGATGCCCGGGATGATCCACGGATAGCGGAACTTGATACCTCCGTCGTGCCCGAAAGCGACTTCCAGACCGACCTTTGGAAAGATCGCTTTATCACTGTCTGCTTCGATGCCGTGAGCTCCGACGGCTGTCCCCATAATGTTGAAGTGCGAGTAGTCCACTGGATAGGATTTCTCTCCAGCCGTCGTGACAACGCCAAACGGTTGCGGGTAGATCACCTCGTGCCCTCGATAGGCGGATTTGCCAATCTCACACATACCGATGCAGCCGTCGACGCACGTGACGCACATGCCGGAGGTCGGGACAATGGAACCATCGGTACGGTTCTTTGTGAGAGTGGCAGCGGTGGCGTTGATTCTTGAGAGTGACATTGTCGTTCTTCTCCTTTCGTCAATCCTTTTTGATTTCACAGGCTACGCATGGGCTCATGTAGCACATCATATCATCAAAGTTGGGCTTCTCCAGGCAGGGAGGACTGAGGTTTGCACAACCTCCGCAGATGGCTTTTTCGGGCTGCGTGTAGGTACATCGTAGCTGGCACGCGGGACAGATGTAGATACACCCCCCGCAGAGACGGCATTTCTCGGACTTGATGTTGAATGGCGTCCCCAGCGTACGGTGGTCGCCGCGACCCTGAAATCCGATGGCATGAGCCATCATCTGCTCGGTGCACATCCGGGCGCAGAGTCCGCAAAGAATACAGGTTTCGTACTCCTGCTTGAACCGTTGTTGCCGGACCTCGTATGCGGAGGCAAGATCCTGGATGATCTTTGACTGCGGGCACGAGCCGAGCATCAGCTCAAGGATCATCTTGCGCGCTCGTACCACCCGGGCAGAGGCGGTTCGCACCCGTAGCCCTTCTTCGACAGGGTACGTGCAGGACGACACGAGCTTGGATCTCGCACCCTCGCCGACCTCCACCACGCAGAGGCGGCAGGCTCCGTACGGCGAGAGTCCCTCCACGTGACAGAGCGTTGGGATGGGGAACCCGAGGAATTGTGCGGCCTCGAGAATCGTGGATCCTTCTTCGACGGAGACCGGTACTGCGTTAATCTTGAGTTTGATCATACGAGTTGTTCCTTTTGTTCCTCGACTGCTGGTTCGTCCTTCGACGGTTGAGTGAATTCAAGGTCGCAACGGAGACATCGCGTGGCTTCACGCTTTGCCTCGGCTTCGCTCAGCGTGAGCTCCACCTCCCCGAACCCGTGCTTCCTCGCTTCCATGTCCACCCGTGGCAAGGCGACCCTTCCCCTCAGATGGACTTCGTGTCCGTTCGTTGGCTCAACGTAGTGCCGTGGCACGCGTCGTTCGGACGGCTGCCGCAGTGGCTCTCCGCGGAGGTGGTGATCGAGCATCACTGCCACCCTCTTACCGGCCGCGATGGCATCGACGACGGTGTTCGGACCGGTGACGACATCCCCGCCGGCGAAGACGCCGGGCCGGTTGGTGCAGAGTGTTTCGGGATCGACCCGGATAATACCTTTCCGCTCATCGACATCGATCCGGTTGATGCCCGCAACCGAAACGCAGTCGGTGTCCGATCCTTCGCTGATGGCAACGATGAGCGTGTCGAGAGGCACGATATGCTGCGTTCCCGGGAGCGGAACCGGGCGCCGCCGCCCGCTCTCGTCGAACTCGCCCAGCTGGTTGTTGATGAACTCGACGCCGGAAAGCCGCCCCTCCTCCTCCAGGATGCCCGTTGGGGCCACAAGTGTCTCGAGGTGAACGCCTTCCTGCAGGGCGGCCTCGATCTCCTCCGCGAATGCCGGCATTTCCTCGCGTGTTCGGCGATAGAAAACTGTAACGCTTTTGACATTCGGCTGCCGGACGGCAACGCGCGCGGCATCAACAGCGGAATTCCCGCCTCCGACAACCCCAACACGGCCCTTGGCGAGATTCTCACCACGTTGGTTGAAGGCCTTCAAGAATTGAATGGAAGGATATACCCCGGGCAGATCCTCACCTCTCAATCGAAGGCGAAGGCTCTTGTGAGCGCCGAAGGCAAGGAAGACGGCGTTGTAGCCTTCCTCGAACAGGCTGTCGATTGTCACATCCCGCCCTAATGCCGTATTGCAGCGGATGGTGATGTTCTTATCGACGAGGGAGTCGATCTCTTTTTCAATGGTTGTGCGAGGCAAGCGATACGAAGGGATGGCGCTGTAGAGCATTCCGCCTGGTTTCGAATCACTCTCGAAGACTGTGACCTTATACCCCTTCAGGGAGAGATAGTGTGCAGCTGTCAGTCCCGCCGGCCCTGAACCGATCACGGCAATTCGCTGCGTTGCGGCGAATTCGTCCTCCATCCGGACCGGCTTGTAGATTGACGGGTCGGCACGATCAGTGATGAACCGCTTCAATGCCCTGATGGCAACGGCCTCTCCGCCGTGCGCGCCAGCTTTGCAGTGCTCCTCGCACGGGTGATTGCAGACCCGTGCGCAGACCGACGGAAACGGGTTCGCTTCCCGGATGACAGAGTAGGCTTGTTCATATTCGCCACGCGCAATGTGAGCGATATATCGCCACGCCTCGGTGCCGATCGGACAAGCGGATGCGCAGGGAGCTCCCACAACGCCATTGCACACGAACGCATCACAACGCTTGTCGTAAATGTGTCGTCTATACTCATTGCGGAAATAGCGTAGCGTGCTGAGGACAGGATTCGGAGCAGACTGGCCGAGTCCGCACATGGACGTGTCTTTGACGACGCCCGCAAGTTCCTCCAGCAGGTCCAGGTGCCCTTCGGTTCCGATGCCTTTGGAGATATCATCAAGGATTTCGTGCATCCGCTGCGTGCCTTTGCGGCAGGTGTAGCACTTGCCGCATGATTCGTGTTTCAGGAAACGCATGAAGTACTTGGCAACATCGACCATGCACGTATTCTCGTCCATGACGATCATGCCCCCCGAACCCATGATGGAGCCGGCAGCGACCAGGCTGTCGTAATCGATGGGGAGATCGAACATCGACGAAGGAATGCAGCCCCCCGAGGGACCGCCGGTCTGGACTGCCTTGATCCGGGCTCTCCCGGCCGGGCCCCCACCGATGGCATGGACAATGCTGTTGATGGTCACGCCCATCGGTACTTCCACGAGCCCCGTGTTTCTCACCTTACCGACAAGGCTGAAAATCTTCGTTCCTGAGTTCTTTCTGGCACCGACCTTGGCATACTCAGCGCTTCCATTTCGTATGATGATCGGGATGTTTGCCCAGGTTTCAACATTGTTAATGGCTGTGGGTTTCCTATCGATTCCCTTTTGAACAGGATAGGGAGGACGCTGCCGCGGTTCGCCAACTTTGCCCTCGATGGAATGCATAAGCGCAGTCTCCTCTCCGCAGACGAACGCGCCCGCACCCTTCACGAGATCAAGCTCGAACGCAATCGTTGTGCCCAGAATGCCCACTCCAAGGAGGCCCAGTTCACGTGCTTGCCGCAGCGCAATCAACAGATGCTTGATCGCCAGGGGGTACTCGTTCCTGACGTAGAGCACCCCGTGGGTCGCTCCCGTGGCAAAAGCTCCTATCAGCATGCCTTCGATAACGCTGTGCGGATTGCCTTCCAGCACGCTCCGATCCATATACGCGCCCGGGTCGCCTTCATCCGCGTTGCAGACAAGGTACTTGATCCGCTTCTTCTGCTGTGCAAGAAGCTCCCACTTCAATCCCGTCGGGAATCCTGCTCCCCCTCGGCCACGGAGACCTGCGTTCTTGACCTCCTCAACCACCCACTGGGGGTCGTTCTTCTCGAGAATCGTCGCCAGCGCGCCATAGCCGCCGACCTCGATGTAGTTCAGGATTCGAATCGGATCGACCCGTTCATTCTGAGCGATGATCGTACGTACTTGTTTCCTGAAGAACGGGATCTCGCTTTGTTTCTCGATCCTGATCTCCGTTTCCTCGTCCCTGTACAGCAGGTGTTCCAACACCATTCCCTTCGCTGTGGCATCCACGATCTCTGCCATGCGCTCCACATCGACCCTCGGATAGAATGTTCCCTGGGGCTCGACCAAGACGGATGGCTCCATCTGGCAGTACCCGTGGCAGCCGGTGACCCTCAGGCGGATCTTGTCCGTCAAGCCGCGTCCGAGAATTTCGCGTTTCGCAATGCGGATCAGGTCGTTTGCTCCACTTGCCTGGCCGCATGTTCCCGCAGGAATGACGATCACTGGAATTCGTGGATCCCGTTCGCCCGCGAGCCGTTGCTGAAGAGTCCTCAGATCTTGAACTGATTTGAGCCGTTCGAGTGCCATAGTTCAAATCCTCTTGGTTCGAATGAATGACTGCTACAGGATCCGTTGCTATGTAACCGCTGTGGCGTCGAGATCCAGCATGTGACTCCTACATCCGCGGCGGGAACAAATCTGCACGATGGCACCGCCTTGCACAATCATCGGTACCATGGGAGCCTCACATGCCATGCAGTTGCTGGCGCCGATGAGCTCGGCGTGGCAATGAGGGCAGAAGAAGTGCGCGATGGTGCCCATCGGGATCTCGCTGCCTGTCTCGATGGTGTAGCTCCCGTAGAGCGAAGAGAGCCTCAGCCAGCCGTGTTCTTCGCCGAAGGAAACGGTCACCCGGATTGACGGGTGTCCATCCACGAGGTGGTCAGGATCCATCAACGTGTGATTGCAGCGTGGACAAGCGACCTCGACGGGGAAAATCCGCTTGTCCTTCTGCACTTCGATCTTATCGAGCCCTTCCCGCGTACGGCCGATAATCGTCTTCACCTGGCTTGTTGTGACATTTGGGAAATAGTGACCATCGGCAACGACGATCGGACCGAGGGCGCATGCACCCAGGCACATGACCGTCTCGAGTGTAAACTCCTTGTCTGGCGTTGTCTCTCCAGTTCGTTTGATCCCGAGCTGGCCTTCGAATTCCTGGGCGATCGAAGGGCCGCCGCGTACATGACACGCAGTGCCGAGGCAAGTGCAGATGAGATGTTTGCCACGAGGTTTCAATCGAAAAGCTTTGTAGAACGTCGCGACGCCATAGATATCCACAAGGCTTCGGCCGGTCCTGTCCGCCACGACTTGCAGCGCCTCGCTGGGTAAGTAGCCGTACTGTGACTGGATTTCCTCAAGGATGGAAATCAGGCTGCCGCGACGGTTGTTGTACTTTTCGACGATCGGGAGAACGGAAGTTGGATTCATAGAGATTTTGGTATGTTCCGTCAAGGATATTGTTGATGGTGATGTCGCTTGTTTACGTGTAGTGTTCGCAGTGCCAGACGCCCCCCTTTGGTTGAGGAAACGTGCAATGCGGATAATGCGAGCATGTGGGGCAGAGACCCTTCATCCGAGCCAGTTCAGTTTCAGGAACATCCCCCGAGTTCAGATCCATTCCGGGAGGAGAGAATGTTAGTTCTTGAGACGGAGGGCAGGAAAGGCCGTTGGGCTTGAATTCGAAACACTGGGTGATGATTCGTCCGGCGCGGTGGATGCACGTCGAGCGCTCTTTGCACTGCTCGCAAATGCTTGGGCCATTCACCAATTGTGAGACCGCTCGTTGAACGAGGTGAGAGATCCTGAAACGTGGAATCCCTTGCAAGAGATGTTCCGCAATTTCCCGTATCGGTGTCAGCGGGGGACGACAATACGACGAAGAGAGCAGCACCCGTTGCTAACGATTCAGCGCGTTCCCAAAAGTGAAAGAAGCAGCAATGGAAAAAGAGCGAAGCCAAGCCCGCAGCAAGTAGGGAATTCTGTATCAGTGGGGTGAAACTCCCCAGTGGGCGACTGTGAACTGTCTGGCTGGATTTGCGGGGGTCTCCGGTGAAGAGGTTCAGGCGTGAGGGGGGAGGATGAGCTCCGTCTCGGCTACAACTCGATGCCGTAGTTCCGCATTTTCTCTCGCAGCGTCTTTCGGTCGATCTGGAGGATTTCGGCTGCGTGCGACTTGTTGCCGTCAACGCTCGCCAACACACTTCGGATATGCTCGGCTTCTACCTCGGCAAGGGACCGATGGGTGCGTGAGCCTTTCAGTGCGGTGAACCGCATCAGTACAGGAAGATCTGGCACGTCTATGACATTGTTGTCGCTCATGACCACGAGGCGCTGCACGAGATTCTCCAGCTCGCGAACGTTGCCCGGCCAGGAGCAGTTCGTGAGGGCTTGGAGCACGCCATCTGAAAACTTCGGGAGCGCTTTGCCCAGTTCTCCCGCAAATCGCGACGCAAAGTGCTGGGTGAGGAGAAGGATATCCTCTCCGCGCTCGCGCAGAGGCGGTATTTCGGTCGAAAGGACATTGACACGGAAGAAGAGGTCTTCGCGGAAGTCCCCTTTCTTCACGAGTGCCGGAAGATCCTTGTTTGTGGCAGCGATGATTCTGACGTCGACTCTTCGCGGCTGGCTTGAGCCGACCATACAAACTTCCTTGTCCTGAAGGACTCGCAACAGCTTGGCCTGCATGGATGGGCTGGTGTCGCTGATCTCGTCGAGAAAGATCGTTCCCCCGTCCGCCGTTTGGAAGAAGCCGGCGCGCGTCTCTGTCGCACCAGTGAACGCACCCTTGATGTGGCCAAACAGCTCACTCTCCAGGAGCCCTTCTGGGATGCCTCCGCAGTTGACCGGTACAAACGGGGCGGCAGCGCGCGGACTGCTGTAGTGAATTGCACGGGCAACGAGCTCTTTGCCGGTTCCGCTTTCTCCCGTGAGCAACACCGTTGCTGGAGTTGCCGCGGCCTTCGCAATGAAATCAACCACACGCTGGATGCCTGGCGACTTTCCTATGAGTCCGTACGTGGATTTTGCGGGGGGTTCCAGCGTGCTGTCGGCAGCCTTGCGGAGCCGCAGCTTGTCGATCGCACGCTCCACCGCCTCAAATAACTCCGCGTCCGTGAAGGGCTTTGCGAGGTATTCTTCCGCGCCGTTCTTCATGGCTTTGACTGCGCTTTCGACCGAAGCGTAGCCCGTGATCATCATAATTTCGGTGTCCCTGAAGTTCTCGCGAACATGACGTATCAGTTCCATGCCGCTCACCTTCGGCATCTTCAGGTCCGTGATGACGAGGTCGATCGGCCTCGCGTCGAGAATGCAGATCGCCTCTTCCACGCCCGGTGCCGTGAACACATGGTATCCCTTCCACGTCAGGTTGCGTCGAAACACCTCAAGAGTATCCGGGGCGTCGTCGACCACAAGGATGCTGGTTAGCTCAGTCAGCGGCTTTGTCATGATCGGTCGTCAACTGTTCGGTTCGATGTCGGAAAGCAGGGATCCGAATTTCAAACAAGGATCCCTGACCGGGTCTGCTCTCGACTCGGATCGATCCGCCGTGGGAGGAGATGATGCCGTGGACGACGGAGAGTCCGAGCCCGGTCCCCTGCCCGGCGCTCTTCGTCGTAAAAAATGGTGTGAAAATGTTCTTCAGGACATCCTCGCTCATTCCAATTCCTGTGTCCTCGATACTCAAGGTCACGTACGAATCATCGGCGAACGTACGGATTGTCATCGTACCGCCGAGCGGCATCGCCTGGATGGCGTTGACCACAATATTCACGAACGCCTGGTGCAGCTGAACGGGATCGGCGGCGATGGCCTTAAGGTCTGGGGAAAGATCTCTGATGACTCTGATCCCGACCTTCGTGCAGCGCGCTTCGAGGAAATACAAACCATCTTCAACGATGGTGTTGAGGTTTGTTTCAACTTTCTCGGGCGCTTGTTGGCGGGCAAATGTGACAAGCTTCCTGACGATCTCGCGAGCGTGCAGCGACGCCTTGATGATGCGGTCGACGTCCTTCTGCGTCTGGCCGCTCATGCTTGATGACTTCTTGAGAAGCTGAGAGAACCCAAGGATGCTCTCCAGCGGTTCGTTCAATTCGTGGGCAACGCCTGCAGCGAGCTGCCCGATGGTGGCGAGTCGGTCGGCATGCATCAGCTGGTTTTGAAGCCTGGTTCGCTCGCGCTCGAGCATCTTCCGCTCGATAATCAGTCCGATCTCCCCCGCGATCGTATCGATCAGCCGCCGCTCTTCTTTCAGGAAGGGGCCTTCGTCGAGTTCCGGCTTTCCCGCCGACAGGATGACCTCGACTTTTCCTCGGGGCGTACCATTCACAATGATATCGGCCTCCTGCCTGCTGCGGCCCTGGTGCACCGACGCTGATGAGAAGACCTTGTCGTCAAAGAAAATGTTTGCCGAAGTGGCCTCCGGGTACAGCCATGCCGGTGGCAGCAATTCGACGATCGACTGGAGCAGCGCGTCGAGCGTGAGGCCCTGTTGTGTTGCGAGCTGGACGATGCCGTAAAGGCACCGGAGTTCCTTCACACGCTCCCGCAGTGACACGCCCATACGTCGTTGCACGAAAGCGTCGCCGAGGGTCTGCGCGACATCCTGGTAGAGGTCGATCTCTCCCTGTGTGAAGTAATCTTTCTTGTTGCTCTTGAGCTGGAGCACTCCGCCCACGCCATCTTCGATCAGGATCGGAATCAACGCGACGGAGCGGCACGTACCCGTCGGGATAATCCGCTGCGTGTGCTTTCGCCCATCGAGTGTCCACTGAGCGCTTATCCCGCGCGACGCGTCGCCGGTCCAGATGGTCTTGAAATGACCAAGTGCCGATGGCGTGGCGGCCCCCACCTCACCATTGAGAATGGCCCAGCAGAGATCGACAACGGTGGATTCCTTCTCGAGCGATCTCACATGCTCGTCAAGGGCGTGCTCCCGCGGTGGGATGACCTCGTACCGAAAAGACTTGCGGACTCGGGTCGTTTCGCCGCAAAAGAGATGGTCACGCTCCTTGAGCCAGATCTCCACCGAGTCGCACCCCGAGAAGTCGATTACCAGACCACACACTTCCTGCAGGAAATCGTACCGCAGAAGCCCTTTATGAGCACAACCGAGGATTCCGTGGGAGAGAGCACGAAATCCCCCTTCGAGCCTCTGATGGTGAGTGGGCGCGACCCTTCTTCTGGAGCGAGTTCGCTTTTTCTTCTCAGGCTTTCTCACGTCTTCTGGACTCTATTGGTTTCGCCGTTTCAGCCTCTGTCCGCTCGTCCGGCCTGCGTCCCTGATTCACAACCTAAGTGAAAAAACCGAATAAATCAAAGCGCTGCGTCAAATCTGGCAACGATCTGCCGTCCTGTGATCTTGATGAAGAGAAACTCAAGATTCAGATTGCCTCGGACGTGCTCCGGGGTGGAAGTTCGTGGAGATCTTTTGTAGCTTCAAACGCCCGCTTTGACCTGAGGGTATCCTTTTCCTTCTGAGTCTTCTTTTGACCCATTCACAAGCCAACAGGCGGATTGCATGGGAATGTCACGAAAGAAATCCCCTCTTTTCGCCGATCAGCTCATCTCTTCCATGATTCTTCTCTCGCTGATGCTCGTCGCTCCTCCGTCGACTCCCAAAGATGCGATAATATACATCGCCGGGAACGCGCCACAGCTAGGGGATTGGAATCCGGGCAAGGTAGCCATGAGCAAGGAGAACGATTCAACGCGGAGCTTCTCGGGGAAGGCACCGGTTGGTGCAGTTGTCGAATACAAGATAACACGGGGGTCATGGAATACTCAGGCCATGTATGTCGACGGGGTGATTCCGCCAAACCTGGTGTTCAAGGTTGCTGCAGACACGCTCGTCGTAGTTCGACCTGTCACCTGGAATGATTTCTCCTCCGCTGTCCTTGAGAACAAACGAGGGGGTGGGATTGTTGGGACGGTGCCGTATCATAGAAGCCTAAGAGGAGAGGGCTTGAAACACGAGCGGGATGTTATCGTCTGGCTTCCCCCGTTGTACGGGAAGGACGTGACACGGCGGTATCCTGTGCTTTATATGCACGACGGAGAGAATGTGTTTGATCCCAACAATATAGAAAAGATCATCATTGTGGGGATCTACAACACGCCTGATCGACTCGACCTATCGGACGATGACCGACGCGCGGCACACCGCCGTCATGGGTTCTTCTATTCCGCATCTACTGTGATGTGGGGGAGTTTGAACCATCGTTGATTCCAGGGTATGAAGCGCTCATTGCCCTGTTGAAGCAGAAGGGGTACGAACTAGGAACGGATCTGGAATACTTCTTCGATGATGGTACGCCGCACAACGAACAAGTAGCCACTGCAACCTGATCCCGTAGCCAATATCAACTGACAAGGAGGTGCATGATGCGACGTCTCTTAGCCTTAATGTTCGTGTTTCTCGTACCAGCCGTACTCTTCCCCCAGGTTCAACGGGCAATCACGTTCGACGATTTCATCAGCCTTGGCCGGATAGCAGATCCCCAAGTTTCCCCGGATGGGAAGACCGTTGCCTTCGTCGTGACCTATCACAACAAGATAGAGAACAGGACGAACAGCAATATCTATCTTGTTCCGGCCACTGGAGGCGCAATGCGGCAGTTGACGATGGCAAAGGGCGCGAACTACAACCCGCGCTGGATGCCAGACGGCCGGTCTCTCGCATTCGTTTCCACGCGCGATGGGGAATCTCAGATCTGGATAATTGCTGTCGGGGGTGGGGAAGCCACGAAGATCTCCGCGGTCTCGACAGGGGTGTCTGACATGCAGATCTCTCCCGACGGGAAATGGTTTGCCTTCGCCTCGGAGGTCTTCCCGGACTGCCCGGACGACGACTGCAACCGAAAGAAAAATGAGGAGATGGAGAAGAGCAAGGTGAAGGCGAAGATCTTCGACAAGCTGCCGTACAGGGTCTGGAACGCGTGGAAGGACGGGAAGCGAAACCACGTGCTAGTTCTCTCCACGGACGGAGGAAAACCGATGGACCTGACACCCGGTGACTACGATAGCCCTCCGATCGATCTTGGGGGAAACTGGGACTTTGCATTCTCGCCTGACGGCAAGGAGATTGCCTTCACCCGGAATCCCGACCCGGAGGTTGCCATCAGCACGAACAACGACCTTTACACTGTGCCGGTGGGCGGCGGTACGCCGAACAAGATCACCGACAATCCCGCGAACGACAGCCAGCCCCTCTATTCTCCTGATGGCAACTACATCGCCTACCGTCGGATGAAACGCCCCGGTTTCGAAGCCGATCAGAAGCAGCTCGTGCTTTTCAACCGTTCAACCGGCTCACTGACGAATCTGACGGGACATTTCGATTACAGCGTGAATGAGGTAGCGTGGTCTCCGGACTCAAAGACGCTGTATTTCAACGCGGATGACAAGGGTAATGAGACGATCTTCAGGTTGACGCTCGCGACCCGAACGATCGAGCCGCTGGTGAGCGATGGCTACAACCGCTCGATTTGCGTAACGCCGGATGGCAGGTCGCTCATCTTCCTTCGCGAAATGATCAACAGGCCGGCCGAAGTCTACCGGATGGATTGGGACGGAAAAAACCTCAAGAAACTCACCTCGGTTAATGACGAGAGACTCGCGAGTCTCGACCTGAGCGCCAAAGAGGACTTCTGGTTTGTCGGTGCGGGCGGCACAAAGGTCCATGGTCTTCTCGTCAAGCCGCCTTCCTTTGACCCGGCGAAGAAATATCCGCTGATCTACCTGATCCACGGGGGTCCGCAGGGGCAGTGGGGCGATCAGTTCCACTATCGGTGGAATGCCCAGATGTTTGCCTCGCGCGGTCACGTCGTTGTTCTCGTGAACCCGCGCGGAAGTACAGGATATGGCCAGCGCTTCACGGACGAAATAAGCGGCGACTGGGGAGGCAAAGTGTACGAGGATCTGATGAAGGGGCTTGACTACGTGCTCAAGACGTATCCATACGTGGACGCGACCAGACTCGCGGCTGCAGGGGCGTCATACGGTGGATACATGGTCAATTGGATCGCCGGTCACACGGATCGCTTCAAGTGCTTGGTGAGTCACGATGGAGTGTACAATATTGTGGGTATGTACGGAACGACTGAAGAATTGTGGTTCCCCGAATGGGAGTTCAAAGGCACGCCGTACAAGAACCCGGAGCTGTTCGAAAAATGGTCGCCGCACATGCATGCACGAAAGTTCAAGACGCCAATCCTTGTCGTGCACGGCCAACAGGATTTCCGCCTTGATGTGAGTGAAGGGTTCCAGCTGTTTACAGCTCTTCAGCGCCAGGGGGTGAAGTCGAAGATGCTCTACTTCCCGGATGAGGGGCACTTCGTCCTAAAACCAGCGAACGCAGAATTGTGGTGGAAGACCGTTCTGGATTGGATAGACGAACACACGAAGTGATTCCGTGTGCCGGATAGATAACAAAGCCGCCGCAGCAACTGCTGCGGCGGCTTTGGTTTTCCCACCCGTGCCTCGATCAATCAGGATAGATCTCCTAACCCCCTTGACCGTTGTTCTTCTTGTACTCCTGATAGAACAAGGCACAGAGCTTTCGAACGCGTGCGCTGTCGTCGAACCGGGCCGACTGCTTGATGGCATAGATGCCGACGGGATCACCGATCTTGTAGAGCGACAACGCAGCAACGATCCTCGCACGCTCGTCGGTTTCATGCTTGAGCATATTCATCAAAGGAAACACTGCCTTCGCGCATTGGATGTCGCCGAGCATCATGGCCGCGCTGGTGCGTAGTCCGAAATTGTCGGATTGAATGCCTGCCAGCAGGTTGGCCTCCACCAGAGTCTTGTTCAAGGTGGGGCGAATGTCCTTTTTATCCTTCGCGGTCAAGACGGGACGAATGTCCTTGTTTACATCAGCGTAGACAGCCGCTGAGAACGAAACGACGAGCACGAGGGCCAACGTAACCACCAATATCCGTTTCATACGTCCCTCCGTTAGAGAAAGGGGATTGAGAGATAATGAATTATTTGAACGATCGTCGGTTTCTCGAATCAGAATGTTTGCAGCTCCATCAACCGATCCTTGCTGCTCTATTCTACATGACGCCTGAAAGGTAGAATGGTTCAGCAAATGTGATGAATGTTGTGCCCCCTGTGACGAAAGTGCTTCAGAATGTGCTGAGGGATGATTTGGGGATTGACGACCGAACGAAGAGCTTCGCCTCGCGAAGACGAATATCAGCAATCCGCAGATCTGACGATAATTCAATGAGTTACAGCTGCGCGCACGTGCCCACAATGGCCCCTCCGTCGCCTTGCTTCTTGTACGGTTTGTTGCCAATTTCTTCAATCATGAACTGCAAGGAGCTCTGCACACAACCATGAAAACCAATACGCTGGCTATGATGATGGTCTTAACCGTGACGCTCGATACAAATGCGCAAACGCAATCGGAACGAGCTGCTCCACCGCTCGCGAAGAAGCTCGCGAAGGTGGATACAATCCACGGCGACGTTCGCGTCGACAACTACTACTGGCTGCGTGAGAAGAGCAATCCAGAGGTCATCGCGTACCTCGAGGCGGAGAATCGGTACACCGAAGCAGTAACACAGCCGATCGAAGGTCTCCGGGACACGATCTACAAAGAAATCCTGAGCCGCATCAAGCAAACTGACCTCAGCGTGCCGTACAAACTCGGAGAATATTGGTACTATTCACGCACCGAAGAGGGAAAACAGTATCCGATCTACTGCCGGAAGCGGGGCACGATGGAAGCCCCCGAACAGGTGACGCTTGATCTCAACGAGCTGGCAAAAGGTCGCAAGTTTCTCGGTCTCGGTCTGTACATGGTAAGCGACGATGGCAACTTACTGGCGTACTCTCTTGACACCACCGGCTTTCGTCAGTACCAACTTGGGGTCAAAGACCTTCGTACAGATCAGGTGCTGCCCGATTCTATCGGACAGGTGAATGCTGCGGCGTGGGCGGCAGACAACAAAACGCTGTTCTATGTCAAGGAGGACCATGCGAAGCGGCCATATAGGATCTTCCGCCACGTTCTTGGATCGGCGAACGACGAACTCTTGTTTGAGGAAAAGGACGAGCTGTACAGGATATGGACAGGCCGGTCGAATGACAAGAAAATGATTTTCATGGGGTCATCGAGCGCGATCACTGACGAAGTGCACTATTTGCCAAGCGATCAGCCTGCCGGCATGTTCAGGGTGCTCTATCCGCGGGAGGTAGGACACGAGTATTCCGTGGAGCACCGCGAAGGGCTATTCTACGTCCGCACAAACAAGGGGGCTAAGAACTTCAGGCTCGTCAGCGCGCCGGTCGCGAGTCCTGAGGAGAAGAATTGGAAAGAACTTCTGACCCATCGGCCCAAGGTGAAGCTTGAGGGTTTCGACCTGTTCAAGAACCACGCCGTGTTTGTAGAGCGTGAAGACGCGCTCATCCGGTTCGTCGTGCACGACTTCCGAACACAAAAATCGAACGAGATACGATTCCCGGAGCCTGTCTATTCTGCGTTTCCAAGCAACAACCCCGAGTACAACACCACGATGTTTCGCTATTCCTATCAGTCGTTTGTTACACCGAGCTCGGTGTTTGACTACGACATGGAAACGGGCAAGAGCACCCTGCTCAAGCAAACGCAGGTGTTGGGAGGTTACGATCCTCAACAATATGCCTCGGAGCGCCTGTACGCTAGAGCGGCGGACGGAGTCATGGTTCCGGTTTCCATCGTTTACACGAAGGGGATGCGCCGTGACGGATCGAATCCCCTGCTGTTATACGGTTACGGATCATACGGCTCCTCGCAATCGGCGACCTTCTCGGTGGCTCGCCTGAGCCTGCTTGATCGCGGTGTAATCTTCGCGCTTGCACATATCCGCGGCGGAGGTGATCTGGGTGAGGAGTGGCGGGACGATGGAAAGCTGTTGAAGAAGAAAAACACGTTCACGGATTTCATCGCGTGCGCAGAGCACCTGATCAGGGAAAAGTATACGTCGAAGGAGAAGCTCGCCATTCAGGGTGGAAGTGCCGGGGGATTACTCATTGGCGCCGTGCTCAACATGCGTCCGGATCTCTTCAAGGTAGCTCACCTGGCGGTTCCATTCGTCGACGTCATCAATACCATGCTCGATGAGTCGTTGCCCCTTACGGTTGGTGAGTTTCTGGAATGGGGAAACCCGAAGAAGAAAGATGAGTACGAATACATCAAAACGTATTGCCCGCATACGAACATTGAGAGGAAGCCGTATCCCGCCATGCTGATAACGACTTCACTCAATGACAGCCAGGTGATGTATTGGGAACCTGCGAAATACACTGCAAAGATGCGGGCAACGCGGACGGACAAGACCGTGCTCGTGTTGAAGACTAACATGGGGGCCGGTCACGGCGGAGCCTCAGGACGCTATGATGCGTACAAGGAACAGGCGTTCAACTACGCATTTCTTCTGAGTCAGCTTGGAATCGCGAAATAAGCTGAGCTAAACTGCTAAACCCGGGCTGCTGCGTATGCACGAGTAGCCAGAACCACTCACCAGTTATCATGGGAGGGGACATGCAACCTGCACAGATCCAACCATCGGTACCGCAACCAGGGCCAATGCCGCTCCGATACGCCGGCTTCTGGAGGCGGTTCGTTGCATATTTGATCGACAGCTTCGTCATCAGTATCGCTTCGTTCGTTATCTTTGTTCCCGCGCTTGGTCTCCTGGGTATTGGCATTGGCGCGGGCGCAATGGAGGAGCCAGAGGCGGCGACTGGACTCATCATCGCGGCCCTGGCAGCCTACATGTTCATCGGTCTGGTGGTTGCTGCCGCTGGATGGCTCTATTTCGCCCTGATGGAGTCTTCCAATAAGATGGCAACTCTCGGAAAGATGGCTATCGGGATCAAGGTAACTGATCTCGCCGGGAATCGCATATCCTTCGGTCGCGCAACAGGCCGCTATTTTGCGAAAATCCTGTCCGGCATGATCTTGATGATCGGCTACATCATGGCAGGCTTCACCGAGAAGAAACAAGCACTTCACGACATGATTGCCGGCTGCCTGGTCGTGATGAAGTAAGCGATTGATTTGCCTTCTTGGGATTCCGGCCTCTCTGTTCCGTGACGCCGGCCGTGCCGGTTCTGCGTAACCTGGAACCCGCGGTTTCCGTTCCGCCGGGCCTCTGTGGCGATGCGCGCAATCGGGGCATCGTTATATGCGCCTCATGCTGTTCATATCTCATCTCTGATAACAGATCATTCGGGAAGCTGTTCACATGACAACATGCAGCCATTCGCTCGCTCTCCGGAATTTTCTTTGCGGTCTGGCCGTGTTGGGGATCCTTTCCCTCTCCGCTCACGCCCAGGATTCACTCTACATCAAAGAGCATTACAGCAAAACCGAGTACTACATCACGATGCGAGATGGTGTGAGGCTTTTCACATCGGTCTACGCCCCAGAAGACACTTCTCAGGATTATCCCATCATTCTCAATCGCACTCCCTACAGCGTCGGACCGTACGGGCCGGGAGCGTACCGTAACCGGATGGTCCCTTCGATGAATGAGGTTCGAGAGCGGTACATTTTTACCTACCAAGACGTGCGGGGAAGGTATATGTCCGAAGGTACGTTTGTTGACTTGCGCCCGTACGAGACAGTGAAGAAAGACAAGAGCGACATCGATGAGACAACGGACACTTATGATACAGTCGATTGGCTCGTGAAAAACATCCGGCACAACAATGGACGCGTGGGTATCACCGGGATTTCCTATCCCGGCTTCTATACAACGATGGGCACCATCGACGCGCACCCCGCGGTCGTCGCGACCTCTCCGCAGGCACCGATCGCTGACCCGTTCGTCGGCGACGACGAGCACCACAACGGAGCGTTCTTCCTTGCCCAGAACTTCCGTTTCTACATGTTCTTTGGGCAGCCGCGTCCTGTTCCAACGACGCGCACAACCTTCTCGTTCAGGCCGTGGACGATGGACTCGTACAAGTTCTTCCTGGAGATGGGGCCGCTCTCGAATGCGAACACACTATACTTTAAGGATAGCGTCGCGTTCTGGACAAAGATGATGAGCCACGAGACGCTCGACGAATTCTGGCAGGCGATGCTCGTCTATCCTCATCTGAAGAACATAAGACCGGCTGTGATGACGGTGGGTGGATGGTTCGACCAGGAGGACCTGCTGGGTCCGCTGAAGACCTACAAAGAGATCGAGAAGAATAACCCCGGCATCACGAACATCCTCGTGATGGGACCGTGGAACCACGGACAGTGGAACAGAGATCCCGGGGAAGTCCTCGGGGATATGAATTTCGGTTCGGAGACGTCGGTCTGGTTTCAAATGAACGTCCAACTCCCATTCTTCAACTATTACCTCAAAGGGAAAGGAGATCCGACCAAGGCTGAGGCGATCGTCTTTGAGACGGGAGCAAACCAATGGCACCAGTTGGACAGCTGGCCGCCGAAGAATGTCACCCAGAAGAACCTCTATCTCCTGCCTCAGGGGAAGCTCGATTTCATGCAACCACCCCCGTCCGTTGAACAGTTTTCCGAATACCCGAGCGACCCCTCCAAGCCCGTTCCGCACACACGCGAGATTCGTTCAGGTGTCTCAGGCGCAGTGCTCGTCGAAGACCAACGCTTCGCTGCGACCCGCCCGGATGTTCTCGTGTTCCAGAGCCGAAAGCTCGACGAAGATATCACGATCGCAGGCCCCATCATTGCAAGCCTCCGGGTATCGACGACCGGTACCGACGCCGACTGGGTGGTCAAACTGATCGATGTATTTCCCGATGACTCCCTCGGAGTGGCAAGGAGCGGCGTGCCGCTCGGAGGGTACCAGATGCTCGTTCGCGGGGACGTCTTCCGAGGGAAGTTCAGAAATAGCTTTTCGAAGCCCGAGCCGTTCGTTCCAAACGAGGTCACAAAAGTGGAGTTTGAGTTGTGCGATCTCTTCCACCGCTTCAAGAAAGGCCACCGGATCATGGTGCAGATCCAGAGCACGTGGTTTCCTCTGGTCGACCGAAATCCTCAGAAGTTCGTCAATATCCGGACGGCAAAAGAATCAGATTTCCAGAAGGCAACCCATCGGGTCTATCACTCGCCGCAACATGCATCGCACGTCAAGGTGCTCCTCTGGGGGAACTGACGGGAAAGGTCAAAGCGTCCAATACCCGGATCCCCCCCGGTCTCTGATTCTGTCTTCTGACGCTCTTTCCATCGGCCGACTCGCTTATGTCGGCGGAGCAAGCATTCATGCTGTCTAATCTTTCCCCAGACACCTATCCGAAAAGCATCGCCACAAAGACACAAAGGCACAAAGTTGTTCAAAGTGGGACGAAAACCAAAATTCTTTTTTCGTGTCTTAGTGACTTCGTGGCAAATAATAGGTCTTCGCCTGAGTTTCTAGACACACCTTTTGTCCGGACTCCGCTGTAAGAATTTCAATCGCGGGTAATTTTTTCCGGGTTGCCTACATCCGGAAATGGGGATTTTCCTGTCTGCTGCAACATTTCTGACCCGAGCGCTTCATGTCACGGTCGGCACACATCTTGAAACCAATGCCCGTCGGGATGCTTCCATCCACGTCTTTCCGAGCCCTTTCCAAACTCGTCATCGGAGGCAACACGTGGGAACGCAGCAGCTGATGTTCATCATTCTTGGTGTCTTGATCATCGGGATCGCAATTGCGGCCGGTGTTTCGATGTTCAATGCGCAAACCGTGGCCTTCAATCGGGACTCGATCATCAGCGAAATGAATGAGCTGGCGGCTCACGCGTACGCGTTCCGTGGAAGGCTCCGGTCCATGGGGGGCGGACAAGGCGACTATTCCACGTACAGCGTTCCTTCAAGCCTAGCAACGACAGGTAGTGCCACTTACTCTGTCACTCAAGCTTCTCAAAACTCCCTGACAATCCTTGCCATTTCCACACAAGATCAAGCCAACATGATCCGGGTATTGATCGACAGCGACGGGAAGCTGGAGAATTGGACGTACGCCGGGAATTTCCAGTAGCCCTTCAGCCGTCACCAAAGATCCACCCTGTCTTGCCGAGAGCCAAGGAGGACGGCTCTCGTCCTGGAGTTCCCGGCATTATCGAAGCGACCGGAGCGACCTTTCACCCCATTTGATTTTCGATCTTCCGCTTAGTAGTTTCTCACACCATGAATTCCTTTCTTTGCTTTCTACCATCGCTTGGAGGCCCAATTGCTATGCGCCCCGTCATCCTTCGATCACTTCTCCTGATTACTCTTCTGTTTGGTGTTCTGCTACCACAATCGATCGGCCAGACTCACGATCCACTGCCCGATCCAAGATCTGTAGTTGTTACTGGCGAGGTCCGCTTCACCGTCCTCACCCCGCAACTGATCCGCATGGAATGGTCAGCTCAAGGGAAGTTTGAGGATCGCCCTTCGCTGGTCGTGATCAACCGAAAGCTGCCTGTCCCACCCTTTCAAAAGAAAGAGGATGGGGGATGGCTGAATTTGCAGACTGAGAAGCTGATGCTGCGCTACAAGCAGGGAAGCGGGAAATTCAGCCAGGAGAACCTCGAGATTTCTTTCGATCTGGATGGGAGAAAGGTCACGTGGAAGCCGGGTCTGGAGGACAAGGGTAATCTCAAGGGCACGATTCGGACTCTGGACGGTGTCAAGGGAGCCACAGAGCTTGAATCCGGGTTGGTCTCGCGCGACGGTTGGGTGATGGTCGATGATTCTCAACGGCCGCT
>Ga0194112_10003379_pt1 | contig 22261 bp, 29 predicted proteins | sample TA2MahC400mmetaG_FD_146191 | JGI IMG/M metagenome (GOLD analysis project Ga0194112, IMG submission 146191) | Freshwater microbial communities from Lake Tanganyika, Tanzania - TA2015016 Mahale Deep Cast 400m | ecosystem: Environmental > Aquatic > Freshwater > Lake | place: Tanzania: Lake... | reverse complement strand
CATCCCCCCGATCTGCCCGCCATGATCTGGCAGTTCGTCTCCGACAGCGCGCGGGTGGCCTTGGGCGATCTGCCAGATACCCTGGCCGACGATGCCAGCGTGCAGGTTGGCATCGGCGCAGACACCGACACGCCTTGGCCCTGCCCCGATCACGCCCGCCGCTTCGCGCACCGCCTGGCCCAACACCTGCGCCACGCCCCCACCCTGCTGGCCACCAGCCCCGACCTGCCATGGGGGTGCAACCTTCCCGCGCCCACACCTCCCAGCGCCCACAGCGCCATGGCGCTGGCCGCGCAGCTGGCCGCTTGCGATCCCGATCCCCAAACCGGCATGCGCCTGCTCCTGCGCTACCAGAGGCGATGGTTGCCCTCCAGGCTCATCCGCTAGCCCATGACCTAACCCCGGAGGCCCACGATGACCGCCCGCTACCGCACATACGACCTTTGGTGGGCGCTCGAGGCCCGCACCCCTGAACAGGGCTGGGTGGCCATCGCCGACGGCGAGCTGCTGCGGGCGTCCTACGACAGCCACCGGCACTCGAGCATCAACGACTGGGTGCTCATCTTTGGCTACATCACCCGCTCGCTGGACGACCTCACCCCCACGGCCCGCAGGCCCTACACGCGCCTGTGGCCCGCCGATCCCTCACACTGGGTGCAAGAGCGCCTCACCACCAAGGGCACCCACATGGTGCTCGACTCCCACACCATCCCCACCACCGCGGTCAGCTTTGGCCCGACCAGCCCCGTGGGGGGCGGCGCATGGCCGCGCCCCCATGCGGCGACCACCTTCGTGGAGCGCGTGGCCCGCATGCGCGCACGCCACGGCCTGCCCCCTGCCCTCTGGGACCCGACCACCTTGGACGCCCCCACCGCCCACAGCCAGATGCACGCCGCCCAGCTGGCGCGCGCGCTGCCCCCCCTTTCCCCCGACACCACCCGCCTCCTGCTGGTGGCGCCCGCCGACGGGGCCTTCACTTTGGCCCGTTCCAACCCCACCTAACAGCACAGCCTGTTTTTTGATCGAGGTATCCCCGATGATTCGCCGTCACGCCCTGACCCTCGGCCTGGCCGCCGCCTGCGCCACCGCCCTCCCGTCCCTGGGCGCCGCCCAAAGCGCCGGCGACATCCTCGCCGCCGTCTCCCAACGCCTGGCCCAGATCCGCACCCTGGAGGCCGATTTCGTACAGCGCAACAGCGACGGATCGAGCTCCACCGGAAAAATGAGCGTCCAGCGGCCCGGCAAGATGCGGATGGAATACACCGGCCCCAACGCCCCCCTCGTCATCGTCGGCAGCGACCAGATCGCCATCTACGACGGGCCGCGTGACAAGACGCCGGAGGTCTACCCGCTGCGCAAGACCCCGCTGTGGCTGGTGCTGCGCCCGGACGTGGATCTGACCAGCGGCAAGGGCGTGCGCCGCGCCTGGGCCCAGGGCGGGCGCTACTATGTCCACACCACCGATCCCAACATGCCCGAGGCGGGCGAGATCACCTTCCAGTTCGGCGGCAGCCCCCTGATGCTCCAGGGCTGGGAGAGCAAGAGCAACAGCGGCGAGCGGGTCACCGTGGCGCTGACCCACATCCGCATAGGCGGCAGCTTCTCTTCCTCCATCTTCTCGCCCACCATCGAGAACAACCGCCGCAGCGGCCGCTGATCGGAACGCGCCTATGCCCATCGACACCATCACCGACCGGATGGCCCGCCTGATGGGCGCCCATGGCGAGGCCGCGCTGGCCGACGCCCTCCAGGCCCAGGCCCTCACCAACCTGGGGATGACGGCCCTCGTGCTGGTCGTCCTCTCCGAGGTGGGGATGCGGCTATGGGCAGCTGGGCAGGCGCGCGCCGAGCAAGGCACCATGCTGCGCGGCACGGCCCTCGCCCTGGCGCTGATCGTGGGCGTGCTGGCCGCCCGCCTGGCCTCAGGATCCGAATGGGCGGCCCTTTTTGGCCACACCTCATGGATGCTGGCCACCGCGGCCATCGCCGGGGCCGATGCCCTCGAGGCCACCCCCTCGCCCCTGGCCGACGGCGCGGAACTGGCGCTCTCGGTACACCAGGCCCTCACCGGCCTGGCCACCCAAAGCCTCCTGATGGCCGGGCTGTGCATGTGCTGGGCGGTCTGGGTGATGCGCCCCGCCCTCACCCGCGCGCCCCAAACCCCGCCGCTGCTCACCATCAATGCCGCCATCCTCGTGGCGCTGTTGTGCATGCCCACCCTGTTGAGCCCCACCGTCTGGTCGGCAGCCTTTGGCCACACCGAAGCCTACGCCGCCCGCATCACGGTGCCCGGGCCCGACACCCCCGCCCCACCCCCGGTGCCGGCCCCCGCGCCCCCGCCCAACCTGCCCGCCCCGATGCTTGGAGCCGACTGATGGCCGATGCGATCCACGCCTGGATCTTGACCCCCTCCCACCAGACCGGGCCTTACGCGGGGCCGATGTTCCCGGCCCTCAACGCACAGCGGCCCGAGTTTCGCGCCCCCTTTGCGCCCCCCGATGGGGAAGACGAGGCTGAGGACACCGCCGATTTCCTTGCCCTGGAGCGCGACACGGCCCACAACTACTTCCACCGCATGGGGCTGGCGCTCCGCGTGGCCTACGGGCACAGCCCCACCAAGGGGCATTTTGCCAACGGCGTGCTCGATCCCCACACGGTGGCGCGCATGCTCACCGGGCAGGTGGGCTTTGCCGTGCCCCTGGAAGATGCCCTCTCGCCCCTCGCCCCCTTTGCCCGCTGGCTCAAGCCCGACATCAACCGCCACGCGATGCGCGGCGCGGACTGGCTGCTGACCCGCCGCCTGCTCGCGCTCCTGCGCGAGGCCCGCCATGCCGGCGGGCAGACCCTCCTCTTCCTGCCCCAAGAGGTCACAGACCCCACCATCGAGCCGCACGGCTGACGCCCCTCGACTTTTCCCCCATCCCTCCCATATTGACCCGGGCACCACCAGGTGCCCGGGCTTTTCAAAGGCACACCCCATGGACACCACCCCCCTCGGCCCCGCCCTCCTGATGCGCCCCAAGCCCCTGCACTGGGCGCTCCACGACGGCCACTGGCAGGCGCTCTCAGCCCTCGGCCTCTTCACGGCCGAACCCCTCCCTTCCACAGGCACCACGCGGGCCGAAGGCTTGTGGCGGCCCGCGCTCAACCACGCGCCCTTTCCCATCATCGCACCCAGCCTGGAGGACGCCCGCAACCTGGCCCTGCTGGGGCAGGCCGCACACGGCGATCTCACCACCCTCGCGATGCAATGGCGGCGCGAAGGCCAGGGCGAGGTGGCGCAGGGGTATGACGCGCAGGGACGGGAGGTGACGTGGACCCTGTTGCCCTCCGAAGGCACCGCCGGGTATTATGCCCTGCGCAACTGGGAGCCCGCCTTTGCCGCGCTGGCCGACGCCGAACAGGCCAAGGCCGCCTGCTTGCAATACGCCGCCTATGTCTGGGTCGCACTGGGCGAGCCGGTCCAGCCCCCGGCCACCTGATGGCCATCTGCGTCCAGCCCGATGACCGCGACGCCGCCCGGCGCCACCAGGCGGGCGTGTGGGGGCTGATGTTCCCCACCATCGGGCGCCTGACGCTGGCGGGCGCCTTCTTGTGCTGGACCGCCAACGCCGCCAGGCACCGCCCCGCAGGCCACCCGCTCCTCCACCACCCCCAGGCAAAGCCTTGGGAGGGCCTCGAGCCAGGCCACCCGCTGACACGCACCACCACCGTGTCCTTCGGCCCGGACCTTTATGCCCTCGTGTTTGGGGACCACTCGTTTCTCTGGGCCCAACCCGGCCCGGAAGGGGCCGTGCTTTTCCCCCGCGCCTATGAGCGCGATCCCTGCCTTATCGATATGCTCCACAACCACGCCACCACCAGCACCATCGGGCTGCTGGAGGCCATTGCCGCCCACCCCCATAAACACACGCTCATAGGCCAGATCAGGCAGGCCATCCAGCCCGCCCACGCCCCCGCACCGGGCTGCGCGCCGTGGGCGCTCCCCCGCGCCGATCCCTCCGCCGCCACCCAGGACTGGCTGGCGCAGATTCTGTCCATCCACCCCCAGCTTGGCCCAGGCTGCACCGCCGTCCTCTACGGCAGCCTGCCGCTGGGGGGCGGGCTGTGGACGGCGCCCCGCATCACCCTCCACCGCCACGCCACCCACCTTCTTCCCCCCGATGCCCCGCTGATGGCCGCACAGGACGCCCTCCAAACGGTCCTGGCCTTTCACCCCATCGCGCCCTTTTCGTCCCTGGCAACCACCCCGTCCTTCACCTGCTCCCAGGGCGGCGTGGTGCTGGACACGATGCTCATCGACACCATCGAGCCCGCGCCCCCCGTGAGCGCCCATGAGCGCATCCACCTGTGGGCGGCATGGCGGCAGCGCCTGCGCACCGCCCAGGCCCAGGCCCGCACGGGGCGGCCCTCCACGGCCGCTTGGAGGCCGCAATGAGGATTTGTCCGCAGGGCCATTCACCCCATCTGGGGCGCATGCGCCGCTTATGCCTGTCCCTCCTCCTGCTCCTGCTGCCCTCCTGGGGGCAGGCCAAGGATCTGCCTGAACTGCCCACCCCACGCCCCGAGTGGGCCTGGCCGGTGCAGCAAGACCTCGCCCAGCCCGTGCCGTTGAGCGGCGCGGTCGGGCCATCTGAGGCGCGCCTGTGGGCGCGCGCCAAACTGACCGCCACCGTGCAGGTGCTGGGCGTGGCCCATTACGCTCAGGGATGGGAAGGGGGCCTGGCGCCCGTCGACCTCGCCCTGGGCTGGGGGGATATGTACAGCCGGGAGGCTATCGATGCGGTCACCATCACCCAGGCCGACCGGTTCTATTACTGGAAGGTGCCCGGCGTGGAGCCCTGGACCGCGCGCCAGGTGGCCATCCAGTCGGCCAATATGCACATCATCCCCGGCAACCCCTCCATCCTCGCCCAGATCCGCGGCCTTCGCCCGGGCGATCGGGTCCGCCTGCACGGCGTGCTCGTGGACGCGCTGCGCCCCGATGGCTACCTGTGGCGCACCAGCATGGTGCGCGACGACACAGGGGCGGGGGCATGCGAGATCTTCCTGGTGCTCCACCTGGAGCGGGCCGAGTGACACCGGTGGGCCACGGGCCCCGTTGTGTCAAGCAGCAACGGAGTCCGTGATGCCCACCTCCCCCTACTTTCCCATCCCTGCTGAAACCGGCGGCTTTGACGCCCCCCTCCTCACCCCCATCGCCCAGGTCCTTGCGACCCGGGCCGGGCACGCGCTCAACCGTGGCCGGGAATCTGCCCCGGCGGTGTCCGCCAGCGGCCGGCTGCTCCATATGGGCACCGACCTAGAAGAGGCATTGGGGCGGCGCGGCCACATCATCCCCGCCGGGGACTGGTGGCTGGTGTTGGGATCCGACAACACCGGCGTCTTCGTCGACACCCATCCCAAGCGGGCCCAGCGGTGGATACAGGTGGCCCCCATCCCGGTGCGCCTCGCCAAGCACCTCACGTGGGGCGGGATCCGGCGCCCCATCACGCCCCTGGATCTGACCGACCCCCTGGAAAACCCCGACTTCCCCGACGCTTTCGCCCAGGCCCTGAAGGGCACGGTGCAGGTCCAGATGGAAGCCTGGGCCCATGCGTGCGCGCAGGCCCTCCCCCTTGATGGGGCATGGCCGCCCCGGAGCGGGGCCGCGCCGGTCTGGTTTGGCCGCGCCAACATCACCACCGAGGCGGACAAGGCGGACCTGCAACGCTTCTGCACCGGGCTGTCGCTCCTGATGGCCACCCAGGCCGGCGCCTGGGTGCCGGTCAGCATCACCGGGGCCACCCCCACCGCCTGGGGCCAGACAAAGCCCGCAGACATCCTGGCCAAGCCACCCACGACCGAAGCCACCGCCCTGCTGCGCCAAGCGCGGGCAGCGCTGCACAGCCCGGCCTTCTTTTGGCCCCAGGAGCGCCGCATCGCCCAACACTACCAAGGCTCCACGCGCTGGCGCAGCCTGCGGGCCGCAACCGTGGCGCGTTCCCCTTCCACACCCCCGGCCTCTCGCCATGCGGCGATGGCGCTGATGCACGACACCCAGGCCTGGATCGCGCAGGCCTTGGGGCAAAAAATTGGCGCACCGGCCCCCGCGGCCCTACATCCCCTGAGGTAAACGCAAGCTCCAAAAAAATAGGCGCACATATGGCCAAAAAATCCGAATGGAGCATCGAACAGGTGGTGGTTGCCGTGGCGATCGCCATCATCGTGGGCGGCGGGGCCCTCGTGATGTATCCCACCATCCGCGCCACGCTCGACGCATGGCAAGAGGCCCGAGCCCTGACCCAGCGCAGCAAGCCCGAAAACTGCGGCGTGTCTCCCAATTCCGCCCACGCCACGGCGGTGTTTTGCCAGCCCGAGCCCCTGCCCGGCAGCCGGCCCACCCATTCTTCGGTCGACAGCCCCCTGGGCGCGGTGCGCCGGATGGACGACGTGCTCCAGCAGTGAGGGCACCTCCAATCCCCTTCCCAAAAACGCACCACGCCCGCCTTTTGGCGGGCGTGTGTTTGTGGACCCAAAAGCCCGAGGTTTAGCCGCAGGTGCCTGGGCGAGGGGCGCCCCAAACCGGCTCGGCCACGATGCCGCTGCCCGCGGCAAACTGGTAGGGCGGGGTGGCGATGCGCGCCACGTCCCAGCACGACAGATCCCCCGTGAAGGCCGGGGTGCCCGCAAGCATGCGCGACAGCGCACCTGGCGCCGAGACACGCGACAGCGACCAGTTGGACAGCGAGCCGGAGAAGGCGGTGGCGTTTTCCAGCATCGATTCCGCCCGTTCCACGCCGCGCATGTCCCAGCTCCCGATCGCCCCGTCAAAGGCGCTGGCGCCCGCAAACATATAGGCCATCGAGCGCACGCCCCCGGTCTGCCAGCCCGAGAGATCGGCATCAAAGGCGGCCGCGCCCTCAAACATCGATTCCATCGTGCGCGCCGAGGCCGTGTTCCAACCCGAGAGATCCCCCGCGAACGCCGGGGCGCGCTGGAACATCGTCGAGAAGTCCTGCACCGCGGCCGTGTTCCAGGTCGAGATGTCGCCGTTGAACCCCGACTGGGCAAACATCCCCTCCATCGTCGTCACCCGGCCTGTGTTCCAGTTGGGAAGGGGCTGGTTGAAGGCCTGGGCGCCGTAAAACATCCGCCGCATCGTGGTGGCGTTGGACACATCCCACCCATCCAGCGCACCATTGAAGGCCGTGGCGCCCGAGAACATCTCGCTGAAATCGGACACACCCGAGACCGTCCAGTCCGGGAGGTCGTGGTTGAAGGCCACCGCGTTGAGGAACATCCCCTCCATGCGCGTCGCCGCCAGCGTGTTCCACGCGCCAATGTCTTGCGAAAACAGCGTGTCTTGGAACATCCGGGAGAAGTTTTTCACCCGCACCACGTTCCATTCGCCAATGTCCTGGTTGAAGGCTGTCGCGCCCCGGAACATCGAGGCCATCGTCTCCACCCGCGCCGTGTTCCAGAACTCCAGGCTCTGGTTGAAGGCGGTGTTGGCGGAAAAGAGCAGGCTCATGTCGGTGATGCGCCCCACGTTCCACAGCCCGATCTCGGAGCCGTTGTAGCGCGAGGCAAAGAGCATGCCCGACAGGTTGCGCACCGAACTGGGCAGCGTGGTGGGCAGGGTGGCCAGGTTGGCGGTGCGCTCGAAGGCCCCTTTGAGGGAGGTGGGAGTCGCATCGCCCCAAGAGGACACGGCGACCAGCTTGTTGGTCATGTCCGCGCTCAGCCCGGTCATCGTCAGGCCATCAAAGGCCCCCCGCACCTGGATGGTGTAGGTGCCGGGCTGGGCGTATTCATAATACAACGGGCCGGCGCCAAACACCACGTCCGGGCGGCTGCCGTCGCCCCAGTCAACCTCCAAGTCCACCATCCCGGTGTTGCTCTCAAACACAAACCCCACCGCCGCGCCCGAAGAGAGCCCGGTATCGACGCGCAGGATCATCGGCGCGGCCTCTTTGCGCCGCTCCCCGCTGACCGCCGCGCTGGCAAAGGCGATGCGCTCGTTGGCGGTCTCAAACAGCGAGACGGTCACCGCCCCCAGGTTCAAGAGCGAGACGAACACGATGGCCGCCAGCAGCGTCAGCAGCAGCGCGTATTCGGTCAAGGTGGCGCCCTTCGTGGGGCGGGACAGGCGGCGGATTATCCAGTTCACATCAGCGCTCCACGCAGCACGGGCGCACCCGCCCAACACAGCCCCCCAGCGCCTCGGCCCCGAAACGGGCACAGCACGGCGCCCCTTGTCTCTAGCGGGCCTTCTCCAGGCCCAAATAGGCCCAGGCCGGGGCCTTCCCAAGCCTCCCCCTTGTTTTGGGGGGGCAAAAAAAGCATATCTAACCCCAGCCCCTTCCAGCCCGATGGCCGCCCCATGACACACCCGCCCCTTCCCCGCATGCCCCGCCGCGCCGTCCTGGCCGCAGGCCTCGGCCTGCTTGCCGCCCCCGCCCTGCTGGGGCGGGCCCATGCCCAAGGTGTGGGCGAGGGCGCCTTGGCGCAGTGGTTCCAATGGACCCAGATCATCGGGCCCACCTGGGGCAACCGCAGTGCCATCACCATCCGGTCCTACCCGCGCCAGGATTACGCCACCATGCTGGTCTGGGCGGCCTTCCCGCAGCGCAGCATCAAGCTGACCACGATCGCCGATCCCGACGGGGCCCTTGGCCAGCGGATGTTTCGCCTCTACAACGAGCGCCAGCCCGACGACCTGGCCCGCACGATCGAGATCGTGGAGGATTTTTGCTGGTTGGGCAACGATCGCCTCGCCGAAAAGGTCTGGACCCAGCCCTTCCCTGAGGCGCAACGCGCATGGGAGGCCTTCCTGGCCGCCCCGTCGGTCGAGGTGCCCCTGCCCAACGAGGGCACCATGGTCTGGATGCAGCCCACCCGTGACAGCCTCGAGGCCACCAAGGGCAGCACCTTGGACATGAATGGCACGCTTTCCACCCACCCCCTGACCACCATCGTCACCTCCATGGTCTCCAACAGCCTGTTCGTGGCCGGCAGCGCCCAGTACAGACAGGCCCTGCTCAATGGCACCGGCTTGAACGATATGGAAAACTCCATCCTCGTACGCCTGCCCGAGACCCTGCGCCCGCCCTACCCCCACGCCTACATCCGCCTGTTGCCCTTTGGGCGTTCAACCCGGCGGGGTGCCTGACACCTCCCACAGGGCCACCGCCCCCAACAACGCCTTGCGCCCTGTGCCTTGAGTGGTAAAGGTGCCCGCCACCGGGCCAAACCCCACGCGAGGGTTTGCCGCGCCGCGCAGATCGAGATCGGCCTTGATCTCCATCCGCGTGCCCTGGGTGGGCCGTCCCAGCGTGGCCATGGGCGCGCTCACCCACACCCCGTACTGGCCCGGCGCGGCCTCCACCATATGCCCAGACAGCGGGACCGCCGCCCCCACCAGGGCACCCCACTCCCCCGCCTCCACCTCGAGGCCATAGATCTCCCCCTGCACGCTGCCAGTGATGGTGTCGATCACCAGGTCCATATAGGCCAGTGCCCGGGCCGAAGGATCAGACTGCGGCCGATCCGCTAAGGCCAGATCCACCACCCCCGACAAGACCACCACCACCTCATCGGACGTGGCCCCAAACACCTCCCCCGTACGCGTGGCCACCTTGCGTTCAAGCGCCTCGGCCTCCGCGCGCATCTTGTCGGCCCCAGGGGAGGACAACGGTGCCGCTGGTGGGGGGCTTGACGGGGCCGTGGAGGCCACGCCCCCTTGCACCTGGGCCCACAGGGGGGGCGCGGCGCACAGCAGCGGCAAGACCGCCACGGACTGAATAATACGGCGACGGGTGGGCGACATAGGCGGCACTCCTCAACAGGGAAGGGAAAGATGGGCGCAGAGGAGGGCAGAAAAAAGGCGAACGAGCCCGCATGCAGGCGCAGATAGGTTTTGATATTCTCCCCCTTTTTCCCACCTTCTTTGCACACCGATGGAGTTTGCCAATGAATCGCGCCCTTTTTGTCCTCGCCCTCGTCGCCGCTGCCTCAGGATGTGGACGGTTCAGCGACAACCACGGCGGCCGCCCCGCGCCCGGCGCAAGGGGCCCGGCGATGGTGGGCTACACCAACCCCGCGGGGCTGAAGGTGCCCGACCACGCGGTCAGCGCCAAGCCCAGCGCAGGGTTCTGGAATTGCGAAGGCAACCGGCCCGAACACGCCGCGCGCTGCACCCTTTACCCCGACGCCCCACGCGCCGTGGTGCGCGTCTACGAGCGGTGAAAAAAAAGGTGGCGGGCCACTTTGGCAAGCCACACATCACGGTTAACCCCTTGATGTGGAGCCCTCCCATGGCCACCTTCGTCCGCACCACCGCCCCCTTCGCCCTGCTCGGTTTCCTGCGCGGCGCGCGCGCCGATCTGGCCCGCCAGCCCCATGCGCTGATGCTGCTCGTCACCTTTGGCGCCGTCTGCGCGCATGCGGCCACCTACACGCCCCTCTGAGAGAAAAACGGCGCGCAGGGCTTTTTTTACCCCCGGCATGTCCCATCTCCAAGGAAAGGGAACACGCCCATGCCATACCCCCAATCTCTCTGGTCGACCCACAGCCTGACGCCCTTGCCGGCAGTGGGCGATCCGGCCTTCCGCGGCACCGGCATCCTCCCCACCGACTCCGGCTTCGCCGTCTCCTGGCTGGGCGACTGCGCGCGCACCAAAGGGGTCATCACCGCCCGCCACATGGCCCCCAGCACAGAGGCCAAGCTCATTCCCTTGCCCTGCAGGGGCACCGCGCTCCTTTTTGGAGACGGCACACTGGTGCTGGTGCGCGCCGACGGGCGCGTCTTTCCCGCCCCCTTTTGCACCCAACCGGGCAGCAGCCCCAAGCCTTCCGCCCTGTCCCGCCAGCTGGCGCTGCTGGGCAGGTGGGCCCCCGAGTGGCACCAAGGCGCCCCGTCCGGCTGTCTGGCGCCCGCCTTCCTGCCCTTTTGCGCGGTCGTCGGCCCCGGGGACGAAGAGATGCTGCTGACCTTGGGGCAGCACCTGCTGGCCATCGCCTCCGCCCTCGACACCCGCCTGGAGTGGTGCTCCCAGCCGGTGGCGCGCACCGGCCGGCTGGCACCCCCCACCGTGCGGGTGGAACACCACGCGGCCCTGGAGGGCCGTATCAACTTGGCCCTGGCGCAGCTGTGGCGCGAGAATTACCCCATCCCCGCCATCCCTGGCCAGACCCTGCGCGACGGAGAGGCACGGGCGGTGCGCACCGACATCATCGTGCGATCCCCTGCCTCCCACAGCCACCACGCCACCATCGCGCTGCACCGCGATCGCGATTATCGCCACCTGCACACACGCCTGTCCCCCCTGTTGTCGACCCCTCTCGGGACGGATGCGGCATCTTGAACGATAGCCGCACCGGCCCGAATCGTAGGATGAACCCATGACTCAACAGCCCACCCTGGACGCCGCCCCCAAATCGCGCACCGAGCGCCCCAAGCTCTATGCGGTCGTGCTCCTCAACGACGACTTCACCTCGATGGACTTCGTGGTCCAGATCCTCATCCAGATCTTTGGCCATGATCGCGCCAAGGCGGAATCGGTGATGATGGACATCCACAAGACCGGCAAAGGCGTGGCCGGCATCTACACCCACGAGGTGGCCGAAACCAAGGCCCTGCTGGTGGAGATGAACGCCAAGGGCCATGAATACCCCCTCAAGGCCGAGGTGGTGCCCGAAAGCAGCGGCTCTTAATCGCAATCCTGCCCATGCGCCTCTTCGCCTCCCTCGTCCCGCCAGTCCCCGGGCCGGGGTGGCGGTTCGATCCCCTGCCCGGCACCGATGCGGCCTCCACGGCCCTGGTGCGGTGGCACACCCAGGCCCACCAGACACAATCCACCCAGCGCGGGCGCACTGCCCAACGCACCCACCCGGCCCTCCGGTTGGGGGGCGCGGACGCGGCCCTGCACTCGGCCACCTTCTCCCTCCACCACATGATCGCCGACACCGCCCGGTCGTGCCTCTGGGCCGTGCTGCGGGCCGGCATGCTCGAGGCCACCCACAGCCCGCCCCCGCTGGAATGGGGGGACCAGGGGTACCTGGTGTTCGAAAACGGGACCGTCCTCGTGTTCTCGGTCGCCCCCGATCACCCCGAGATCATCAAGATCGGCGCCGGCCGATTCGTGCCCACCTGCCCCCGCCAGGGCGGGGCACTCGGGCACAGCCCCAGCGTGGCACGCGCCGACTGGCCCCGCCGCGGCTGGCGGCGGTGGATCGGGCGCAGCCCCCTCCACCAGATGGTGGAGCACCTCCACCGGGCCGCCACGGCCCTGTTGGCCAACCCATCCATGGGCGTGCTGCGCGCCCCGGATGCGCGCGATCTCGCCCCATGGCTGGTCCGCCACACCACCCAGTTCCAGGACCAGGCCACCGTGCGCGCCACCCAAGACGTCGCCCGCCTGCTGTCGGCCCAAGCCCCTGATGCCCCCGCGGCGCACCTGCGCCTCTACGGCCAAACCTGGCAGCCCGACGCCACCCCCACCCCGGTGCGCCTGGCCATCGAAGGCGCGGACGGGACGCGGCGCACCCATCCCACCCTGGATCGGCTCATCACCGCCCGCCTCGCTGTCCACAAGGCCAGTGTGGCCGTCCTCACTGCCCAACAGCCCGGCCAGGTGTTGCCCGCCATCCCGTCGCTGGAAGGGTGGGGGACAGGCCTGCTGCCCATCCACAGCGCGCCCCTGCACGCCCCGCCCGTGGGCAGCGTGCACGCACGCCTGGCCGTCCTCCACGAACTGCCCGCCCATATCCATGCCCAAGGGCTGGCCCTTCCCCCCGCCACCTGGTGGCAGGGCCAAGAGCACCCGTAACCCATAGAAAGACCACGCCCCATGCCCGCACCCACCAAAGCCTCCATGGCCCGCCAGGCCCAGGCCGTCGTTGATGCCCTCGCCGCCTTTGAAACGGCCCTCGCCCAGGCCCCTTCGGACATCAACACCCGGAACTGGAGCTCCTCGGGCGTGTCCTTTGTCCTGTCCCCGTTTCGCGCCCCCACCATCCTCACCGTCTTGTACTACCCCCACCACCATTCCAACCACACCGTCATGGCGATCGAGGTGTGGAAGCGCAGCCTCATCGCGCCCCTGTCTGCCGCCGCTGCCGCGATGGCCGAGATGTTCCCAGGAATGGAGTTCACCCTCCGGCACCGGCCCGCGGATGAAAACGAGCAGGCCCGCTTTGAGCTGTTTTTGGGGGCGAGCGCCAAGGACACCAGCTTTAGCAACAAGAACTGCGCCATCGACACCGTGCTGAGCCGGTGGAAGGCGCCGCTGATCCGGCTGTCCCAGTTCCTGGCCCTCGAGCAGGCCAGCCCCGCACCCCACCTCTACGCCTTCGCGCCGACCACCAAAACCTCCCGCCCCACGGGGGTGCTGGGGGATGCGCTCTGCGTGTTCGTCCCCGCCCACACCCCCGTGCAGGCCATGGCCGTGCAGGCGTTCTTGCACGCCGACAGCACCGCCACCCCCAGCCCCCAGCTCAACACATCCGACGCCATCCTCCAGGTGCGCGACCCGCAAGGGCTGCGCATGGACGCCGCGTCCTGGCAAACCACGCTCCACACCGCATGCAACACACACCCGCTGCGCACGGTCCCCAAGGAGATGGAAGACCAGGCCGAGGCCTTGGCCACCGCGTTCCAGGCGCTGCGCCGTGAGCACCACAGCACCATCACCTACGATCTGGTGCAGGGCGTGGCAGCCTTCGCGTTCCACGACCACCCCTTCGCGCACCCCAGCGACATTGCCCGGGACGGCCCCTTGCGCGAGGCCGCCCGCGATCGGGCCCTGGCCTTCTTTGCCACCCTCAAGGCCCACATCGACCGCCTGCACCCGCGGATGCGGTCCGGGCAGATCACCATCGCATGGGGGGCGGTCCACCCGCATGCATGGAAGGCCGACATCGATGGCGCATGCCTGGATTTCTCGTCCCACAACCTCGCCCGCCTCACCAACACCGCCATCGCGCTGGACTGGGCCCGCGTCGAAGGGGACGAGAACACCTACGCGGTGATGGCGAGCGATGGGGATGAGCGCCCGCTGCTGGAGCGCACCAACCACACGGCCACCTGCACCATCGTGCGCGCCACCACCCCCCACCATGCGCTGCTGTGCCTGCAACAGGGCAGCAGCATCTGGCGCAGCCACCACGCCACCGCCATCCTCGTCTGCCTGGATGCGCTGGACAGCGCCACGCTGGAAGAGACGCGCGAGCGCGCCCGGGCCACTCAGGCCAACATCTACCCGGCGGCCTCCAAAAAGGGCTGATGGCGGGCCTTGTCTTCTCCGCCGCGCCCCCACATACCAGGGACTGCCCCAAAACTGGTTCCCCTATGCGCATCCTCATCCTGGCCGATTTCCACCACGACTTCTGGGCGTCCAGCCCCCAGGCCCAGGCCCGCCTGCAGGCGGGCCTGGACGCCACCGGACGCGTGGATGCCGCCATCCTGGCAGGGGATGTGTCCAACAAGGCACGCGTGCGCTGGAAGCGGGCCGCCGCGGCGCTGGATGCGATCGTGGCGCGCAAGGCCACCTATGTCTTTCCCGGCAACCACGACTACTATGGGCACCGCATCGATGGCGAGGATCGCCTCGAAGAGGCCGCCGCTGCGCTTGGTTGGACATGGGCCCAGAAACAGGCCCTCATCCTCGGAGGGGCCCGGTTCCTGTGCGCCACGCTCTGGACAGACCTGCGCCTGGGGCGCAGCGCACCCGAAAACGGCCAGATGCTGGCCAGCCGGATGAACGACTACCGCCTCATCCGGGTGGAGCGTGGGGGCTACCGAAAGCTGCGCCCCGAAGACACGGGGCGGCTGCATGCTGCCCACCTCCACTGGATCTCCCAGATGCTGGCCACGCCCTTCGATGGGCCCACCGCCCTGGTGACCCACCACGTCCCCCACCCGGACGCGCTCGGGCTGCGCGGCAGCCTTTATGATGCCGCCTATGCCAGCGACCTTGGCGGCTGGATGGACGCGCATGCCGGGCCCACCCCCCGCTCCTGGTTTTTCGGGCATGCCCACCACGCCCACCGCGTCGATCGCCCCGGCTGGCGCCTGCGCCCGCACAGCCTTGGCTACCCCGAGGAAGGGGGCGATCCGCGCGTCCTGCTGCCCGGCTGCGTCATCGACACCGCCACGCTGTAGCGCGATCGCGCCGGGCGCTTGCGCAGGCGCGCCTCCACCCCCACATCTTGAGGCAGATGCCTTCTGCGCGGAGACCCCCTATGGCCACCCCTCCAGACTCCCCGGAAACCTACGCCAATGCCTTCCCCGATCAGCTGATGGCGGCCGCCGCCCAGCACCCGGTCGTGCAGGTGCGCATCCGCCGCGAATACACCCCCCTGCTGGCCGCCGATCTCTACCGCGGCAGCGTGCTCCTCGATGGCTTCTCCGGCCCCTTCGAGGGCAGCATGGGCCACGCCCTGATGATCTCGTCCCAAGAGGAGGGCAACGTCGTGATCTCCCTCCCCTCGCCCATGGCCCAGCAGATGGCCGTGCGCATCAAGGCCGGCGGCCAAGCCCGCCGCGCGCTGCATTGAGCGCCCCGCACGCCGCACCGCCCCTCGCCGCCCTTTTGCCGCTGCCCGACCACCTTGCCCCTCCGGCGGGGGCGCTGGGCGGGGCGTGGGCATGGAACCGGCCCGGGTGGCGCGGGCGGGCATGGCGGTGCAACGGCCGGCCGCTGTGGCTGTGCCCCCGCGCCCGGCCCTGGATCGGGCGCGCCCGCGCCCTTGAAACCCTCTACCTGCGCCAGACCATGGCGCTCCTTGATCGCCACACGCTCCACCCCTCCCCCATCGAATGGCACCGGCTGCGCCTGGACGGGCTGTGGGAAGGGGGCGCGCTGCTGCGCTTTGCCGCCGACGCGCTCCACCCCTGCCTCTTCCTGGCCCTGCCTGCCGCCACCCTGGCGCTGGCCCATGGATCGGCGCACCAGCGGCTGGCGCTCTTGGCCCAGGTGCCGCGTGCGCTCTGGGAGGGGCCGGTGGCCGCCGACACCTTTGATCCCCTCCTGCTCCCCTTCCGGGCGCCCAGCCGGCGCCACTGCTACTAGAATCCCCCATGGCCTCTTGCGCGACGGATGCATGCACGCACCGCATCGGCGCGCGGCAAGACGCAGACACCGGCCTATGCTGCTGCTGTCCCGCGCCCAAGGCCGTCTGGGGCTGTGGGAGAGCTGCCACAACACCATGCGCCGAGTGGGGCTGGTCACAGGCGAAATCCCGCCACTACACGCCCACCCTGGACGCGCGCGTCTACCCGCCCACCGACTTCACCCCCCAACCCCCGCTCTGGTGACCCCTATGCCCCTCCACCCCGCGGCCGCCCCCGGCAGTGCATTGTTTGACGCCCTGGCCGCCTTTGGCGCCAGCGCCTCCATCCCCACCGGCGCCACCCTCACGGCCAGGTGGGGCGAGGGCCCGGGCCTGGCCACCCTGGCATGGGCGCTGCCCAACGCCCCCGCGCATGCCCAGATGGCCCTCCACGCCCTGGACAGGCGCGCGGATATGGCCGCGGCCCTCGAGGCGTGGGCCCTCGACACCCCCCTGATGTGGGCACACCGGGAAAGCGGGCTCCTCACCGCCCAAGACGACGCCCGTCCGGTGGTCCAGATCGCGTTCACCTACACCGGCGCACGCCCCTGCCTGCCCACCCGGGTCGATCTCACCCTGCCCACGCATGACCGCGCCGGGCGGCTCACCCAGCACAGCAACATCGCGACCGCGGTGGGCAAAAAGGGGGTGGAGCTGCTGCGGCTCTTGCGCGCCCTCAGCAGCATACAAGGCCCGCTGTGCCTCTGGATGAGCACCCAACACCAGGCCAAGGAACAGCGGTTCGTGGCGGGGCCGGACATCGCGTCCGCCGTGCTGGTGGATCGCCTCCTGCGGGCCGCGCCCACCACGCTCAAAAGCGCCACCTACACGCCGGTCCTTGCCGAGCACACCGCGATCTTTCGGGCCTACCCCAGGGGCACGCCCGACGACACGCCCGCCATCTGGTGATCCCTAGCGGGCGCCATCCCCGCGCCGGCGCCCTGAGCGCAGCGGGGGCGGCGGGGCCGCCACCACCGGGGCCAGCGCCACCTCGCCCCGCTCCAGGGCCACCGCACGGCACGCCGCGGCCTGCAACAGGGCAAAGCATGCCTCCCGCCCCTTGGCGGTGGTCGGATCCTTGCGCTCGATGGCCCCAAAGGCCGCCCGCTCGGCCGCCGCCGCGGCCTCCAAGGGGCTGCCCGCCAGCCGCGCCAGCTTGGCGTGGTTGTGGGCCACCCCCGCGTCTTTCGGGATGGCCTTCACAAACCCCGCCAGCGCGCCCTCCATCCCGGCCGCCGTTTCGGCGCGCTCCTGGAGGGGCATCTTCATCGCGATGTCGAGCGCCTGCGCGCGGGCATCGGAACGCGGGATGAATCGGTTGATGTCGGCGGTGGCCGAGATCAGCGCGGCCTCCACGCCCACCCGCTGGTTGGCGGCATAGGCGATGAGGCTGCCATCGGCCTGTGCCCAATGGGTGGCGGCGCGCTGGGCGTCGCGCTTCAGGCGGCCTTCGCCCTTGTCCTTGCGGTACTCCTGGATGGTGCGCACGGTCCCCGCCACCGAAGCAATGGCCGCCACCCCAATGCCTATCTCCTCCAAGGGGATGGCGGGGTGCTCGGCAATGGCGCGCAGCCCTTCCAAAATGGAGGAGGCCATCGAGGCCAGGGTGGGCGAATGCTGCGTGGCGATCTCGGCCACCGCGGGTGCCTTCGCGGACACGGTAGGGATGGCACCATTGGGATCAAACATACCGTGTTCCTTTATGGACAGATTACAAAAGACATATACGGCTCCCACGGATCCGCCGCGCCTATGAGGGGCGCAATTCTGGGGCCGGGGCAGACGGACCCCGGCCCCAGAATGGCGCCCTTTTCTAGGCCACTGCTCGCATGCGCTCCCTTCTCTCCCCCATCCGGCGCGCCTGGGCGCGCCACGCCCCCCTCGGGCCCAGCCCGGAAGAGGCATTTTTGCAGGCGTTGGACACCCACCGGATGGCCCAGTGGGCCGCCCGTTGGCCCGATTTTGTCCCGCCCGCCTCCTATGAGGATCCCGACTGGGTGGCCTCTTCCGCACCCCGCCTCACCGCGGCCACCTGGGCGCCGCTGCGCGCCCACCCGGTACGCCACGCCTTTGCCCACCTGCCGCTGCTGACCTGGGCCGTGGAGCGGGGCGATCACGCGATGCTGCCCCTGCTGACCGGCTCCCAATGGGCCGATGCGGCGGCGTTCAACGACGCGCTGGTCTCCACCATCGCCGCCGCGCCCAGCGATCCGGATCTGTGCAACGACGCGGCCCTGGTGCTGGCCACGATGGCCGACCGCCACATCGCCCAGGCGCGCTGGTCCAGCTACGGCCAGGCCATTGCGGGCGCCCTGATGCGCGGCCACATCGGTGTCATCCCCTGGGCTGCGCAGGAGAACCTGCCCATCTTTGGCTGCCTGCCGGTGCGCGAGCAGATGTTTACGGTCTACAACACCGGAACCAACGACGCATGTTTTCGGTTGGCCACCTTCCTGGGGCGTGCCACCACCGCGCACCAGGGCGTCCAATTCCGCCGGATGCTGGCCTTGGCCGGCAGCCACCCATCCCGGGCCCTCTTCCACCCCAGCCCTGCCTTCATAAAGGCATGCCAAGAGCTTCCACTTCCCTGAAAACGGCCAACATGGCTGGTGTCCCCAGCCGCGCCTTCCCTTTGAAAGACATCCATGATCACGCCCTCCCCATTGCACCAATCCCTTTACCGTGCCGCCACCACCTCACCCCTGCTCGCCAGCAAGGACGAAGAGTATGCCCTCGTGGCGCGCGCCCAGGCGGGCGATGCGGACGCCATCGACACGCTCACGAAGGCCTATATGCGCCTCATCGTGTCCCTGGCGCGCAAGTTTGCCCCCAACGCCGATCCCAATGACCTCGTCGTGGAGGGCACCCTCGGCTTTATGCGCGCCATCGAGCGATTTGACCCCTCCAAGGGCTACAGGCTGGGCACCTACGCCCGCTCCTGGATCCTCGAGCGCCTCAAGGAGCACACCCGTGTCGTACGATCCGTGGTGGCGCTGAGCGGCGGGAGCGATCACAAGCGCGGCCTCTACACCCTGGGCAAGGCCATCGACACCGAGGCCCAACACGCCCGCAACGCCGGCGAGCATGTTACGCGCTACCAGCTGCTGGAGCGCGCCGCCGCGCGCTGCAAGATCTCGGTGGCCAACGCACAGGACATCCAGGCCCGATCGGGCGGGGATGTCTCCCTCAACCTGCCCGTGGGCGGCGAGGAGGACGAGGGCATGCAGTGGCAAGACACGCTTGTCGATGAGGGTTTGAGCCCTGAAGCGCGCCTGGCGGCCGACGCCGCCGCGCGCACCCGCACCGCGCTCTTGAAGGACGCGATGCAGGGCCTCAACCCGCGCGAGCGGCGCATCATCATGGAGCGGCGCCTGTCGGACAACCCGACCACGCTGGAAGCGTTGGGCGAGGAGTTTGGCATCTCCAAGGAGCGCGTACGCCAGATCGAAACCCGGGCCTTTGAAAAGATGGCCGCCGCCTTGCAGCCGCGGCGCGAAGAGGCCCTCCAGGCCATCTGATGGGATATCCCCGGGCCTGCCGGGCTCGCCCTGGTCCCGGGGATATCCCATCCGATACCACACCAACCCCACCTTTACGGAGATACCCCTATGCGCACCACCCGCACCCTCGCCGCCGCCGCCCTGGGCGCGCTGCTCGCCACCGCCCCTGCCTTTTCGGGCACCATCGACGAAATGAAGACCGACTGGGCGCTCTATGACGCCGCCTGCCGCGGCACGACGCCTGCGCAGGGCTCGGACGGCTATTGCGGCGCGCGATCCTACATCGCCTGGCGACTGGCCGAAGAGGGCGTCTGCCTGTCCGAATCCACCGGCGGCTGGACCAAGTGCTCGGCCAAGGACGCCTACCGCGCGCCCAACCCGATCAGCGACGATCTGCGCGCCAGTTTCTGACGCCGCCCCAGGGGCGGCCCCACCCGGAGCTGCCCCCCATGCCCCACACCGACCTCCTGGACGCCTTTGCCGAAAGCGGCGCGGCCGCGCATGCCCTGTTTGCGCGCCTGGACCGCGCCGGCATCACCGCCCACCGCTTCGCCCTCTTCACCGGCGCGCGCACCGATCCCGACCACCTCCGCCCCTTCATCCCGGCCGACGAATCCGACACCGACAGCCCGCGCATCATCCGGCTGGCCGCGCCCCGCACGACCGCTCATGCCACCCTGGCCTGGGCCGCCCACCAGCCCCTCATCACCGAGGTGGTGGCCACCCACTTCACCCCCGCACTCACCCTGCTGCGCGCCGCGTTGCCCGCCCTCCAGGGCGCGGCTGGCGAATGCACGCTGACCTGGGTGCGGCGCAGCCGCCCCACCCGCCCGCGGCGCATCCATGCGCTTGTACGGGTCAATTTCGCCTGGATCCGCCCCCTCGAAGAAGACGAGCAGGGGGCCACCACCGCCGCCTGCCTGCGCCGCGTCCTCGAACAGGCCCAACACCTGGCGCCCGCCACCGGCATCTACCAGCACGCCACCCGCCTCGAGCGGCGCAGTGCCGCCGACGCGGCCTCTGCCCAGGCCTGGGAACAGGCCACGGATCCCCGTAACGCCCACCAAGATCCCCCAGGAAGCTGGTCCCTCCTGTCTTGACTTTCGGCCCCAGGCCCCAAAGATACAAGCTCTACCCTTGTCTTTGGAGGACACATGACCAGCATCCACGATCGCCACCGTGCCCATGAGGCCAAATTTGCCCAGGACGCCGACCTGGCCTGGAAGATTCGCTCACGGCGCAACCGCCTGCTCGCCCAGTGGTCGGCCAATCTCCAGCACCTCGATGCGGACGCCACCTCCGCCTACATCCAAGACATCATCAACATCGGCATGCCCGGCGACACCCTCCTGATGGCGCGCCTCGAGCAGGACCTCGACGGGCGCGCCAACGCCGCGATGATCGCCGAACAGGCCCGCGCCTGTGCCACCGAAGCCGAAGAGCAGATCACCAACCCCTCGTAATCCCACCATCCTGGAGACCATCCAACGCCCGTGCCCTTGGCACGGGCGTTTTTGCATGCCCGCCCACACGGGGGCACACCGCCCTTGGGGGAGGGCCGTGCGCCCCCGTGCCGGCGCGTTCCGGACGGGAGGACCGGCAACACCCTCGTGTTCGCCAGGACCGGGCTCGTTGGCCTGCGGACCATACTCCCCCTTCATCCCCCGACATCGCACCCCAGCGATCCGTGGGAGCCGAGAGCCACAGTTCCCCAGACCGATCGCGCTTTGGAGTGACCTATGTCGAAAACCACCCCCATCCTGCTGACCACCACCGTGCTGTCCAAGGCCGTGGACGCGATCCTCGCCGCCTGCCCCACCCCGGCGCCCGGCCAGCGCGCCTTGACCAAGTCCCACCTGCTCAACATCCTGGCCAAGGCCATCGCAGGCCCCAAGCACGACTGGGGCTTCCTCACCGGTGCCGTCGATACCGTCGTGGCCCGCGGCGTTGCCCAACCCGCAGCCGTGCCCACACCCGCCAGCGAGGTGTTCTTCTACCAATACGACGAGCGCGACGACTGGTCGCGCGCGCCCCGCGGGCCCTTTGCCACCCGTGCAGAGCTGCTCGCACACTTGGCGGACGATCACTGGTGGCACAGCGACGACTACCCAGCCGAACAGGTGATCAAGGCGCTGGAAACCCAAGACGAGTTCACCTTCTATGGCAGTGACGACGATGACGATGGAGACGCGTCTCCTTATGCCATCACCATCTTCCGCTACGCGGTGCCGACCGCCCAAGCGGCCCCCGCCCCACAAGGACCCACACCACCAGCAGAACCACAGGTTGGCTACCAAATCATGGACGCCACTGGCGACATCTATGCACCGGAGAACGGGTATGCGCCCGCCACCTTCGAGCTGTTTGCCGACAAGGCCGACGCGCAGGCGTTCATCGATCGCCAGCCCGAAGCCGTGCGCGGCACCCTGACCATTGCCACGGTGCAGGCGGCAGACATCGAAGATCCAAACTGGGTCTGAGCGACCACAGCATGCGCGGCGGGCAAGGGCCCGCCGCGCATGATCGGCTCGCCGCTCAGGCCAGGCGGCGAGCGCCTTAGAGTCAAGGGACAAGTTTCCAGTTTCGGATCGCCGCGGCGAAGTGGATGAACGCCATGAAGGTGATGTCCAGCTTGTCGCGGCGTAAGGCGATGCGGGAGTGGTCTT
>Ga0194112_10003378_pt1 | contig 22269 bp, 20 predicted proteins | sample TA2MahC400mmetaG_FD_146191 | JGI IMG/M metagenome (GOLD analysis project Ga0194112, IMG submission 146191) | Freshwater microbial communities from Lake Tanganyika, Tanzania - TA2015016 Mahale Deep Cast 400m | ecosystem: Environmental > Aquatic > Freshwater > Lake | place: Tanzania: Lake... | reverse complement strand
GTCCTGCCAGGCGCCCGAATAAACATAACCGTCGGGATAGGACATGCGCCCCTGCCCATGGTTGCGGGCGTTGTGAAAGCTGCCTTCGTAGATCATGCCGTTGGCATAGGTGGCCTTGCCATCGCCCTCGATCACGCCCTCCACCCACTGCCCTTCGTAGGTCGAGCCGTCGGCATAGGTGATCTGGCCGGTCCCGTGCGGACGGTCGGCACGCATCTGGCCCAGGTAGACCGAGCCGTCGGGATAGGTGATCTGCCCCCGTCCCTCCATCCGGCCTTCCGCCCATTCGCCGACATAGACATAGCCGTCCGCGCCGGTGAAGGTTCCCTGCCCGTGGCGGCGGTCGCTGGCGAATTCTCCGTCATAAACATCACCGTTGGCATAAGTCGCGACACCCCTGCCGTGGCGGCGCCCGCCCTCCATCTGCCCTTCGTAGCGGTCGCCGGTGGGCTGGATCAGCACCCCGCTGCCCGACATCTGGCCCGCTGCCCAGATCCCGTCATAGGAAAGGCCGTCCGCCATCACCAGCTTGCCGCGCCCCGCGCGCTGCCCCGCCAGCATGCCGCCCTCGTAGGTGGCGCCGTCGGGATAGGTGATCTTGCCCTGTCCTTCCTTGACCCCCGCGTTCCATTCGCCCTCGTAGCGGTAACCGTCGGGCTGGGTCAGGACCCCCTGCCCATGATGCAGGCCCCTGGCAAAGCGGCCGGTATAGACCGAGCCGTTGGCATATGCCGCCGAACCCTCGCCGCTGATCTCGCCATCGACCCATTCGCCCTCGTAGGTGCCGCCATCGGCATAGGTGATCTTGCCGCGGCCGTCGGGCTTGCCGCGCGCGAACTGGCCGTCGTAAACCGAGCCGTTGGGAAACTGTGCCCGGCCCTGACCCATGATCTGGCCTTCGACCCAGTCGCCTTCATAGCGATAGCCGTTGGGCAGGGAATAACTGCCCTGACCATGTTGCACGCCGTTGCGGAAGGTGCCCTCGTAAACGCCGCCGTCGTCGTACTGCTTGGTGATGACCTGCGCGCCGGCCCCGGCCGCCATGCCCATCAGTGCCAGCGCCACTGCGCCCACCGTCGTCGCCGCCCGAGTTGCCGCTTTCATCGCCCTTGCCCCTTGGTGTTTTGCCGCAAGGTTTACCGCAGCGCGCGGCCCGGCGCAAAGGCCGTCTTTGCCGCAAGCGCGGCGGGATCAGGGGATCTCCATCTTGCCCAGCAGGGGCACGTCATCCTGCGGGCCGACATTGTGCCGCTCGATCATGCGGTGGACCAGGGGGTCGCCCTCGCCGCGATGCAGCTTGCGCAGGGCCACGGTCACCTCGGCGTCGGACTTGGTGCGGCGCAGGTTGTGGCGGACATACTCGTCCCAGGTGGCGATGTGATAGCTTTCGCTCCACTGGTCGGGATGCTCCAGGTCGCGCAGCAGCGCCCAGTTGCGTGCGCCGTCGCGGCGGCGGATGTTCCGGCGCCGCCGCATCAGGCGCAGAAACTGGGGCACGTCGTCCTGGTCGATGCGGTAATCCACCATCACCATGATCGGTCCTGACCGGCCGCGCAGGTCCAGCCGCAGCGCGGGCTCGCGGAAGCGGTTCACCGGGTCCAGATCGGCCGTGCCGAACTCGGGTGCCCGCAGCCAAAGGCCGATCAGCGCGCCAAAGGCCAGCACGCCCCCTGCGGCGGACAGCGCCAGGTCCAGTCCATGCGCGCCGGCGACCGCCCCCCAGGCCCAGGCCCCGGCCGCCATGCCGCCAAAGGTCGCCGTCTGATACAACGCCAGCGCCCGGGCCACGACCCAACGCGGCGTGGACAGCTGGACCGTGACGTTGAACAGCGACAGCGCCAGCACCCAGGCTGCCCCCGCCGGCAGCATGGCCAGCGCGTGCAGCCAGACCGACTGGGTCTGGCCCAGCACGACCGCCGCCAGCGCAAAGCCCGCAAAGGCCAGGCGCACCACATGTTCGTTGTCCATCCGGGCGCGGATGCGGGGGTTCAGCAGCGCCCCGGCGATGGCGCCCACGCCATAGCAGCCCAGCAGGCCGCCAAACAGCAGCGAACCACCCTCGGGGTGGCTTTTGGCCACCAGCGGCAGCAGGGCCAGAACCGCGATGGCGGCAAAGCCGAACAGCGCCCCGCGCAGCATGACCCGCATCAGGTTGGGCGACAGCGCGACATAGCGCAGCCCCGCCCCCATCGCGGCCAGGAACGGCTCGGGCGAGGTGACACGGGGGGCCAGCTTCGGCTTCCAGCGCATCATCGCCCCCAGAAGCGGCAGATAGCTGAGCGCATTCACGGCGAAGGCCGCCGCCGCCCCCAAAAGCGCGACGATGAAGCCGCCCGCCGCCGGACCCACGCTGCGCATCAGGTTGAACCCGACCGAGTTCAGACTGACCGCCGCGGGCAGATCCTCGCGCGCGACCAGATCGCCCATGCTGGCCTGCCAGGGCGGGTTGTAGAGTGCCTGCCCAGATCCCAGCAGGAAGGTGAAGGCCAGCAGCAGCCAGGGCGTCAGCAGACCGCTCCAGGCGACCAGCGCCAAGGCCACTGACACGATACCCATGAAGATCAGCGCCGTCATCAGCAGGGTCTTGCGGTCGAAGATGTCCGCCAGCGCGCCCGAGGCGATGGCCAGCAGCATCACGGGCAGCGTGTTCGACGCCTGCACCAGCGCGATCAGCGTGGCGCTGTCGGTCAGCTGCGTCATCAGCCACGCGGCTCCGACCGCCTGAACCAGCCCCCCGAAGTTCGAGATCAGCGTTGCCCCCCACAACAGCCGGAAATCCCGATAGCCGAACGGCGCCAATGCCCCCTGCGGCCGGGGGCGGGCGGCGGGTGGAGGCTGGCGGTGGTCGTTCACGATGCTGCTCTTTCGGATGGCATTGGGCAAGGCGGCGGCGGCCTGGACCAAGGGTGTTTGTCGGGACAGGCGCGTCCGGTGGCGCGGTTCAGCCCCGCTGCGCCAGCCGCAGGATGACGAGCAGGATCACCGCACCAAGCGTGGCATGAAGAATCGAGCCCAGGATCGACCCGCCCGTTCCGCCCAGCCCGGCCGCCGGAAACAGAAAGGCCGCGATGACCGCGCCGATGATGCCCACCACGATGTTCACCAGCAGTCCCTGACCCCGCCCCCGGACAAGAAGCCCCGCCAGCCAACCGGCGACGGCCCCCACGATCAAGGCGACGATGATGTTCATGAAGCTGCGTTCCCTGGCCTGCGATGATGTTCTGGCACACCTGTCGATGAAACCAAAGCACACGGCAAGTTGTTCCCCCCATGTCCAAAGTTGATAAAGCTGACGCCTCACGGCCACATAGGTTGAGTTGCGTTGCCCTGTGGTGGTCATGATCGGATTGCCGGGCTTGACGTGCCGCGGCGCGCAGGCTCATGGAACATTGTACGAATCGCACATGACGGTCGAAACGCCTGTGCGATGGATGATTTTTATGCTGCCTCGGACCCGGCCTTGCCGTCGGGTTCGGCGATGAACAAGGAACATGCAACGATGCGCCTCGCTTCCCTTTTTGCGGCGCTGGCCTTGGGGCTGGCGGCTTGCGGTCCTTCGCAGGAAACCGCCGCGCCTGCCCCTCAACAGCCGGTCACGGTCCCCGACATCTACCAGGCCCGCGTCGATCAGGGCCCGAACGGAGAACCGATCCAGATCCCGGCCGTGCGCGCGGCCTATCTGAACGACCGCAACCAGCGGCAGCTCGTGCCCTACAACGGCTCGGAAGCGCCCGGCACGATCGTGGTGGATCCTTATGCCCGCGTGCTGTACCACGTCCAGCCCGGCGGCCAGGCGATGCGCTATGGCGTGGCCGTAGGCCGTGCCGGCAAGGGTTTCGAAGGTCGCGCCACCATTGCGCGCAAGGCCGCCTGGCCCAGCTGGCGTCCGACCGACAACATGCTCAAGACCGAGCCCGAGCTTTACGGCCAGTTCGCGGGCGGCCTGTCAGGCGGGATGCACAACCCGCTTGGATCGCGCGCCCTCTACCTCTACCAGGGCAGCGTTGACACCTATTACCGCATCCACGGCACGATGGACCCTTCGTCCATCGGCAAGGCCACCTCGGCCGGCTGCATCCGCCTGTTCAACCAGGACATCATCGACCTGTTCGCCGCCGTGCCGAACGGGACGGAGGTCATCGTCAGGTCGCAGGCCGACAGCGTCCGGATGGAAGGCCCCATGACGGAAACGCCCGAAGGTTATGTGGTGCCGGCCGCGCCAACCGCACCGGTGGCCGAAATGGCGGCCGCGCCGATGGCTGCGCCGCAGGCCGGCACGGCCGCGACGCAGCCGGTGATGGACCCTTATGCTGCCATGTCGGCCATGCCCACCAGCACCCCGATCGAGCAGTACCAGGTCAGTGATCCCTTTGCGGCAAGTGACGTGGGCTTTGTCTCTCCTGTCGAAAGCGCCGTCCCCAGCCGGTAAGCGCTGAATCGTGAAAAGGCACATGTTGCCCGAAGGATGGCCCCGCTTCGATCCGGGGCCTTTCCGTTTGCAAAAGCCGAAATCTCTGCGCAATGTCGTCACGGAACACATGTGCCCGAAAGCCATCCGATGCCCCAACACTCCAAACGTGAACAGGAAACGCTGAGTGCAGACCAGCTGGCCCTGACGGAACAAAGCCGCCAGCCCGCCTTGGGCGCACTGAGCGAGACGGAACTTTACGACCTGATCGAGCGGTTGAACCAGGCGCGTGATCAGGCCGAAGCCGACCCTGCCCCGTCCGGCGACGGTGCCGTCCAGATGCTGCGCGCGGCCCTCCGCCGCCTTCAGGGCGAGCGTCGGACGCGGGGATTGCCGGCGAAACAAGCCGCGGCACAGGGGTCTGCGAGCGGCATGGCGGCACCCGGGGCGCCTGCACCCGAGACGGCGGCACCTGCTGCAAAACCCGTCACCAAGCGCAAGCCTGCCACCCTGCCGCGCAAGCCGGCCGGTCGCAAGCCGGCCGAAGCGCGCAAGACGGACCTGCGCACCGAGCCGCATCGGCTTGCCAAGCGGCGTCCCGCCGCAGCTTCGGCCTCTGCGCCGGCGGCGCCCGCCACCGAAGGCCCGGCCGCGGCGGTTGCGAACGAGACGGCAAGCGAGTCGCCAGCCCCGCAGGCCGTCCGCAAGGCCGAAAAGATCGCGGCGAAAACAGCCGAAAAGGAAGCGCAGAAAGCTGAACGCAAGGCCGCCCGCAAGGCTGAGAAAGACGCGGAGAAAGAGGCCGCCAAGGCCGAACGCAAGGCCGCCCGCAAGCAGGAAAAGGCCGCAGGGAAAAGCGCCGCCAAGGCCGAGCGCAAGGCGGCCAAGAAGGCATCCAAGGTCGCTGACGGTGAACAGGCTGCGCCCGCAATGCCCACCGAAGTGAAGCCACGGAAGGCCAAGGCCAAAGCCGCTGCGGCAGGCGAAGGGTCCAAGCCCGCCAAGACCAAGCCCGAAAAGAACAAGGCGTCCTCCAAGTCGGACAAGGCCGGTTCCAAGGGTGCTGCAGCCAAAAAGTCGAAATAGGCCGCGCCCCTGGCCCGGTCCGCACATTCCCCGATGACCCGACGTCTTCGCCTGATCATCCCAGTTGCGCTGGCACTTCTGATCGTTGCCCCTTCGGGCAACGAGGTCTTTGCCCGTCACGCGGTGGATGCCGTTTACGGACTGGCGCCGCCCCGCCCGTCCGAAGAACGGCGCTGCACCGATGACGGGCGGGATTGCATCGCCAAGGACAGCTATGTCGCCGATGTCTGCAAGCTGATCGAGCGGAATGCCTCCGAGCAGGGTCTGGATCCCGCCTTCCTGGCGCGCCTGCTGTGGAAGGAAAGCCGGTTCGAGCCGTCGGCCATCAGCCCCGCCGGGGCCTTGGGAATTGCGCAGTTCATGCCGGGAACGGCGGAACTCTATTGGCTGGACGATCCCTTCAACCCTGCCCAGGCGATCCGCAAGGCGGCTTGGTATCTGGCCCAGCTCAGCCAGCGCTTTGGCAATATCGGCATGGCGGCGGTCGCCTATAACGGCGGCGAAAACCGGGCCGCCCGGTTTCTGGCCCAGCAAACCACCCTGCCCTTCGAGACGGTCGACTATGTCGAGGCGATCACCGGCTTCAGCGCGCATCGCTGGCGCGACAACCCCCCGGGGGTGGATGACCTCAAGCTGGCCCTGGCCCCCGACCTGCCGTTCCGGCAGTCCTGCGAACAGATGGCCGGCAACCGCAGCCTGCGCGAATTCACCACCCAGCCGCCTGTCATGCCCTGGGGCGTCATTGTCGCCAGCCACCCCAGCCAGGCGGGCGCCGCACAGCAGGTGGCGCGGCTGAACCGAACGCTGCGCCCGATCCTCGAGGACGGCGCCCGTGTCGGCTATGTCCGCAAGCGCCTCAGCGGCATGCCGCGTTCGGTCTATACCGCACAGGTCGGCTATCGCTCGCGGGCCGAGGCAGCCACCTTTTGCGCGCGCTTTCAGCGGCTTGGCGGACGCTGCATCGTTCTGAAGAATTGAGCCCGTCCGGCTTGTGACTGGCTACCTCCGAAAGGGGAGGCGCCGCGGGTCTCAAAGGGGGCAGCCCCTTTTTGCACGGGCCTACAGGAAACTCTGCGGGTCGATGTCCACCGACAGGCGCAGGTTCGTGGGCAGCTTGACCGGCGCCAGCCAATCCGCAATGGCAGCCTGCAGCGGCGCCTGACGCGGCGCGCGGATCAGCATTCGCATCCGGTGGCGCCCCCGCACACGTGCGATGGGCGCAGGCGCAGGTCCCCACAACTCCGCGCCGATCTCCGACAGGGGCTGTGCCAGGCCGGCCAGGTGGCGCGCAAAATCGGCAACCACGGCCAGGTCCGGATGCGACAGGATGATGCCCGCCAACCGCCCGAAAGGAGGCATCCCCGCCTCCTGACGACCGGCAGCCTCCGCGTCCCAGAAGGCTTCGTCCTGACCGGACAGGATGGCGCGGATGACCGCGTGGTCGGGCTGGTGCGTTTGCAGCAGCGCGACGCCGGGCGCCGCACCCGGCTGCCGCCCAGCGCGTCCGGCCACCTGGCGCATCAGCTGGAAACTGCGCTCGGCCGCGCGCAGGTCGGCACCTTGCAGGCCCAGATCGGCATCGACCACGCCCACCAGCGTCAGGCGGCGAAAGTTGTGGCCCTTGGCGACGATCTGCGTGCCGATGATGATGTCCGTGTCCCCCTCGGCGATTTCGGCGATGGTGTCCTTCAGCGCGCGGGCCGAATGGAACAGGTCGGACGACAGCACGGTCGCCTTGGCCTGGGGGAACCGCGCCGCCACCTCCTCGGCGATGCGTTCCACCCCGGGGCCGATCGGGGCCAGTTTGCCCTCCACTCCGCAGGAGGGGCAGGCCAGCGGGATGGGGCGCGTTTCGCCGCATTGATGGCAGACCAGCCGGTTCTGAAAACGATGCTCGACCATCCGGGCATCGCACTGGTGGCAGCCGATCTGTTCGCCGCAGGCGCGGCACACCGTCACCGGCGCAAAGCCGCGGCGGTTGAGAAAGATCAGCGACTGTTCGCCCTTGGCCAGCCGCGCCTCGACCGCCTGCGCCAGCGTGGGAGAGATCCAGCGCCCCGTCTCCATCGCCTCGGCCCGCAGGTCGATGGCGGCCATCTGCGGCAGTTCCGCCTCGCCATAGCGCGACCGCAGATCCAGCCGGCGGTACTTGCCCATGGCCGCGTTCACCCAGCTTTCCAGCGAGGGCGTGGCCGAGGCCAGCACGACCTGTGCCTGCGCGATGGAGGCGCGCAGAACGGCCATGTCGCGGGCGCTGTAATAGACGACGTCCTCCTGCTTGTAGCTGCTGTCATGCTCCTCATCGACGACGATCAGGCCCAGGTCGCGAAAGGGCAGAAACAGCGCCGATCGCGCGCCGACGACCAGCTGCACCTCGCCCCGGCCCGCCATGTGCCACAGGCGCCGCCGTTCCGTCCGGGTGATGCCGCTGTGCCATTCGCCGGGGCGGGCGCCGAACCGTGCCTCGACCCGGTCCAGGAACTCGGCCGACAGGGCGATCTCGGGCAAAAGGACCAGCGCCTGCCGGCCCGCGCGCAGCGTTTCGGCCACGGCCTCCAGATAGACCTCTGTCTTTCCCGATCCGGTGACGCCGCGCAGCAATGTCGTGCCATAGCCGCCCCCCCGGATCGCGGCGCTCAGCGCATCGGCCGCGGCCTGCTGATCCTCGGCCAGGGGCTTGCCCGGCCGCGCGGGGTCCAGGCGCGGGTAAGGCAGGTCGCGCGGCGCGGCGATCTCGGCCAGCGCCCCTTGCGCCACCAGGCCCTTGACGACCGAGGTGCCGACGCCTGCCAGTTGCGCCAGTTCGGAGGCGGCGAAGCTGGCGCCGCCATGGTCGGCCATCACGTCCAGAACCCGCTGGCGCGGCTCGGTCAGGCGGCTGACGCTGCCCGACCCCGGCACGATCACCCGCCGCGCGGCGGGCGGTTGGTCGATGTCGGGCGCGCGCGTCGCCATGCGCAGCATCAGCGGCAGCGGTGTCAGCGTGTATTCGGCCGCCCGCGACAGAAAGTCCAGAAAGCCTGCACCGAACGGCTCGGCCTCCAGCACGCGAGCGACCTGCCGCAGCTTGGCCAGGTCGAAATCGCCCGTTCCCTCGCCCCAGACCAGGCCCAGGACGCGGCGCGGCCCCAAGGGCACCAGCACCAGCTGGCCTTGGCGGATGCCGTCCTCGGGCGCGAGGTAGTCCAGCACGCCCACCGGCTCGCAGGTCAGGACCGCGATGCGCGCGCGGGGGGGAAAGAAGGCGTGGGGCTGGCTCATGACCTGCGATAAAGACGGGCAGGCGACCGGTTGCAAGTCCCGGCACACGCAAAGCAGCGGTTGTGCCCCTTTCCGCCCGACCCCATCTGCAGTATGACCCCTCTGACCGCAGGAGAAGGAACCGGGCCATGAAATTCTTCGTCGACACCGCCGATATCTCGGCCATCCGCGAACTGCACGAACTGGGCATGGTCGACGGGGTCACCACGAACCCTTCGCTGATCCTGAAGGCCGGTCGCAACATTGCCGAGGTCACGCGCGAGATCTGCGAACTGGTGCCCGGCCCCGTTTCGGCCGAGGTGGTCGCCTCGGACGCCGAGGGCATGATCCGCGAGGGCAAGCACCTGGCCCAGATCGCCGAGAACATCACCGTCAAGGTGCCGCTGACCTGGGACGGGCTCAAGGCCTGCCGCGCGCTGTCGGACGACGGCCACATGGTCAACGTCACGCTGTGCTTTTCGGCCGCACAGGCGATCCTGGCCGCCAAGGCGGGCGCGACCTTTGTCAGCCCCTTCATCGGCCGGCTGGACGACATCCACCTGGACGGCATGGACCTGATCGCCGACATCCGCGAGATCTATGACAACTATGGCTTCGAGACCGAGATCCTGGCGGCTTCGATCCGCACGGTGAACCACATCGTCGATGCCGCCAAGATCGGCGCCGACGTGATCACCGCCCCACCCTCGGTCATCATGTCGATGATCACCCATCCGCTGACCGACAAGGGTCTGGCGCAGTTCGACAAGGATTGGGCCGCGACCGGCCAGAAGATCGTCTGACCGGACGGCGGGAGCAGGGCATGGGCGCTGATCTGGAACCCGAGCTGCGGGACCGGCTGCTGGCCGACCCGCGCGCGATCCTGGACGATCGTGACCTCATGCGCGCCCTTGTCGCCGCCCGCGAGGCCGAGGCCGGCGACAACGTCATCGACATCCGGGGCCGCGCGATGGAGGCGCTGGAAGGGCGCCTGGACCGGCTGGAGGCGACGCATGAAACCGTGATCGCCGCCGCCTATGACAACCAGTCCGGCACGTCGATCATCCATCGCGGCGTGATCGGGCTGCTGGAGGCGGCGGATCTGGCCGATCTGGTTGGTTCGCTGCAATCCGACATCGCGCCCCTGCTGCGGATCGAGACGCTGCGGCTGGTGGTGGAATCCTCTCCTCCGCTTCCGGGCCTGCCCGAGGATGCCGTGACCATTCCCGAAGGCATGATCGACCGGATCGCGGCGGCCGGGCGTCGTGCGCCACGGGGGGACGACATCGTGCTGCGCCCGGCGATGGCCATCACCCGGCCGCTGCACGGCCGTTCGCTGGCCTCCGAGGCGGTGCTGCCGCTGGATCTGGGTCCGGAGCGGCCCCGCGCCATGCTGCTGATGGGCAGCGCCGACAGCACCCGCTTCATGCCCGTCCACGGCACAGACCTTTTGCGCTTTTTCGCCCAGGTCTTCCGGCTGGTCCTGCTGGACCGGCTGGCCAGATGACCGACCGGCTGCTGGCGCTGGCCCCTGCGACCAGCAATGCCCTGGCCCGCTGGCTGGACACCGAAGCCGCGGTCAAGGACCGGTCGGACCACACCATCACGGCCTATCAGGCGGACCTGATCGCCTTTCTGCACTTCATCGGTGCCCATTGGGGCGAGGCCGCGACACCCTCCGCGCTGGCGCGGCTGCGGCAATCGGACATGCGCGCCTTTGCCGCCGCCGAACGGGCGCGGGGCCTGGGCGCGCGGTCGCTGGCGCGGCGACAATCGGCGGTGCGGTCCTTTCTGCGCTGGCTGTCGGACCGCGACGGCTTCGACCTGTCGGCCGCCCTGTCCACCCGCAGCCCGCGCTATGCCCGGTCCCTGCCCCGCCCGCTGACGCCGGACCAGGCGCATGACACCCTGGCCGAGGTCGCGCTGCACGAAACCCCTTGGATCGCGGCGCGCGACGTGGCGGTGCTGACGCTGCTCTGGGGTTGCGGCCTGCGCATCTCCGAGGCGCTGGCGCTGGACGGGCGCGACTGGCCTTTTCGCGACGCACTGACCATTCGCGGCAAGGGCGGCCGGGAACGTCAGGTGCCGGTCCTGCCCGTGGCACGGCAGGCGGTGGCCGATTATGTCGGGCAATGCCCCTGGCCGCTTGGCGCGGACCAGCCGCTGTTTCGTGGGGCGCGCGGCGGGCGGCTGTCGGCCGGCAGTGCCGCCGAGGCGATGCGCAAGGCCCGCGGGGTGCTGGGCCTGCCGGCCAGCGCCACGCCCCATGCCCTGCGCCACAGCTTTGCCACCCATCTCCTGTCCGCGGGTGGCGACCTGCGCACCATCCAGGAACTGCTGGGTCATGCCAGCCTGTCGACCACGCAGGTCTATACCGGGGTGGATGACGCGCAGCTGATGGCCGTCTATCGTTCCGCCCATCCGCGCGGGTGAACCCGCGGCCCGCAGCCTGCGTTTGCCCCTGACAAAGGAAAAGAGGGTTTCGATGACCGATCACGCCATCTTCCACCGCCCCCTGGGCGCCAACCCGCCCGCCGGATACGATCAGGCGATCTTTGGCATGGGCTGCTATTGGGGGGTCGAGCGCCTGTTCTGGCAGCAGAACGGCATCTGGCTGACCGAGGTCGGCTTTGCCGGCGGCGAAGTCCAGAACCCGACCTATGACCAGGTGAAGCGTGGCGACACCGGCCATGCCGAGGTGGTGCGGATCATCTATGACAGCTCGCTGATCAGCTATGACCACCTGCTGCAGCTGTTCTGGGAAAACCACGACCCGACCCAGGGCGACCGGCAGGGCAACGACGTGGGCAGTCAGTACCGCAGCCTGATCATGACCTTTACCGACACACAGGCCAGCGCGGCCGAGGCGGCCAAGATAGACTATGACAACCGGCTGGCGGTGCAGGGGTTCGGCAAGATCACCACGCAGATCCTGGACGCCGGCCCTTTCTGGCCCGCGCATGAGGCCCATCAGCAATACCTGGAGAAAAATCCCGACGGTTATTGCGGCCTCAAGGGCACCGGGGTAGAGGCGTCCCTGCCCAACCCGGACCCGATCTGATGACCACCTTTACCGCGCTGACCCACCTGCCCGGCCGCGAGGCCGCCGAAGCCCTGGCCGAGGCCTGTGAAGACCTGATCCCCGAGCCCGTCGGCACCGGCATCTTCGAGATCGAGGACGGATCGGAACGGTGGGAGGTGGGAGCTTATTTCACCGAAACTCCGGACGAGATCGCGCTGGCGCTGCTGGCGGCCGCGCATGGCGCGCAGCCCTTTGTTGTCTCGGAACTGCCCGAGGTGGACTGGGTCGCCCATGTCCGCCGGGAACTGACGCCGGTTCGTGCCGGGCGGTTCTATGTCCACGGCAGCCACGACGCCGATACCGTTCCCGAAGACGTCGAAGCGCTGTGCATCGAGGCCGCGATGGCCTTTGGCACGGGCCATCACAACACCACCAAGGGCTGCCTCGAAGCCCTGGATCGGCTGGCCAGCGAAGGCTTCAACGCCACCCGCATCGCCGATATCGGCTGCGGCACCGCCGTTTTGGCGATGGGGGCGGCCCGCATCTGGCATGTGACCGTCCTGGCCAGCGACATCGACACCGTCGCGGTGGACACGGCCGCCGCCAACGTAATCGCGAACGGCCTGGACGGGCGCGTGGTCTGCATCGAGGCTGCGGGTTTCGAACATCCGACGCTGGAGCAGGCTGCGCCCTATGACCTGGTTCTGGCGAATATCCTGAAGCAGCCGCTGATCGACCTGTCCGGGGACATGGCCCGCCACATGGCGCCTGCCGGCAAGATCATCCTGTCGGGCATCCTGACGACGCAGGCCGAAGAGGTCGTGTCGGCCTATCAGGCCGCGGGATTTGCCCTGGACCGACGTGACGATCTGGGCGACTGGACAACGCTGGTGATGACTCGCATCTGACGCCTGGCCGATCACCCCTGCGCCCGACATGAAAAAACCCCCGCGAGCGTTCGGCTTTCGGGGGTTCGTTCGTCAGGGACGGTCGGGCTTCAGAAACCGCGCGCGATCTGTTCGATGTCGCCGCGGCACAGACCGATATCGTCCAGTTCGCGGTCCGACAGACGGCTCAGCTCGCGGCGCGTCGTGCGGGTGTCCCGCCAGGACGCAATCATCAAGCCGATCTGCGCGACGACGTTGCCCACGCCTCCGACAGCACTGCTGCGGTTCGTTTCGATCGTCGACATCATATCACCTGTGTTCAAGAGTTGCTCCACCCCGGAGCAGTTTGCGGATGAACAGCAGATAATTTGGGCAGTGCGTTAAGAGTAGCCGTGAAACCGACAACCCCGCTATGCGATTTTTGCAACAAACGCGGCATCTTATGTCGTATTTTTGTCACAATAGCCCGTTCTGGGCCCTCAGTTCCGTGACGGGATTTAACGCCAGTCGCCCAGGCTGGCCTGCCACAGCGCCAAGGCGGCCACCGCCGCCGTGTCAGCGCGCAGGATGCGCGGGCCCAGGCTGACCGGCGTGACAAAGGACAGGCGTGACAGATGCGCACGCTCGACCTCCGAAAACCCGCCTTCGGGGCCGATCAGGATCGCCCAGGGGCCACGCGGCAGATCGGCCAGCGTCTGCGCCGGGCCGGCGCGCGCCTCGTCCGCCCACAGGATGCGGCGCGCCGGGTCCCAGCCGTCCAGAAGCCGCGCCAAGGATACCAGTTCAGACACGGCCGGCACAAAGGTGCCGCCGCATTGCTCGGCGGCCTCGACGGCATGCGCCTGAAGGCGGTCCTGGCGGATGCGTTCGGAATTCGTGTGGTCGGTCTGCACGGGCTGGACGCGCGCCGCGCCCATCTCGGTCGCCTTTTCGACAATGAAGTCGGTGCGCGCCTTCTTGATCGGCGCGAACAGCAGCCACAGGTCCGGCGGGTCCTGCTGCGCTGCCGTCTGCGTGCCGACGTGCAGGGTGCCGCCACGCTTGCCAGCTTCGGCCAGGGTGGCGGACCATTCGCCGTCGCGTCCGTTGAAGACGCGCACCTCGTCTCCCGGCCGCAGGCGCATCACGCCTGACAGGTAGTGCGCCTGCGCAGCCTCCAAGGGGACGGGTTGTCCAGGGGCGAACGGGTGATCTATGAACAGTCTGATCCTAGCCATGATGGGCCTGACGCTATGCAAAGCCACACCAAAAGGCCAGATGCCGTCTTTGACGCACCCCCGGACAACTGGGTGGACCGCCTGGCCCCGCCCGCCGCGCGCCCTTGGCTGAGGCTCAGCCGCGCCGACAGGCCCATCGGGACATGGCTGCTGCTGCTTCCCTGCTGGTGGGGGATCGGCCTGGCCATGATGGCGGACGCGCCGCGGCTGTTCGACCTGTGGATCGCCGTGGCCTGCGCCATCGGGGCCTTTGTGATGCGCGGCGCGGGCTGCACCTGGAACGACATCACCGACCGCAAGATTGACGCCCAGGTGGCGCGCACACGGTCCCGGCCGCTGCCGTCGGGCCAGGTCACGCTGCCGGGGGCCTATGCCTGGCTGATCCTGCAGGGGCTGATCGGACTGGTGATCCTGCTGACCTTGGGCCGGGCGGCCATCTGGATGGGCGTCGCGTCGCTGCTACTGGTGGCGATCTATCCCTTCGCCAAGCGCTTTACCTGGTGGCCCCAGCTGTTTCTGGGCTTTGCCTTCAATTGGGGCGTGATGCTGGCCTATGCGGCGCATATGGGGCGGGTGGACGCGGCCCCGGTGGTGGCCTGGCTGGGGGCCATCGCCTGGACGATCTTCTACGACACCATCTATGCCCACCAGGATGCCGAGGACGATGCCTTGATCGGCGTGAAATCCACCGCGCGCCTGTTTGCGGACCACAGCCCGCGCATCCTGACCGGATTCGCGATCCTGTCGGTGGCCGTGCTGGCGGTGGCCGTGGGGCTGGCGGGTCGCAACCTGTTGATCGGCTGGGCGGGCCTTCTGGGCTTCGGCCTGCACCTGCTGTGGCAGTTGCAAAAATTCCGGCCGGATCAGGGCGATACCTGCCTGCGCCTGTTCCGGTCAAACCGCGACGCGGGGCTGATCCTTGCGCTGTTTCTCGCCCTCGCCGGCATGGCGTGATTGCGTGGCGCCGGTGACAGGGCTAGAGATGGCGCGCCTTCAACAACCCAAGGTTTTCGGCTCATGGCTTCCTCGCGCCGCGGCATTTCGACGTCACTGGCCACCGTGCTGGTCCTGGCGGGGGCGGGCGGGGCCTGCTGGTACGCCGCGCAGGCAGCCGCGACCTTTATCGAGGGACGCTCGGCGCGGGATGTCGGGCTGGCGCTGAAGGCCGAGGGACATGACTGGGCCCAGGTGCAGACGGACGGGTTGCAGGTCCACCTGACCGGCACCGCCCCCACCGAGGTCGAGCGGTTTCGTGCCGTGACCCAGGCCGCCACCGCCGTCGATGCGGGACGGATCATCGACAGCATGACGGTCGCCGCGGTGGATGCAATGACCCCGCCGGACTTCAAGATCGAGCTTCTGGGCAGCGACGGCGGCTTTTCCCTGATCGGCCTGATCCCGGCGGCCACGGATCGCGCCGCGATCCTGCGCGCGCTGCCGGGCGCTGCGGACAAGGTCAGCGACCTCCTGGAAAGCGCGGATTACCCGGTGCCACCCCTGTGGGACGAGGCCCTCCGCTTTGGCCTGCAGGCGGCGCGGATGACGGCGCAATCCAAGGTCTCGATCACGCCGGGGCAGGTGCATGTCGCCGCGCTGGCCGACAACCGCGAGCATCAGGTCCGGCTGGAGGAGGCGCTGCGCAGCGCCCTGCCCCAGGGCGTCGTGCTGGACACCCAGATTTCGGCACCACGCCCGGTGATCTCGCCCTTCGTCCTGCGCTTCGTGATGGACGAAGCCGGCGCACGGCTGGAAGCATGCACGGTCGAGGATGACACGGGACAACAGCGGATCGCGGCAGCGGCACGGGTGGCCGGGATGGCAGAACGCCCCGACTGCACCCAGGGCCTCGGGTCGCCCTCGCCCGCCTGGAGCGATGCCGCGGTTGCGGCCATAGGCGCGGTGGGGCAGCTGGGCCGCGGCCAGCTGACGCTGTCGGACGCAAGCGTGGGGCTTGTCGTGCCGGCCACGGTTCCCCGCGTGCGGTTCGAGGAGGTCGTGGCGCGGCTGGAGCAGGCCCTGCCGGGCGGTTTCACGCTGGAGGCGCAGCTGGAGGCCGCGGACACGGTGGCCGAGGCGCCGATTGAATTTCAGGCCACCCTTGCCGAAGGGGGCGAGCTGTCCATGCGCGGGCGCATCGCCGATGCGCAGATGCGGCACGCCGTCGACAGTTTTGCCCGTTCCCGGTTCGAGGTTGCCAAGACCGGCCTGCGCAACGACCCGCGCGTGCCGGGAGGCTGGACGGTCCGCGTGATCGCGGGGCTGGAGGCGATGGCTGCCCTGCAGTCGGGCCAGGTGCATGTGACCCCCGATCTGGTCGCGTTGTCAGGCGTGTCGGGCGATCCGGCGGCGTCGGACCAGGCCGCGGCCCTGCTGACCGAACGGCTTGGCGTCGGAGCGGCCTATGAACTGGCCATCGCCTATGACCGGAGGCTGGACGCGACCCTGGGCCTGCCGGACGGCGAGGAATGCACGGCGCAGCTGAACCTGATCATGTCCGAAAGCGATATCGGGTTCGAGCCGAACCGGTCCTCCATCGCCGGGGACCCGGCGCCCACCATGGCGCGCCTGGCCGAGGTGATGACGGAGTGCGCCGAGTTCCAGATCGAGGCAGGAGGCCACACGGACTCTCAGGGGTCCGAGGGCTTCAACGCCAACCTGTCGCGCGGCCGTGCGCAGGCTATCGTGACGGCCATGCAGCAGGCGGGGATGGATGTCACCAACCTCAGCGCGCGCGGCTATGGCGAAAGCCAGCCCGTCGCCACGAACGACACCGACGAGGGCCGCGAGGCCAACCGCCGGATCGAGTTCCGGCTGCTGTCCACTCATCCTGTCCGGGCCGAACCGCTGCCGGCGCCCGTGACCATCCGCGGCGTGACGGGCGATGCCGCCGGTGCCGCGCCCGAGCCGCAGGCCGGCCCCGACATGGCCGTTCTGGAGGCGGCACGGATGCAGGGCCCGCATCTGCCCCAGGTCCAGGGACCGCAGATGCCGGTAACGGCCACGGCGCCTGCCCTGCCGCCGATGCAGGGGCCCCAGCTGCCGCACAGCACCAACGCCGCGGGCATGGTGCCGATGACGGTCGGGGTTCGCGAAGAGTTCCAGTCCCTGGACGAGCGGGAGGAAAACCTTAGGGTGCCGGTTCTGGACGCCGACGAAACCACGCCCCGCCCCGGGACCCGCCCTGCCCGGGTCGGCACCCGCGCGGCAGCCGAAACCGAGACAACACCCGAATGACCCGATCCGAATTCATCGCCGCCACTGCCCTGATCCTGTTCGGGGTATTTGTTCTGGGCTGGATCGCAAGCTGGGTGGTTCACCGCATCGCCCGGCCCCGTGCCGACATGACGGACATGGACCGGATGGCCCAGCAGCTGCATGATGCCGAAGAGGAACGCGACGCCGCCGTGGCTCTGCTGCGCGCGCGCGAAGCCGCATTGGCGGCGCAGCTGTCGGATGCGCAGGCCGAGCAGGTGGCCGCCATCGAGGCCCTGCGGGACAGCCGCAGCGAGATCGAAGAGTTGCGCGACTACATCGACCAAAGGTTGGGGCGCCAGTAAGGGCGCAGGAAAAGACGGGATGTCTGCCCCTGCGGCGGGAACGCCCCCCGGATCTATGGCGGCACAAAAGGCGGGGACAGGCTGACGGCCTGCCCCCGCGTGTTTCAGATGCCGGCGTCGATGATGGCGCGGGCAAGGACCGGCACGGTGTCGCGGTTCAGGCCCGCGATGTTCAGGCGGGAGTCGCCCACCATATAGATCGCCGCATCCGTTTTCAGCTTTTGCACCTGCTCGGGCGTGGCACCCAGGCGCGAGAACATGCCGCGGTGCCGGGCGATGAAGTCGAAGCGGTCGCTGCCCGACAGCTCGCGCAGTTCGGAGGCCAGTTGGTCGCGCAGGCCCAGCATGGTGTTGCGGACCTCTTCCAGTTCGGCCGCCCAATCGGCACGCAGCGCATCGTCGGTCAGGATGGTGCTCACGATCCGCGCGCCGTGGTCGGGCGGGAAGGAATAGTTCTGGCGGTTCAGATAGGCCATGGACCCCTGCGCCAGATCGCGTGCGGCGGTGTTTTCGGCCAGCGCCATCAGGATGCCGGTCCGTTCGCGGTAGATGCCGAAGTTCTTGGAACAGGAGGCCGCGATCAGAACCTCGGGCAGGCTGCGGGCGACCAGGCGCGTCGCTTCGGCATCGGCGTCCAGACCGTCGCCAAAGCCTTGGTAGGCCAGGTCGATCAGCGGGATCGCACCCGATTTCTCGAGGATCGCGACGACCTCGGACCACTGGTCGAGGGTCAGGTTCGCGCCGGTCGGGTTATGGCAGCAACCGTGCAGCAGCACGATGTCGCCCTTGCGCGCCTGCGCGATGTCGGCCTTCATGCCATCGAAATCCACGCCACGCGTTTCCGCGTCGAAATAGCGGTATTCGGTAAAGGGCAGGCCCATGAAGTTCATGATGGACAGGTGGTTGGGCCAGGTGGGGTTCGACACGAAGACCCGCACGTCCGGGTTCGCCAGCCGCGCCAGTTCCAGCGCCTGACGGATTGCGCCGGTGCCGCCCACGGTCGCGACCGAGGCCAGCCGGTCGGCGGGCACCTCACCCAGCACCATTGCGGCCATCGCGTTTCGATACTCCGGCTCTCCGGCCAGACCGGTATAGGCCTTGGTTGACTGGCTTTCCCAGATCCGCTGCTCGGCCGCCTTGACGGCGCGCATCACGGGGGTCACGCCCTGCGGGTCCTTGTAGACGCCCACGCCCAGGTCGATCTTGCCCTGACGGGTGTCGGCCTTGAACTCTTCGATCAGCATCAGGATCTTGTCGGGGGCTTGGGCTTTGAGGTTGGACAGCATCTCAGGCGTCTCCGGTTGCGATATTCAGGTCGGGAAAGCTGCCCCATTCGGTCCAGCTTCCGTCGTAAAGCGAATGGTTGCGGTGCCCGATGCGCTCCAGCGCAAAGAACAGGACGGCGGCCGTGACGCCGCTGCCGCAGGTGGTGATCGCGGGCTTGGTCAGATCCACGCCCGCATCCTCGAAGGCCGCGCGAATCGCATCGGGTTCGATCATCGTGCCGTTGTCGTTGAAAAGGCGGCCAAAGGGCAGGTTCCGGGCACCCGGAATATGGCCCGCGCGCAGGCCGGGGCGCGGCTCGGGCGCTTCGCCGCGGAACCGTTCGGGGGCGCGGGCATCGATGATCTCGTGGTCGCCCAGCTTGCTGGCAGCGGCGACCTGGGTCACGTCCCGCACCAGCGCGGCCTGACGTTGCACGGTGATGTGGCGGTCGCGCAGGACGGGGGGCATGTCCTCGACCGCTCGGCCCTCCGCCTGCCATTTGGCAAAGCCGCCATCCAGCACCGCGACATCAGTCTTGCCCATCAGGCGAAAGGTCCACCAGACGCGAAAGGCGCTGCGGACATCGGAATTGTCGTAGATGACGACCTGGTGCCCGTCGCCCACGCCCATTGCGCGCATGCGGCTGATGAACATCTCGGGCGGGGGGGCCATGTGCGGCAGCGCGCTGCGCTTGTCGCTGATCGCGTCGATGTCGAAGAAGCGGGCGCCGGGGATGTGCGCCGCATCATACTCCGCGCGGGCGTCGCGGCCGGATGCCGGCATGTGCCAGCTGGCGTCGATGATGCGCAGATCCGGGTCGCCCAGATGCGCTTCCAGCCAGTCGGTCGAGACCAGTGTCTTGGGATCATCCTGCATTGCCTGCCCCTCTTGGCTTACGCCGCCCCGATCTACAGGGGCGACACGAGGGCTGCAATGCCGCAGGGGCCTATCCCTGCTTCAGAAGCCGCTGTTTCTGGCGGTTCCAATCGCGTTTCGCGTCGGTTTCGCGCTTGTCATGGTTCTTCTTGCCCTTGGCGACGCCGATCTTCAGCTTCACGATGCCGCGGTGGTTGAAATACATCACCAGGGGGACCAGCGTCATCCCCTCACGCGCCGTGGCCTGCCACAGGCGCGACAACTCGCGCTTGCTGACCAGCAGCTTGCGGCGGCGACGCTCCTCGTGGCCGAAGACGCCGGCACGGGCAAGGGCCGCGATATAGCCGTTGATCAGCCACAGTTCGCTCCCCTCGACCGAGGCATAGCTTTCGGCGATGTTGGACTGGCCCACGCGCAGGGACTTGACCTCGGACCCGGTCAGCATGATTCCCACCTCGAGATCGCTCTCGATGAAGTAATCAAACCGTGCCCGCCGGTTCTCGGCGATCACCTTGTAGTTCTTGCTGTCGTCATCCTTGGCCATGGCTGTGTCAGATAGGCGCGCGCGCGCGTCCTGTAAAGGTCGCGTTGCGCAACCGGCTGCCCCTGCGCCAGGTCTGGAACAGGCATTCAGGGGCGGACATCCGGGGCAGACCGTGTTCGGGTCAGTGCTGATGGTGATCCGCATCCGGAGGGCGGGACTGGCGGTCCGGTTGCCGGAAGGCAGCTTTGCACACAGGACGGTCGGGCCGCTGCGCGTGTCGCACCGGCCCAGGCTGATCCCGGCCGTGGTGACGGCCCGCCTTGTGGTGCTGGATCTCGTGATCGCCTCGGTCCGGCTGTGGGCGGGGCATGTCACCTGCCGGGCGTCATTCACGACGTTCAAGGGGCCATGTACGTCACGCTGGTGTCATCAATCACGCTTGGTTGCGGTGACCTGCTGATGCCGCATGAGGGGCGTGTATCGGACGGGCTGGAGGCGAACGGGCTGTTGAACTTTGGCCTGATGACGGCATTCATGTGCAAGGCGCTGCGGCATGTCCGCCTGCGCCGGATCGGTTTCACGAAAGGATGACAGATGCGGCATGGCGGACAGATCCTGGTCGAGGCGCTGCGGTTGAACGGGGTCACGCGGGTCTTCTCGGTGCCGGGCGAAAGTTTTCTGGCGGCGCTGGACGGCCTGCATGACAGCGGCATCGCCAACATCGTCTGCCGCCACGAAGGTGGAGCCGCCATGATGGCCGAGGCGGCCGGCAAGCTGACCGGGCGGCCCGGTGTGGCCTTCGTGACACGTGGTCCGGGCGCCACCAATGCCAGCGCGGGCGTTCATGTGGCGCGCCAGGACAGCACGCCGATGATCCTGTTCGTGGGCCAGATCGCGCGCGGCGACCAGGACCGCGAGGCGTTCCAGGAGGTCGATTACCGCGCCATGTTCGCCCCCCTCGCGAAATGGGTGGCGCAGATCGACAGCACCGACCGCATTGCCGAATACGTGGCCCGCGCCTTTCATGTCGCGCTATCCGGCCGCCCCGGCCCCGTCGTCCTGGCCCTGCCCGAGGACATGCTGTCCGGCCAGGCCGACATCCCGGACCTGCCCCCCGCGCGGCTGCCCCTGCCCCATGTGGCGCCCGACAGCGTGCAGGCGCTGGCCGATGCCCTGTCGGGCGCCAGCCGGCCCCTGGTCGTCGCCGGCGGCAGCCTGTGGTCGCAGCAGGCGGCCGACGACCTGGCGCGCTTTGCCGCCGGGTGGGATCTGCCGGTCGTTGTGCCCTTTCGCCGGCAGGACCGGATGGACAACCGCCGGCCGCAGTATGTCGGGGACCTCGGGGTGGGGATGAACCCTGCGCTTGGCCGGGCGCTGCGCGAGGCGGACGTGATCCTGTCGCTGGGATCGCGCCTTGGCGACACGCTGACCGGGGGGTTTTCGCTGATGGACCCGGTCAGGCCCCATGCTCGGGTCCTCCATGTCCATCCGGACCCCGACCTGCTGGGCAGCCTGTGGCGTGCCGATCCCGGCCTTGCCGCCGATCCGCGAACGGTGGTGGCGGCCCTGAGCGACCTTCCCGCGCCCTTCCCGCGCTGGAGCGACTGGCGCCAGCGCCTGCGCGCGGCCTACGAGGATTGGCAGCGGCCTCGCCCGACCCCGGGTGCGGTGAGGCTGGAACGGATCGTGTCCTGGCTGTCGGCAAACCTGCCGGATGACGCGATCGTCACGAACGGCGCGGGCAATTATGCCTCGTTCCTTCACCGCTATTACTGCTGGCGCCAGTATGGGACGCAGCTGGCGCCGACGTCGGGGTCCATGGGTTATGCGCTGCCCTCGGCCATTGCGGCAAGCCTGGCGCAACCGGACCGGATGGTGGTGTGCCTGGCGGGTGACGGCTGCATCCAGATGACCGTGAACGAATTGTCCACGGCCGCCCAGTATGGCGCGAGGCCGATCGTGATCGTGGCGAACAACGGGCGCTATGGCACGATCCGCATGCATCAGGAACGAAACTATCCCGGCCGCGTGTCGGGCACCGACCTGTTCAACCCCGATTTCGCCGCCCTGGCCCGGGCCTATGGCGGCCATGGCGAGCTGGTCGAGCGTGACGAGGATTTTGCGCCCGCCTTTGAACGCGCGCGCCTGTCGGGCCGGCTGTCCGTGATCGAGCTGCGCCTGGACCCCGAGGCGCTGACCACGGGCGCCACGCTGACCGAAACGCGC
>Ga0194112_10003370_pt1 | contig 22305 bp, 12 predicted proteins | sample TA2MahC400mmetaG_FD_146191 | JGI IMG/M metagenome (GOLD analysis project Ga0194112, IMG submission 146191) | Freshwater microbial communities from Lake Tanganyika, Tanzania - TA2015016 Mahale Deep Cast 400m | ecosystem: Environmental > Aquatic > Freshwater > Lake | place: Tanzania: Lake... | reverse complement strand
GAGGCCGAGGTCGAGTCCCTCCTGGAGCTTCTTGGCGGAGCGCCATTCGGGGAAGCGGCTCTCGCGGACGTGCCAGGAGAAGCCGAAGTACATCTTGTCGCGTCGGCCCTTGAGGGCGCGGCTGTAGGCCAGGATCTCCTCGCCGCAGCAGGCGTCAACGTAGTTGATCCCCTTCTCGATGCAGCGCGTCATCACGTCCCAGCGGTTCTTCTGGAACGCCTCGTTGCCGATGTCGGTGCTCATCCAGCCGCGTGGCTCGGAGCCGCCGATGATCTTGACGACGCGCTTCCAGTGTCCGCCGAGTGCGATGGCGGAGACCATGAGGCCGGTCTTCCCGCAGCGGCGGTATTCCATGTCGGGGTTGTAGTTGAGTATCTTCGAGGTGTCGGGGGCCTTGGCGGCCGGCTCTGCCGCCGATGCCGCGGCTGCGGCGGCGGCCGCGGTGGTGGCGACGAATTGCCGGCGGGTGAGCGAACGCTTCATGCTCATGTCCTCCTGCGGTGTGTCTCCCCTTTGCAGGAGAATACTACTACGGCGGCGGAAAGTCAACGGCGGAGGGGCCGCCAGAGAAGAGAGATTCCTCGACATCGCTGCGCTACGCTCGGAATGACTGCCTCGCTGGCCGGGAGGCCTTGCGGGCGCGCGGTCCAGCAGGAGGATGCGGACCACGGCGGCTACTCCAAGCCCAGGTGTCGCACGATGTCCTCCAGGGCCTCGCCGCGTTCGCCCGCGCGAGGGTCCAACATTCGTAACACTTCAGCCGAGTGAAGTGGAGGTTTGGAGTGCGGCCTTTAGGCCGTATCCTGCGCCCCAGATACGGGCTAAAGCCCGCACTCCGAACTCGGCGCGCCATCCGAGGGCGACGGTTGGCTCTCCACTTCATTCGGCTGAAGTGTTACCAAGATTCTATAGAATGACTGAATAGGGGCCACGCTTCGGCGCAGCCAGGATGACTTCGTCATACCACCATCCTACTCCGAACCGGACCTATTCTCGAATCCCAAAACGCCGTCTTGGACAAGAGTGACTGCGGGAGTCTTCTTCTGGCCCCCGGGGGTCACCTCCCCAGCCGCCACCCCTTCGCATCGGTCTCTAGCACGGTGTGGCCCTTGTAGCGGTTGTAGACCCCGTGCATCTCCTCGATGGTGTCGAAGTAGCCGACAATGTGCGCCGCGCTGAACGATTCGCCCGCCTTCACCGGCCTGCCGTGAATCTCCTCGATCATCACGATGATCCCGCCCGGCCGCTGGCTGCACCAGGCCTCGTAGACCACGCTCGGCTCCAGCGTCAGCCCGGCGAGCCACGGGCCGTCCTTCCCAGTCGCCTTGTCCCGCAGGTGATACGCGCGGATGAAGTGCTCGGGCGTCTTGTTCAGGTCGCGGCGGTAGCCGAACTTCATATCAGGCGGGAAGGGCGTGAAGAACTCACTGGCCGGAATCCGCACCCCCTTCGGGCCGCCGAGATAGCTCAGGTACATCTCGCTGAACGTGTCGCCCTTCTCGTGTCGGACGCAGCCCGGCACGTCGCCCCGCAGGAACATCTCGGGCGAGTCGTTCACGCTCTCGATCTTGTCCATCAGCACAAAGAACCGCTCGCCCTTGGGGAACACGACCCGCTGCGTCCAGCGCGAGCCCGCCTTGCGGCCTGGGGCCGCGTACTCGTAGCGATACGTCGTCGTCACCGCGATGAAATCCTTGCCGCGAATCACCTCGGGCTGCACCGGCTTCATCCTGTGGCACAGTTGCGGCCCCTCGATCATCCGCTTGCGATGGCTGCTCCCGTGCGCCATCAGCGCATAGTGCCGACGCTGCGGGTCCGTCTCATTCGTGAACCAGGTATACCTACCGACCCCGTGGCCGTCGGGGGCGATGACCTTCTCGCTCCAGGCCTCATCGCTGCCTGCCTCCATCAGCCAGTCAATCACCATCAGCCCGTCGCCCGCCTCGCGGAAGCCCGTCGCCTTATCAAGAAACGACCCCTTCTCGATCCCCGTCATCCAGTGCTTGGGATTCTCCTTCGGGACCACCGCTTCTAGCCTGTCGGTCTCGAGCTTGATGCTGCGCTCGTCCTCAGTCACCTTCACCCACTCACCCTCCTCCGCCATGGCCGCCCCAACGACCGCCATCGCGATCAACGTCCCCAGCCACATGGGACACCTCCTCATCGAAACAGTGATCCCGCCCCCACCGACCTTGTGTCGGTGGGGCGAAGGACTGGCAACTAATTGGGGCACCCCCAGCCAACTCGGCCGGAGCCATAAGCGCAGAAACACCAAGACCCTACAGTCGCGAGTGGCTGTAGGGCCTCGGGCTGCTCGTGTGGCGCGCCCGGCAGGACTCGAACCTGCAACCGTAGGCTTCGAAGGCCTCCACTCTGTCCAATTGAGCTACGGGCGCCAAGCCAGTCGCCGGAGGCAACTATACCAGGTGGCCCACGGGGAGTCAAGGTGTCACTCGACGCGCGCTTGCGCGGTGGCCGCAGCGCCGGTGGCTGTGTCACGGAACACGAGGGTGTAGTCGCCCACCTGCTCGTTGAGGGCCAAGGGGAGGGCGAAGTCGGCGCGGCCACCGCGGGTCTCCAGGACGCGGCTGAGGTAGCGAACGGTCTGGCCGTCGGGCCGCGTGACCTGGAGGCTGATGAAGTGCCGCGCCCACCGCCCCCTTCCCGCCTCGACGGCCACCCGTCCCTCGATGGCTGTCCCTCGACGGGCTGTGTCCTGCTTCAGCGTCGCCCGCAGCGCCTTTACTTGGTAGGGCAGGATGCTGAAGAGCTGGACGTCGGCCGGCGAGAGTTTCGCCTTCCAGGTCGGCTCGGAGCCGATGTAGCGACCGTTGAGCATGTCGTAGACGTGGCCTGGCATGGGCGCGTGGACGACGACCTCGGTCTCCCCCTCTAGCTTCGCCTTGCGCTGCTTGGTGAGGCCGATGTACTGCGCCCGTCCATCAGCGTGGAGCGAGGCGTCGAGGCCCGGCAGCCAACCGCCGCCAGGGCAGTCTACGCGAACCGGTGGCTCAACCTTGTGCGCCCGCAGGATGGCGGCGAGCAGGCTCCCGACGAGGCGGTTGTGGCCCGGCTCGCCGGTGTAGGCGTAAAGGTGCTCGGGCGTCGGGTAGCCGCGGTAGTAGTTGAAGGGGATGTTGAGGCAGATGGCGCTTCCTGCCCCGACATCGCGACAGGTTACGAGCGGGACGCCGTCCACCTCGCACAGCGCCTTCGCGCCGTTGAGAGCCACGGCGGGGTCGGCGGGGAACTTCTGGGCGGGGACATTGATGGCGACGCCCTTGTAGTCACCGCTGACTGAGCCGGTGACCATCTTGCGGCCGAGTTCCTTCTTCCACGTGAGGCCGAAGAGGGAGGCAATGGCGGCGTTGTTGCCCAGCCCTCGACTTCGCTCGGGCCAGGCCCGGCCGCTCTCGTCGGCGAGGCCGGGGCGGGCGTCCGCGATGAGGAGGCCGCCTCGCCGCACGAAGCGCGTCAACTCGCGCGCCTCCTCCTCGCCAATTGCGAGCGAGAGGGGCATCATGAGCACCTTGTAGCCGCTGAGGCCCCCCTTCTTGATCTGTTCGTTGGCGACCATTGTGTAGGGCTGGCCAACTTGATCGCGGAGAATCTGGAGGAGGAAGTGGAAGTCAAAGGGCCGCTCGCCGCCGAAGTCGGGCAGTTGCGGGCAGAGGAGGCGGCTGGGCACGGAGTAGTGGAGGGCGATGCCGCCGTAGTCGCGGCGGGCGCGGGTGAAGACGTTGTAGTAGCCGCTGCGAATCGTAGCCAGGTCGCGGGCGTATTGCTGAAGCGTGGCGACGGGCGTGAGGCCGGGGCTGATGCACGATTCGTTGCCCGGCGGCGTGAGCTGGTAGAACCAGGTGCTCGTGAAGCCGCGGAGCAGCCCGTGCCAGATGCGCCAGTGGTGCCATTCGGTGTCGGTCAGCTCCTCGCCGCGGCAGAAGGCGTTGTAGATGTAGCCGCCATACTCCAGGCCGAGGAACGAGTTCGGCTTGGCGAACGAGCGGGCATCCTCGTAGGGCAGGACCTCGCCCTCCTTGCCATACGGGGCAAACATCTCGAACTCCTGCATGAACGTGTACCAGTCGTGCCCGCAGGTCGAGAACGGCCACATTGGGCAGTCAACTCCCACGCGGGCGTGGGGGTCGAACGCCTTGATGACCGCCCGCGGGCGGCGGGCCATGTCGTTGAACGCTTTATAGTTGCTGAGCCACTGGTCAATCCAGCGGCTGAAGTTGCCCGTGGCCTTCGCCTGTTCCAGATAGTCCTTTTCGAGGATCAGCTTCCCCTTGTGGGCGGGGCCTCCGTGCCCCGCGCCTCCGCTCCCCCTCGCGATGGGATAGACCTCGTCGAACGAGGCGTAGGCCGTGTCCCACTGCTTGTTGAGTGCGGCAATGGTGCGGTAGCGGGCGCGGAGGAAGCTGCGGAACTCGACGATGCGGCCTGGCAGCTCGTCGCCGCCGCCGTAGTCAATCTCGTCGCCGCAGTAGTAGGCCACGGGGTCGAAGGGGAGTTGTTCCTTGAGCTTCTCTGTTGCCTCGTGGGTGCGCTTGAGCTCTTCTGGCTTGAGGTCGAAAGCGTGGCGCGGCAGGCCCGAGTAGCCTGGCAGCGCCACCGTGTCGGCAGCCTCTAGGGTATCGTGAGTCACCCGCATCCCGCGCCCCGCATCGAAGCCCAGGCTGGCCAGCACACGCGCGTAGACATTCGACGCATGATCGGGCCGGAACCCCGCCCACCCGACGAAGAAGAACCGGTCCCAGTCGCGGCGAACCGTGGAGAATAGGGCCACGGCAACGGAGGCCGGCGCCGTATCCCGATAAGTCCCGAATGGTGAATCCGGGGAAGGTCCTTCCGCTAGCGGAACCTGCTTTGCGTCAACAGCATCATCCTCGCTGCCAAGAGTCAGCACAGCCCGAATGCGGCCGAGCGTCGTGTCGAAGCTCTTGATGGCGAAGATGGCTTCCGCCTTGTCCGCTCCCGCAGGAATCCTGGTGGTTTGCACGGCGCGGCGGCGGTCATGGTTTTCGAGGAGGTCGAAGCGCACGACTGCGCGGTCGGTGACCGGGGAAGTGAGTGCGGCAGTCGCCTTGATCTGCGCGGCCCTCCCGTCCGCGACGTCGATCCAAGGCGGGTCGAGCTTCAACTCGGCAATGGCGACCTTCGATGTGACCGTCAGGGCCGCAGTCGCCCAATTGACCTTCTTCCCCCCTTGTGTTACTTCGACGTCGAAGAAGTAGTCCCCGGCTGGCACGGGCGGCACCCTGGTCCTCGCCATCCCGCCCCCCGTCACGGAGAGGAGATATGCCCGATGGAGCGGCCGGAGGACTCCCTTGACCTGCTGGACCCCCGGCTGGGCGACCGGCGTGTCCGGCAGGTGCGCGAGTTTCTCCGGCGAGCGCGTGGCGAGCTCGATTCGGTACTCCCCCTGACCACCACTCGGGCTGATGCCCCACTCGAACTCTCCATGAACACGATCCACAGTGATGCGCGCAGGGAAATCCCTGAAGCCGATGGCTGGCTCGCGGCCGGCGGCCCAGAGCATGGCCTTGATGGCGAAGGACTGGTAGTATTCGTAGTGCAGGTCGTTGCGGTCGGGGGCGTTGGCGAAGAGGCCCCAGCCGGTGGCGAGGGTGAGGCGCATGACGCGGCCCTTGCCGAACTGGTAGAGGGCGGCGACCTTGCGGTAGTCCTTCTCCTTGTCCTTCTCGGTCAGGCGGAAGCCGGGCAGCGCCGCGTAGGGAACGCCCTGGGTCAGGAGCGGCGGCGGCGTGGTGATGGGCGTGGCGGTGAGTTCCTTCTCGAAGGCCGGGTCGAGGATGGGCTTCTTCTCGCCCTCCTTCGCCACCTTGCGGGGCGGGATGGCCGTGTAGATGAGGCCGGTGCCGGCCTGGACCATCGCCTTGAGCTTGTCGGCGACGACTTCGTAGAAGACGCTCTCCTCGACGGGGCCGAGGATGATGGCGTCGTAGGTGCCTTGGAGCGCCTTCGTGAGGTCGGCCACGACGTCCTCCCGCCGCTGGCCCTTGGTGAGGGGGAAGAAGGGGGCGCGAAGCTGGTCGCGGGTGAACTCGTGGAAGTCGCTGAAGACGACCGTCGCCTCCACGTCGGCCCGCTGAAGCAACTCGACGGTGTCGCGCTGGGTGACGCGCGGCTGGATGAAGAGGAGCTTGAGCTTGCCGCCCGCCAGCGGCTTCGCCCAGGGGATGCAGGGGGTCACAAGCTCGGTGTTCAGGCGGTACCACTGCTCGGGCATCACCATCAGGCGGCCGGCATTGTTCCACCAGCCGCCGTTGAGGCCCTGGATGACGACCTCGGCCTTCCCCGTCTTCTGGTCAAGGTCGTTCGTGCAGTCCCACGTGGCGTCGGAGCGAATCGGCAGCTTCCGCCCGTCGGCCAGCTCGATCTGTCCCACCACGAATAGGCCGGCATACCAGGTCTTCGTCCTTGCCTTGACGAGGAAGCGGTTCTTGCCCTGGACGAGGAACGGCTTGATGTCATAGGTCTCCAGCGTCAGCCAGAAGTCGTCGGCGCCAACCTTCTTGTCGTTGACGAGGAGGGTGTACTCGCTCTCCGCCGTGACCCGCAGGTTGGCGCTCTTCACTTCGGCCCCGACCTCGACATCCTTCCAGAAGGAGAACTCGGCGTTCCTCAGCGGCGGGCCGATCGCGTTGGTGTCCTTGTCGCTCCAGATCCAGCACGCCTCGTCGAGCGGGTCGGGCTCGGCCCCGAATGCCGCCGAGAGGCCGAGGGCCATGCCGATCAGCCATCGTGTCGCGTGTGCGTTCACGTCGCACCCCCTTTCTGGCTTGCCGTGCGATGCGGGCCGCGTCCATCATACTCGCGCCGGGGCGCCGGGGGCAAGCACCGAACCTACGGCCACGGCCCGAGTTTGCGCCCTCAAGCGGGCGGCAGCTCCCTTGCCGCTTCGCGGGCAACCAAAGCGGCGACTTCGTCACCGCACTCCATAATCTGCATCCGCGCGGTGTGGGATGAATGTGGAGTGCGGCATCGCAGATGCCGCTTTCCCTCCCAGCGGAGCGAGAGGCGGGAGGAGCCGAGCAAGCGACCCGGCACTTCCCCCATACTTGATCAACCTTGAGGGGGAGGAATTGATCAAGTATGGGTGAAATGGCGAGAATCGGCGATTCTCGCGGCTCTACGCATTCTGGACCAGTCCGGCGGATGATCAAGTATGGGTGGAAGGGCGAGGATTGGCGATCCGGGGCCGAGTAGGCGTAAGTCATGGTGGGGTCAGCACATGCGTGACCACGCCTGGCGCTTGCGTAAGTGCAAGTGGCTAACGCGCTTGGGGTGCAGTAACGGATTTGTACGCCCTGCGACACCGTGTTTTCGCCTCCACCGAGCTTGTCTCGGTGGGGCGATGATTGGCAGCTACCGCGGGGCATCCCCCCACCCCCTTCCCCCTTCCCCGCCGCCCGCGGGCGGGCGGCGGGGAGGGGGGAAGTACGGCGAGCCACTCGCGGTAGCTGCCAATCATCGCCCCACGGGGGCAAGCCCCGTGGAGGCGGCAGAGGACCTGCGCAAATGCGTTATTGCACCCACGCGCTTGTGTACTATTGGCACGGGGTCTACAATGCTGGGCGTCAGGGAGCACAGACGCACAGGAGCAAGCGATGGCTGCGCGCAAACGGGATGTGGCGGGACCGCCCGACTTCGGGCGGCTGGAGAAGGTGCTGCGCCGAGAGGGCGAGCCGGACCGGGCGCCGTTCTACGAGCTGTTCTCGAACATCCAGCCCGAGGTGCTGAGGGCGCTCGGGCTGTTCGAGGAGCCGCCGCCGGCCGAGGCGCCCGCCGCCGAGCGCGAGGCGCACGCTTGGCGGCAGCACATCGCCTACCAGGCCGCCCTCGGCTACGACTACGCGAACTGCGGGGCCTATGGCTTCGGCTTCCCGCAAAGCGAGCTGCCCAGGGCGATGACAACCGAGGGTGAGCGGAGCTATCACCTCGCCAGCTCGCGCACCATCGCCAGCCGCGCCGACTTCGAGCGCTACCCCTGGCCCGACATGGCGAAGGTTGACTACTCGCCGCTGGAGCGAATCAAGGCGTTCCTGCCCGACGGGATGAAGGTGATCCCCGGCTCCTCGGGCGTGCTGGAGAACGTGATGTGGCTCCTGGGCTACGAGGGGATCAGCTATCTGCTCTACGAGGACGAGGCGCTCGTCCGCGACATGTTCGACACGATCGGCTCGCGGATCACCGAGTATCTCGGCAAGGTTGCGACGCTCGACGTCGTCGGCGCGGTGCAACTGGGCGACGATCTGGGCTTCCGCACTCAGACCCTGATTTCGCCTGCCGCGCTCCGCGAATACGTCTTCCCCTGGCACAAGCGCATCGTCGAGGCGGTTCACGCCGCGGGCAAGCCGGCCATCCTCCACGCCTGCGGGAACGTGAGCGAGGTGATGGAGGACATCATTGCCTGCGGCTGGGACGCCAAGCACTCGTTCGAGGATGCCATCGAGCCCGTGTGGGAGGCGAAGGCCCGCTGGGGCGACCGCATCACCCTCCTGGGCGGCTTCGACATGGACAAGCTCTGCCGCATGAGCATCCGCGAGGTGCGGCGCCACACCCGCTTCCTCATCGAGCGCTGCGCCCCGGGCGGCGGCTGGGCGCTGGGCACCGGCAACTCCGTGGCCAACTACGTGCCGGTCGGGAGTTTCCTGGCGATGCTGGAGGAGGGGCGTCGGGGGGAGAGCTGCTGAGAGGCGGCGCGGCTTCACGCCATTCAAGGCTCACGGCCGCGCCTGCGCCCGCTCGGGGAGCAGCGAGAGCTTGCCTTTGACGTAGTCCTCGTACCGCTCGGCGACCTTGCCCTCCTTCGCGTCGCCGTTGTGGACGAGGACGCCGACGCGCATCGTCAGCGATTCGCCCTTCTTGAGGGTGAAGGGCTTGCCGTTCTTCGGGTCGGCGCGGCGAGGGCCGAAGGTGCCGTAGTCGCGCGTGAGCCAGGTGTGCGGGTGCTCGTTCTCCGCGTGGGAGAAGAAGGCGAGCCCCTCGGTCTTCCCCTCAATCGTGTTCGTGTAGTCGCACCAGGTGGCCACCTTACCGTGGGTGCCGGCCTGCTTGAGGCCGCCTTCGGAGTTCACGAGCACTCCGCCGCCATCCCTGACGGAGAACTGGGGGTGGATGCGGATGTAGGGCCAGGCATAGTGTGCGGCATCGGAGCGAAAGTGCACGTCGCCCCACTCCGCCGTGACGGTGAAGCGGATGTCGAGGAACCACTCGCCGTTCTCCAGGGCGAGGAAGCGCGCGTCGCGGACCTCTCTGAGCACGGGCTTGTCGGCAGCGAGCTCCCAAAGTAGCTCCATCCCGAGCGTCGCGGCGTTGCCCTCCGCCTTCTCGGCGGTGGACTTCGCGTGGCGGATGCGCGGCCCTTTGCCATCCTTGAAGCTGTAGTAGGCATTGTAGAAGCTCGCCGCGCCCTTCTCGCCCTCGAGCTGCACCGTGTCCGCGAACCAGAAGGTGCGATGGTGCGGGAACTCCTTTGCCACGAGCTTCACCGTCAGTTCCTTCCCCGATGGGCTGTTAAGGGGGTAGAAGTAGGGGAGGAAGCTCTCGGGTTCGAAGTTGTAGACGAGCGCGACCTTGCCATCGGCCAGGACGGCGAGCTGGTGCTTCGCGTCGTCGCGCTTCAGCTCGACCTGTGCGGCTGAGGCCAGAACGGAGGCAGCCAGGAGCGCTGCCGCAATGCCCAACCTTCGCTCTCTCATCGCTGATTCCCTTTCAAGGCTTGGGTGTGAGCTGGCTCTTCTTCAGGGTGAAGGAGTGAACCCTCTCGCCGTCAATGCTGTAGATTTCGTAGGTCACTTCGGGGTCGGGCTTCGTCGTGTCGAAGGTCAGGAGGCCAAAGGACTGCTTCTCGTTGTAGGAGAAGAGGGCCGCGGGTATCTTGCCATGAACGTGCTGATTGGTCAACCGCGAGCTCTCGAACTCGTAGAGGGGGTAGCCGACGCCGCGTTCGAGCTTCCAGAGGTCGGAGCGGTGGCGGTCGGCGGAGAGTAGGACGACGCCGGCGATGCGGTTCTGCTCGATGCAGTCGAAGATGGCCTCGCGCTCCTGCGGGTAGCCCTCCCAGGTGTCGAGGCTGCCGGGCTTCGTGCCGAGCGCCCAGGGCACGCCGTTGGCGAGGACCTTGAACGTGGCCTTCGACGCCTTGAGGCGGTCGAGGGTCCATTGGAGCTGGGCCGGGCCGAGCATGCTGGGGTTGGGCTGCTTTGGGTTGGTGCGGTAGTAACGGCTGTCGGTGAGGATGAAATCCACGTCGCCGATTGAGAGATCGTGCCAGCAGCCTGGCTGTTTCTCGCCGCCGCCGTAGGCGGGGTTGTTCCAGTTCTCGGCGAAGAGGCGCCAGACGGGGAGCTTCCATTCGGGCTTATCCACGTCGGGGCCGGGCACGCAGTTGTCGGTGCCGAAGTCGTGGTCGTCCCACACGGCGTAGATGGCGGTGGCGGCGGCGAGGCGACGGAACTCGGGCCGCGACTGGCGGCGGTAGTAGTGGTAGCGCTGGATGTCGGGCTTCGTCGGCGCGTCTATGTAGATGTTGTCGCCCAGGAAGAGGAACGCCAACGGCTTGTGGGCGAGAATGGTGTCCCACATCCGCTCGGTCGGGGGATAGTAGGCTGCGCCCCCGCCGAAGCCGACCTGGAAGCGCGCCTTGGCGCCGGCCTGGGGGAACGTTCGGAACACGGGATACGGGGCCGCCAGCGCCGCCTTGCCGCCCACCTGCACGGTGTAGTGGTAAGCCGTGTCGGGCTTCAGGCCGTCCACGGCGACGACGCACGTGAAGTCCTTCGCCGCCGAAGTCCTCGCCGCAGGGGAGAGGATGGGCGAGTCGAGTTGTGGCGAGGTGCTGAGGGCGACCTGCACGTCTGCCTCGCCGGCCGTGCGGACCCAGAACCTCGCGCCCGAGTCGGTCACGCAACCGGCCATAGGCCCGTGGACGAGCGTGGCGCCGCGCTGCCGCCACAGCTCCTGGAACTGGGCGGCTTCGACGAGCGGCCTGGTCCAGCCGCGCGGCCCGGCCACGAAGCGCTCGATGGGCAGCCCCGCGTCGAGGGCCTGCGCGACTGCCGCCATCGCCTTCTTGAGGTCGCCCGCATGCGCCGCAGCCGCGGCCAGGCCGAAGAGCGCCTCGGCGTCCCTCGGACTGCGTTCCAGGACGGCCTGGAATGCGGCCGCGGCCTCCGCGTGGTTCCCCGCCGCCATGTGGTTCAGCCCGGCCGTGTGAACGGTCCGGTAGTCGCCCGGCCCCTTGGCCTTGGGCTGCCCGCCGCGCGCCGCCAAGGGCAGGAGGAGCAGGAGGATGACGTTGGCCTTCATCGGGGCCACTGCCGCTGCCCCTTACGCCGAAGCCTATGGATGGGGCCGACGAGGCGGGTCTCCGGGGCCGGCTCGCCGAAGGCGGCGAGGAGCTCGGCCATCTCGTCGGGCGAGGGCCGCGACGTCTTCTGCTGCCGCTCGGCCTCGGTGTCGGCGTAGCGCTCGGCCTCGTAGCGCAGCTCGCGCAGGAACGCCCCCGAGGGCACCACCTCGGCCCCGCGGGCCTGGCAGGCCCGCATCACCTCGCGGTCGGAGGTGACGACACGGAGGCGTTGGGGGGCCGCGCTGGCCTCGACGAGGCGGCGAATCTCGTCGTCGGCTGTCGCGGGCGGGTGGGTGTAGACGATGCGGACGCCGGGCAGCCTCCGCTCCCCGCGGGCGCCGCCGCGGAGCTGCCGGCTGTCGAGCACCACGGTCGCCGTCTCGCCCGTGGCGTTGTAGTGGCGAACGAGGCCCTCTTCAAGCTTCGCCTGCGCCGCCTCGAGCGCCTCGGCCCCCGCCAGCGGCCCGCCCGCGGCCAGGGCAAACAGCACATTGTGGCCGTCCAGGATCAACATTCGGGGAGCCGCCTCCGATATCAAAAGTCCGCCGGCTCTTGTTCGATCTTCTTCCGAAGTGCTTCTAAGGCGCGGCGGGCCACCTTCGCGCCAGGGGTACCGGGATACTGCTCCATGGCGGTCTCATACATTCTGGCGGCCCGGGCATAGTGCCGCTTGCCCCGCAAGGCAAGCATGGCCCCCGCGTCGTAGTAGGCATTGGCCTTCGACTCGCGGCACGGAGTCGCATTCGCATAGTCCAAGAAGGCCTGAACGGCCTCGTCCGCTCTACCTGCGTTCGCCAGCGCGGTTGGGAGAGAACCCCAAGCCATGCTCCAAGCCGTGCTGCCCACCGGTGCTTCGCGAATCACTGCCCGATAACACTCGATAGCCTGTTCGGGTTTGCGGGCGCTCCTCAGGAGGTCGCCAACCAGCTTCTGCGCCACCCAGGCCTTCTCGCTGCCGCGGTATCGCGCGATCACCACGTCGCAGTAGCCCCGCGCCATGAACTTGTCGCCCTCCCGGTACAGCCGCGCCGCCTCCTGGAGGATGATCCCGGCCGTCGCGCTTTCGCCTGCCGCCTTGGCTGCCGCAGGGGAGCGGCCCTCCTTAGCGATGGCTTCCCTTGTGACCCTCGCCCCAATCGCGTCGGCGTAGGCCAGGAACTTCTCCATCCCCTTCTCAGGTTCGGCCATCTGGATGAAGGCCATCGAACTCAGGAGCAGAGCGCTCTCCATCTCCTTCGTCTCGGGCCAGCGGGCCGCCAGCGCCTCTGCCGCAGCCAAGAGTTCGCGGTACTGCCAGGCGTCACTGGCCTTCTCAGAGCGATCACGGAGCAAGGCCAGGGCCTCGGTCACGCTGCCCATGGCCGCTACGCGCTCAGCAAGGCTCGCGCCACGAGGCGCAGCGGGAGGAACCGGCGGTGGAGCTTCGGTCTCCACCTTCCTGACGTTCTCCAGTTCAGCGACCAGCGGCCGAGTGGGTATCGGGGCCTGCTGCTGGCTATGGCCAGCGAGAGGGCGCCGTGGCCGCACGCCGAGAGCGACGGCGGCGAGGACCGCACTCGATGCGGCAGCGATGACCACCCAGGTGAGGAGACTCCTCGTTCGCATGGCGGCTCATCCACTATTCGTTGGACGACGCTCTGGACCCCTTCTCTGCCGCGTATCACCAGTCTTGCTGGACACCCTGCTCGTCACGCGCGGAACTTGATGGCACCGCCTACGATGGTCGCGGCGGCGCGGCCGCGGACGGCCCAGCCGTGGAAGGGGCAGTTGCGGGACTTGCTGCGGAACTGCGCGGCGTCAATCGTCCACTCCGCCGCTGGGTCAATGAGGGTGAGGTCGGCGGGGCGGCCTACGGCGAGCGTGCCCGCCTCGATGCCCAGGACGCGCGCGGGGTTGCACGTGAGGGCAGCGATGGCCTGCGGCCACGTGAGGAGGCCAGGCCCTGGCCCGAGCGAAGTCGAGGGCTCGATGAGCTTCGTGATGAGGAGCGGCAGGGTGGTCTCCAGGCCGATGATGCCGAAGGGCGCGAGGGCGAACTCCACGTCCTTCTCCTCCGCCGCGTGGGGCGCGTGGTCCGAGATGAGACAGTCAATCGTCCCGTCGGCCAGGGCGGCGTGCAACGCCGCCACGTCCTCTTCGCCCCGCAGCGGCGGGTTCATCTTCACGTTCGGGTCGTAGCTCACCACCGCCGCGTCGGTGAGGACAAGGTGATGGATCGCCACGTCGGCGGTGACTGGCACGCCTCTGGCCTTGGCCTCGCGGAGGAGGCGCACCGAGCCTTTGGTGCTCACGTGGGTGACGTGGAGCCTGCCGCCCGTAGCCTCGGCGAGGATGAGGTCGCGGGCGACCATGACCTCTTCCGCCGCGGCGGGGATGCCGCCCAGGCCGAGCTTCGTGGCCCAAAGGCCAGCGTGCATCACGCCCTTGCCGGCCAGGTCCTTGTCCTCGCAGTGGGCGATGATGGGCCTGCCGAACATCGCGGCGTACTGGAGCGCCGTGCGCATCAGGCGCGGGCTGCGGACGGGGTCGCCATCATCGGAGAAAGCGACGGCGCCCGCCCGCACCATCTGGCCCATCTCGGCGAGGCGTTCGCCCTTGCGGCCGGCCGACACGGCGCCGACGGGCAGCACGCGGCAGAGGCCCGCCCGCTCGCCCTGGGCGACCTGGAAGGCAACGGCGGCCTCGTTGTCCACGGCGGGATCGGTGTTCGGCATCACGGCGACCGTGGTGAAGCCGCCGGCCGCGGCGGCCGCGGCGCCGCTGGCGAGGGTCTCCTCGGCCTCGTTGCCCGGCTCGCGGAAGTGGACGTGCATGTCGATCAGGCCGGGCGTCACGATCAGGCCGGCGGCGTCAATGGCCTTGGCCTTCGCTGCCACCCTGCCTACGGCCGCGATGCGCCCGTCCTCGACCAGCACGTCGGCCCTCTTGTCAATGCCCTGCGCCGGGTCAATCACCCGGCCGCCCTTGATCAGCAGGTGTGCCACGGAATGCCCCTCATTCGGTTGCTCTCCGGTCGATCGGTCGGATCGGTCCGATCGGTCCGATCCGTCCGATCCGTCAGATCGGGCCTATCGCACCCCCGTCACCAGCGCGAGCACGGCCATGCGCACGGCCACGCCGTTGGTCACCTGCTCGAGGATCACCGAGCGCGGGCCGTCCGCCACGTCGGGCGCCATCTCCACGCCGCGGTTGATCGGGCCGGGGTGCATCACCACCACGTCGGGCTTGGCCCGCTTCAGGCGCTCCGCGTCGAGGCCGAAGAGCCGCGAGTACTCGCGGACCGACGGGAACGGCTGGTCGTCAAGCCGCTCGGTCTGGATGCGGAGCATGTTCACCACGTCCATCTCGGGCAGCACGGCGTCGAGGTCACAGCTCACCTTGGCCCCGAGCTTCGTGAATGCCTTCGGCACGAGGGTGGGCGGGCCGACGAACCACACCTCGGCCCCGAGCTTGGTCAGGCCGACGAGGTTCGAGCGAGCGACGCGGCTGTGCGCGATGTCGCCCACGATGGCCACCTTGAGGCCCGCTATGCGGCCGAGGTGCTGGCGGATGGTGAAGATGTCGAGCAGCCCCTGGGTCGGGTGCTCGTGCTGGCCGTCGCCGGCGTTGACGATGCTGGCCTCGATGCAGCGGGCGAGGAGGCCGGGCGCGCCCGAGCAGCCGTGGCGCATCACCACGGCGTCAATGCCCATCGCCGCGATGTTGCGGGCCGTGTCGCGGAGCGTCTCGCCCTTCGAGGTGCTGGACACCCCAACATCGAAGTTCAGCACGGTCGCCCCGAGGCGGCGCTCGGCCAGCTCGAACGACGTGCGGGTGCGCGTGCTCGGCTCGAAGAAGAGGTTGACGACCACCTTGCCTCGGAGGTCGTCGCGCGGCCCGTCGTTCCGCGTGGCGATCGTGCGGAAGCCGTCGGCCACGTCGAGCACATGGGTGATTTCCTCGGCCGAGTAGTCCTCCAGCCCGAGCAGATGCTTCTGCGTCCATTTCACGGCGGTGCCGCTCCGTGCTTGTGGTGTGCGGGAGTCCATGCTCGTGGCCGATTATACCACAGCCCGCCGCGCCGTCCAGCGCATTTGTCCCCGACCCGCCGGCAACCTATAATCAGTCCCTGTGGCAAGAGACACGCCCAAGCACGAATGGCGTGAAGATAAGGGACTTCCGCCTGAAGGCCGAACTACGAACGAAGTCACAACCTGTTTGTAGTTCGGCCTTTAGGCGGTCTTCCTCTTGCAACGGGCCGTGGGTCTCGGCCTTATCTTCACGCCATTCCGCCCAAGCACAGCTTGGGCGTGGCACCCGCTGCCTTCGGGGAAGGCCTGGGGTGCCACGCCCAAACTCGTTTGGGCGTGCCGGACCGGAGACAGAGGATGGGGGCGCTCGGTGAGTGAGGGCGGATCGAGGCCGAAGGCGGACGCCTCGCCGCGGCGTAAGCGTCGGCGGCGATGGCTACGGCGCGCGCTGTGGGCCGCGGGGGCGGTGGTCGCCCTCGCCGCGCTCCTGGTGTTCGTGGTGCCGCCGCTGCTGCCGGAGGGGTTCGTGGGCCGCATCGTGGCCCGGCGCCTTTCAGCGGCGCTCGGGCGCGAGGTGACGGTCGAAGGGGCGCGGTTCAGCTTCCTCACCGGGCTGCGGGCGCGCGGCGTCTCAGTGCGCGAGCACGCGGAGTTCGGCGACGGGGTGTTCCTGCGGATCGGCAGCCTCACGGCGACGCCACGGGCGCTCTTCGCGGGGCTGAGCGACCTCGCCCGCCTCGACATCGAGGAAGCCGAGCTGTGCCTGGCGCACAACGCTCAAGGCATCCTGAACACGACGGATCTGCTGGAGCGCCCGCCCTCGCCGCTGCGCTTCGGGCGGCTGCGAATCGCTGACCTGCGGGTCGTCTATCGCGACCTCGAGAGCGGGGGCAGCCTCACGCTGCTCGTGCCGAGCGCCGAGGTCGGTCCCGTGGCGGATGGCCACCGCTCCCTGCGGCTCGGCGCGCGCCTCGCCACGGGGGGTGACGTCATGTTCTTCGGCGTTGCCGTCGTCGCGCCGGGCGACTGGGCGTTTGAGGGGGCGCACGGCGCGCTCGCCGTGAAGGCGCTCGCCCTGGCGCCGCTCGCCGCGGAGCTGCGCCTCGGCCCGCCGCTCCCGCCGTCCCTGGCCGGGGCGATGCTCGACGCGGGGTTCGCGCTCAATGCCCAGGCATCGCGGCGACTCTCGGGCGAAGGCACCCTTACGCTCACGGGCCTGCCCGAGGCGCCGCAGCTCGGCTTGGCCGGCGAGGGGCGCTCGGTCGCTGCCACGCTCCGCGGCGAGCTGTCGGTCATCAAGCCCCACTTTGACCTCCACGCCGTCACCCAGCCGGGCGAGGGCATCCGCCTCGACGCATCCCTCCGCCAGGTCGTCGCCGACGGCTCCGTCCCCTCCTTCTCGATGGATAACTACCGGCTCACCGTCAAGGCGTCGGCGCGGGCCGACTTCGCTCGGGGCGGCCTGCCCGGCACGCCCCTCGTCGCGGGCCACGGGTCGCTCGACGCCTCGCTCGATGGCACAATGGCGAATGCCAAGCTCTGGGTGACGGCGGCGCTCGAAGGTGGCGAGGCGGCGGATGGCGCGCCGACGCGGCCCGTCCCCCGCATCACGTTCGCCCTCGACAGCACATTCTCCCTTGCCGCCCTCACCGCCGAGCTGTGGCGCCTCACGCTCTACGCCAGGGGCGCAAGCGTTGCCGCGAGCGGCGCGGTCCGCCCGCGGCCCGGCGCTGACCTGCGGATCGCCCCCGACGGCTCCCTGCCCCCGATGACCGGCGGGGGAACCCTGGAGGCCAATCTCGATTTCGCCCGCTGGCCCGACGGGTTGCGGCTCCTCGCCGGCCTGCCCAGCGGTCGCCCGGCCTCCGGCACCCTTGCCGTCACGAGCACGGCCCTGCTCGACGGCGACCACCGCTACGCCCTCGACCTGGCGGTGGACCGTGTGCCCTTCCGCCACAGCATCCCCTTCCTCCCCCGCCACGCCGCGAACTACCTGGACCTCCGCCACCCGACCCTCCGCATCGCCGGCCCGCCCGCCGCCCCGTCGCCCCGCATCCTCCTCGAGGCCACCCGCCGGTTCCGGCGAGCCCTTCTCAGTACAGCCGCCCACAGATAGGGGGACGAACACCCGGCGCTTCGGTGTCTCGCTCCCGAAGGGAGCAGAGCGGGTTGCCGGCGGCTTCAGCCGCCGGACAGGGCGCCAGGAGCCGCGAAGTCCCGAAGGGACGGCAGAAGAACGGGGCCGGGCCATCGCGCCGCGGGCCTCTGCCGTCCCTTCGGGACTGGGCGGTGGGCGCGCCGCCATCCGGCGGCTGAAGCCGCCGGCAATCCACTGCCGTCCCTTCGGGACTCCGATTTCGCGCCGCTATTTGTGGGGCGCTGTACTCATTGAGCACGGGCGAGCGTCCAGGCGCTCAATCCCTTCCGAGCGCACGTGGGCGCCTGGGCGGCTGGCCGCGGGGCATAGGGAGTTGTAACCTATGCTCGTTACGACACTTGTGTTGTTGGACGCGGCTGTGGGTGCGCCGGGCGTCAGGCGCTCAGTTCCTTATGCACGCGTGTGAGCGCCTGGAGCGCCTGAGCGGCGGCAGGTCACTTGTCGCGGACTTTGATGCGGACGGAGGCAGCGTAGCAGAGGCGGGGGTCGCGGTGGTAGCGGGCGCTGTCGAAGAGTTGTTCGAGGGAACGCTCGACTTTGTCGTTGAAGACGAGATCGCCGTTGGCGACGATGCGGACGGGCTTGTCGAGGTCCACCATCCGGTCGTCGAGGTAGAGGGTCAGTTCCTCGATGTGCTTGGTGATGAGGTTGATGCGGTTGCCCGGGGCGATGGCGGCGATGACCTGTCCCATGCCGCGGGCCATCTCGCCGAGGTAGATCATGCGGAGCTGGTCGGGGTCGTATTCCTGGCCCATTGGGGCTTTGATGTTGACGCGGCGGTCGGGGTCGAAGACGGTGGAGGCGAAGCGCTCGACGGAGACCCAGTAGGCGCTGGCGTTGGCCTGCTCGAAGGTGACGAGGCGTGCGCGCGGGGTGTAGGGGTCGCGGGCCTTGCTTTCGAGCCAGGCGAGGACCTTGGGATTGAGCTCGGGGAGGGCTGGGTTGCGGGCGTAGCCAGGGACCTCCTCGCGCTGGACGTCGTAGCCCCAACTGTCGAGGGCCTTGTAGGCTTCGCGCTGGGAGCCGATGACGTCGGGCTGGGCGTGCTGGCTGACGATGAGGTAGACGGGGAGGCTGGCGGCGGCTCGGAGGTAGAGGCGGCTGACCTCGTCAATGGAGGCGTTGCGGACGACGAGCGCGGCGAAGCGGTCGGGCCAGCGGAGCGCGACGGCCCAGGCCAGGAGGCCGCCCGTGCCGGTGCCCTCGAGGTAGACGCGGTCGGTGTCAATGTTGTAGGTCTTCGTTGCGTGGCGGAGAGCGGAGAGGGGGATGTTGAGGTGTGCGGCCCGCCAGCCTGCCTTGGTGGGGCTGCTGGGGCAGAGGATGATGTGCTTTTCGCTGGAGGCGACGGACTCCCAGTTGTAGAAGTGCTCCTTGGCGGTCTCGCCGTCGCGGTGGAGGGCGAGGATGAGGGGCCAGGGGCGGCGGGGGTCATAGGTCTTGGGGACATAGGCCACGTAGTTGGCGCGGACGAGCACCTCGTCCACGAGGAAGGAGCCTTCGACGAGGCCCGTCTTCTCCTGTCCGCGGTCGGTGCACTCGCGGAGAGCGCCCTGGATGGCGGGGAAGGAGGCGCCGCTGCGGGCGATGTCGAAGATGAGCTTCTCGCGCTCTGCCTTGACGCGGGTGGCGAAGGCTCGGGGGACGAGGAGGAGTTTTTCGATGCGGGCGCGGCGGCGGACCAGCTCGTCGTCGGCGGGGTTGGCGGCGACGAGCTGCTTGTAGAGTTCGAGGGCGAGGCGGATGCGGCCGGTCTGCTCGGCGTGCTCGACGAGGAGCTTGAGGAGCTCGGGCTCGCGGGCGCCGGCGTCGTAGGCCTCCTGGAAGCGCTGCAGCGCGCGGTCGCGCTGGCCGAGGCGCTGTAGCACGCGGGCCTCGGCGGCGAGGGCCGTGGCGCGGGCCTTCGGCTCGGCAGGGGGCTCGCCCCCGCCGTGGAGCTTTGTCAGCTCGCGGAGGGCGTCGGCCCGCTCGCGCAGGCGCTTGGCCTGGTCGGGGTCCTTGGCGGCGGCGATGGCGCGCTCGGTGAACGACAGGGCGTCGGCCCACTTCCCCGTCTCGGCGGCGGCCTGGGCGGCGCCCTCATATGCCTCGGTGAGCTTGTCGTCGAGGGCGAGGGCGCGGCGCCAGCGGGTGAGGGCCATGTCGTATTGCTTGCGGGCGGCGAAGCCCACGGCGAGGAGGTGCTGGGCCAGGGCGGCGTAGGAGCTGTCGGGGTACTGTTCGAGGATGGTGATGAGCGGCGCTTCGGCCTCCTCGAACTGGCCTTGGGCGTGGAGGCGTTTGGCCTCGTTGAGGGAGGGCAGGGCGCGCTGGTCGAGGAGCGGCTGGAGCCTGGCGCGGGCCTGGGCGTGGTCGCTCTTGAGCTCGAGCGTGCGGCGCAGCTCGGCGATGGCCTCGGTGAGGAGGCGGTGCTCGATGCAGTACTCTGCCAGGGCGAAGTGGCCGTCCGCGTCGTCGTCCTTCAGGGCGCCGGCGCGGCGCTTGTATGCCTCGTGGGGCGATTCGCCGCGCTCGATCTCGGCGATCTGGGCGCGGGGCACCGTGAGCTCGGCGGTCCCGATGCGGATGCGGACCTCCTGTGCGCCTTCGAGGACAACCTTGCCCTCGAGCACCTTGCCGTCCTTCAGGCGCACGACATCTGCCCGCGCGGCGGCGAGCATGGCGAGCAGGAGGAAGAGGCGGGCCTTGCACATGCCGGCATTCTAGCAAGGCCCCGGCGGGAAGTCAACGCTCGCGAGCGCTCAGGCGGCGGGGCGGCCGGGTTCCTGCTTGACGATGCGGCCGTCGTGGAGGGTGAGGACGCGGTCGGAGAGGTGGCCGAGGGCCAGGTTGTGGGTGGTGACGATGAGGGTGAGGCCGCGGGCGGCGACGAGGGAGCGGAAGAGGGCGAAGATGGCCTCGCCGTTGTGGGAGTCAAGGTTGCCGGTCGGCTCGTCGGCGATGAGGATGCGGGGCTCGACGATGAGGGCGCGGGCGATGGCGGCGCGCTGCATCTGGCCGCCGGAGAGCTCGCGGGGGCGGTGCGAGGCCCGGTCCTCCAGCCCCACCTGGCGGAGCGTCGCTATCGTGGCCTCGCGGTTGACGGGGCGGCGGCAGAACAGGAGCGATAGCTCGACGTTCTCGGCCACGGTGAGGGTGGGGAGGAGGTAGAATTTCTGGAAGACGAAGCCCATGGTGCCGCGTCGGACGCCGGCGAGCTGGTCCTCGGAGCGCCCGGCCACCTCGTGCCCCGCGACGGAGAGCGTGCCCTCGGTGGGCGCGTCGAGGCACGAGAGGAGGTTGACCAGCGTGGTCTTGCCCGAGCCCGAGGGCCCGAGGATGGAGACCATCTCGCCGGCGCGGATGTCGAGGTCCACCCCGTCGAGGGCCTTCACGGTCTCGCTGCCGCGGTGGTAGTATCGCTTCAGGCCACGGGCCTGGATGATGGCGTTGTTCGCACTCAATGATTCGCTCATCGGTCTGTCTCCTGAACACGGCGGGCACCCAACCCCCCTCCCTCCCAGGGAGGGGGAAGGGGAGGGTTGGGCGCCGGTCCCAATCTTGAAGTCCCACCCTCACCCTGCCCTCTCCCTGGAAGGGAGAGGGGTCCAGGAACCGTTTCCGCAACGCCCTCCGCTCAGTCAATCCCCTCCCGGATGGCCTCGACGGGCCGCATCGAGGCGGCGCGCCAGGCGGGGTAGAGGCCGGCGAAGAAGCCGACGACGATGGTGCCGGCAATGACGGCGCCGAGGACGCCGGGCGTGATCTGCACGACGGTGCCGCGGATGCCGATGTCGAGGAGCGCCGTGATGCCCGCCTCGACCACCCTCACACCGAGGATGGCGATGACGCAGCCCACGATGGCGCCCAGCGAACAGACCGCGAGGGTCTCGAGCCAGATGAGCTGGAAGATGTCGCTGCGAGAGGCGCCGATGGCCTTCATGATGCCGATCTCGCCCGTCCGCTCGTAGACGCTCATCAGGATGGTGTTGACGACGCCGATGGTGGCGACGACGACGGCGATGACGGCGACGGCGGTGAGCATGACTTGCGCCGCGCCCACGAGCATCACGAGCGTGCTCTTCACCTGCTCGAGGCCCACCACCTGCACCTCGGGCAGCTTCACCCACCGCTCCGTGAAGTCGCGCACCGCAGGCCCCGTGAAGCTCTTCATCTTGATGCCCACAATGGTCAACTGCGCCGGGCGGCCGAAGACCTTTTGGGCCGTGCGGTAGGGCATGAACACCGTGCCGTCGTCCTGCGAGCCTGTGCGGGCCAGGACGCCGACGACCTTGAACTTGTGCATCACGGGCTCGGTCTTGCCGGCCGGGGCGACGGAGAGGTAGAACTCGTCGCCGACCTTCCGCTGCTCGTAGGTCGCCGCCTCGTAGCCCATCACGATCTCGTCCTGGGCGTCGGGCGCGAACCAGCGGCCGCCCTCGAAGCCCGTGCCCGTCTCGAAGGCCATCCAGGGCTTCATCGTGGTGAAGGTCTTCACCTCGATGCCGCTGACGACGGTGTAGCTCTTGGCGGACTCGCCGATGCCGCCTGCCTCCTTCTCGGCCACGCCGATGAAGACGGGCGTGACCGACTCGGTCGCCGGGTCCTTCCGCACCTGGTCGTAGACGTCCTCGGGCAGGTAGAGGAGGCCGGTGCCGCCCTTGAGCATCATGGTGGCCGCCTCGTAGGGGCAGCCCTTGGCCATGATCATCACCTGGAAGCCCAGCTTGTCTATGCTCTCGTTGATCGCGCGCTTGTAGCCCAGGATGAAGCCGCTC